>CEVB01017874.1_pt1 | contig 44487 bp, 63 predicted proteins | sample 531381 | NCBI WGS metagenome assembly CEVB01 (sample SAMEA2622763, study PRJEB7988) | marine metagenome | biome: marine biome (ENVO:00000447); feature: surface water layer (ENVO:00002042); material: "saline water (ENVO:00002010), including plankton (ENVO:xxxxxxxx)" | depth 5 m | reverse complement strand
ATTAGAGAATGGTAAGAGGAATGAAAATTCTACTGATAACTGATCAGCACTTTGGTGTTAGGAATGATAACGCTTACTACACCAAACTGTATCAGAAATTTTATAATGATATCGTTATTCCATATATCGACAGAGAAGGCATTACTCAAATCCTATGTCTAGGTGATACTTTCGACCGTCGTAAATATGTTAACTTCAACTCTCTAGATGCAGCAAGAGAGATGTGGTTTGATCCACTTGCTGAGCGTGGCATTCGTATGTCTATGCTGATCGGCAATCATGACATCTATTATAAGAATACAATCAAGGTAAATTCACCTGAATTGTTGTTGGGTGACTACAATAATATTGAAGTTATTACTGATCCTACTTCCAAGAAGTTTGGTAAGGTAAACTTCCTCCTTATACCTTGGATTTGTCCTGAAAATAAAGAGCAAGTCATGAAAAAAGTCAAGGCATCTAAAGCACAAGTGTGCTTGGGACACCTTGAGTTAAATGGATTTGAAGTTATTCCTGGTCTTCACATGGATCATGGTCAAGACCCCTCTCCTTTTGAGAAGTTTGACCTGACATGCTCTGGTCACTATCATATGAAGAGTCAAAAGGGTCCTATCCACTATCTTGGTAATCCTTATCAGATTTATTGGAATGATTATGGGTATGATCGTGGATTCCACGTCCTAAATACAGATGATTTATCCATGGAATTCGTGGTAAATCCCTACAATACTTTTAATAAAGTCTATTATACTGATGACATTGACACATCTAACTTTTCACAGTTTGAAGGGACATACGTTAAACTGATTGTAGGTGAAAATAAGGATCAGGTTAAGTTTGATCGGTGTGTGAGAAAACTTCAGCAAGTTGACCTAGCAGACCTGAAGATTGTCGAAGACATGACTCAAGAGTTAGGTGAAATTGATGAAGAAATTCAGGTAGAGGACACTCTTTCTATCCTAGAATCATGTGTCTCTGAGTATAAAAATCGCGAAGAGATCTTTGGTATTCTTAAATCCCTTTATGTCGAAGCGTTGGAGGTCTAATGTTTGTACTAACTGATAACAAATCAGGTGGAGTATATGCAGTTAGAGATGATGAAAAACTGGAGCGTGTCGTCCAGTTGTTTGTTGACAAAGACGATGCAGAACGTTATTATATAATGCTTAAGGCAGATGAATATCCCCGTGATCTCTCCGTCACGGAGGTAGATGAAGCAACTGTCAAAGAAAACTGTCGTCAGTATGGATATCGTTTTTGCGTAATCGATGCTGACAATTTTGTTATCCCGCCACCACAAGATAAATGATCGTATTTGAAAAGATCCGTTGGAAGAATTTCCTGAGCACAGGCAATACTTTCACAGAGATGACTCTTAACGAGTCTAAATCACATCTTGTTATTGGGAGTAATGGCGCAGGAAAATCCACTATGCTGGATGCCCTGTGCTTTGTGCTGTTTAATAAACCATTCCGTAAAGTTAGTAAGTCTCAACTGATCAATAGCGTCAATGAGAAAGAGTGTGTTGTTGAGATTGAATTTAGCATTGGTAAAGTAAATTATCATGTCATTAGAGGTATCAAACCAGGTGTTTTTAAGATCTTCCGAAACGGAAAACTCCTCGATCAGGAAGCAGCACAGAAAGATACACAAAAATATCTTGAGCAAAGCATACTCAAGTTTAACTACAAGTCTTTCACTCAAGTGGTTATTCTTGGTTCTTCAACTTTTGTCCCTTTTATGCAGTTACCTGCTACGCACAGAAGAGAAGTGGTCGAAGACCTATTGGACATCAAGATCTTCTCAAAAATGAATACGATCTTGAAGGATCGAGTCAAAGATAATAAAGATAAATTTAATGAATGTAAGCATGAGTTGGAGATCTGTGAGACAAAACTAAATCACCAACGTGAATCTATTCATAAACTGACAGAATTGCAGGAAGGAATGATTCTAAAACTGCAACAGAATTTTAATACTAATGAGGAAAGTATTATAGGTTTGCAGTCACGAAAGAAAGAGAATGATCACTCCATGAGTGTGTTAGCACACAGCATCAGCGATCAGGCCGAAGTGCAAGAGAAGTATGAAAGTCTCCGTGACATGCGATCTAAGATCGAGCAGAATAAAAATAAGGCAGAGAAAGATTATAAATTCTATACTAAACATGATAAGTGCCCAACATGCTCTCAAGATCTTCAAGAAAAGCACAAACACCGTCAACTGGTAGACGCTGAGTCTCGCAAGATCAAGTATACTGATGGGTATAATAAGATTGATGAGCAGGTCGGTAAACTGTATGATAGATTGCGTGATCTAAAGGGTTATGGACAGTCAATTATCGAGTTGCAGAGCGATAATATAAGCATTGAAAAACAAATTGCACGACTGCTAAAGGACAATGAAAATATCATGGCAGAGGTCAACAAAGAGACTCCTGATATTGACTCAGAAAGGCAAAAATTGCAGGATTATGAGGTAGATTATGCTGAAAATGCAGACCGTTGTGCTGGTGTGAGTAAAGAATTTGACAACCTAAAAGTTGTATCTGGTCTCCTCAAAGACAATGGTATTAAGAGTAAGGTTATTAGCAAATTTGTGCCTATTTTTAACAGTTTAATCAATAAATATCTGCAGTCCATGGACTTCTTTGTTAACTTCACATTGGACGAAGAATTCAATGAGAATATCCTTTCTCGTTGTCGTGATACATTCTCTTATGCATCGTTTTCGGAGGGTGAAAAGCAGAAAATTGACCTATCTTTGCTGTTTTGTTGGCGTGATATTGCTAAGATGAAAAACTCTGCATCGACTAACCTTCTCATTCTTGATGAGGTATTTGATTCTTCTCTAGATACTGCTGCTACAGACGAATTGATGAAGATTTTGAGGGGTATGGACGAGCGGACCAACCTATTTGTCATCAGTCATAAAGGTGACATCCTTCTGGACAAGTTTGATACTGTGGTTACCTTTGATAAGGTGGGTGATTTTTCGACCATGAAGCAAGACAGTTTATAAAGTGGCACCCTAGTGTCTATACTGACCAATACCGTGTGTATAATAGATGTATACACAACAAAAGCATGACCGTACAAGAAGTAAAAGGCACCCTTGCCAAACTCCTCGCCACTGAAAACCTCGTTGTTGAGCACAAGGCAGTGAGCACAGCATCCTTTGACGTGCATCGTCGCGTCCTGACTCTTCCTATCTGGAATGCTAAGGAAATTGTATTCAACCTTCTTGTTGCACATGAAGTAGGACACGCTCTCTTCACACCTGATGACGATATCATTTGCAATCTTCCTTGCCCTAAATCCTACGTCAATGTGACAGAGGATGCTCGCATTGAGAAACTAATGAAACGTAAATTTGCAGGTATTTCCAAGGATTTCTACGGTGGATACAAGCAACTTCATGAAGATGATTTCTTCAGTGTCAAGGATATCAATGTCGAGTCTCTAAAACTGATTGATCGCATCAATCTTTACTTCAAACTAGGTGCAAATGCACTCATGCCATTCTCTCCTGAAGAGATTCCTCTTCGTGATGCAGTTGCTGAAGCAGAAACTTTTGAAGATGCTATCGATGCTGCTGTTGCCATCAAAAACTTTGAAGGAGCACAGAAAGATCAGCAAAAAATCGATGATCTTCCTGAAGTAGACAACCAATCTGGTGGTGGTCATGAGTCACAAGAGGCACAAGATCAGCAACCTACAGAAGAAGGTGAAGGTGATCAAGAGGAGAGCAATGACAGTCAAGGTGGTAGTGAAGAAGCAGACCTAGATACCCCTTCATACCAGAAAGATAGCGATGAAGAGGCAATGACTGACCAGTCTCTATCAGAAGCATTGCAGGACATTGCAACTGAGCACTCTTACAATGAAACTCGTTACATTGAGATCCCAAATGTTGACCTAAAGCACATCGTTATTGATCCTAAGACAATCAATGACATGTCTAACGAATACTGGAGCAACTGGAGCAGTCCTCTCGCCCCAACAGAAGTGCTTGACTGGACTGTTGCTGACCAAAACTACAACAATTTCAAGAGAGATTGCACCCGTGAGGTGTCATATCTTCAGAAAGAGTTTGAGATGAAGAAGTCTGCAGCATCATACGCTCGCGAGTCTATTTCTAAGACTGGTGTGCTTGATACTACTAAACTTCACCAGTATCGCTACAATGAAGACCTCTTCAAGAAGGTTACTATCCGTCCTGATGGTAAAAATCATGGTCTAATCTTCCTTCTTGACTGGTCAGGATCTATGGCAGAGATTATTCATGACACATTCAAGCAACTGCTGTCATTTGCCTCTTCTGCCGCAAGTCTGGCATCCCATTCAGCGTATATTCCTTCGTAAGTGATGCATCTTACGGTCATATTCGTGACTATGATGAGCATGTAGGTAAGGAAAATGACTTCTACATCCCTAAGCACTTCCACCTCTGCGAATTGCTTAATAGTGACCTAAACAACTCAGTTTTCGACCGCTATGCTAGAGATCTCTATCGTGTGACTCAGATGTATGATCAACGCTATGGAAACCACCGCAATCCATTTGCGTCACGTCCTGTGCCTGATGCTATTCCTAATCACTTACACCTTGGTGGCACACCTCTAAATGAAGCAATCGCTTGCCTTCAGACTGTAATTCCTCAGTTTTCTTCTAAGAATGGTGTTGAGAAGTGCCACGTTACTATCTTGTCTGATGGTGAGAGCAACTGGTCTGGTTACTGGACTAAATCTTCCTACGATGACAGAATTCATCGCAGTTGCATGAATCACAACGAATCTATTCGTTGCCGTAAGACTGGTCGCACATACAACAGACCAAACTGGGGTAACTACCTTACTGAAACACTACTTCGTTACATGAAAGGTCGTTTTCCTCAGTGCAACTTCACTGGTTTCCGTCTTGGAAGTGCTCGTGACCTTAACTACATCCTCGGTCATTTCAATTCCATGACAGACTTGCAGAAAAAGAATGTAACTGCTATCTTTAAGAAGCACAAGTCTGTCTCTGCACCTATCATGGGTTACCAAGAATTGTATTTGATTCAGAGTAACAAGTTGAATGACGATGTAGAATTCGACGTAGCAGAGGATGCAACCAAGGCAGCGATCACTCGTGCCTTCAAGAAGACCCTCAAAGCAAAAGCAAACAACAAGAAGATTCTCTCATCCTTTATCACCCAAATTGCATGAATATCTTTGCAGTAGATGATGATCCAGTCTTGGCAGCGACTATGCTGCCAGACAAACACATCGTAAAAATGCCACTAGAGTGTTGTCAAATGCTCTCTATTGTATTCAGTAAATGGTATCTCAATCACGGTCCTGTCCTGAAAAAGGATGGGACTCCTTATCGTACAGAGAAGGGTGCATTTCGTAATCACCCATCAACTAAGTGGGTAGCAGAGTGTGACCATAACATTCAATGGTTATTACAGCATGGTATTTCTCTGTGTGAAGAGTATACATATAGATATGGCAAGGTCCATTCCTGTCAACCATCGCTGACACTTGCTGCACTCACATATCAATATGGTTGTCCTGACGACCACACTCCATTCTCTCGCGCAATGCCTGAGAAGTGGAAATACGATGAAGATATAGACACTATCACCGCCTATCAACGCTATGTGGCAAGTAAACCATGGGTAGCAACAAACTACCTGCGTGTGCCAGATAGAAAACCGTCATGGGTGGACTACTATTCCCCTCATGCGTGTGTATAATAGATGTATACACAACAAAGAAACACACATGGCATTCGCACCACACCCCGTGACCACCGACGACATCATCAACTACCTTACTGCTGAGCACGGTGAGACCGTAGGCACCCAACAACTCTTGAATGCCGCTGAGCACTTCAGTTGCTCCTTCGCCACTGTCAAGAAGCGTCTTAAGGACTACAAAGCAGGCATTGGCAAGTGGAATCTTTCAGTGCAAGAAGTCCGTCAGCAACTTGAGACTGTAGTGAAGCAGACTGAATCTCTTATTCCTTCTAAAGATGCAAACTATGTGCCTTTCGGCAATGCTGCTGACCTCAAGAAGATCATCAAGTCTAAGATCTTCTACCCTACATTCATCACTGGTCTCTCTGGTAACGGTAAGACCCTTGGTGTAGAGCAAGCATGTGCTCAACTCGGACGTGAGTTGGTGCGTGTAAACATTACTGTTGAGACTGATGAAGATGATCTTATTGGCGGTTTCCGTCTCGTTGATGGTAATACTGTTTGGCACAACGGACCTGTTATTGAAGCACTTGAGCGTGGAGCAGTGCTCCTACTGGACGAGATCGACCTCGCATCCAACAAAATCCTCTGCCTGCAATCCATCCTAGAAGGTAAAGGTGTTTTCCTTAAGAAGATCGGTCGTCAGGTCACTCCTGCTGCAGGTTTCAACGTCTTCGCTACTGCTAATACTAAAGGTAAGGGCAGTGATGACGGTCGTTTTATCGGCACCAACGTGCTCAACGAAGCATTCCTTGAGCGTTTCCCTGTGACTTTTGAGCAAGAGTATCCTGCTCCTTCTCTTGAGACTAAGATGCTCAACAACTACTGTGCTGAGTTGCAGTGCTGTGATGATGACTACATCAAGAATCTTGTTTCATGGGCAGACATCATCCGTAAGACTTTCAAGGATGGTGGTGTTGATGAAGTGATCTCCACTCGTCGTCTTGTCCACATCATCCGTGCTTACAGCATCTTCTCTGACCGTGTGAAGGCAATCAAGGTGTGCCTCAACCGTTTCGATGACGAGACTAAGCAATCATTCATCGAATTGTATGATAAGATTGATGCTGATGTTGACGTATCCGTTGACAATCCTCTCAATCTCTGATATTCTGTATAGATAATCTCTATTTAATTATGGCAAACAAGTATAACGAAGAAGAGATCATCAAAGAGTTGCAAGATTACATTGGAGATACCTACAGGGCACACTACTCAAGTGGTCCTGAAGGTATCCAAACTCTTGATCTCATCAATGCTTGTGGTGACGCTGAGGCATTCTGTAGGAGTAACATCCTAAAGTATGCCTCTCGCTATGACAAGAAGGGCACCGCTAGACGTGATCTACTAAAGGTGCTACACTATGCTGTGTTGCTGATTCACTTCAGTGACCAATCCAAACAAATCGAAACTTACCCCCAGTAATTATGCAACCTGAAGCAAGACAAACTGTTAAATTGAGCAAGCAAACCATTGAGGTGCTTCGCAACTTCAGTGCAATCAACAAGTCTATTCTTATTGAAACTGGTAAGTTTGTAGAAACGATGTCAGTCAATAAAAATATTATCGCTGCCTCACAGATCCGTGAAGGTATCCCTGAGCAGATGGCAATCTATGATCTGCCTCTCTTCCTCGGTGCTCTGTCCCTCTTCAAAAGTCCCACTCTCTTCTTCCCTGATAGTAAGAAGGTTGTGATCTATGATGAAGATACCAAGGGTAAGACCACTTTCTACTACAGTGACCCTGAGATCATCGGTAAGGTCCCTGAGTTTAATCCTGATCTTCCTGACCCCGAGTTGTTTTTCGACCTGCCACAGCAGGATCTGGAGCAACTGATGCAGGCATCTAAAGTCTATGGTGTGGAAGACCTTTGCATCTATGGATATCAAGGTGAATACAGTATCTGTGTGAAGGACAAGAAGAATGATACTTCTAATGTCTTCTCATTGCCACTGAAGAAACCTACCTTCCACGAGCCTGGCAAGATGACACCTGAGCGTCTCAACTTCTGTTATTGTTTCAAGGTTGAGAATTTGAAACTGCTTCCTGGCAGTTACCATGTGTGCATTTCTAAGCGCAATATTGCCAACTTTACCAGTCTCTCCAACTCTTCTCTTAATTATTTCATTGCGCTTGAGCCCTGATTATGAATGATAAATTGTTTCTTTGGGTAGAAAAGTATCGTCCCAAATCTATTGACGATTGCATTCTACCAGAGAGCACTAAGGAAATCTTCAAAGGTTTCCTAGATCAGGGTGAGATTCCCAATCTTCTACTCGCAGGGTCTGCTGGTGTTGGTAAAACTACCATCGCTAAGGCACTGTGTGCAGAGTTGGGTGCTGATTGTTTGGTTATCAATGGATCTGATGAAGGTCGTTTCCTCGATACCGTCCGTAACCAAGCAAAGGTGTATGCCTCCACAGTCTCGTTGACCTCTACTGCTAAGCATAAGGTCATCATCATTGATGAGGCAGACAATACCACACCTGATGTGCAGATGCTCCTTCGTGCTTGTATCGAAGAGTTTCAAAAGAATTGTAGATTCATCTTTACTTGTAACTACAAGAATAAGATTATCTCTCCTCTACACTCTCGTTGCTCCGTCGTTGACTTTACTCTTAAAGGTAAAGAAAAAGCAACAATGGCAGGAGCATTTTTTAATCGTGTAAAAACTATCCTAGATAGTGAAGGCGTGACCTATGAAGCAAAGGTCGTCGCTGAGGTAGTCCAGAAACACTTTCCCGATTTCCGTCGCACACTCAATGAGTTGCAGAGGTATGCTTCCTCTGGGAAGATTGATACAGGCATCCTTGGTGTCTCTAATGACATCAACATTACTAACCTCGTTAACTATATTCGTAACAAAGAATTTACCAACATGAAGAAGTGGGTAAGTCAGAATATGGATAACGAACCTGTCGCTATTATGAGAAAGATTTATGACAACCTCTACGCCCACGTCGATCCCAAGTCAATTCCTGAAGCAGTGCTGGTCATCTCTGAGTATCAGTATAAGTCTGCTTTCGTTGTTGATCAAGAGATCAACATGGTGGCATTCCTAACCGAGTTAATGATGAGGTGTGAAATGAAATGAAGTATAGGGTAAATCATTTATTTCCTGTAAGATTCTGGACCTTTGAGGCACCTGTGGAATTGACCACAGATACCTTGGAGAAGTTAAAGACTATTGAGTATCGTAGTTACAACGAACCCTACGGTGTAGGCACGAGTGATCAGTTGCATTCACGTCCAGAATTTCGTAACTTGCATGCATGGTTTCAGGAAGCTGTTGACCAAGTGCATAAAGATAATGGATGGCAGTGTGATCGTCTTGTAGTTAACAAGAGTTGGGCGAATCGTAGTGACGCTGGAAGCGGTCATCATCATTCTCCACACCGCCACCCTATGTCATACCTTAGCGGTATCTTTTACCTTACAGAGGGATCTCCTACAGTATTCTTAGACCCCGTAAGAGATCGTGAGTGGGGTCAGTTTCATCTTGATGGTGGACCTCTCTCAGAAAATCGTCAGTTTATTCATCCTGGCGCTGGGTCACTCGTCCTATTCCCCAGTTATATGGTGCATGGGAGTGTAGAGAATGAAAGTGATATAGATAGATTTACTATTGCTATTAACACATTTCCATCTGGTGTTATTAACACAGGTGCATATGATAGACCCATGGCAGAAGTTTCTGTTAATGGATGGGAAACCCTTACTGAATTAGATTCATGAATGTTAAATTGATGCGTATGAAATCAGGTGAAGACGTAGTTGCTGATCTGATTGAAGAGACTGATACTGATGTCACTCTCGCTAATCCCATTGTTGCCATCCCTAATGGGCAAGGCACTCTAGGGTTTGCTCCATGGGCACCTTTGCTCGCTGGTCGTGACACTCCAGTAACTGTGCCTAAAGATTATCTTGTCTATGGTCCCACTGATACTCAGGAGGGAGTAGTCGAGCAGTTTGGAAAGATGTTTAGTATTATTGAAACGCCTAGTAAGAAGAAACTCGTATTATGAAAAAGCAAGTGAAGTCGCCTTATTACTATTATTTTTGGGGTGCTGCAACTATTGCAGTAGTCCTAGGACAAATCTACGTTGGTAGTGGGTATCGTAAACTACACTACTCTCTTGAGGATTTGATCAACAAAGTTGATGGAGTCCTTCTCAGGGCAGAACCTGACAACTACAATGGTGTGATATGAGACAGAATTATCTACCGCTAAACTTCTTTCCTATTCAGTGTTATGAGTTTCGCTGTAGTAAACTTCTTCTTGACACTACTCTATCTCTTGTAGAAAAGCAGGAGTATAGATCTTTTAATGAACCTACGGGTGTGCTTACCACTGCTGATATTCAAGATCAAGAATCTTTCCACCCACTTATGTCGTGGTTTCAACAGTGTGTAGATACTATTCACGTTGATACAGGTCTTAACTGTGACCGATTGGTTATCAATAAGGCATGGGCAAACAAATCTGTAGCAGGGTCTGGTCATCACCACGATGCCCATAGACATCCTATGTCCTACTATAGTGGTATCTTTTACCTCACTGGTGGTGCTCCTACAGTATTCCTAGATCCTCTCTTTCAAAGGGAGTGGGGATCTTTCTACTTAGATGGCACAGTCAATCGTGAGTTAGGATACCATGGTGGTGAAGGAGGTCTATTATTATTCCCTAGTTATCTGGTCCATGCTTCTGCACCTAATGCAGAAGAAGTTGATAGATACTCTATCGCATTCAATACTTTTCCATCAGGAGATGTTAATAGTGGCGGGCATGGTTTACCTATGGCCAGACTTAAGGTTGAAGGATGGAAAGATCTTGGACCACTGAAACTAGATGAATATGCAAGGGACTGAATTACATATGTTTCCTGTCGTGTGCAGGACATATAAACAACCTGATGATACTCTTAACCAACGTGTGATTGAATCCATGCATGGTTACCCTGCTCAGCAGTCAAACTTTCCTGAGGGTGTTATCACATCACGTCCTGATCTTCATAAGATTGAAGATGGTCCTATCACAGAGTTGAGACAATTTTTCTGGGACTGTTTAGCAGAGTATAGGTATACCTATAAACTCTACTGTGATGCTCTAGAGATCTCTTCTATGTGGTTTAATCATGCACCCGCTGGAAGTGGGTTTGGACACCCTTTACATAGACATCCAATGTCTTATCTGAGTGCTGTCTATTACCTCACTACTGGTGCTCCTACTTTCTTTGACGATCCTGTTACACCTCGGACATATGACACACTAGATGTCTTCCAAGGTGATATGATGGATAGAGAGTGGGGCATCAATGAAAAATTTGATGCGGAGGAGAATAAACTAATCCTCTTCCCTTCTTGGTTACGACACTACTCAGGTCGTCAACTAGATAATTATGACCGTTGGACCATCTCATTCAATGTATTCCCCTGTGGTAATATAAATGTAGGTCCATGGGAAATGCCACAACTTAAAGTTTCTATAGAATGAAGTATTTGAAAACCCCACTACGTTATCCTGGTGGTAAATCAAGGGTAGCAAAGATGTTGCTTGAGAAGTTTCCAAGTGATATCAAAGAATTCCGTGAGCCGTTTGTTGGCGGCGGGAGTGTAGCACTATTATTCTCTCAAAAATACCCTGATATTCCTGTATGGATCAATGACAAATATGAATACCTCTACAGCTTCTGGAAGATCCTACAAGAACGTGGCGATGAGCTCTCTGATACTCTCTACAATATTAAAGTCGAAAACAGCACAGACGAACGTGCTAAAGAATTGTTTCTATCTGCTAAGTCTGAAATATCCAAAGCGGATCGTTTTCGCCAAGCTGTGCTTTTTTGGATTCTTAATAAGTGCAGTTATTCTGGGTTGACAGAAAACTCTTCCTTCTCTAAGACTGCATCTAGACAAAACTTTACCACTCGTGGTGCTCATCATCTCAAGAATATCTCTGAGATTATTCAGAAGTGGCACATCACCAACCTTGATTACAATGCTGTAATGAATGATCAAGAGAGTGAGCGTCTTGGTGTCTTTGTATTCTTGGATCCTCCTTACAAGATTGGCACCTATCTATATGGCACCAATGCAGAGATGCATAAGAATTTCAATCACGAATTATTTGTAGACTGCTGTAAGATCTGTCCTCATAAGTGGTTGGTAACATACAACGTTGATGATGAATTGAAAGAAGCATACAGTGACTTCAACCAAGAAGAGTTTAAGATCACCTATGGTATGAAACACAGAGCAGATAATAAACTTAAGACAGAATTGCTAGTCACTAACTTCACTGAATCCACCCCTTTGGCATCTCTTTATGAAACAGTATGATATTCCTCTCAAAGATTATCTTAACAGCATCAATCTAAAGCAGGGAGATCTTAGAGAAGATCCTGTTGCTATGAATAAGTATCCAGCATTTGTTATTAACAAGTGTATGATGCAACACATCGACACATTGATGCATGCTAATGAGATGAATTCCTGTCAGAGTTTAGATAGCGATCTACAATATTCGTATTACCTATATAGTGTGAGAAAATCAAAACGATTTTCACCATGGGACAAGAAGATAAAGGACGGTGATCTTGACCTAGTTAAAAAATACTATGGTTACAACACTGAAAAAGCACAAGCGGCACTAAAGATTCTAACCCAGACCCAACTACAAATTATTGCATCTAAATTGAATACTGGAGGTAAGAAATGAGCGATGAGATCAACTGGTCTCAAGACATGATGCTAGAAGTGACGCTTAAAGAGCCCGACGACTTTCTCAAGGTTAGAGAAACCCTCACCCGTATCGGTGTTGCGTCTAGGAAAGAGCGCAAATTGTATCAGTCTTGTCACATTCTCCACAAACGTGGTAAATATTACGTTGTACACTTCAAAGAGTTGTTTGCGTTGGATGGTAAACCAACAAACATCACTACGAATGATGTCCAACGTAGAAATCGCATTGCAAAGTTGCTATCAGATTGGGGTCTGATAGACATTGCTCGCGAGGAAGAGGTTGCTGATCTGGCACCCCTCAACCAAATCAAAGTTTTGTCCTTCAAGGACAAAGGTGATTGGACTCTAGAGTCCAAATATAATATTGGAAAGAAAAAACAACCTGCAGAGGTATAAATCATTATGGCAGACACAAAGCCTGCTGTAGATGAGAAGGATAATGATGAAGACAAGAGTGAAGTTCTTGGTAATTTAGTGAAAGTTGTGGTCCTGATTTGGTCCGCATCCCTACTCACCTTCAGTTACGTTCGACTTCCTAACGGACAGAAAATTTTAGATTTCGATCCTACCTTCATAGCCTCAGTCTTCAGCGGCTCGTTAGCTGCCTTCGGACTTTCGCCTGCGAAAAATGGTAGTGCTCCAAAGAAAGCCCCGTCAATCGGAAAAGAGGAGGAAAAAAATGCAAAAGGTAATTAACACCTTAGCAGTCCTGTCATTCCTTGGGACTGCATCCATCATCGGTGGTGGTGTATATGTTTATATGCAGAGAGAGGCACTCCAAACTCAGTTGATGGGTAAGGTTGCTGCTGCAGCAACAGAAGCAATCTCTGCTGCTTTGCCATCGTTGATGGACTCTGCCAAACCCGAGTTGCCTAAGGTAACTGGAGGTGCATCTATCCCTAAACTGCCATGAATAACAAACTAAAGATAGCAGCAGGTGTGGTCGGTGGTGCTTTTGCCATCGCCCACATTGGTTTGCTTGGATATGTTATCCATAAACCTAAACAACCTGACATCCCACAGGTCCCTACTATTAACATCCCACAGGGGACTCCTTACTCATCCTATAAGGTTGAGGCAAACAAGGAGGGTTATAGTATTGAATACAAGGCCAATGATCCTGCCATTCTAGAGTCACATAGATCTCTGAATCTGGACAGGGATAAGCGTGGACTGTTTGGTGGTGGTAGTGAGAAGCGTAGCGAGACTCGTTACGATCAATACACCATGGATGGCACCCGTAACATCGGGGGAGGTGAAATAGGTGAGTTGGGAAAGAGCGCAGGTGTAAGCGCCGAGTGCATAGCGGCGGACGCTGGAGCACGATCACAAGGTGCAATGGCAGGAACTAGTGTTGCTGCTGGTCTCGTCGTCCCTGCAGTCGCTAACATCCCTTACGTTGGATGGTTAGCAGGAGGATGGGCACTGCTTCTAGGACAGAAGGCAGGGTCTGAAGTAGGATCCCAAGTAGGATCAGTATTTAATGATTGTTAAGTATGAGTGGTGACAATTTACACGGTAAACAACCTATAAAATTTTATTCAGAGGAGATAACTATTTCTAAGTTGCTCCTGATTAAAAGACATTTCGATTTTAATTATGAAAAGACTCTTCGTACCCAAAACAAGAGACTATCTTGACTTAAAGAGTGAAGTATTAGGTGAGTTTTTCCCATGGTATCGGACCCGAAACCAACTGGATGATTTCTATTTTTACAGTCATGTATTTTTAGAAAGACCTGAGGTTGCTGGATTCCCAAAGAAAATATCTAATCACCTAGAGTTATTCCAAGTTGTCTTTACTCAGATTTGTCAGAATAATGATGACATGGAAATAAACTATCTCTTGAGGATGAATGGAAATGCTATTGAGCCGTTGTCATCCAACCCTAAGATTGGTGCTGTGCATGAGGATCATACTTTCCCACATAAAAATGTCATTATATATTTGACAGATGCTGGGGGAGAAACTATCTGTGGAGATGAAAAATTCTTCCCAGAGGAAGACTCTGCATGTTTATTTGAAGGACCACACTGCCATGCTCTTCCTGAGAAAGATCGTCGTGTTGTATTGGTAGTAACCTATGCCTGAGATTCCTGATATCAGCACTACAAATATTGATATTAGGGATGTTACAATTCCTGAAGTCCGTGACTGGATTGTAACTCCTCCTTTAGCGGTGCCGCCTAGTGTCCCTATCACAGAGCAGGTTGGTGTCCCTATTGTAGATATACCTGGATGTGTAGAGGCACACGAATCAAATAATAAATCTAATACAGTCAGTGATGATGATGAAAATGGAGTGGTCACATATTGTGACGCAGGTGTGCCATCTTTCAATCCACTAGACTATGACAGTAATAAGTTGGACTTTGAGTATGAAGCTCCAGTCCCTCCCATATCACCTACTAAAACGCCTGAAGTAAAGACTCCTCCGATACCAGATACAGGTAACACATCGACGGCAAAGGTAGAGTGTCCTACGGAAGCACAGAAATTAAAAGAACCAGTCGGACACATCAAGGGTGACAAGAAAGTCACTGAGTATCGACTGGTTGGTAAGGAATGTATTCAGGTAACAGAGAAGTTATCTATTCCTGATCAGATTGTAGGAAATATACCTAGTGCTGGTGCTGTTACTGCGACTGCATCGATTGCTGTCGTTGCAACGACTTCTGCACTGCTCGCAAAACCGCTTGCCGATCTGCTTCTGAAAGCGATAAAACCTGCTGTGAAGAAGTTGATGAAGAAGATAGCGAATCTCCGAGGGAAGAAGACTCCGATTGAGTCTGTGATGTTTCGTCGTCAAGAGCAGAGGATTCGGAATCGTGCGATTCGGAAGTTGAAGGGGAAGGAATAGAATGAGTATGATTCTGTAATAGATTCACATTACTTACCTGCACGTCTGCACATATAGATGCATACTTTGTGCCAGGTGCAAATCGAATTCCCTCTTTCAATAAATTACCACAATTTTTTAGTCTCGCGATCTCAAAGTCGAGACGCTTATTAGCAGTTAGTTGTTGCATCATTGCGATGTTAGCAGCAGCTGCTTCTTTACATTGTGCTTGTAACTCTTTGTCCAATGGTCTAGACCATGTGGCAGAGAAACCTATACCTATGCTGTAGTTATCCTTCTGTCCAGTCCTAGTGGGGACGTGGTAGAGGATGGCGCCAGGATTATCTAGTGATCCATCTTCATTGAGGTCACGCATGTCATACACAGGATCCTGATAGTATCCTTCAAATGGTTTCTGTGCTGATGCTGTGCCTGTTACATAGGGTGTAAAATTCATAGTGGGACCTTGACACTGAATGCCATTCCCATATGTGTTAGTTATATACGGTCCCTGTAAAACTTGAATAGCTTGATTGGTCACTGAGCCAGAACTATTGGCGATGGGAGATGCTGTTGCACTCACACCGCCTACAGTCTCAGCATTAACTGGTGCTGCAATAAACAGAGCAATTACTGAGTAAAGATACTTGTGGTATCGGTTACGCTTGTAACTTCTGTTACTCTTTGGATTATTGTCTGCTGTGTTAAACCTGGTCCTTGTAGCGTTTCCGTGAATTGAAACGCTTGACCTGGTGTTGTTTGGGTAAAGGACGGTTTGCCCGTTACTGTTGTCCATGATGAGGTCACTCCATCAATAGTTACATTGTTTGATCCTGTACCAGGATTTAGGTTACCAGAAGCGGTAACGCCTGAGCCAGTTACGGAATATTGATATCCCGTGTTGTAGTCCATGCTGTTTATCGTCTCCGTCACTTTGGAGGTTGTCTCCGTGTGGCTGGTCATTGAGCCCTGAGTGAAATTTGGGACCACGGGGACCGCCGACGCAGGAGCATGTATGGACAATGCACCCACCGCAACAAGGACAGACCAGCGACTTATCTTTAGAATCATCGCGAATCTCCTTAGGTAATTTAGTCAATGACGGTAATCTCTGAAACGAATTGTCCCGTTGCAGATGTGCCCGCTCCACCAGCTGTTACCGTAAGGGCACCAGTGGTCAAGACAGTACCTGCGAGGGTGTCTTTCGTACCAGCAGCATAAGATGTTTGACTAGAGAAATTGCCAACTGTGCCAACTGTTGCGGCAGAAGTTGGAATGGCATCGCCTTGAGTAAACGACTGGCTATAGCTAAACGCACTGCCGTTACTTGCCTGTGTGGCAGCGATAGCACCTGGCGATAATACGCCTGAAGTGATTGTGCCTGTGGAAATAGTGCCAGCGGTCGTGCCATCGGTGGTATTTACACCGCTACCTGCGATTGCGTACGAGTTACCCACCCTTGAAGATGTTGTCCGAGCTGCATCTACAGTCAACTGCACACTAGAAGCATGTTTAGTAACGAGACCACCTGCTTGGGCGGCACCCGCTGTCATCAATAACATAACGATAGGAAGCAGAGACTTTCTCATGTCCATCGAAATAAAGTGCTAAGCCTATTTAGCAAGATGAATATGTTTACGGTTAACCACATGGCCGAAGTTTATAAATATTCGTGGTTGCCTTCGGGGACCACACACTACCACTCGCTTTATAAGGAGCTATGGACATTACTAAGTTTACGTCGAAAGACATCGACGCTATTTTTGATGCGTCTCAAAGATTTTCAGTAGGTTTTGATGACCTATTTTACCGCTTGCATTCCTACGGAGTAGGATCACCAGGCGGTCAGTATCCTCCCTACAACATTGTTAAGGAATCAAACGTCAAGTGGAGGATTGAATTAGCACTTGCTGGTTGGGCACCAGAGGACATTGAGGTAACTACAGAAACCAATGTCTTGATGATCAAGTCCAAGTCAAAGGACACAGATACATCAGAGTATGTCCATAGGGGTGTTGCAACTCGGAGTTTCGTCAGAGGTTTCAACCTGGCAGATGATGTTGAAGTCGGCACAGTTAGTTTCGTAAATGGTATGCTTGTGGTAGACTTACACAAGATCATTCCTGACCATCAGAAACGAAGGGTTTATGAAATTCAGAATGCGGCACTACCTCAAGGTGATCCTTCTCCACCCAGTAACGCACTTTAATATAATGACGGTAGGAGCATTGATCCTGATTGGGATGCTCCACAATCATGCACACTACAACATGAATCTAGACGCAGATGCATACGTTAAACAATGGTGCAGTGCATCAGATGAAAATAGATTGAAATGCTCCCGTTACTAGCATATATAATGTGCAACTGAAGAGACTCCCTACAGGGGTCTCTTTTTGTTTGGAGTTGATTTTAATGAATATGTATGTTAATCTGTGTAGAGCATACACAGAGAAAAGCGAAACACTTACTCTAGACGTGCCACCTGATAAGATGGAAACGTTTATGCAGTATGTCCACGTCCTTGCTGATGAGAAGAATATCTCAGCACGCCGTGCCTTTGAAGAAATGGTGCAGGGGACTTACGAACAACTAATGGAAAAAGATTATGAGCGTAAAAATCGCAAGAATGCAAAGCGGCGAGGACGTAATCGCTGACGTTAAAGAAGTCAGGGCATCCGAAGACCACACTCTGCCTCTCGCGTATCAGTTTACTCAACCCTATTCAGTAGTGATTGAGCAACCCGCAGACAAGATGTTTGACTTCCAAGGGGAAGAAACTACCCCTGATGAGATGGACCTGACAGATGTCCAGATCAAACTGTATCCATGGTCTCCACTGACTATTGGTAACAATATTGTATCTGTAATGTCAGTTGTGAGTCTTGGTGATCCACACGAAAACGTCACCGAAAGTTACAAGGCCATACTAAAGTCGCACAAACCCGCTGGTATGAGCGTCTACTTTGACGAGGAAGATGCCACTGCAAGAGATCTATGATTAAAGTTTTAATTCTAAAAAACAATCCAGACACTTACCTCATTGGTAAACTCGTCGAGATGGATGAAGAGCCGAGTCTTCTACTAGAGGATTCATATACTATATGCACAGAGGGTCACGTCCATGTGTATCCACTGCATACTGACCAAAGATTTATCTTCTTGACTTCTACGGATATTATGTCTATACTGGATCCTGCACCCGCAGTGCTGGCAGCATACCAGAAAGCAGTTAATGAGTGATTTTTATACAAGTGTCTGTCTACTGGGCGATGACATTCTCATCCGAGGTTACGAGCACGGATCCCCCGTGCAGTATCGGGAGAAGTCTCGCCCTACTCTTTTTCTAGTGCCCCAAGCGCAACAGAAGAAGAGTAAGTTTAAGACACTAGATGGTCGTTATGCTTTCCCTAAACAGTTTGATGGTGCCCGTGAAGCACGGGAGTTTATCAAACAGTATGAGGGCGCATCGGGTTTGGAAGTCCACGGATACGAGCGGTTTGTTTACCAACACATCGCTCAAAAATGGAAAGGCGAGATTGATTATGACATGTCTCAGATGAAAATCTGGACTATTGATATTGAGGTCGCCTGTGAGAATGGATTCCCAGACGTGCAAGCATCTGCTGAGGAGATGCTATGCATTACGATGAAGAATTTCAATACTAAAGAGACAATCACTTGGGGCACCCGAGAGTTTGTCCCCCCTCAAGGTATTGAATATCGTGTCTTCTGGACAGAGCAGGAGATGCTGCAGGACTTTCACTCATGGTGGGGTCAGAATACCCCTGACATCATCACTGGGTGGAATAATAACCTGTATGACATCCCCTATATCTGTCGTCGTATCGAGCGGGTGCTAGGTGAGAAGTGGAAGAAAAGTCTTTCACCTTGGAATAGGGTGAAGGACAGAGAGATCAGAATCCAAGGACGCACAAACATTGCTTATGAGATTACTGGTGTAGCGATTCTGGATTATCTCGATCTCTATAAGAAATTCACTTACACTAATCAGGAATCCTATCGCCTAGATCATATCGCTATGGTCGAGTTGGGTGATAAGAAGTTGGACCACTCTGAGTTTGAAAACTTCAAGGATTTCTACACGTCTGACTGGCAACGCTTCGTGGAATACAACATCCATGACGTGAATCTGGTTGACAGTCTGGAAGATAAGATGAAGTTAATCGAGTTGGCAGTTACCATGGCATATGATGCCAAGGTAAACCTTGAGGATGTATATTCTCAGGTCCGCATGTGGGACACCATGATCTTCAGTGATCTTAAGGGTCGTAACATTGTGGTGCCACCTCGTATAACTACTAAGAAGGATGACAAATATGCGGGGGCATATGTCAAAGAACCGATTCCTGGAAGCTATGATTGGGTGGTGTCTTTTGACCTTAACAGTCTCTACCCTCATCTTATTATGCAGTACAATATCTCCCCCGAGACACTCCTCGATGAGAGACATCCAACGGTTACGGTTGATCGAATTCTTGAGGAAGAAGTAACCTTTGAAGGTGATGGGTGTGTATGTGCTAACGGTGCTCAGTATCGCAAGGACATACATGGTTTCCTTCCGCAAATGATGCAGAGGATCTACGATGAAAGAACCATATACAAGAAGAGGATGCTTGCCGCTAAGCAAAATCTTGAAGATGCCACCACATCTGCAGAGACCTTGGCATTACAAAAGGATGTGTCCAAATTCAACAACATCCAAATGGCAAGAAAGATACAACTCAACTCCGCTTATGGGGCCATCGGAAATCAATACTTCAGGTATTACAATCTTGCAAATGCTGAAGCAATTACTCTATCGGGACAGGTAAGCATCCGATGGATTGAAAACAAAATGAATGCTTACCTCAACAAAATATTGAGGACAACTGATGTTGACTACGTTATCGCTGCTGATACTGATTCCATCTATCTCAATCTGGGTCCTTTTGTACACGAGGTATTCAAGGGCAGAGAGAAGAGCGATGAGAGTATTGTTAGGTTCCTTGACAAGGTGTGTCAAGTGGAATTTGAGAAGTATATTGGAGATTCTTATGAAGCGTTGGCGTCCTATGTAAATGCCTACGATCAGAAGATGTTTATGAAGCGAGAGAATATCGCTAATCGTGGCATCTGGACTGCTAAGAAACGATATATCCTCAATGTGTTTGACTCTGAGGGTGTCCGATACAAGACACCTAAACTTAAGATCAACGGCATTGAAGCAGTCAAGTCTTCTACCCCTGCACCTTGTAGGACTGCTATTAAAGACGCTCTGAAGGTTATCATGAATGGCACAGAGAGTGAATTGCAAAAGTTTATTGCTGACTTCCGTGAGAAGTTTGAGGCGATGCCTGTAGAAGACATTGCATTTCCCCGTGGATGTAACAACGTGACAAAGAATTCGTCACCGTCTACCATCTATGGCAAGGGGTGTCCTATGCATGTGCGTGGAGCACTGTTATATAACTTCTATATCAAGAAGAGAAAACTCGCACACAAGTATCCTATTATCCAAGAGGGTGAGAAGATCAAATATGTGATGTTGAGGACACCAAACAAAATCAATGAGAATGTTATCTCATTTTTCCAGACTCTCCCAACCGAGTTTGGACTTGACAAAAGTATCGATTATGATCTACAGTTTAAGAAGAGTTTCCTTGATCCTTTGACTGTAATCTTAGACACTATTGGTTGGAAACCTGAAAAAGTAAACACCTTGGAGGCATTGTGGTCGTGAATTTTCTTTCGGATATCGTAAAGGAGATAGATAATGAATACGCTGGTCTGGTTTCAGACGGAGTTGCTGCGGGTGACACCGCTGCTTATATTGATACTGGTAGTTGTATTTTCAACGCACTGGTATCTGGATCAATCTATGGTGGCATCCCGTCGAATAAAATTACAGCTCTGGCAGGCGAGTCTTCAACTGGTAAGACTTTCTATTGCCTTGGTATTGTCAAGCATTTTCTTGAGATGGATCCTGATGCAGGTGTGATCTATTTTGAGTCTGAGTCTGCTATTAGTAAGAGTATGATTGAGTCTCGCAAGATCGATTCCAACCGTATGGTTATTGTCCCTGTCACTACAGTGCAGGAATTTAGACAACAGGCAATCAAGATTCTGGACAAATACTTAAGTATGCCTGAGGAGTCTCGCCAACCTATGATGTTTGTGCTAGACTCACTAGGGATGCTCTCAACCTCTAAGGAGATTGAGGACACCGAAGCGGGTAAAGAGACCCGCGATATGTCACGGGCACAGGTAGTTAAGTCTATCTTCCGTGTGCTTACTCTCAAACTGGGCAAAGCAAACGTGCCCATGATCGTTACTAACCACACTTACGATGTTATTGGATCTTATGTCCCTACAAAGGAAATGGGTGGAGGCAGTGGACTCAAGTATGCTGCATCTACAATCATCTATCTCTCAAAGAAAAAAGAGAAGGATGGCAAGGAAGTTATTGGAAACATTATCAAAGCAAAGACTGCTAAGTCGCGTCTGAGTAAGGAGAATTCTGAAGTTGAAACCAGACTCTATTACGACGAGCGTGGATTGGACCGCTATTATGGACTACTGGAATTGGGTGAGAAATACGGAGTCTTCCAGCGGGTCGGGAATCGCATTAAGGTTGGTGAATCTTCTGTTTATCCTAAGTCTATTCTCGCTGATCCCGAAAAGTATTTCACGTCAGAAGTGATGATGAAATTGGACAAGGCAGCAGAGCAGGAGTTTTCATATGGATCATAAGGAATGGATTAAGGTCTATCCCAAATCACTCGATCCAAATGTATGTCGTAATGCAATCCACAAAGCAGACAACTGCGACAAGATCATGCGGTGGGATGATGGTGTGCCACAGTACAACATCATCAATGTTTCATTCCTTGCTGACCAAGGTGATACTGAATGGAATGCAATCCAACAACAGATTGTGCCTATCATCCAATGGTCTGCCCATGAATACATGAGAGCAATGGACTGTGAAAAGTTTTGGGCATCTAAAAATAATCTTGAGCAAATCAAATTGAATAAATATAATGTCGATACTGGAGATAACTTCGGTCTCCATATTGATGTTGGGGATGCTGACTCTGCTAAGAGATTTCTAGCATACAAAATCTTTCTCAATGATGTTGAGGAAGGTGGCGAGATGGAATTCCCTCAAGTCGGACTCAAAATTAAACCACAGCAAGGTGATGTGGTATTATATCCACCTGGATGGACGTTTCCCTACTCGGACAACGCTCCTGTCAGTAACGACAAGTATGAATTGACCACCTATCTACATTATCAATGAGTCTAAAGATCGAAGAGATTGCACTCAGTAAACTTATCCTTGAGGAAGATTACTGTCGAAAGGTTTTGCCTTTCATTAAAGATGAATACTTCGATATGTTTACTAATCGTCTGTTGTTTCAGACGATTCAGGAATATATTAGTGAGTATGATGTCAATCCAGAGCCTAATGCTCTGAAGATTGAGATTGAAAAGAGACGTGACATTACGGAAGATACTTTCAGGGAGATTGAAACCTTCCTTGATAACCTAGACCGTGATACTTATAATGATGAGTGGTTAATGGAGACCACTGAGAAGTGGTGTAAAGAAAGAGCAGTCTACCTCGCTCTCATGGAGTCGGTAAAGATTGCTGATGGGCAAGATAAGACAAGGACAAAGGACGCTATCCCCAGCATTATGTCTGAGGCATTGGGCGTCTGTTTTGATGATCATGTAGGTCACGATTATATTTCAGATGCGGAAGCACGTTACGATTTTTACCACAGAAAGGAGGAGAAGATTCCCTTTGACATCGACTATTTTAACAAAATTACAAAAGGTGGTTTACCTAACAAGACTCTCAATATCGCCCTTGCTGGCACGGGCGTCGGGAAGTCTTTATTCATGTGCCACTGCGCTAGTGCCTCGCTCCTACAGGGGCGCAACGTACTCTACATTACACTTGAAATGGCAGAGGAAAAGATTGCTGAGCGAATTGACGCAAACCTCCTCGACATCCCGATCCAACAACTAACGGATCCCATGTTAACCAAAGAGAGATACACCAAGAAGGTGGATGCTCTCAGGAAGAAGACCACAGGTCGTCTGGTTATTAAAGAATATCCCACAGCGTCTGCACATGTGGGACATTTTGAGGCACTCTTGAATGAGTTGTCTCTAAAGAAAGGATTCCATCCTGACATTGTATTTGTTGACTACCTTAATATCTGTGCTTCATCACGTTATAAAGGCACTGCAGTAAATTCCTATACATATGTTAAGTCCATCGCAGAGGAGTTGAGAGGACTCGCTGGCAAGTTGAATGTCCCTATCGTCTCTGCTACACAAACAACGAGGAGTGGTTATGGCAACTCTGACGTGGAGCTTACTGATACTAGCGAGTCTTTTGGACTTCCTGCTACTGCTGACCTTATGGTCGCGCTTATATCCACAGAAGAGATGGAGCAGCTTGGTCAGATCATGGTCAAGCAACTTAAAAATAGATACAATGATCCCACAGTATTCAAACGATTCGTGGTAGGGATTGACAGGGCGAAGATGAGATTGTATGATTGTGATCAGTCTGCCCAAGACAACATCATTGATGCTGGTGACATCAGTGAAGATGCATTCACCGATACTAAAAAAAGTTTTGACGGATTCAAAGTATGAGCGACCCTAACAAGTTTACCCAAGAAGGTAACCCTAATTATGAATTGGAATCAGAGACTGAGAAGATCTCTGGACAAGCACAGGAGAAGATTGAAGAAGAGAAGCAGCGTGCTCAGCAGGTAGCAGACTCTACCCCTAAGACCCCAGAGGAGATGCTCAACAATCCTGATGTTGTTGCTCCTAAGACTAAGAAGAAGGTTGCCGAGAAGAAGGCAGCACAGGCAAAGGCAGGCAAGCAAGAGAAGTTTGAGGTTGACCTTGATCGTTACTGCAATTTTGTTGACCGTGTAACTTCTAATGCTAGTAAGGACTATCAGTCTTACATTGAGCGCCTGACTGAGTTGCACCAGCAAGGTTGTAACATCGAGCGTCTTGACACTGCTGCCTCAGGTATCTGTGCTGAGGGTGGTGAGTTTATGGAGATCGTTAAGAAGATTAAATTCCAAGGTAAACCTTGGGACACTGCTAACAAAGAGCACTTGCAGAAAGAGTTGGGTGATATCATGTGGTATGTTGCCAACGCTGCTATTGCACTGGACATGCGTCTCGATGAAATCATTTACATCAACACATTGAAACTGGCAGCACGTTACCCTGAGGGTATGTTTGATGTCAACTACAGTGAAAATCGTGCGCCTGGTGACATCTAAATAATAGGTCGAGTCCTATGTCAGATGCCAAAGAAGGTAGATAAGGAGCCATTGTATGATGGCGATGGTCCCTCCCCACAAGAGTTGAAGATCAATGCTGGTTTCCAGTATGAAACAGATCTTATCAACAAATTGAGAGGGGAGGGATTTACTGTGGGTGATCCTGCAGGAGCAGACAATGCCAAGGCAGACTTGGAATTGACACCAACATATAAAAATAAGGTAATTAAGTTTGAGTTGAAAGAGAAGTTGTCTGCTGACTTCGCTCAAATGAATTTTGATTTTGATACTGGGTCAATGCAGTTTACCATTGACAAGAATAAAGCGTCTGCTCAGAAAGAAGCAGCACAAACAATGATTGGTATTGCCGAGTCATATGGCATCATAAGAGAAGCGAATGCTCATTGGCAACCACAGAAAAATATACCTGCTAAGTTTACGTTGAATAGTAGTGCATCACTTGCACAACGTAAGGCAGCACACAAATTAGATCTTAAAAGATTCCCAGATAAGTTTTTAGCAAAGGGATCAGCAGCAGCACAAGAAGTAGAGAAGTATTACAACTCAAAGAAAACATATTATATACAGGTCAAAGGCAAGGGTCTGTTTTATATGGGTCGTGATGTTGAGGGATATGGATGTCCAAGATTCTCTAGCTCTGTCAGGGAGAGTAGTATTAGGATTCGTATCAAGACAAACTCATCATCAAATGCAAGGTGGTCATTCCTGATGGCACTCAAGATAACAGGACTTAGCAAGAGCACTCATGACTTGGACAAGGACACCAACTTCCTCCTAAGGCCAGGTTTATAAGTGTCCACTCTGCCCCCTACTCTGCACCACTCTGCCCTATAATAATACTATGGCAAAAAACACACACCTAGAGCACCTAGAAGACGACATCTTCAACCAAGGATCCGCTGGCGTTACCAACGCTGTCAGATTCCTAGAGTCTCTTCGTGACATGCTTACCACAGGTAAGGGCGGTAACAACACAAAGGTTACTGTGAAGTGGGACGGTGCTCCTGCAATCGTTTGCGGCACAGATCCTCAGACAGGAGAGTTTTTCGTTGGCACCAAGTCAGTCTTCAACAAAACTACTCCTAAAATTTGCTACAACGAAGACTTCATTGACTTTCATTATGATGGTGCTATCAATAAAATTCTCAAGCAATGTCTTAACGAGTTAAAGAAACTACCTATCAAGGGTGTTTTGCAGGGTGATCTTCTCTACACTAAGAAACCCAACGTCATTGCTATGCGTGGTCAACCATGTTACCACTTCAAACCTAATACTATTACCTATGTGATTCCTAAGCACTCTGAGTTGGGTGTCAAGGTTTCTAAATCTAGACTAGGTATTGTCTTCCATACATCCTACAGTGGATCTAGTATTGATCAGATGAGTGCTGGTTTCGGTGTTGATGTGTCTGGTATGCAGGGTGTGAAAGACGTTGCAGTCTTCTCCTCTACCTTCCAGAATACTAACGGCATTGCAAATCTTACAGGTGGTGAGATCACTAGACTCAACAGCACTATTCAGAAGGCACAACGTAGTCTTGCTAAGGGTAAGAAGTTTCTAGATGATATTCAGAAGGCAGCAGGACCACAGACCTTTTCACCTCCTGCTCTCTTCAAGATCTATTTCAACCAAGTTATTCGTGGTGGCAAAGTCCCCACTGCAGAAGGCATCGCCTCTGGTTATATCAACTTCGTGACCAATAAGTATGACGCTGAGATCAAGAAGAAAAAGACTGAGAAATCACAGCAAGAATGGAAGCGTCGTAAGGTTGACGCTCTCAGTTACCTAAATAATAATAAGTCTGTAATGATTCACACATTTACTGGATTCAAAGACCTTATCGCTGCAAAAGAGCAAGTGATAAATAAACTCAAGAAGATTGAAGGCGTGGGCACTTTCTTGGAAGACGAGAAAGGATACCGTGTCACAAGTCCAGAAGGATTTGTTGCAATCATGGATGGACAAGCAATCAAACTTGTTGATCGTCTAGAGTTTTCAAGAGCAAACTTCACCGTCGCAAAAGATTGGGGAAAATGAGATTTATTCAATTCATCAGGGAGGCAACAGAGGCAGCGAAGAAGCCTAAGAAACCTTCTACGTCTGCGAAGGGAAGGACATCTGCCGCCGACAAAAAAATGGATGACAAGCATGTCGCTATTACCTTCGGTAGGTTTAACCCACCTCATGCAGGTCATGGTAAACTTCTTGATGCAGTGAAGGCACACGGTGGTGACTCAGGTAACTATCGTATCTACCCATCTAGATCTCAGGACCATAAAAAGAATCCACTGTCTGCACAGCAGAAGGTGGACCACATGCGTAAGATGTTTAAGGGGCACAAAGATGCTATCCAAAACAACGAAGCACATAGAAATATCTTTGACATTCTTCGTGACCTTCATGATGAAGGACATGAGCACGTTACTATGGTGGTCGGTGATGACCGTGTGAAGGAGTTTGAGAAACTCACAAACAAATATAATGGTATGCATTATGACTTCAAGTCTATTAACATTAAGTCTGCAGGTGCTCGCTCTACTGATTCTGATGATCCTATCGAGAATCTGTCTGCATCCGCAATGCGAAAGCATGCCCAAGGGGGAGATCATGACAACTTCCATATTGGGACTGGTGGATACAAAGACTCTAAAAAACTAATGGCAGATGTCATCGCAGGGATGACACCTCCAGCAAAGGCGAAGAAAGGTAAGAAGGGTGAGTCAGTCCATGAATCTGTCTGGACATACGCACCTAAACTAGACTTCGATGCCTTCCGTGATTACTATATGCTCAACCAGATCTATAAGGTTGGTGCTATTGTAGAGCATGACGACAGTGGTGTGGTCGGTAAGATCGTCCACCGTGGTCCTAACTACATCATCATGGAAGATGGTCTCGGTGGTGAGCACCGTGCATGGTTGCAGCATGTGACTGAGATGTCTGATGCTGAAGTCCAAGCAAGAGCTGCTGACACTACTAAAGATCAAAGCAACTACAGTGCTGACGATGGTAGTGGCAACACATGGAAAGCAGGCACTGATAGATACAGAGAAGCATTACAGAATATGACACCTGGTCAGAAACCTGTCAAATTCTCAGAATTTGCTGCTTCAATTAGAAAAACTGCTGAAACTAAATAGTAATACGAAATTCATTTCGGTTTAGAAACATGACGTTAGAAATGCTGGTGTCTGCGGCACTGATGGATTACAATCCTACCGAGCAGGCATATATCCTCAAGGCAATCGAAGAAGATGTTCTTCCCAAATCACAGAGACTCCACACAGGTGTCATGAAAGTGATGGAAGCATTCGATGCTTACGAGCCTACAGTAGAAGGCTATGCAGGATTCCAAGTTGATCGCAATACTGTCAACAAGAAGAAGGCAGAGCATAAGGATGACCGAAATGTAGGTCGTGTTGTCCAATCTGGTGGTGACTCTATGCTCATCACTGGTAAGAAGGCAGACGGTCGTTACATCGTTGTCGGTAAGAAAGGCGAGAAGTCAGCGAGAGATGCTGCTGACTTGGGTGTCACCAAGAAAGAAGAAGTGGTTGGCATCGATATCGAAGACCTCCATCATGAAATGCTAGAAGGTCTCAAGCAAGCACGCAAGAATGTTGGTGCCAGTAAATGCTGGGACGGATACAAAGCAAAGGGCACAAAGACTAAGGGCGGAAAGCAAGTCCCTAACTGTGTCAAAGAAGAAGAAATTGATGAGATTTACAAAGGTAAACACGGTCAGTCTGAGAAAGAGTATCAAGACGGTCGCTCCGATGGCGGCAAGATGGTCTCAGGTGACAGTAAAGGTAGTGGTGCATCCTACGCTTCGCGTAGCATGAAGGGCACTGGTCCTAATCCTGCTGGTGGCAGCAAAAAACCTGCTGGTCAAGGTCGTATGACCTCTGGCGCTAGGACAGATCTCGCTTACCGCAAGGCAAATCTCAAAAAGAGCAATGAAAGTTTTATAAATAAACTGTCCGACTCAGGATTGTTTACTGAAGCTGAGTTGCAAAAGATGGGGGAGATGGAATGAAACCCGTTGGTCACAAAGAATCATCTCTAAAGACAACCAAGAAAGGAAATGTCACCATCAATCCAAAAAAAGAGGATCTTATGTCCGAGCATTTAAGAAGTAGACTCAAGAGTAGCGTTGAAGCACTCAAAGAAGCTGCTAAGAAGAAAGACAAACACATTAAAGCTGCGAAGGCAGGCAAACGTTGGCAGGATTCTGACGGCGATGGCAAGTGGTATGAGCCTGGCGAAGATGTTGCTGTCAAGAAAGAAGAAACATGTGCGCCTTCTATGAAGGCAGATGATACTGAAGCGAAAGCAAAGTCTAAAGAGCGCATGAAGCAGAAGATGATGCAAGCTACTATCGATTTCGATAGGAAGAGAGCAGGCGGTAAGTGATCGCATATATAGATCAGACCCCTTTGAGGAAAGATCTATGTGGGCATTACTCCTACCATTAGCAAAGAAGACAATCGGTAACCTTATCCAGAGAGACGAAGTGCGTCGGTATCTGGTAGAGGTTTTGCGTTCGTTGGCAGCAACCACGGACAACAAACTTGACGACAAAGCTGTCGATGTAGTTGAATCCCTCTTGTTTCAAAAAGAAGAGGAAGCCTAAATAAAATATAGGTATATTTCATTCGGAGTAAATTATGTCTCTTTACGGGAGAGTAGACTCAACAGCAAATCAAACCCAAGCAGGACTCGCCCGTGGTAACGGTGCAGGATCCGTCACCGAGACTATCGTTTTCGTTGACGAAACCGAAGCAGCTCTTGCATCTAACAAGGCTCGTGGAATCCACAGTCCTGGTTGGTGGGCATATCGTACATACGTCACTGCAGCAGGTGACACACGACACAAGGCAGAGCAACTTGCATTCATCAGCAATCCTGAAGCAAATGCAGACGAGACTCTTGCTGACGACACTATCGCAGCAGACGTGCTTGAGGTTATCACCATCGGCACTCAACCTGCTGATCAGACCACATCTAGTGGTGCTGCAACCTTCACTGTTGCTGCAACCGTGGATCAGTCTGGCACTATCACTTATCAGTGGCAGAAGAAAGCATCTGGTAGCACCCGCTATGCAAATGTCTCTGGCGCAACCAGTGCATCTCTTGTACTGAGTGGTCAACTCGCTGCTAACGATGGCGATAAGTATAGAGTGAAGATCAACACCAGCAAAGGTGCTGAAGAAGTCGTCTCTGACGCTGCAACGTTGACCTTCGGGTCCTAATAACTGACATCATTACATAATGCACTTTGATTTACTTAATGAGAAAAACTATTTGATGTTTGCCATTCAGCATTATGATAACCCACAGTCGGTTACCGTAGATGATTTTATGGAGGACATGAAAAAATTCAAATATCTTAAGAGGTTGCTTAAAAGATATTTGAAGACTGGTGTCCTCCGTATCAATTTGATACTGAATCATCTAATAATTTTGTTTAATGTTTTTGGCGAGGGCACTATCCCTCTACTCATGTATAAACTAGAAAGGGAATACTGGTCTCTCATAAAGACCTTCCTTGTATACCTGAATAGATATCCACAAGTACAAGCTGGATCTCTTGACTTTGTTGATATAGATAACGACGTAAAGGAATTACTAGAAGACCTGTAATGAATGAAGACGCACCTACAATGAGTGTTGGAAACGGCGGCATGACTGCAGCAGCAGATGCCACGGGTCCTAATGCAGGTTTTGATCCCCTCCTTGGAGGGTCAAAGAAAAAACCTAGGAAGCGTCGTCGTTATACAATCTCCCAGTCTGAGATGTTAAAGACTGAGGGAGCACAGAAAGATGGATCATACTTGCCATTTCTGATTTCCTATGATGGAGCAGAGCAGTATGTGTTGTATAGTAAGTCTCAAGCATCACTGAAGATAGAGCTTCGTAAGATCTATCGACCAGAAAACTTTAAGAAGTTAGATGTTAAACGTCTGTATCCTAATGATGTCATCCAATTCTATTGGAAGAAACGACAACAAGCACTTAGGGCGGAGTAATGGCAAACGACATTAACACTGCGATTCTAGAGAGACTAGAAAGAGTAGTCGAGACACTACAAGAAAATAATGTAAAGATGGGACAGATGCTTGCTGTCCATAATGAAAAACTATCCAAGCAAGATGAAGTAGATCAGGTTTTGTTTGAGAAAATCGACAGACTACATTCTGATCTCAACAAAGATACAGAAGCAATCAAGAGAGGTTGCGAGCGTGACATTAGACTGATCGATGATCGTTTGAGGACAATGGAGAAGAAGATGTGGACCATTGCTGGTGCTCTATCTCTCATTGCCTTTCTCGTTAGCGTACCAGGTCAGATGGTGATAAGAAACTTGACTAACCAAAATAAAACTGGTATGCTACCTGCAGTGGAATCTCCTGCATGGATTACGTCGATGACAAATACATCAGACTTCTCAGCACTAGACTAGACAAATATAAACACGTCAAGTCTGGACTCTATAACTTCCGATGCCCTTACTGTGGTGACTCACAGAAGCACAAGAATAAGGCACGGGGGTATTTTTTTCTGAAGAAGACAGAATACATTTACAAGTGTCATAACTGTGGCATTGGTAGATCGTTGTCTAATTTTCTAAAAGATCATGCAGTTGATCTGCATGATCAGTATGTCATGGAAAAATATAAGCAGGGGATGACTGGTAAGGGTAGACATACACCCTCTCCAGAATACACAGGTGCCAAACCAAAGTTTGCAAAGAAGGTAGCAGATTGCATACCTATCAGCGAGCTAAATATAGAGCACCCCGCCAAGAAGTATCTACTTGATAGAAGAATACCTGAGGATCAACTGGGTAGATTCTTCTATGTTGATAGGTTTAAGAGGTGGGTCAACACACAACGTCCAACATTTGAAAACCTACAGAATGATAGACCTAGAATTATTATCCCTCTTATTGGTGAAGACGGTGTGTGGTTTGGCATACAGGGTAGATCACTGGCGGCATCAAGCAACCTACGATACATTACAGTAATGTTTGAGGATCGCCTCAAACTATTTGGACAAGATTATGTAAACCCTGAGGAGACAGTTTATGTCACGGAAGGACCATTTGACTCCACTTTCATTAGACAAGCTATTGCTATGTGTGGTAGTGATGTTGACCATCGCACTCTACCTTATAAGGATAGGGTCTGGGTCTTCGACAACGAACCTAGAAACAGACAGATCGTGCAAAGACTTGACTCCGCAATCACGAGTGGAGAATCAGTTGTCATATGGCCAAAGACAATAAAGCACAAAGATATAAATGATATGGTGTTGGCAGGACTTGACCCTTCTGCTATAATAAAATCCAACACCTTTTCAGGATTAAAAGCAAAGGTACAACTTACAGATTGGAAAAAGGTATGAGCGACATTTCAGTTGTCAAGCGCAACGGACAGGTGGAGGATCTTCACCTAACTAAAATTCATGACATGGTAGAGCACGCTTGCAAAGGTCTTGCAGGTGTATCTGAATCGGCAGTAGAAATGAATGCCAACCTTCAAGTTTTTGATGGTATTAAAACCAGTGACATTCAAGAAATTCTTATTCGCTCTGCCAACGACCTGATTACATTAGAGGCACCAAACTATCAATTTGTAGCAGCACGGTTGCTGCTGTTTGGTCTTCGTAAACAGGTATATAACGGACACCCAGACCTCCGTCCTCACATTCAAGAGCATGTCTGGGACTGTATTGAGCGTGGAGTCTATGACAAAACGATCTACAGTGCATACGACGATGAAGAGTGGGATCGGATTGAATCATTCATCGATCACGACCGTGACTATTTGTTTACATACGCTGGATTGAGGCAGGTTGTAGATAAATACCTCGTGCAGGATCGGTCATCTGGTGAGGTCTTTGAGACCCCACAGCAGATGTATATCATGATCGCCGCTACTCTCTTCCAAAAATATCCCAAAGAGACACGACTCGATTATGTCAAGAGATACTACAACGCAATCTCAAAACACAGGATCAACATCCCAACGCCAATCATGGCGGGAGTGCGGACTCCACTTCGACAATTTGCAAGCTGCGTTCTTGTGGATGCTGATGACACCCTCGATAGCATTTTTAGTAGTGACATGGCTATCGGTTACTATGTTGCTCAAAGGGCTGGCATCGGTATTAACGCTGGAAGAATCCGTGGCATCAACAGTAAAATCAGGGGCGGTGAAGTTCAGCACACAGGCGTTATTCCATTTCTCAAAAAGTTTGAGTCAACTGTCAGATGCTGCACTCAAAATGGCGTCAGAGGTGGAAGCGCGACAGTCCACTTCCCGATCTGGCACAAAGAAATAGAAGACATCCTTGTCCTTAAAAATAATAAGGGCACGGAAGATAACAGGGTAAGAAAACTTGACTATTCTATCCAAATTAGCAAACTATTTTATGAAAGATTCATCGGAAATCGAGAGATGGCGCTTTTCAGCCCTCATGATGTCCCTGAGTTGTATGACTCTTTCGGCACTGATAGCTTTGATGACTTGTACTGTAGTTACGAACAAGATCAATCGATCCCTAGAAACACAGTCAATGCTCAGCAACTCTTCCTTGACCTACTAAAGGAGAGAGCAGAGACTGGTCGTATTTACATCATGAATATCGACCACTGTAATAGTCACTCCTCCTTCAAGGACAAGGTGAATATGAGTAACCTCTGTCAAGAGATCACTCTCCCCACAGATCCCATCCGTCATATTGATGATGACGCAGGAGAGATTGCATTGTGCATTCTGTCTGCTATCAATGTGGGTAAGATTAAAAGCATTGATGAGATGGAGAATCTTTGTGACCTTTCAGTCAGAGCACTGGAGGAGTTGATTGATTACCAAGAGTATCCTGTCGCTGCTGCACGTCGTAGCACACTGGCACGTCGCTCCTTGGGTATTGGATTCATCGGTCTGGCACATTACCTTGCCAAACATGGTGAGCACTATGATGATAAAGGTGCATTGAAACTGGTCCATGAGTTGACAGAAGCATTCCAATACTACCTCTTGAAAGCATCTAATAAACTTGCTGAAGAGCGTGGTGCATGCGAAGGATTCCATCGCACAAAGTATTGTGATGGACTTCTCCCGATAGATACATATAAGAAGGACGTGGATGAATTAGTAGCACCAGAATATAAGTATGATTGGGATACTCTTAGGCAGGATATCGAGGAATATGGACTCAGGCACAGCACTTTGTCCGCACAAATGCCTTCGGAGAGCAGCTCCGTTGTGTCAAACGCTACCAATGGAATCGAGCCGCCTAGAGACTACTTGTCCATTAAGAAATCCAAGAAGGGACCTCTTAAGCAGATTGTCCCACAATATACTACACTGAAAAATAACTACACATTGCTCTGGGATATGCCTTCCAACAAAGGTTATATCGAAATCGTTGCAGTGATGCAGAAATTCTTTGACCAAGGAATTAGTGGCAACTGGTCTTACAATCCAGAGAAGTTTGACAACAATGAAGTCCCAGTGTCTGTCATGGCACAGGATTTACTTTCCACTTACAAATATGGTTGGAAGACTTCCTATTATCAAAATACATACGACGCCAAACGTGACCCAGATGTTGAAGAGACACAACAAAAACTAGACAATCTCCTAGCAGAGATCGACGCAAGCGAAGAGTCTGAGTGCGACGCTTGCAATGTCTAAAGAGGTTACTATCACACTCAGTAAGGACTTACAAGAAGAATTTGAGTCCTACATTGATTGCTGCGAATCCTTGGATGTCTCTCCAAGGATCAATGCATTCCTAAATTATATTCACAACTACGGTACATGCAAAAATCCAAGGGAGCCACAATGGGACTGACTGTTTTTAACGACAAGAAAGTTGACACAAAAAAGCAACCAATGTTTTTCGGAGCACCCCTTGGGATGCAACGTTATGACGAATATAAGTATCCTGATTTTGATAAACTAACACAGACACAACTCGGTTATTTCTGGAGACCTGAAGAGGTATCTCTACAGAAGGACCGTGCCGATTATAAGACACTCAATGAACAACAAAAACATATCTACACAAGCAACCTCAAGTATCAAATCCTTTTGGACTCTGTGCAAGGGCGTGGTCCTGGCATGGCATTCTCACCTTACTGCAGTCTTCCAGAGTTGGAAGGATGCATGGGAGTATGGGAATTCATGGAGCAGATTCACTCCCGCTCCTATACCCATATCATCAAAAACGTATACGCAAACCCATCGGAAGTCTTCGATGCGGTATTAGAAGACGACAAGATTATCGACCGTGCTGCTGCAGTATGTAAAGCATACAATGATTTTATTGAAGCAGCATCAGAGTGGGCGAATGGTAATATGTGGAAGGAGCACTGGAAAGGATCTCCTACAACTACATGGACTATCCATGATGTCAAACGTAAACTTTATCTAGCGATTGCAAATGTCAATATCCTTGAAGGAATTAGGTTTTATGTTTCTTTTGCTTGCAGTTTTGCTTTTGGCGAACTTAAACTCATGGAAGGTTCAGCAAAAATTATCTCCCTTATTGCTAGAGATGAATCTCAGCACCTCGCCTTGACCCAAAAGATTCTTTACAAGTGGAGAAAGGGTGATGATCCTGACATGTTGGACATCGTAGAGGAAGAAAAAGAAACAGTGCGTCAGATGTTCCTTGACGCAGTTGCCCAAGAGAAAGAATGGGCGAAGTATTTGTTTGAGAATGGAAGCATGATCGGTCTTAATGAGCGTCTGCTATCTCAATACGTTGAATGGGTTGCAAATCGTCGCATGAAAGCAATCGGACTGACACCTGCCTTCGACATCCCTGCTAAAAATAATCCATTGCCTTGGACAGAGCACTGGCTAAATAGCAAGGGTCAACAAAATGCCCCTCAGGAAACTGAGATTGAATCCTATGTTGTCGGAGGAATCAAGCAAGATGTCAGCGCGGAAACTTTTAGCGGGTTTAAGCTCTAAAATTACACGATGGATTAACCATCTAAATGAAAAGAAAGCAGTGGAAGAAACATCCGAAGTCCCTTTATACGGACGAGTTGAGGGTGATTGGTGCGCCGAGGACCCTAGGTCATGGTATCAGGGACCACTTATCTTACTTGAAGAAACTCAAGAAGGACTTAAAGAATACCAAGCCCATTAGAAATACACCACCATCATGGTGGAAAAAACGGTAACATATAATACAAACCGTTTGCATAAATAGAAATGTCATGTTATCATGACCATACGTTCATCCCGCTCTCGGGTGGGACGCAAGTAAGTCGCGGAACGGAGCGTTCATCCCCATGGTAGAATTACTACTATACAGCAGTCTGACATGCAAGCAAGTTGATGCTTTAATGCTGAGAGTTGTAAAGCATGAAGATCTTGATCCTATGATCAAGATTGAGTTGATTGAAACCATTGAGGAATCATCACCTCACTGTAGGGACGCAAACGACTGAAGGAACGGGGACTAAACCACCCTAACTTCAGAGGACATACTCATGAACACACTCAACTACATTCGTAAGAAAATCCAAAAGGCAAATGCCTTGCACGATGCTCAGATCTACCACACATCATACCGTGGTGTGGAGTATGACACACGTTGTGTAGAAAACAAAGAGACCCACGGGACTTTTTGTTATCGCGGAAAGACCTATACGAAATGACATAAGTAAGAGGGGGACTTCCCCTCTTTTTTATTATTCCTTTTAACTATGAATCACGAGAAAGTAAAGTTGATTGCTCACAATCTTAAACTCTTAGCAATCTCTTTGGAAGATGCTATTAAAGAAGATCCAGAGGCTTACAAAACTACGCCAGAGAAATCATGGTTTCCTCCTAAACAGGCGGAGCGTCTAGGTTATAGATACAGTGATGACGATGATGGTTATGCAGACTAATGAAATTAACTCAAGAACTAATTGATCGGATTCAAGAAGCATTGAATCATACTAAAAAGGATGGGACAATAAATTGGAAAGACGGAGACGAGATTGAAGTCAACGTTGCAGGCACGTTTGCTGCAGATAAATTTATTGTAATTAACAATAGATCTAAGAAACCATGGCAACCGTCAATCAATAGCACACATCATGAAACCGCAGAGTGCAAAAGCGAAGGGTAGAAACTTCCAAAAATGGGTGAGAGATATGCTCATTGAGCATAGAGATGTCCACCCTGAGGACATTGAGTCTCGCAGCATGGGTGCTGGTGGGGAAGATCTTATCATGGCACGAGATGCTAGAAAGAAATTTCCTTTCAGCATTGAGTGTAAGAATGTAGAGAAACTTAATGTCTATGATGCTTATGATCAGGCATGTGCTAACGCTGGAGACCACCAACCGATACTCTTCATGAAGAAGAATCGAAAGCAACCACTTGTCGTAGTGGACGCCGAGTGGTTTATCAAGCACTTTGGGGTTGACAAGTCACCCTCATAGCATATATACTTGGTAAGTACATACTGGAGAGGAGACCACGATGGACAATCAGTTTCTTGAGGAGATTGATGAGATCAACTATACGATTGAATTCCTAGTGGACCAACTCCATGATGCCGTAGCGGCAGGAGACTACTTGGAAGGCGAAACGCTTGCCCAGAAGATCCGAGAAAAAACAGAAGCAAACCAATGACAGTCCACTCTTTATTCTCAATCCCAATAGCACACTATGAAATACAGAATTGGAGAAAGAATAAAGAAGTGATTATGAATTCTCTGCCTATCCTAGGTAGAGAGCATTTGGAGAGCAACGGTGAGCAGTATACTGACTTCTTTCATCAGGAGGAGTGGGAGCTGCCACCTTATGCTGACACGGTGATTGAAATCATATCACCATACCTTGCTGACTTTACTGAGCGCAGACGAATAGAGTTTACTGACATGTGGTGTCAAACATCATACAAAGGTCAGAAACATGGTCTGCATAATCATGGTCACAGTGGATGGTCAGCAGTAATATATGTGGACTTTGACCCTAGAGTCCATAAAGCAACGCAATTTGTGTCACCTTTTAACAACCCTTGGAGTGGTAGGTTACAGACCTTCATCCCACCTGTTAATGAGGGAGACATGGTTATTTTTCCAGCAACGATTGCACATGAGGCACTACCCAATGAGTCTGACAAATCACGCACCATTATCTCGTTTAACTTACGAGGTAAAGTTGACAAAGTTAAGAGGACTATGTGGGAAGGTGATCCGATAGTACGTGTCCCTTCGGGACAGTAGCTCAGCGGAAAGAGCAACTGCCTTCTAAGCAGTCGGTCGTAGGTTCGATCCCTACCTGTCTCGTTGCACTTCGGTGCATGTTGGAAAAACAAAATAGGAGTCAATCATGACTGTTAGAGATCGCTTTGCAGATAGTCTGCAAATTTTGAAGGATACTGTCAATGGTAACATTGCCCTTGACGTTGAGTATCCTCCCCTCTTCCAAGCACTCTGTCGTTTTTATAGTGACAAGAGCGCACGTCACGTCCACTTTTGGGGACTAGATATTGAAGAGGACTATACGATTCTCATTGATAACATGATTGCTGATGGCGTCCTGGAAATGACCTAAACTTTATCCTGGTCGGGATGAATTATGCTTAAAGAAGAAATCACTTTATATAAGAACAACATTTGCACCCCACTAAATGATGAGTGTAATGACTTTATCTGGGGTAATTTTATTGATGAATCCGTTGTTGTTGGTCTTGAGGAATTCTGGCATAATCAAAGTATCTTGAATTACCATGAAGGTCGCGTGATGAGGCAGGGTGATATTGGAGTAGACAAGGACTATAAAGAGTCCACTGATCTACACATTCCATTTCAACTTAACTGCCCTCAAATACAAAACTATATGAAGGCACTTCAAGATATCCTAAATCAATACCTCGTGAGGTTTCCTTTTGCGGAGACCTCACGTTTTCAAATAGTGGAGCCACTATCTATGCAGTGGTATCCTAAAGGTGGTGGATTCAAGCAGTGGCATACCGAAAGGTCTAATGCTTTGCCTGGAAACATTTACCGACATCTAGTCTTTATGACCTACCTTAATGATGTCCCCGATGGTGGCACAGAATGGTATCATCAACAGAAGTATGTCCCAGCGCAGCGTGCATACACTGTGATATGGCCAGCAGACTGGACATTTCACCATCGTGGTAGAGTCTCTAACACACAAGAGAAAATGATTATCACAGGGTGGTTTAACTTTATCTAAGGAGGTTAATGGAGACACAAAACGACAGATGGAATAGGGGACTGGACATTTTCATTGAAAGTGTGGTCAAACCCGACGCTGACCTCAGGTCATGTGCTCATTCCCAGAAATGTTACCATGAATTGTTGTGGATTCGGGAGGATGTGCTAAACTATCTACAGACACTCAGACGCAAATGAAAAAACCAACCGTCATTCTTGAGCGTTACCCCTACCGCTATGTGCAGTGCGGGATGCTTGATAACGGATTCCCCGACTACCGCATCCAAAAGGTAGACGCATATACCAACAGGTATAGGGACATGTATCTCTGTGACAATGCTATGCAACTTGACACAGCGATGGAAGATTTTGAATACACCAAGTGGTTGGATCCAGATGGTGTGCCTGCATATGTGAAAGACCGTGCTAAGGCGTATTCTTAGAGTCTGGAAGTATTCTTTAGGGTCATTCTCTGATGACAAGACAGGACCCTATGACAATTACATTGCAGGTGTACGCACCTGCATTTTCATTTCTTATCTTGTCACAAATTGTTTTATCATCAGCGGAGTAATCCGTCATTGGAATTATGAAAACAGAACTGAATGCAGCAGTAGAGGCATTGAAGACCGCACTGCATCGAGCAATCGACGACCCCAAATTCAACCGCAATCACCTGAGTGAGTTGTGGCGTCACTACAATGGTGTGCAAACCATTGCTGAGGAGTGTCCTGAGGATAAGACTGAGATTCAATTTCCCAGCAGTCCGATCTACCTCAACGATAACTTTGATTATCAAAACATTGACACTAATGTCACAGGTGCTGCTGGCACCGACGTGATCAGTCTTGATAATACGGACTCACTTACCTTCCCTACGACCCTTGATCTTGGGGACAGTGAAGGAACTGTCACGTTTTCATAGGTTTTCTGGTTTAGGGGCTTGACAAAGTTGTAAAAGTTATATATAGTTACATACAGTAACAAACCTTAACAATGACTGTTACAACAGATGAGCTCGGAAAGGTAAACATCTTTGCCACTGAGACTCAACCTTACATTGACCCTAAAGTAAAGAAAGCCATGCAATCAGACGTTTACGAAACTCATAACGAGTCCGCAGAGAAACTCAACGGTCGCCTAGCAATGCTCGGCATCGTCGCTGCCTTCCTGTCCTATGCCTTCACTGGGCATCTCTTCTTCGGAGTGTGGTAATCATGACTCCAGAAGCAGAAAGATTTAATGGATGGGCAGCAATGATCGGAGTCATCGCTGCTATTGGCACCTATGCCACAACTGGTCAGATCATTCCAGGCATCTGGTAATGAGTTTAGAGTGGGCACAGACTATTATTTTTATATTGACGCCATTCTTCTTCATGCTCCTATTGGTGGAGACTGATGATGATGGTGACGATGATGACATGGGCGGTGGGACAATGGTCCCAGTGTACACTCCATCTTGACCAAGACAACTAAATACGTTATAATTCTGGGGTGTCCACAGGGCACCCCTTTCTACTACGGATAGACTAAACATGAGACCACTTGTAATGGTATCAGCAATGCTGCCACTGCTTATGGCATGTGCTTCCTCTGCCCCTCAGAAATCTGAAGCAGCAGGTCTTAGACCTACTAAGATCTATGAGCGCAGATGGGAATGTGTTGGTTGCTCACCTGAAGAGAAGAAAGTTGTAGCGTATTTACAAGATGTAAAAATTAACGACAAAAATGCTATTGCTACAATTCTTGGCAACATTAGACAGGAGTCTAATTTCATTGCCAATATATGCGAGGGAGGTGCTAGAGTTCCTTACCACGATTGCCATCGGGGTGGTTATGGCATCATTCAGTGGACCACAGTAGGTCGCTATAATAATCTTGGCAAGTTTGCTAAGAGGTATTTCTGTGACCCCTCTGAATTCAACTGTCAACTCCGTTACATGGTTAACGAGAGTGTCTTCCAACGTCAACTCCCTTACTTCCAAGGTGGGGGTCAGACTATTTCGTACTATATGAAACCTGCCTACCGTTGGTTGGGTTGGGGTATCAAAGGTGCCCGTGAAACCTACGCATATGAATATCTAAATAAACTTAAGATGCTTGGATGAGACAATGTATTGTCTGGAGTTTTACTGGGAAGGAGAGTGGATCAAGTTAAAGAATTACTCTAACCTATCCTTACCCAAAGCTCAATTCCTCCTGCACCTATGCAAGTCTGGTCAGGAGGTTTTCAAAACCAAAAAAGAATTTAGGATGATCGCACATGATTGAAGACTGGCGTTACGATGATGGCAAGATGGCAGAGAGACAGATTTGCCTTACCGCATTCATTCGTCAGGAAATCCCCATAAATAGAGAAGTATACGAGTTTTGTCACTACTATGTGTCAAATGGGATGCTTCAAATTCCTGACACCCAGCAGAAATTAGAGGAAGCAATAGAGTCTCACAATGGAGATCTCTATTCTTTTGTTGGTGAGAAACTCTTCAAAGAATTTTCCATCTGGCAAAATCTAAATGAAAGACAAGAAAGCGATCAAGAAATTGATCAAGAGAGCGAAGAAACATCCTGACTGGTATAGTGAATATGAGTTAGCATATGTTAGAATGTTAAAGAAAGCAAAGAAAGCAATTAAACTACCACACAAACCAGAATAGAATGCGTATTGTTATCGTTGGAGGTGGCACGTCAGGTTGGATGACTGCCGCCGCTTTTTGTAAAACATTTCCTACATGGGACATCACACTGATCAATGGTGGTGATGCCATTGGAGTGGGCGAAAGCACTACGCCACACATCAATCAGTATCTCTCTTATATGGGTATCACTGATGATGTATTCCTTCCTGCAGCACGAGCAACCTTCAAATCTTCTTCTAGGTTTGAAGGTTTCGTTAAGGAGGGTGAAGTATTCCATTATCCTAATGGACAATCTGTTATTCAAACAGTAAAATTTCAAGAGTGGATGCTCGCTAAAGCATTTCATCCAGACAACCTACCTCCTTTCTCTGAGGTATTCATGCCATTCGTTACAGTGGCAGAGACAGGGCGACTCCCACTAAATAGAGATATTCTAGAGCCCTATGACCTTGCAAAAGACAGATCGTTTCACATCAACGGAGCAGCATTCTCTACATTCCTCCGAGAAACTTTTTGTCAGAATCTTAAGGTGGTTGATAGTAAAGTTAAGTCTGTTGCTACTAAGGGAAGAGACATCGAGCATGTCATGGTCACAGGTGGACCATACACACAAGGGGGAGAAAAGATTTTTGGTGATCTCTTTATCGACTGTAGTGGGCAGCAAGCAGTGCTCTCAGGATCGCTTAGCAAGTGGAAACCATTCTCCTCAATCATAAATGATAGAGCACTTGTAGTTAAGACTGACTACACTAATCGTGAAGAAGAGATGGTCCCCTATACCAACGCCAAAGCAATGAGTGCTGGTTGGCAGTGGACTATTCCCACCTATGATTTCATTAGTAGAGGGTATGTATTCTCCTCACAGTTTCAGAGTGAAGATGATGCCCGTAAAGAATTTGGTTACGATGACGCACGTTTGATCTCATTTGAGAATGGTAGACACGAGAGGGCATGGACAGCTAACTGTGTGTCCATCGGACTCTCATTTGGATTCATCGAACCATTAGAATCTACAAGTCTTTTCAACACACACCATGGTATCCTTGCTCTCATGGACCTCCTACAGGAGGGATCCTTGCCTGGTCAATTCCAGCGTGATCGTTTCAATCACAATCTCGCTGAGCACATGGATGGATGGCGTGAGTTTGTAGAGGCACACTATTATTATAGTCGTCGCCGTGATACACCATACTGGAATCACATTAGCAATGGTATCGAGTATGATCTCACTGGCACCCACGAAGTCATTCAGTATATTATGAATGGCAACGAGCCCATTACACACGGTGGCACACCAGTCCTCCACATTCTTGCAGGATCTGGTTATACTACTGTCAACAAGCGCCTCACTGAATACTTCAGGTATCCAGAGCTTGTTACTCGTCGCAAAGTCGATGAGTGGGCATACAAGCACCAACGTGTGCTAGAGTATGCCGAGACATGTCCCCCCATGTCAGTTTTCTTAGAGTCTACCTTCAACTACGCTTGACAAGATTCGGAAAACCCTATATAGTAAGTTGACTTTACAAAAAGTCATACTTGACGCCTCACCGAGACTAAACAGCGTCATTAAATAACAGTCTCTCATACCTACACTGGAGGGTGGTGTAGGAATATTTTATCCAGTGCTACCCCGCACTCTTACTTACCCTAAACTAAAATGACTACACTTTCACGTCAAACGCGATCCTCTAATTGGGAATCGTTCTGCGAGTGGGTCACAAGCACAAACAACCGTCTCTATATTGGTTGGTTTGGCGTCTTGATGATCCCTACACTGCTCGCAGCTGCTACATGCTTCATTGTTGCATTTATCGCTGCTCCTCCTGTGGACATCGATGGAATTAGAGAACCAGTTGCTGGATCTCTCCTTTATGGAAACAACATCATCTCTGGTGCTGTTGTCCCTTCTTCAAATGCAATCGGTCTACACTTCTACCCCATCTGGGAAGCTGCTTCTCTTGATGAATGGTTGTATAACGGTGGTCCTTACCAACTCGTTGTCTTCCACTTCTTGATTGGCATCTCGTCTTACCTTGGAAGACAGTGGGAATTGTCCTACCGTCTCGGTATGCGTCCTTGGATCTGCGTTGCTTACAGCGCACCTGTGTCTGCTGCTATGGCAGTATTCCTTGTGTATCCTTTCGGTCAAGGATCCTTCTCTGATGGTATGCCTCTTGGTATTTCAGGTACATTCAACTTCATGTTTGTATTCCAAGCAGAGCACAACATTCTGATGCACCCATTCCATATGCTTGGAGTTGCTGGTGTTTTCGGAGGGAGTCTCTTCTCCGCAATGCATGGTTCTCTAGTTACTTCTTCACTCATTCGTGAAACCACTGAGTCTGAATCTCAGAATTATGGTTACAAGTTTGGACAAGAAGAAGAGACCTATAACATCGTTGCCGCACACGGTTACTTCGGTCGCCTTATCTTCCAATACGCTTCATTCAACAACAGCAGAAGTCTTCACTTCTTCCTTGCTGCATGGCCTGTGGTTGGTATTTGGGCAGCATCTATGGGTGTCAGCACTATGGCATTCAACCTCAACGGATTCAACTTCAACCAGTCTGTCCTAGACAACTCTGGTAAAGTGATCCCTAGTTGGGCAGATGTCCTCAACCGTGCTAACCTCGGTATGGAAGTAATGCACGAGCGCAACGCTCACAACTTCCCATTGGACCTCGCTGCTGCTGAAAGCACACCAGTTGCTTTGACTGCACCTGCGATTGGTTGATACTTAGTTACATACAACTTGGAAAGGGACCTTAGGGTCCCTTTTCTTTTCTCAATTTCTATGAAGTTTAGTAAAAGGTTAAATAATAATGGTTGCATCTACATTACAACCGACACAACGGGGGTGGTTTGATGTCCTTGATGACTGGCTTAAACGAGATCGCTTTATCTTTGTGGGTTGGTCTGGACTATTACTTTTTCCCACTGCTTATCTTGCCATTGGTGGCT
>CEVB01017876.1_pt1 | contig 45316 bp, 36 predicted proteins | sample 531381 | NCBI WGS metagenome assembly CEVB01 (sample SAMEA2622763, study PRJEB7988) | marine metagenome | biome: marine biome (ENVO:00000447); feature: surface water layer (ENVO:00002042); material: "saline water (ENVO:00002010), including plankton (ENVO:xxxxxxxx)" | depth 5 m | reverse complement strand
CCAAGGCACGCACGCTTGAGGGTCGTGTTGATCGTTACTTCCGTGGTTTCGATGGTAGTCAGACACAGTTTGATCTCACGATCAGCAACGGTGAAGCATACTTCCCAGATCCTGCTGGTCACATGCTCATCTTCGTTAACGGTATCCTGCAACCACCTGGCGGTAACAACTCCTATGTCGCCTTCTCCGATAAGATTAACTTCTCTGAGGCACCTGATATTGGATCTGAATTCGTTGGTTACTATGTTGGTAAACTCCGTCAGATGGATGATATCAGTTTCGAGTTTGACTCCTTACGCTCATCCTTTAACCTCAAGCGTGAAGGTCTTTTCTACTCACTTACTCTGACTGAGGGTGTTTCTTCTAACGTTATTCGCCCAGAAAACAACATCATTGTTTCACTCAACGGTATTATTCAAGAACCTGGCGTTGCATATGAAATCGTCGGATCTAGAATTATCTTTGCTGAAGTGCCTCGCGCAGGATCAACCTTTGTTGGATTCTCCTACATTGGATCTGATACTGACGTGATCGCAGCAACCGTTGTGCCTCCTGTGGAAGCAGGTGACAAACTTGAGATTGATGGTGAGGAATTCGCTCGTGATGTTGCTCTGATCGAATCTTCCAACTCACTAATCACCTTTGAATACACAGGATCTGTCAAGGGACGTAATGCTGCTGCATTGGCAACTATCAGATCTGGTCAGTTGACAACTGCAACTCTTACCAATCCTGGCGATGGTTACACTTCACGTCCTAACGTGGATGTGATTTCTTCCTCTGGTTTCGATGGTCGTATCAAAGCACTTATGGGTATTACACGCATTGACGTGAAGACACCTGGCGCTGGATATTTGACACCTATCGTAGAGATCGATAACGTTGTCCCTGACGACTTTACTTCTCCTGAGGGCACTCCTGTTAACGGCGGTAGAGATATCTACAACGCTGATGAGGCAGGTGGTGAAGGCGCTGTTACTATCGATCCTGGCACGATTGCAATTTCTCAAGATCCTGTAAACGTGACAGTTAACCAAGGTCAGACTGCATCCTTCACGGTTGCTGCTACCGTCACTAACGGTCAGCAACTTAACTACCAGTGGCAGAAGAAGGAATACGGCACTCAGATTTGGAGTAACATCATCGGTGCCAACCAAGCAACATACAACACCAGCAACGCCGCTCAGGCAGACGATGGTGATGAATACAGAGTTGCAATCACTGCTGCAGGTGCTACACCTGTCTACTCACTGTCTGCTATCCTCACGGTCCAGACTGGTGCTACTGTGATTAGTAACTTCACTCCAGACCAAATCTTCGACGACATCTAAATAAAAGTAAAACCATGGGGGCAACTGCAAGTTATAACGATGCCACTGACATTCTTACGGTAGAGGCGGATGGACTCCCCGCTCCCGTAAGTTTCGGCACGTTTCCTAATGCCAATAACCCAAACACAGTAACAGAGCAAGATTTCGATCATGCTTTCATTTACCGTGGTGGGTCCTTTGGTATTAGTCGCACATTCGATACTAACGTTTGGAATCAAGACGGATTCATTAGATCTATCGTTATCTCTGGTGCTGATAACACGTTGTTTAACAACGAGATTCAGGTGGGTGATAGACTTTTGTTTACCTTTAGTGATGGTATTAAAAGGGTATTCCTTTATAAAGGCACTACTTTTACATCTATTGAAAACGAATGTTGGTTAGCAACTTCAGACAGACTTGACCTCATCATGAGAGACCAAGAGTCTCTAACCTCTGGCACATACGAGTACTATGATCAACGAAATGGCAGAAGTGCAACTCCGCTTGGCACTATTGGCATTGCCGCTAACGGCGTTGCTTTGTTTAACCCTTCTGCGGGTGCTGGTGGTAACCCGCCAGTAGGATTCAGTTGGAATGCCCATTATCCATCGTCTCCTGTAGATTTTGGTGAAGATAATTGTGGTGGTCATCCTGAGCAAAATGGTCAGTATCACTATCACGACACACACTTTCTGGATTGTTGGCGAGAAGGGTCATCAATGGCAGGATACAATGATTACTATGGCAGCACGCAGTTTAATGGCGACAACTTAAGACATCCTGACGGTCACTCAAAGATCGTCGGTATTGCATTTGATGGATTCCCCATCTACGGACCTTATGCTTATGATTCACCTTGGGATAATCTAAGTGGTCCTAGAATTATGAAGTCTTCCTTCTCAACTAAAGCTGTTGAGGCACCAGGTAGACCTGACTATGGTAATACCATTCAAAACCCCCCTGCAGGCGCTCTGATGCAGGACTGGGAGTATGTAGAGGCAACGGGTGACCTAGACATCCATAATGGAAGATTTTGTATTACTCCAGAATTCCAAAATGGCACCTATGCATATTTCTTATCTGTAGATCCAGACGATATTGATTCCCCTCAGTTTCCATACATGATTGGATCTTCCACTAGGGAGACCATTGATACTGGATTTACATTACAAGCACCTGAAGCACCTCCTTCTGGTGGTGGTGGCGATGGCGGATCTGGTCCTGTTATACCAACGTTGGTATTCACAGTACAACCACAAAACGCAACAACAAATATTGGAGAGACTGCAACGTTTACTGTGCAGGCAGAGATCACTCCAGAAAACGGACCTATTGGGTATCAGTGGTATCGCTCCACAGATGGTGGTTTTGCATTTGCTGCTATCACAGGTGCAACCACAAACACATATACACTCAGCACCCTTGCATACATGACGGGATACAGATTCCGTTGTCGTATCATCGGACCTTTAGGATCTTCGACACTAGCAGATAACTCACCTCTTGACTCCAATGCAGCAATATTGACTGTTACTGGATCTGGTGGCGGCAGCGGATCTACCGCTAATAGATTCGATAGCACGCAGAGTACTCTCGACTCTACGGCACAAACCTTCGATGGCACCTAAATAACACTGTAGAAATCTACCAACCATGGCAAAGCAGAATCTTAGTATTGGAGCGTCAGCAAACGACGGGACTGGTGATAGTCTCAGAGATGGTGCTATCAAACTGAATAGCGTTATTGATGAAATCTATACCGCTCTTGGTAATGACACCAATTTATTGGTAAATGTTGGCACACCTGCCGCAGGGCAAGTACTAAAATGGAATGGATCTCAATTTGCTGAGGGACATTTTGACACGTTGAGTGCAAATTTAGATGTTGGTGGATTTGAGATTGGATCTACTGCTAATGGTGATGTAGTTATCAAACCTCACGGTAGTGGTGATATTAAGTTTTGGGCAGGCAACACTGGTAGTGCTCTAACTTACATCGATGGAGATGACGGAAAATTAAAATATAGTAATCACTTTGATGACGTTTCCAGTTTACCCGCTGCTGGTGATCATCATGGTATGTTTGCTCACGCACATACTCAAGGACATGGTTATTTTGCACATGCGGGTGCATGGATACAATTACTTGATGCAAATACAAGCATTGGATCGCTACTTGACGTTGACATGACAGTCGGCGGTGGTCCTTCTGATGGTCAAGTCCTCAAATGGTCTGCTGCTAATAGTAACTGGTATCCAGATAATGATGCCACAGCAGGCGGCGGAGGCGGCGGCACTACACAAAATTTATTTGAGGGTATCAATGCTGATTCGGGGTCTACTACTGCGAGTGCTCCTACTGACGTTCTTACTGTCGCTGGCGGCACTAATATCTCCACATCTATTGCTGGAGATACTTTAACTATCAACATGACGGGGACATTAGGAGATGCTGATCAAAACCTTTTCTCCGTTATTGGATCTGATTCGGGATCCAAAACAGCTAATTCTACTACTGCTACTATTAACATTATTGGCGGTACTGGGATCTCCACTGCTGTTTCTGGTGATAATCTAACGATTACTAATGATTCACCAGGCGCTCCTGACCAAAATCTTTTCGCAACTGTTGCTGGTGATAGTGGAAACACTACTGCTGGATCTACCACTGCAACGTTGACAGTTGCTGGTGGAAACGGTATTACTACATCTGTTTCTGGTAGCACACTCAGTGTTACTGCTGAATTAGCACTTGCAAGTGGTCAATCACTACAAGAAAATCAAAGTTTCATTACCAATGCTTCTGGAGAAATTGAAGCAGTTTCAACACCTGCTGTTGGTTTTGAAATTTCTGGAAGTGCAGGCACTGGTTATAACTTTGGTAACGCAGGTTGGAATGCAGGTGGAAATCCAACAATCTATGTCTATCGTGGATTCACTTACAGATTTAATAACACCACTGGAAGTGGTCACCCATTTGCTCTAAGACAAACAAGTGGAGGATCTGCTATGACTGCTGGTGTAAGTGGATCTCAAACTGGCGTCCAATACTGGACCGTGCCTATGAATCTTTCAGCAGGCACAACATATGTCTATCAATGCACCATTCATCCTGGAATGGTCGGTAATCTCGTAGTTGTCTAATGCCAAGAACAGTTCCTGGATCTGGTGCCGCAATCTTTCCCGTATTCAATAGTATATTCGGGGTAAGAGAGGTTTACGTTACTGCTGGAGGTAGCGGGTATGATCCTGCCGATCCTCCTAGACTTCGTATTGAAAATTGTGGCACACCTATCAGGGATGCTGTGCTTAGACCAGTTATCGAAGGAAGCACTGGTGAAATTACCGCAGTAGAGGTATTAGATCCTGGCGAAGGGTATGATCCCATGCGTCTGGAAATTGTTGATGAAAATGCATCTGTCCCTGCTACAGGTAAAATCTTTTTGAAAGAAGATGGCAGTGGTGCCATTGACTTCATCCAGATGACTCAATTTGGTGATGAATATTTTAACGCTACTGCAGAAATTAAAGGTGGTGGTGGATCTGGATCTGAATTAGTGCCTGTTACAGGTCTAGTTACAGGTCTTGCTATTGAAGAGTTTGGTAGAAATTATACCGAAGAAGATGTCAACCTTATCGTCTCAGGCGGTGGTGGGCAAGGTGCAACTGGAGTTGCTGGTGTTAATCCATTCGGTAAAGTTACTGCAATCACCCTCACCAATGCTGGTGAATTCTTTGAAGACCCTCCTCTAATACAAATTATTGGTGGTGGAGGATCTGGTGCTAGTGCTCAAGCATATATTGATCTTGGATCTATCACATCTATTGACCTGTTAGCAGGTGGTGATGGTTTTGTTGATCCACCGCAGGTTATCTTTACTAGAGATACAAACCTAATTAAGACTGCAAGAAACAGACAGTCTCTAAACTCCGTTGTTTACAATTTGTCAGGTATTTTGACTGATGTGACGACTGGTGCCACAACCATTCACACAGAGTCAACCGCACCTTATCCTGGATCTGGAAAGGTTTTACTTGGTAGAGAGATTGTCAGATACACAGGTAAAACTGCCACATCATTCACTGGTTGCGACAGAGGCACAAACTTCCGTTTTGATCAGAAAGTCATTCTGGACACTCTACAGAATGATCCCGAAACAAATGAAACACTCTACAATTTCCAAGTTACGGATAAAGTTAGACGTGTTGTTGAATCTGCATCCAACAGAGTTGCTATTGTCTATGACTGGGATCCTGTTGAAAGAGCACTCTATCTAACTTTTGAAGTTGACGAGTTGGCGTTTATTGACGCTGGTAGATCAAATGAAAAGTCTAAGATCATTGCATTTTTTGCAGGCACATCTGGATCTACAGGCACTGGTGTTGCACCTCATACTTTGGTTGAAGCAGAGGGTCAAAATATTGTTGCGTTTACATCACCTTTATCAATCATTCAAAACAGAAAGTTTGAAGATGATGATGAAGAATTCACAGATGCTGAAGGTGTCCAACAATTTGGAGACGGTATTCCCGATCTTCTCAATGCCAATACAGATTATGAAAACCAGATCAATCTAGATGGGGGCATCGCCTCGTCTAAATATGGTATTGAGGAAGAATTAGGTGGCACTAACACCACGCTCTTCCAGATTGGTGATCAGATCTATGATGGTAGTCCTAACCAGTTGGTTGCTACTATCCAAGCTGCTGGTGCTCTGGGAGATGGTGATGCACACATCTCTACTGCAACTATCCTTATTGAATACAACACTGCTGCTCTGTTTAATGTCCCTACTGCTGGTGGCGAAGAGACAGTTACTGGTCAGACATCGGGTATTGCAGCAACCACAACAGGAAGAAGACTTGGACCTAAGGAAGGTCAATTCTATCTGGATGTTAAGTCAATCCAAGATAATGACCCTACTTACAAATTTACTCTGGGTGAGACTCTCAACGGAAACTCATCTGGTGCTCAAGCAACTATCATCTCCGTTGAATATAACAACTTCCTCAGAAATGAGGGCGAGTATTAACCCCATAAATAAATCTATAGGATAATTGGTAACAAATGGCGCTACTAACCGACCAATTTAGAATTTTTACTGCTAGCCGACTTATCAAGTCTCTGCAGGGTCCTGACCCCGCTCAGTCTGATAATGATGCTGGAAGTAGTCGTGATCGTCTGTATGTTTTCATCGGTCGTCCCCAACCTTGGGACAACGAAAATGCAGCGCCCGATCCTGTGGACTCTTTCCAAGAGTTTAGTGATGACTTCGCTGACATGATCTCCATGAAGCGTGTCCTTGCTAATGACACAATCCAAGTTATTCGTAGGACTGACTGGATTCCCCCAGAGCAAACCACTGGTGGTCTGGGTTATGTTTATGATATGTATCGCCATGATTACAGCGCAACCAAAACGGCATCGTCGGGTGCTACGAAACTTTACGACGCAGATTTCTACGTTGTTAACTCGTCCTATCAGGTTTACAAGTGCATTTACAACGGGACATCTCCTTCTGATCCTAACGGTAAACCTTCTACTGTTGAGCCTACTGGCACCTCCACTTCAATTATCACAACTGCTGATGGTTACCGTTGGAAGTATATGTATACGATCCCTGTTGGTTTAGTCCTTAAATTCTTCTCCAACGAATACATGCCAGTGCTAGAAGATACCGCTGTGGTATCTGATGCAATCGGTGGCGAGATTGATACTGTTATTATTTCTTCTTCGGGAGCTGGATACAACAATGGTACTTATGAAAATGTCCCCATTAAAGGTGATGGCGTTGGCGGGCGTGTTTCGCTTGTTGTTGATGGTGGGCGCATTGTGTCTGCCACTGTTACGTCAGGTGGATCAGGATACACCTTCGGTAAAGTCATCATCGATGAAGTCAACGGTATCGGTGCAGGCGCAGGGTCAGGCGGCACCGTTGAGGTGATCATTCCTCCTACCACTGGTCATGGTGCAGAGCCAGCGACTGAAATGGGTGGTTACCGTGTAATGATCAACACCAAGTTTACCTACGCTGAAGGTAGTGGCGACTTCCCAACTGATAACGATTATCGTCGTATTGGTTTGGTAATCAATCCTAATAAATTTGGGACAACAGAATTGGCAGCAGATCTTACTCTGTCTGCTACAAAGTCAGTAATTTTTGCTCCTACCTTTACAGGTAACTTTAGCACTGACGAAATTATCACACAGTCTCGCACGATTGGCGGTCAACAAGTGACTGCTCGTGGACGTGTGATCTCATGGAATAGCACTACTAAAGTGCTCAAGTATTACCAGAATAGAATCGATGGTGTCTTCCCTGAATTCACTGGTAGTCTAATTGAGTTTGAGGGTGGTAACCCTGTCGTGGGTGCAACATCTGGTGCATCTGCCGACCCTGATATCAACTTCCCTATTGTATCAGGATCCTCTACTCGTGTTATTAACAACACTGAGTATGACTTGGGTATGTCTTTTACCAACGGTTATGCAAAACCAGAGGTTGAGCCAAATTCAGGTCGGGTTATTTACATAGATAATAGAGGCGCGATTACTCGTGCTGGTGACCAAATCGAAGACATTAAGATCGTAGTAGAGTTCTAAACGATGCCCCAGAATACCAATCTAAATATTTCTCCTTATTTTGATGATTTCGATAAGGACAAGAATTTCTACCGAGTGCTTTTCCGTCCTGGATATCCTATCCAAGCGAGGGAATTAACAACTCTGCAATCTATTCTCCAGAATCAGATTGAATCCATCGGACAACACTTCTTCAAAGAAGGTGCGATGGTTATTCCTGGTCAGGTTGGTTACGACCTGAATGTGCAGGCAATCATTCTGCAACAATCATTCTTAGGTGTCGATGTCGAAACCTACAGGACTCAACTTCACGGTCAGATTATTGAGGGCATCACTACTGGTGTGAAGGCAAAGGTCTTGTATTCGATCTCTGCTGCAGAATCTGAGCGTGGTTACGTTACTCTATACGTTAAGTATATTGAGTCTGGTGACACAGTTTCTGACACTGATATTAAAGGTTTCCAATCAAACGAGCAGTTGCTTGCCGAAAATGAGATTACTTTCGGGACAACTCTGATTGAAATTGGATCACCATTTGGACAGTTGCTGCCAGTTGACTCTACTGCTGTTGCATCTGCTGCATACATTAACAATGGTGTGTATTTTATCAGAGGTCACTTTGTTGATGTCCAATCAGCAAACCTAATCCTTGAGCAATATAATAATAATCCTTCTTATAGGGTTGGTCTGGAAGTTAGTGAATCTATTGTTACCCCAGAAGACGATCCGTCACTGAATGACAACGCTGCAGGCACTTCAAACTACTCAGCACCTGGCGGTCATAGATTTAAGATTAAGACGACTCTAGTCAAGAAAGCAATCAATGATTCAACTGACAAAAATTTCGTTGAATTGTTACGAATCAATAATAGTAAAGTTGAGCAGTTTGTTAATGCTACTGCATACTCTGAGCTTGAGAAGTCTCTTGCACGTCGCACCTACGAAGAGTCTGGTGACTACGTTATCGACACTTTCAGTATTAAAGCAAGAGAATGTTTGGATGATGGTTTTAACAACGGTGTCTACACTCCTGCTCAGACGACTAGGCAAAACAATACTCCTACAGATGATCTCCTAACTTTTGAAATCTCACCAGGTAGAGCGTACGTAAGAGGTTACAGGACTGAATTCCTCACACCTCAATACATTGACTCTGAAAAACCTAGAGATTTTGCATGTGTAGAAAACGGTATCATTCACTTTAGACTTGGTAATTTTGTCAAGGTATACGATCAGTATGGTTGGCCTAACCTAACTGGTGAGGGTGTATCTGATGCATATCAAGTTATTGAATTGTATGACGACTGGAATACTGGTGTATCTAACACAGTTATTGGTAATCAAATCGGTCGTGCTCGTGTTGTCCAGATCCAACTTGATCAGGTAAATCAGTATGACATGTGGTTCTTTGATCCACAGATGTTTACTGCTATTAACTTTGCGTCTGGTAACAACTCTGTTTCTGTTGGTGATGTGCTTAGAGGTCGCACCTCTGGTGCTCGTGGTTTCGTTGCCGATGCTGGAAGTGGCACCCACTGTAAACTAGAGCAAGTCTCTGGTGTTTTTGTAAATAACGAAGTTGTTGAAAGAGACGGTCGTGTTATTGGCACCCTAGAGGCAGCACATACATATAACCTTTCCGATGTCCGTCGTTGCCTTGGTAGAAACTCCAGTAACGTTGTGACATTTGCAGCAAACTGGTTGCTTAACGATAACGCTTCTATTGAATCTTCTACTGTTACTCTTAGCGGTAGCGGCACTCTTGCTACAGGTTTCAGGACTAAATTTGCACAAGATCTCCGTCCTGGCGATGTTATTACTACAACTGCATCTGGTCTGAATGGCTCTAATACAATAAGGGTTAAGAGAGTTGATCCTACATTGATTGCTACCAACACTGGTAACATTGCTACAGGTGGATCTGCAATCTTCGATTACCTCAACCAAACTGCTGTTGTTGATGCTTCTCTGAAGAAGGGTAGCGGCAACGCTGATGGTGAGTATGCTGAGATGGTTAGGATGCGTCCTTTCATCTTCCAAAAAGATTATCAGAATGGTGAGTTGTCTATTGACACACCTCGCACATCGATGAAGTCGATCTCTGACGAATCTTTCTTTGTTTATAGGACATTTGCTAACAAGACTGTTGTGTCTGGTGGTGTTACTGTATCTCTGCCTGAGTCAGAGCAGTTTGCATCTCTTGACAATGAAAACTATGTCTTGACTATTGTTTCTGAGTCTGGATCTTCATTTAACGTTGGTGATAACCTTGACATTGATAACCTCAATGACCTTGGCACACTAACTGTTACCTTCGGTGCTGATGCACAATCCATTACTATCTCTGGTCTAACCAATGTCAACACTGTTAAGTTGACTGCTCTTATCTCTAAGAATATCGTTACCAGAAAGATTAAGACTGCCGCTAAGATGCGTGCAATGAAGGTGACCCGCACAAGAATTAACAATGACCAGACTAAGTATGGTTTGGCATATGGTAACCTGTATGGCACCCGTATTGAAGATGAAGAGATTTCATTCGCATTGAATGATGTTTATAAGATTCATGCTGTATATGAGTCTGAGAATGATGGCGATGCCGAATCACCTTATATGGTGTTGTCAGAATCTACATTCTTTGACAACGGCACAGTTGTTGTTGGTAAAACCTCTGGTGCTCGTGGTAGAGTTATTCAATTTGTTAACAGCACTCTAAGACTATATTTCGTTGCTCTGAATGAGATTCCATTTATACCTGGCGAAACTATTGATGGTGTAGATGATGATGGTGTGCCTCTACAGGCAATTATTGATGACTCTGAAGGATCTGTTTCTAAGGGATCTAAAGTTATCACCACTCAGTTTGAATTAGAAGCTGGTCAAAAGGCACACTTCTATGATGTTTGTAAACTGACTCGTCTTCCTGGTTTCTCTCCTCCAATCCGTAAGTTGTTGGTTGTATTTGATTACTTCTTACATGAATCATCAGGTGACTATTTCTCCTCACAATCTTACACTGGTATCCTTTATAAGGAAATTCCAAAATATAAACTGGATGGATCTATTAACTATCTCCGTGACCAGATTGACTTCCGTCCTGGCATCGGTGAATTAGCATCTGGATCAGGCACAATTACTGCACCTTTCTTTGTGAATTGTGCTTCTCTTGATTTCGGATCTAGACAGTTTGATACCTCTGGTGGTGTTGGTGGATCTACCATCTTTGACATTCCTAAGGTTAACACAGAATTTAGATGTGACTATTGTTTCTATCTTCCTAGAGCAGACAAGTTATATCTTACACACGATAATCAACTTAAGATTCTAAAAGGTGTTTCCTCTGAGGATATGCCTCATCCTGATAAGATTGATAATGCGATGCTTCTCGCAACTATTGAGATGCGTCCTTTTGTATATGACGTTGAGCGTGATATCCTGATCTATCCTGAGATCATTAAACGTTATACCATGAAGGACATTGGAGATCTGGAAACCAGACTCTCCCACGTTGAATACTACACTTCGTTGTCTCTCTTGGAAGTGCAAGCAGACAACACTAAAACATATGATGATAATGGTTTTGATCGTTTGAAGAATGGTTATGTTGTAGATGATTTCACTGACCACACTGTTGGTGATGTGCTCAACATTGACTATAAGTGCTCCATGGACTTCAAAGAGGGTCACCTCCGTCCTTCGCACTACACCACTAATGTGCCTCTGCAGATCAACATGGCTGGATCCAGCAACGTTGTTAAGACTGCTGGTAACATGGTGATGCTGCCTTATGAAGATCTTGCAGTTATTACACAACCTTATGCATCTAGGACTGAGAATGTTAACCCATTCAACGTCTTTACCTTCATCGGTCGTATCGACCTGACACCTGCATCTGACGACTGGATTGATATTGAGCGTCTTCCTGCTCGTGTTGAAAACGTTGAAGGTGACTTCTCTGCTGTTGCTAGAGACCTTCAGATTGACCAAAATGGTTTTGCTCCTATCCAATGGGGTGGTTGGCAAACTAACTGGACTGGTGAATCTGTCCAATCCACTTCTAGATTCTCTAACAGATCTGGTAGTTTCTCTGCTGGTGGTCGTAGACTTGGTAGATTGGGTCATGGTCAGGGTCGTCAACCACTCTTCCTGCATGAAAGACGCACCTATCGTGTTGTTAACAACCAAGCACGTCAAGGTGTTAGGACTCGTGTTACACCTAAGATTGACCGTAAATCTCTTGGTGATACCATGCTGTCACAAACAGCAATCCCTTGGATTAGATCTAGAAATATTGGTTTCAACATTGATCGTCTTAAGCCTCGCACAAGAATGTATTTCTTCTTCGATGGCGTTAACGTAACTGGTTATGTCACACCTAAAGTAATCGAGCTTACTAAGTCTTCTACTCAAGATCCTAACTCTAACGAAACTCCTTTCGTTGAGGGTGAGACTGTTATAGGTCTGACCTCTGGTGCAAGACTTAAGGTCGCAGCTGCTAATGATGGTTACAAAACTGATCCTTATGGTGTTGGTGATACAAGTCTTGCAGAGTCTTATGCATCACAAACTAATTACTTGAATATCGATGTCACTGCAATGGCAGAGACCGTCAACCCCAACTTCTACGGTAACGTTAATGTAGGTGAAGTCCTTCTCGGACAGACCTCTGGCGCTCGTGCTGTTGTAAGAGATCGTCGTCTTCTTTCTGATAATATTGGTAACCTACAAGGCACCTTCTTTATTCCTTCTCCTAAGAATGATTCCAATCCACGTTGGGCAACTGGCACAAGGACGGTTAGAGTTACAACTTCTGAAGTAAATGATAGGACACCTGGCAATGTAGATTCTTCTGCTGACGCTAGTTACTCAGCAAGCGGCACCTTGCAGACAGTTAGAGAAAATATCCTTGCTGTCCGTAACGCTGAAATTGTCCGTGATACGGTTAACGACGAAAGGACTGTTATCACTACAAGGACTGAGACACGTCAGATTGGTTGGTATGACCCTCTTGCACAATCCTTTATTGTTGATGCAGAAGGCGGCAGTTATATAACTGGCGTTGATATCTTCTTCAGGACTAAGGACGCTAACATTCCTATCTCTATTCAGATCAGGACCATGGAGAATGGTTATCCTACTAAGGATATTCTTCCTTTCTCTGATACTACTATCGATCCTGACACTGTTGAGTTGTCGGAAAACGCAAGTATTCCTACTAGATTTACATTCAGATCTCCTGTTTACATTAAGTCAAACATTGAATATTGCTTCGTGCTTCTGTCTGACTCCAACGAATATAACGTTTGGATCTCCAGAATGGGTGATATCGATGTCTCTGGCACAAGGACAATCTCTGAGCAACCCTATGCTGGTGTGCTCTTTAAGTCACAAAACGCATCTACTTGGACCGCCGACCAGTATGAAGATCTGAAGTTTACCATGTATCGTGCTGAGTTTACTCAGAATGTTGGCACCGCGCTGTTTAACAACGCTGAGCTTGGTAAGGGTAATGGTGGTATTCACAGGCTGATTGAAAATCCAATTCAGACTCTGAAACCTAAGCAGACTCTCTCACTACCTGTTGGTAATAACTACAACTTTACAGTTGGCGCACGAATTGTGCAGACACCTTCTAACGCAGAAGGCACGATTGTTGAATTTGATGCTACAACTGATCCCGAAACCATTACGATTTCAGATATCGATGGTATCTGGTCTGCTGGTTTCCTTGATGCTAACAACAATACTTTCCAAGGTATTGCATCATCTCAATCTGTTGCAACTGTTGTCCTGTCTGCAATATTCAACGGCACCTTTGAGGTTGGTGATGTTGTAACTGGATCTACTTCTGCTGCTACTGGAGTTGTTACTGCATATGACGCTGGCACTCAAACTCTGACACTTAATTATATTACTAGGGCATTCGATGTTTCAGATACTCTGTCTGAGCCAGGCGGCACATCTGCAACGATTACAAGCATCAACTACACTGGTGACTCTTTCGATGCATTCCCAACTGCTGCTCCTTCCTATCCTAACGATGATAAGGAAGTGCTGGTATATCATAGAAATCATGGTATGCACCAACGTAGTAATAATGTGCAGGTTGAGGGCATTATCTCTGAAGTGCCACCTACTACACTGACAACTACATTGACTGCTGGCGCAACTTCGATTCAGGTCAACGATGGATCTCAATTCCACACCATCATTGGTGGATCTCCTATCGGTAACCTCAACCAAGGTTATTTGAAGATTGAAGATGAGATTATTCAATACTCTGCAATCTCTGCTAACGGTCAGGTAATCACAGTTGCTACTTCTGGTAGAGGTAACAACGGCACTGCTGATGTTGAGCACCCCTCAGGATCAGTTGTTGAATGCTACAACCTTGATGGTATTCCTCTAACGGAAATCAATAAGGTCCACACTAGCATCTCTTGCCCATGGTTGGATACTTACATGTTGCACATTGATCACGTTGCAACTAACGGTATTCGTGGTGGCGGCACTCAAGTGTATGCTTCCCAGAATGTCCAGTTTGAAACCGTTACACCTACGGTGTCTACGATGGTTATGCCTGACACTCAAATTACAGCAAGACTTAATACTACCACTTCTACATCTGTCGGTGACGGATCTACGGTGGTTGATCAAAACTCCTTCATCAACAACGGCACATATGTGGACATTGTGTTGAATGAGCAAAACCAGTTTACTTCTCCTCAGATGGTTGCATCTAAGATTAACGAGCAAAATAAACTGGATGGTAATAAGTCTCTTACTATGACTTGCCTACTTGAAACTAATAAATCTAATCTCTCTCCTGCTATTGACCTCGACCGTGTGTCACTGATTACAACTACCAACCGCGTGAATATGTGGCCAGGTGGACAATCAACCTATGGTCAGCAATCGCAAATTGATAGAGATCAGGATGTTTCTACTCTGGCAATCGGTGATCAAAATGACGCTGTTTACATTACACGTCTCGCCCGCTTGGGTAGAGAGGCACGCTCACTGAAGATTGACTTCCAAGTTACCCGTCACCCTGCTACCGAGCTTCGTATTTACTACAAAGCATTTAAGGTTGGCGACGCGACTGATCCTAATACTATTGGTTGGACACAAATGGGTCTACCTACTTCCAATCAAAACTTGGGTGAAGCATATGATACAACTCCTACAGAAGAATACCTCTGGAAGGATTATACATATGAAGCAAGGGGACTTAACTTTAACGCTTTCCAAGTGAAAATTGTTATGAGATCTAAGAATCAGGCTAGAGTCCCACTTATAGCTGATCTAAGGTCTATTGCTCTTGCAACCTAACACGGTTGATTATAATTATTATTCTTGGATATGTCAAGCGAGTCCGATTACATCAAACCCTTCAAAGGAGACCTAATCCCTGTCGAGGGCAGGGAAGGTTGGTTTCGTGACCCTGATTCTAATGCGATTGTAAATTGCAATATGTCAGAGTATGATAACTATATGGCGGCATATAACCGTCGATCCAAGAAGGAGGAGAAGCTCAACACTTTACAAGATGAAGTATCTGAGTTAAAATCAGACATAGGTGAAATTAAAAACTTACTTAAATCATTACTACACGGAGACAAAAATGACAGCTGATGTGACTGAAACTACCTCACCTGAGGAATTGCTTGGTCAATTTCGCTCTCGCTATCAGGGTCTTTTGAAAGACAACCGCGAGATGGCAGACAAGATCAAGAGTAACGAAGCTACCGCTCTTAAACTTCTGGGTGCTATTGAGACATTGGAATATCTCAACCCACCTTCTACAGAAGAAATCGAGCCCCGTCCAGATGGGACCATTGATCCCGACGATCTGGAAAAGACTTGACCCCTACCCCCGAAAGGGGGTTTTTTTCGTCACATAAATAAGTCAGACAGACTAACTGTTGTGCTAGGATCCTTTTAAGCAATGGCAAATAGAATTCAATTAAGACGTGACGGTGCCCAGCAGTGGGCAAACGTCAACCCTATTCTCGCTCAAGGTGAGTTAGGAATCGAGATTGATACTTCGCGTATCAAAATCGGTGATGGCGTCACCGCATGGAACTCTCTGAAATACGAGAGACCGATTGAGACGGAATCTAATACCGCTAACACTCTCGTTAAACGAGATGCTGACGGTAACTTTGAGGCGGGTGCAATTACCGCTTCTCTCGTCGGTAACGCTGCTACAGCAACACGACTGGCAAACGCCCGACAGATTGCTCTGGGTGGTGACATGTCTGGTGCAGGTACTTTTGATGGATCCTCTAACCTCACCATTACTGCAGAATTGAATTATGTGGTGGCACTACCCCACTATGATGAGAATGACCTAGCAGCAACAGGACAGTATACCCGACTCACAGTTGACTCTCGTGGTCGTATTGTGGATGCTGATAACCCAACATCACTGGGTGCATTCGGTATTACTGACGCACAACCATTAGATGCTGACCTTACCTCTCTGGCAAATATGTCAGGTTTTGGTCTCATCTCTAGACAGTCTGACGGAGTTTTGACAAACCGCACCATCACTGGTGGTAGTGGTCGTATTATTGTACAGAATGGTAACGCTCAGTCCTCTAATCCATTCATTGACTTAGCAGATACCACAGTTGTGGTGGGTAAGTATAACACCCTCAACTCGATGGATCCTCTGGTCAATCCTTTGATCAGTGCTACAACTGGTGAGGAGACCGTTAACACAGTCAACCTACAAGTTGACAGATATGGTCGTCTGACTTATGCTAATACTTCACCCATCGCTACAGCAACGGAGGGAGCGAAGTCTGGAACATCTTTCACCACTTACGATAACGCTACTGCGTATCCTAGATTTTCAAAGGTTATTGCATCTAACGGTAGATGCTACCAAGCGGCTATTAGGGATATCCCTGCAGGACTCGGAGAACCATCACATAACACACAGGCAAGTGATGCAGACGATCAAGGTGGATGGAGAGATCTGGGTACTGATGCCGTCGAGCAAAAAGGTTTGGCGAGTTTCGACCAAGAAGACTTCAATGTAGATGCAAATGGTCATGTGACCATTGCTGCAAATGCAATCGAAAACTCTCAGTTGCAATCACTAGGTCAACTTATTTTTACGGACCAGAATGCAACAGAAATATTTGAGCTTGACCCCGAAAGGACGACTGATAATGCTTATCATGGCATTACCAAGCTTAATCATATTAACGTCAACAACAGAACTGGCGGTAGCGTATTCCGTATCGTTGGTTACGATACTTCTGAGTATCCTTTCCAACCTAGCATTCTGGATCAGGGCAATTCCTATCCTTCTGTTACTGCTGACGACGCTAACGGTAACGGTAGTGCCACCAGTGGATCATCTCTCACTGGCGCTGTTGACATTAACCTCGATACTACCATCAGTGGTAACATCACTCTTGATGTTACTAAAGACAACCAGTTTATTAAGAGGACATCAGGTAATCTAGAGATTGCTTTAGAGGTTAATGAAGCGAGCAATCGCTCCATGGATATCAACGTCACCAATGCTGGTGGTGGAGATGCAACTTTCAACCTGACTGCAGATCAGGACATCACAATTAACGTGACTGATGTTGACCATAGAGTCAACATTGAGGACTTCCATATTCAGGATAACGTCCTCTCAACTACAAACTCCACGATGATTCTGGATCCCAATGATGACGATGATGCCACTGGCGTCGTCAGAGTCCGTGGTGATCTGACTGTTGATGGCACAACCACAACTGTCAATTCAACTGTCGTAACTATCCAAGACCCCATCATGACACTGGGTGGTGAGGATACTCTTACAACAGATGACAATAAGGATCGTGGTATAGAATTTAGATACTATGATAGCCAAGAAAGATTTGGTTTCTATGGGTGGGACGAAGATTACGCGGACGCTAACATATGGTCTGGCACTGGCGGGTATCGCTTCCTCTACAACGCGACTAACTCAAGCGAAGTTTATTCTGGCACTGACGCTCCTATCATTGCTGGTAACCTCCGACTAACTACAAATACTTCTTCTACTTGGAAGACACCTACAACTGGCACCTTGGTGGTGACTGGTGGCACAGGTATCTCTGAGAATCTCAATGTCGGTGGCACGACTCACCTGAATGGTAATGTTGAGATTGACGGCACAGTTGACATCGATGCTAACTTTGCTGTTAGAAACAATACCACTGATAAGTTTACTGTTGAGAGTGCAACTGGTAACACTGTTATTGAAGGCACGGTAGACATCCAACTTGAAACTGAGATTACTGATAATCTCATCATTTCTGCGGATAACAAAGAATTTATTATTCGCACTGCTGGATCAGTTAATAAGTTTACTGTTGATACTGATAACGGTAACACCGAGATTCAGGGCACGGTCCATGTAATCAATGCTGTTGACTTCGACTCAACTCTTAACGTTGATGACAATGTTACATTCAACGCTAACTTTGATCTGGACGGGACTGCGCTCTTCCATAACGACATTACTCTCGATACCACTGGTAAGTATTTCACTATTACCAATGGCAGTAGTCAAACATTCCGTATCCTGAGTACAAATGGAAACACTGACATTGAAGGTAGTCTTAATGTTGGCGGTGTCAACACTTTTGAGCGCACTAACAATATCGCTGTTAGTCAATCTGACTCAAACATCACCTTAAGCAGTGGCGGTAACGCTACCTTCGCAGGTGGCGTCAACATGGATAAAGATCTCCGTGTTGGTGGTGATATCTATCTGGCAGACCGTCTGGTCGTCAAAGATGCTGGCACTGCTCGCACACGTCCTTCCCTGCTCAACAACGTTGATGTCCAGTATCGCACCTATCTGGGTGGCGGCGCAGCACACAATGCTACGTTTGCTGATGATGCTGACGCTCAGTTAAGAGTTGCTGGTGGTGTTGGTATTGTCCAAGACCTACATGTTGGAGATGACTTCTACATTGGTAAAGTCAACACTAACGATAACGTTGAATTCTCTGTCCTTGGCGAGTCTGGTTTCACAACCATTGGTCGTGTGGGTCAGGGTAATGCTACTGATGGTGCTATTGTTGTCCATGGTCATGCTACATTCAACGAGCGATTTACAATCAATGGTCCGCTAACCACCATTGGTGATGCAAACACTGATGTATTGACAGTAAATGCTGTCTCTACATTTACTGATAACGTTACTATTAACGGTGACTTCGATCTTGATGGCAATGCCGTTATCGAAGGAAACTTGACAGTTAACGGAATTACTACTACAGTAAATAGCACAGTAGTCACGTTAGATGACCCCGTGATTACTTTGGGAGGAGACACTGCTCCAACCCAGTCGGATGCTAAAGATCGTGGTGTCGAATTCCGATACTACGATTCGACTGCTCGTATTGGTTTCTTTGGTTGGGATAATTCTGCTTCTCGTTATGCTCTCTACCACAATGCAACCAACTCCAGTGAGGCATTCAGCGGCACAAGATCAGGTCTTGACGCTGGATCTATTAAACTATTTGATACAACTAATGCAACCAACTCTTCTTCTGGTACTCTCATTGTTGGTGGTGGCGCTGGTATCGGTCTCGATCTTCATGTTGGCGACGATCTCGTCGTTACAGACAATGGCTCCTTCGGGGGTAACGTTGGGATTACTGGGACTCTAGATGTCGCTGATGACTTTGCAGTATCCACTACCTTTACTGTAGACGCACAGACTGGTAATACATTTGCCAACGGCAGTTTCAGTGTTAATGGCAACGCTACCATTGGTAACCAGTCATCTGACTCTCACACTGTAAATGGCACAGTCCAGTTTAACCAAGCACTGACTGCTGCTGAAAGACTTAACATTCGCGACCTTAAGGTCGGCACAGATGCTGCAAATGAAATTGGCACCTCTTCAGGTAACCTGATTCTTGATTCTGCAGGCGGCACTGTCAACATTACAGACAATGCTGATGTAGACGGTAACCTCAATGTTGATGGCAATACACAGATTGATGGCACGCTCACGGTTGATGGCAACGCGACTATCGGTAATGGTGCTGGGGATGCACACGTCGTTACAGGTACTGTCACCTTCAACCAAGCGATTACTTCCACCGATATCACGGCGGACAACATCAAGATCGGCGTTGATGGTGCTACCGAAATCTCTACCACAGCGGGAGATCTAATTCTTGATTCTGCTGAAGGTAAAGTCCACATCACAGATAATGCTGAGATTGATGGAGCACTTACAGTTGATGGAAACACTCAACTTGGTGACTCTTCTGGCGACTCTCTGACAGTTAACGCTACATCTACATTTAATGCTGCAATCACCTCTACAGACATCACTGCTGATGCTGTAAGAATTGGTGTTGCTGCTTCTAACGAAATTGATACCACTGCTGGTAACCTCGTCCTTGACTCTGCTGGTGGCACAGTCAACATTACTGACGATGCTACTGTCAGCGGTAGTTTGGTTGTATCTGATCAGGTAACTGTCAATGACACTCTACTCATTGATGCTACTAACGAAAACTTCGTCATCAGATCTTCTCTGGTTGACAAATTCACTGTTGACACTGACAACGGTAACACCTTTATTGCTGGCACAACTCAGATTGAAGGTCTGTTAACTGTCAATGCTGACATTGATCACAATGGTAGTCAAGATACTTCTGGCACACTGACTGTTGGTGGACGCACAGAGTTGAATGGTATTGTAGATGTTGATGCTGACTTCGCTGTCCGCTCTGGCACTACTGACAAGTTTACTATTGCTTCCGCAACTGGTAACTTCGCTACTACTGGTAACGGTAGTATCACAGGCACACTTTCAGTAACTGATACTGCTGCCTTTGCTGAGAAAGTTACACTCAGTGCTAATGAAACCGCTAACCGTCTAACTGCTAACGCAGCACTGATGGTCCCTAATGGTGGTATCTCAGTATTTGAAGATTCTTACTTTGGTCAAGATGTATACATCGGACCTGACCAGAATGAGACCATCACCTTCTTTGGTGCTACAGGTAACATCACTGCAGACGGCACAATCACTTCTGCTACTGTTTCTGCTACCACTGGTAACATCTCAACGGTTAACACAACCTCTAACGTCAACGTTGGTGGTAGTATTATCGTTAACACTAACAAGTTTATCGTCTTCGGTGCATCTGGTAATGTAGATATTGCTGGCACAGTTGACATTGCTGGTCGCACAATCATTGATGACACTCTGCAAGTTACGCAGAATGTTGACTTCGATTCTGATCTGAATGTTGATGGTAACCAACAACTAGATGGCACGCTGACTGTTGACAGCACCTCACTGTTTAAGGACAGCATGGTCCTCCGTGGTGCTTCTAAGACTCTCAAGTTGCAGAATGGCAGCGGCACTGACAAGATTACACTTAACTCTACCTCAGGTAACGCTGAGATTACTGGTCTTTCAACTCTTGGAAGTTTGGAAGTTACTGGTAGCACCAGCATGGGTAGCACCCTGAATGTTGCTGGACAGATTACTGGTAACGTTACTGGTGACCTTACAGGTACTGCAGACAATGCAAATCTGGTTGACGTTACTGAGACAGCAACTTCTAACCTTACTTACTTCCCTGCATTCGTTTCCACTAACAATGGATTTACTGAAATCAGGACTGACTCTCAGCAACTTCAATACAATCCGTTTGAAAACAGACTGACTGTTACAAACTTCCGATCAACCACTGACTTTGAAGTCCAAGGTAACTTGAATGTTACTGGTGCTTTGACCTTCTTCCAGTCACAAGTTGGTAGTATTGCTAACCATGATACCGATGCTCTAACCGAGGGAAGCACAAATCTCTACTTTACTAATGAAAGAGTAGATGACCGTGTTGCTGCTCTTGTCCAAGGTGGCACTGGAATTGATGCTGCATATGATGATGCTGGAAACCTTCTCACTCTGTCTGTTGACTTCGGTGAGTATACAACTGACCAAGTTGTTGAAGGCACTGGCAATAAGTATTTCACTCAGGCGAGGACAAGAAATGCATTTACTTATGGCAACGGTATTGAGCATGACGGCAGTGGTGGTCTTCAGGTTACTCAATCAGATATCAATACTGATAACGTCACAGAGGGATCAACCAACATCTTCTTTACTAATGCCCGTGCTCGCGGTGCATTCAGTGCTAGTGGCGATCTCGGTTACAATGCTTCTACTGGTGTCTTCTCCTTCACTCAACGCACTGACGCCCAAGTAAATGGACTTGCTGATACTCGTATCGGATTGCAAGTTGGTGCAAACCTTGACCTGAGCAATCAGGACACTGGCGATCTTGCAGAGGGCACTAACCTTTATTACACCAATGCTCGCGCTGATGCCCGCATCGCTCTTCAAGTTGGATCAAATCTTGATCTAAGCAATCAGAATACTGGTGATCTTGCAGAGGGAAGCAATCTTTATTACACAGACGCTCGTGCTGATGCTCGTGTTGTCGCTGGTATCACTGGAAAACTTGACGCATCTGCTGTTAGCACCTTCGGTGGCACTCTGATTGATGATGCTGATGCCGCTGCTGCTCGCAGCACTCTTGGATTGGGCACTGCTGCTACCACTGCTGCAACTGCATACGCAACTGCTGCACAAGGTGCTCTTGCTGATTCCGCTACACAACCAGGCGATCTTGAAACTGTAGCAACTAGCGGATCTTATAACGATCTTGCTGATCTGCCTACGCTCTTCTCTGGAGCATATGCAGATCTGACTGGCAAACCTACATTATTCTCTGGTGCATATGCTGATCTAACTGGCAAACCAACTCTAGGCACTGCAGCTGCAACTGCCTCTACTGATTATGCAACTGCCGCTCAAGGCACTAAAGCAGACACCGCTCTGCAGTCTGAGACGATTGATCTCACTACCCTCAAATCAGTAGTCGCTGCTTCCGCCGACTTTGCTGACTTCCAGACCCGTATCGCTGCCCTTTGATAACCAATGGCTAAACCTACTTCCAAAGCAGAATTAAAGGAGTACTGCCTCCGTAGACTGGGTAAACCAGTCTTGGAGATTAACGTCTCCGATGATCAGATCGATGATGCTATCGATTACACCCTGCAAAAATTCCAACAGTTTCACTACGATGGATGTGAGAAGGTTTACCTGAAGCATCAACTGACTCAGGATGTTGTTGATAGAGCACAGTTAGCTACTAACACAACTGGAGACGGTAGTGAAAATGACATCTGGTCTGAGTATCGAAATTATATTGAAATTCCTGAGCATATCCTTTCAGTAGAAGGTCTCTTCGGTTTTACCGATAAAGGCACTAGGAATATGTTTGATATTCGTTATCAGATGAGATTGAATGATCTGTATGATTTTACATCTACTCAGTTTTATCATTACTATATGATCCAGCAGCATCTGGAAACTATTGACTTCCTTCTAGAAGGTATGAAACCAGTTAGATATAGTGCTGTCCAAGACAGATTGTATATCGATTTTGACTGGAAGGCAGACGCTCTGGTTGGTCAGTATATTGTTATAAAAGCATATCGTGCTCTTGATCCAGATACATGGACAGAGATATACAATCAAACATGGGTTAAAGATTATGCCGCTGCTAAAATTAAAAAACAGTGGGGCACTAACCTTACTAAATTTACTGGAGTCCAAATGCCAGGTGGCGTGACTCTAAATGGTGAGATGATTTATAACGATGCTGTTGATGAGCTCAAGAATCTTGAAGAGCAACTACGCACTCAATGGGAATTACCACCACTAGACATGATTGGTTAAAATGGCAACTAATAGTTTCTTCACTCAAGGCACAACTGGAGAGCAAGATCTCACTGAGTCTCTTGTCATCGAGCAAATCAAGATGTTCGGTAAAGATGTTTACTACATTCCGAGGACTTTGGTCAATGAAGATACTGTTTTTGGAGAGGATAATCTATCATCATTCAATGGCGCTCATCTTATCGAAGCGTACATCGAAGACGCAAATGGCTTCCGTGGTGATGGAGACATGTTTAGTAAATTCGGAGTCAGAATCTCCGACCAAGTTACGTTTATTATCTCTCGTAAAAGGTTTACTGAGGCAGTAGACGACAATGCAACACTTATAGTAGAAGGACGACCCAATGAAGGTGACCTCATTCATTTCCCCCTTGCTAACAAAACATTTGAAATACAATTCGTTGAGCACGAAGTACCCTTCTATCAACTCGGAAAGATTCATGTCTGGGGTTTACGTTGTGAGCTCTTTGAATACTCTGATGAAGACTTCAACACTGGAGTCGCAGAGGTCGATGCTATTGAGCTCAACTTTGCCAACGCTATCACCGTCACCATGGCTGCGGGTGGGTCAGGAGACTTTACCGTTGGTGAGACTGTTACGGGCGGTACCTCCAACACTACCGCTGATGTAAAATCTTGGGACTCTGCAACTGGTAAGTTGATTGTCATTAACAGGTCTGGTAGATTTACCATACCTGAATCTATTACTGGCAACACATCTAGTGCATCTTGGACAAGTGCAAATTACAATACCCTAAATAATGTGAATACTTCTGACACCATCGATACCAACTTTACTATCGAAACACAGGCAGATGGCATTCTAGACTTTACTGAGGGCAATCCCTTTGGTGAGTTTGGTAATTCTGGAGGCACTCTGTAATGCTAGGCACTTACACATATCACGAAATTATTAGGAAGACAGTTGTCGGATTCGGCACACTGTTTAATAACATTGAGCTTCGTCGCACAAAGGGATCGAAGACTGAAGTTATGAAGGTGCCACTGGCATACGGTCCTAAACAAAAATTCTTGGCACGCCTTCGTCAAGTTGGAGATTTGACTACACAAGATCAGGCACAGATCACTCTTCCCAGAGTATCCTTTGAGATCGGTGGTATCTCATATGATCCCACTAGGAAGTTATCTCCTATCTCTGCTATCAGAAATACCAAATCTGATGGTAAAGAGGCAAAATCTTTTATGCCTGTGCCATACAATATCAATTTTGAATTGGCAATTCTTGCAAAAAATCAGGATGACTCTTTACAAATTTTAGAGCAGATTCTTCCTTTTTTCCAACCTAGTTTTAATCTCACCATGAATCTAATTCCAGATCTAGGTGAGAAGAGAGACTATCCTGTAACTCTTACGTCAGTAGATTATAGTGATGAATATGAGGGTGACTACGACACACGTCGCACACTTGTATATACACTGCAATTCGTTGCTAAGACTTACCTGTATGGTCCTATAAGCGACGCAACAGGCGAAGTCATTAAGAAAGTCCAAGTGGACTATTCAACCAACGTGGACAGGCAGGCACCACGCGAATTGCGTTACACAGTCCAACCAGATCCTCTTACTGCGGATCCCACAGACGATTTTGGATTCAACGAGTTTACATCACACTTTGTTGATTCTAAAGATTACAACCCAGTCACAGGACAAGATGAATAATTTTGAAGGTATCGAAGACGCTCTTGATGTAGATAGTGATATTGTCCCTGCATCAAAACCTGCACCTCCAGAGCGGGTAGAAGAGTTTGCTTCTACAAAAGATCAGTTAAAAAAAGATTACGAATACACAAGAGGCAACCTATACTCTCTCATTGAGAAAGGACAGGAAGCAGTTGATGGTATCCTTGATCTTGCTCAGCAGTCTGATCAACCAAGAGCATTTGAAGTTGCTGGTCAGTTGATCAAACATGTTGGTGATGTAGCGGATAAACTCGTAGACCTTCAAAAGAAAGTTAACGAGATTGAAAATCCCAAAAAGACCAAAGAAGTTAATACCACAAACAATACCATGTTTGTAGGTAGCACAGCAGATCTCGCTAAGTTTCTAAAACAACAACGCGATAAATAGTAATCGTAGGAGTACGTATTAACAATGTCAGTATTAAACGTCATTGACACCCAAACCATTTCTGCAAGTGGCAGTGGCTACGTTGTGGTGAGCTCAGGTGTCCTTCGCTGCTATGCAGCATCAGCGTCCACTATCCAGATAGATGCTGGTCCTGCCGTAACGCTTGCAGCAGGCGAAGCACTGCTCCTGTCTTGCGGTAAGTCAAAGAATGCTCAGATCAGTGCGATGTCTGCTGCAGCTACCGCAGTTGTCACCGTCCTTGGTGGTGGCACTCCCGCACACAGATTTGCCGTTGGTGATTTTATTGCAACCCAAGCTAATAGCGATACAGCATTCACGAGTGACTTCGTTGCTGCTGCATCGGATGGTAAGAAAGTAACTGCTGTTACTGATACCACGATCACTACGGATTATGACGCTAGTGGAGCAAGTGGTGATTATTCCTTATCAACTGCAGATATTGAAGCAGGGACTGTCCCAACTATTAGGAGAGCAGTCAAACTTACAGCAGGATCTGCCGATGTTGTTGTCGAGCAAGTCCAAGTCGTCGGAGGATGACAAATGCCAGCAGTCTCGAAAGCCCAACAACGATTCTTCGGGATGGTTAGAGCGGCTCAGAAAGGGGAAATGGATTCCCCGTCGCCACAGATTCAAAGAGCTGCTGCCAGCATAAAGAAAAAGGATGCCAAAGATTTTGCATCTACAAAACATAAAGGTTTACCAGAGAAAAAAATGAAATCTTTTTCCGAAATGCAACATCTCCCCGAAGAGGAGTATGATCACTATCGCGATAGGCAACTAGAGCGAGGTACGTGGAGGTCTTCTAGTAGCAATAGACCTAGCACTGGTGGGACGCAATCTAAGGCAAAAGGTAAAACCCCCATGCAGAAAGCAGGTGATAAGAAGTATGGTGCTGGCACCTCTGCAATAGACAGAGTAAAGGCAGATATCATCGCTAAGTATGGCAAGGGTGCCATCATGAATACTAAGAAAGAAGCAGTTGAATATACAGGACCAAACAAAGACGAAAGAAAACAAATTAAAAAACTTGACAATCCTACTTACGCTAAGAAGTTAGCAGAGTATGAAAAGAATATGGATCCCAAGAAACGTCAGGCACTTAAAGATAAAGCAACTAAGGGCATGAAGTTTACCCATGAAGAAAATGTATCAGAAGAGAAAAAAGGTCTCTACGCCAATATTCATGCTAAAAGAAAGAGGGGCGAAGCGCCTGCAAAACCTGGCGATGAGGACTACCCTGCAAAGGATGCTTTCAAAAAGGCAGCAAAAACTGCTAAAGAAGAAGTAGAGACTATCGAAGAGAAGAGGAAAGGTCTCTGGGCAAACATTCATGCTAAGCGTAAGCGTGGAGAGCGTCCTGCCAAACCTGGTGAGAAAGACTATCCTAAAACTCTCAATGTAGAGGCAAAGGTAGATGAAAAGTTACCTGAGTATAAGAGAGCAACTGCTAGAGACAAGAGATACGGTAATCCACATGGGTCACATGAGCTAGGTGGTGGTATCAGAAAGGATAGAAGAGCAGACCATGAAATCAGAAGAGGTAAAAAGACTAAGGTAAAACTAAGAGAAGATATGTGGGATCAGGTTGACATCTTTGCGGAGATGAATGACTGGGAGATCTCTCTACTCAGTGATGATCTTATCGAAGATATTATCACTGATGTCTTTATTGAAGAATTACAAGAAGGTAGAGACATTGATAGCATCACAAATATGCTTTGTGAATCTGTTGATTATTCTCTAAATCTCTTGACAGAAGTATCAGATTCATATTATGATAGTGCTGTAAATGCATCTAAAAAAGCATCTAGGACTCCTGCAGTTAGAGCAGCGAATCGTAGAGCGAAACTTGAGAAGGTTAAAGGTGCTGCCAAGAAAGTTGGTAGTGCTCTAAAATCTGGTCTCAAAACTGGTGCTAAACTAGCACGCAAAGGCGCTGTAAAAGGTGCTGAAGTTGCTGGTAAAGTAGCAGGTCACGCGAAAAATCTCGCGAAGGACATGGGGAGTGCAGCTAAGAAGGGATACGACTCCACTCAATCGTCTTCATCTTCTAGCAGCAGCAGCGATTCCTCCTCATCTTCTTCGTCTTCCTCTTCCTCTAGTGATTCTAGTGAATCCAAACCTAAGAAACCTGGTTTGCTCAGTAGAATTGGTAGCAAACTGAAGCGTGGTATCAAGAAAGCAGTTGGTGCTGGTGCAAGATCTCTATCTCGTGGCGCACGCAACGTTGCACGTCGTCTGGGTGAGGAGACTATTGTTGAGCGTGGTGACTACTGGCATCCTGATCCTGATAAGGATCGTAAGTTAGGTGGTCCTGGCGCTAACCAACGTGCTCGTGAAGATCGTGCTGCAGCATCAAAACCTAAGGAGGATCCTAAGAAACTCCGTAAGGGTGAGTCCTATATGGATTGGAATAAACGCCAGAAATCATACAGTAGCAGTGGTAAAACACCTGCTGAAAGATTGAATAAACTGGGTGCCAACGTCAAGAAGAAAGAAGGTATTGGCGACAAGATCAAGCGCAAACTTGGTCTGAAGAGAGAGGATATTCAAGTCCTTTCATTCAGTGCATACCTCTCAGAGGGCAACCGCACTGGTCGTATGATGCAGAAGTCTAAGACTCAGGTCACTGGACACATCAGTGCTGACAGAGGATCCGACGAAAAAAAGAATCGTGAAGGACGCAAGACTCTTGAAAAAGATTTGAAGAAGCATGGTATCGGTCACAAGAAGGGGGTGGGCGAATACAAGTATGACAGTGGAGAAACTGGCCGAGAAGTTTCCTATCAGACCTCAAAACCTGATAAGATGAGTAAACGGCGTTTTGGCAAAGTCATGCGTCGCCTTGGTCGTAAGCACGGTCAAGAATCTGTGATTACCAAAGATAAGTCCAAACCCGCTAAATTACACTATACTGAAAAGGGTAGTAAAGAAAAATCCGATACTCTCGGAAAGACCAAAGCGGGCAAACACCCTAAAGGTTACGGTGAAACATCTGGGACCAAAGCAAGGGGTGGTAAACTACCTAAGAAAACCAACAAATCATCCTATCACTATGGCTAGTACTCGCACCTGTCAATACTGTGGCATCACCGTGCCCATTGGACATCAACGTCCTAAGACTTGGTTAGAAAAACATGAATTAAATTGTGCCCGTAACCCTAAGAATAAAGAAGAATGAAATCCTTTTCCCAATTCGTAGCAGAGCAAGACAACGTAGATGAAGGCGTTGGTCTAGCAGTCGCGAGAGCGATTGATAAGACTAATCCCCCGTTGGGTAGACCATCTAAACGTAAGAGTATTTCGCATGCTCTGAAGATGAGGGAGGTGCTGAAAGGTGCCAAGAAAAGAAAGGATGATAAGAAAAAATCTCCTGTTAATTTCTTGCAGGACAAAGAAACAACCAATGAAGACTGGCAGAAAAAGTCAGGTAAAAACAGTGAAGGAGGACTGAATGAGAAAGGGCGGAAGTCGTATGAGCGCGAAAACCCAGGCAGCGATCTTAAGAGACCTACAAAGAAAGTTGGGAACCCTCGTCGAGCGAGTTTTTGTGCGAGAATGAAAGGGATGAAGCGTAAGCTTACATCCAAAAAGACTGCTAGTGATCCTGATAGTAGGATCAATAAATCACTTAGAGCTTGGAATTGTTGAGGGATTAAATTATGGACGACCTGAATTTCTCCGACCTAAAGTTGGAGAGGAAGGAGTGTGCGAAATGTGGTGCTACTTGGATTAACGGAAAGCATATATGGCGTGGCACTGGTGCATCAGGAGACTCTTCTGAGTTAGATCTTGCTGGTTTAGTGTGCAATAATTATGGTGATGATCAGTGTATAAATCCTATGAAAGGTAAGACTGGTGGAGAGACTTGGGAGTATCGTGCTGGGTATATTGATGGCATGATTAAAGGTAGAATGGACACTATGAAAGGGTTAGGAAACCTTGACAGTGATTCATAAGAGGTAGGTATAAACCCTCTATATACAGTAGTTACATAAGGATTAGATGAAGTTTTTCTTTGCATTCATCGCTTCATTGTTCCTCGCAGCACCTGCATTTGCCGTCGATGTCCAAATGGGATACGACGGTAATCTTGTATTTGAGCCTGCTGAGGTCACAATCTCCGCTGGAGAATCAGTCCACTTCGTGAATAATATGCTACCTCCACACAATGTTATTGTTGAAGGTCGCCCAGACATGGCACATGAATCTCTTGCTATGCTTCCTGGTGAGGAGTTTACTATTGACTTTTCAGATGCAGGCGACTATACTTATTGGTGCGCTCCCCATAAAGGGGCAGGCATGATCGGCACTGTACACGTTATCGAATGAAGATTTTTTTAGATACTGCTGATCTCTCTGAGATCAAGAAAGCATATGGCACAGGTTTAATCGATGGAGTTACGACAAACCCGACACTGATTTTGAGATCGGGTGAAACACTTTATAATGTAGCATCAAGACTACTTAAAGAATGTCCAGACCTTATCAGCGTCTCTACGGAGGTGGTTGCCGAGACAGCTGACGAAATGATTGAGCAAGCAAAAACCTATTTCCCACTAGGTGAAGCAGTTACAATTAAAGTCCCTTGCACTGTTGAGGGATTGAAAGCATGTAAGATCCTTTCGGATCAAGGCATCAAAGTTAATGTAACTCTCATCTTCTCAGTGGCACAAGCACTGTTGGCAGCAAAGGCAGGAGCAGCATATGTCTCTCCCTTTGTCGGTCGCTGCAATGACAACTCATTCAGTGGTATTGAGTTGGTCCGTGCAATCGCTAGTGCATACAGTGTGCAAATGATGACCACTGAAATCCTCGCAGCGTCACTGCGAGATGTCCACCATGTTTCTCGCTGTTACACTTACGGTGCTAGTGTTGTGACTATGCCACCTAAAGTATTCTGGAAGATGTATGAGCATGTGTTAACCAGAGAGGGACTTGATCTTTTCCAACAAGATTGGGAAGCAGCAAATGCAGAAGTTTAACACGGTCGTATTAGATATCACTGTAGGAATTCTAGACTTTCTCTATAAAGGGAGAGACTATCCACGTTTTTGGGTGCTGGAGGAAATCGCTCGGGCACCCTATTTTGCGTTTCTAAGTGTCCTACACTTCAGGGAAAGCATGGGACTTCGTGGTCCTGAGCACATTTATTTGATGAAAGAGCACTTCGATCAGAGTATAAATGAAACAGAACATCTGGAATACATGGAATCTAGGGGCGGTAATGCTTATTGGATTGATCGCTTTGTTGCCCGACATCTCGTACTTATCTACTATTGGAGCAATGTGGTTTATTACTGGGTGGCTCCTAGGTCTGCATACCATCTCTCATACGAAGTAGAGATACATGCAGCAGAAACGTATGCAAAGTATCTTGCCTACAATGGAGAAGATGCTAAGATACTTGAAATCCTAAACGACGAACTTAACCATTCTCGTGAATTACAAAACGCTATGGAGTTGATTAAATGAAAGTAGGACTTATCGGTCTCGGTCGAATGGGCGAAGGTATGTCCCGCCGCATGATGGCAGCAGGTCATGAAGTCTGGGGATATCGTCGCAACATCAAGAAAGCAGAAGAGGCATACGAAAAAGGTTATGTCACTGGTATTGCTTATGGGTTGCAGCAACTCTCTGAGGTCTGTCATAGACAGCAGTCTATCTATGGAGAGAAGTCAGGAGAGACTGTATACTCAGAAGCTCCTGCAGTTTTCATGCTGGTTATTCCAGCAGAATTAGTAGAGGATACACTAAATGAGTTACTACAGTTTTGTGTGGAGGGCGATATTATTATTGATCATGGCAATAGCAACTTTAAGGACTCTCGACGCAGGGCAGAAAAGCTTGCTAAACTTGGCATCGCATATCTTGACTGTGGTACTAGTGGTGGTGTTTACGGTCTGGAGCGTGGATACTGTCTTATGGTTGGTGGTGCAAATCATGCAGTATCCGTCTGCAATCCAATCTTTAATGCACTCGCACCAGGTATTGATGCCGCCGATAGGACAGCACCTGGCGATTATGTGAGGCAGTCTGAGTTAGGTTGGTTGCACTGTGGTCCCGCTGGTGCAGGACATTTCACAAAGATGGTCCACAATGGAGTCGAATATGGAATCATGCAAGCCTACGCCGAAGGCTTTAATATCCTGCATGAAGCTAATGCTGGGTCAGTTTACGTTAAAGAGGGCGATGCTGAGGTGGCTCCGATGGAGAATCCGAAAGATTATTGTTACGATATTAACGTTGCTGAGGTCGCTGAGCTATGGCGTCGTGGTAGTGTTGTTGGGTCTTGGTTACTTGACCTTACCGCTGATGTACTTAGTCGCGATAGAGAGCTTAGCAAATTTGATGGCGGAGTATCAGACTCTGGTGAGGGTCGTTGGACTGTCCACGCTGCTGTGGATCTTGGGGTACCCGCTCCTGTTATTAGCAGTGCGCTATACTCACGATTTGAATCAAGGAGACTCGGACAATTTGCAAACAAAATCTTAAACGGAATGCGTGCTATGTTTGGGGGTCATGATGTTAGGTAATGTCTTACTTTGGACAGCAATACCCTTTGTATGTGCCACCCTCGCATTTGGACGACTTAAAGGTGAAAACAATTACTACGAATCTGAAAATTACAATGGAAACGGCACAGCTCACTAGGGGTATAGTTATCTTCGGAGCAACGGGAGACCTATGCAAGAAGAAACTTATCCCCGCACTATACAAACTCTGGCAGAAGGAATTGCTGCCAGAGAATTTTCTTATCACTGGAAGTGCCAGAAGAGAGCCTACTTCCCAACAGTGGAAGGAATCTCTTGGTGAATATCCAGATGATTTTTTACAACAACTAGATTACCAATGTGCTGACTTGGAGAATCCTGATACTCTTAGGAATCTTCCAGCATATATTGATGATATGACATACTTTCTCTCAGTGCCACCTGAGAGATATGCATCAGCAATCAAGAATCTAAAGGAGGCAGGGTGTCTTGAAGATCCAGATCAAACCCGTGTTGTTATTGAAAAACCTTTTGGGCGTGATTTTAGTTCTGCTAATACTCTACAGTCAGTGGTGGAGCGACATCTACGCGAAAAGCAAGTTTATCGCATTGACCATTATCTTGGTAAAGATACTGTTAATAATATCATTACCACTCGTTTTGGCAATACACTACTTGAGCCTATCTGGAATAGGCAATACATAGACGAGATCCAGATCTTTGCTACTGAAACTATTGGTTGTGAAGGTAGATCTCAATATTATGATACTGCTGGAGCAGTCCGTGACATGCTGCAAAACCATGTGCTGCAGGTCTTGTCACTCATCGCTATGGAAGCACCTTGCAAATCAAATGCAAGGGAATTAAGACGTGAGAAGACAAAACTTCTCGCCGCAACTAGACTAAGCAACGATGTAATTCTGGGGCAATATGAATCCTATCGTACTGAAGACGGCGTTAGTGATGGGAGTAACACTCCTACCTATTTTGCTGGTACTTTATACGTCGATAACTGGCGTTGGGAGGGAGTTCCTTTTCGCGTCATGACAGGTAAGAAACTACCCTACCAATGTGTAGAAGTAGTTGTTAAAATGAAGACACCTATCATTCCTCTATATGAAGGAGAGACTGGTGACCGCATTGTCATGCGTCTTCAACCAAATCCACACCTAGATATTAGGATGGATATGAAAGCGCCTGGTCTCAATGACGATATTGAAATGGCTACGCTATCATATAGTTATCCTCAGGAAAGAGCAATCGATGGATACGAGAAACTTCTCTTTGATGCCATCTCAGGTGATCAATCACACTTTGTCCACGCAGAGGAAGTGATGGAATCTTGGAGAATCGTTGACGATCTTCTCTGCACTGGAGATTCATGCCCCATACGCACCACTCCTTTTCTCTATACGGGTGGTTGGGGTCCATGGCACAAAACACAACTTATTACTAATTGGGATTATCCAGCATGAGAAGAGAAATTCTTGATGCTCTTAGACAAGATGCTGAGGGCAACATTAGCAAAGCAAGACTCAACATTGAGATCTACCTCAAGAATCCTGTAGGTATCGGTGAGCACCCTGATGTGCTTGCTGCTATCCAAGATCAACTCGATATTATTGCACATGAGCAAGAGCGCATTGATATGCTGCAGAAGTATTTCTCATAAATACTAAATACTTAAAAAAAATGGCAATGGACCATGATGACAGATCTGATTTTGAGTATCAGTGGACCATAGAAGATGTGTATCTTCTATACCATTGTGTCTGTGAAACAATTAGACTGTGGCCAGGTGCTCCTGCACGACCTTATGAGGAGCAAGAGCACTTAAGAATTCTTAGAGATGAGCTATATAAGGGAGTATTAGATTACAAATTTCACCACATGGATGTAGATGAATGAACGCAACGCTTCTATTATGTCTTGCTCCTCTAGGAGTGATCTTTGTGATTATGAAAATTGCTGTTTGGTTATCTGCTGTCGATGCGGAATCTAATTATGTCGCTAGAGAACCTTTACGAAAGCGAGGACCCTTCGTGGCAAATGCATATGCGGATGTTGATGAAGAGGAAGAGGAATATGGAGATCGCACAGATTATCGATAAGGTAATCTATGAGTATTATTCCGAAAAAGGTAAACCTGTGCCTTGTTGGAAACGTAAAGATCCTGACTGGTGGATTGCGTATCTAAAAGAATTAGGAATTGACTCACGCAATCCATGAATTTATTTCTTCGCCCACTAGAAAGCACTAATGATCCTGTTTGGAGTGTGATCATCATGATCGCTATACTCCTAGCAGGAGTTTCTTATTATATCTTCTATATACTAGGTATTGATAATAGAGAATCCAATGGCAGCAATGACCCCGCCGAGCAGAAAGAGTTGCTACAACTTCAGAGTAACGGAGATCAATCGTGTCCTTGATGGTGATACTATCGATGTCACTATTGACCTCGGGTTTGATTTATACAAGAAAGAAAGAGTTAGAGTTGCAGGCGTTGATACGCCAGAAAAAAGGACGAGAAACTTGGAAGAAAAGGAGTTAGGTAAAGATGCAACAAACTGGCTCAAAGAAAAACTGGAGGGTGCCATTTCTGGTGATGATGAGTTGTCTGTTAGGACTGAACTTGTTGGTGGCGTTGGGAAATATGGGCGTCTTCTTGGCTGGTTATACATTGGCGATGCAGACTTGTCCCTTAACGAGCAAATGATTGCCGAAGGATATGCATGGGCATATGACGGTGGCACTAAACAAAAAGATTTTGAGCAACTAAGAGAGATCCGTAGGGCGCATGGGACCATGGTCTGATGGATATCGTTAAGTATGATCAAGTGATGGTGATTGATGACCTCTTCTCACCAGAAGAGGTAGAGATGATGGATACATATTTCACTTATTTTGACGGATGGCAATTCATCTTTGATGATAGTCCAGACGACAACCTTTCAACCTTCTCTTTGGGAAGGGCAATCGACTACCCCAACTATGGTGAGTTTGATTATTTCTGTAAACAACATGTATTTCCTCGCGCTGGGATACCCATTCCTGCATTTCACAGAGTCGTTTATAATGCTTTCCGTTTTGGTGATAGTCCTTCTATCCACTGTGACGGAGAAGCTCTAGACGCAATTAGTTTCCTTGTTTATTGTAACAAGGAATGGAAACCTGAATGGGGTGGTGAAACTATCTTCATGAATGGTGACCGAATCACTGACACAATTATTCCTAAACCAGGTAGGATTGTAGTATTTCCTGGTCTAGTGCCACATGGAGGTAAAGCACCGACTAAACATTGTCCTGTCGCTGCTAGGTATAGTGCAGTCTTCCAATTCTGTCCTGGTCAGGAAGAAGTAGTGGAGGCACACGCACAAGGACAAGAAAGAAACAGGAGACCATTTCCGTATGAGCCAAAATGAAATCTATCTAGGTAATCCTAACCTAAAGAGAGCTAACGTAGCACAGAATTTTACACCTGAGCAGGTGGAAGAGTTTGTTAAGTGCTCAAATGATCCTGTATATTTTATTAGGACATACATTCAAATCATTTCATTGGACCGTGGTCTTGTCCCTTTTGATCTGTATGACTTTCAAGCGGACATGGTGAATAAGTTTCATGCAGAAAGATTCAACATTGCAAAACTTCCAAGACAGTCGGGAAAGTCTACAGTTGTTACTGCATACTTGCTTTGGTATTGCCTGTTTAATGATAACGTAAACATTGCCATCCTTGCTAACAAGGCAGCGACGGCACGAGAGATGCTACAACGCTTGCAACTATCATATGAAAACCTCCCAAACTGGCTCCAGCAAGGAGTCGTCAACTGGAACAGGGGCAGTCTGGAATTGGAAAACGGAAGTAAGATCATGGCTGCATCTACTTCAGCTTCTGCTGTGCGGGGTATGTCTTTTAACATCATATTTTTGGATGAATTTGCATTCATCCCAACGCATATTGCTGACGAGTTCTTTAGCTCTGTTTATCCTACTATTTCTTCTGGTAAGTCAACAAAGGTGATCATCATCTCCACGCCCAAGGGGATGAATATGTTTTATAAACTCTGGCATGATGCAGAGAAGGGCAAAAATGAATACGTTACTACAGAAGTCCACTGGTCACAAGTGCCAGGTAGAGATGCGGACTGGAAAGAGCAGACGATTCGTAATACATCTGAAGAGCAGTTTAATCAGGAATTTGAATGTGAATTTCTGGGATCGGTTAACACTCTCATTACATCATCTAAACTAAAAACTTTGGTATACGATGATCCTTTGAAGTCCAATCAAGGACTAGATGTTTATGAAGAGCCGAAACCCGATCATACTTATGTATGTACTGTAGACGTTGCTCGTGGTATAACTAAAGATTACTCAGCATTTTGTATTATTGATACCACAGAGATCCCGTATAAGTTGGTAGCGAAGTATAGAAACAATAAAATCAAACCATTACTATTTCCAAATATCATTCATCAGGTATGCTCAAGTTATAATCATGCATTCACTCTGATTGAAGTAAATGATATTGGAGGACAGGTAGCAGATATCATGCAGTTTGATCTGGAGTATGACAATCTACTGATGTGCTCCATGCGCGGACGTGCTGGTCAGGTTGTGGGTCAAGGATTCTCTGGATCTAAAGTGCAACTAGGTGTCAAGATGTCCACTACAGTCAAGAAGACTGGGTGTGCAAACATGAAACAGTTGATCGAGGATGATAAACTCATCTTTACTGACTATGATATCATTGCAGAGTTAACTACATTTATTCAGAAGGGTCAGGCATGGGAAGCGGAAGAGGGATGTAATGATGACCTCTCTATGTGTTTGGTAATCTTCTCATGGTTGGCGACCACTGATTACTTCAGAGAGTTGCATGACAATGATGTCAGGACGCGGATGTATCTGGAGCAGAAGGAAGCAATCGAAGCAGACATGGCACCGTTTGGATTCATGGATGATGGTCTTGGTGAAGAGACATTCACAGATCCAGAAGGTCAAACATGGCATAATGCTGAGAGAGAAGCAGGTATTGGTGAGTATGGTGACATGTCGTATATGTGGGACTATCGGTAATGGAATTTGAAGACAATCTAGATCTAGAAGAATTTCTATTTGTAGATAGGCAGTGCCGTAAATGTCTTCGCACTCTCTCCTTAGTTGATCATTTTTATAAAACAAGACCCGATAGAGGTAAGAATATGTCAGCCTATTCTTATATCTGTAAGCAATGCACAGTGAAGCGTAACGCTGCTTATAGAAAGAAGAAGCGGCAATGGATTACAGACTATCCTGACTGGTGATTACGTCCTGTTTACCCTCTGAAAATAGTCGTTATTCTAAATAGTTTCAGCATCCGACTAGGAATCTAATCAGGAGAATCTAATGGCATCAACACAACTTTCACCAGGGGTTGTTGTACTTGAAAGAGACCTAACCTCCGTAGCAAACGCAACAGTTGATAATGTTGCTGCTATTGTGGGCTCCTTTGAAAAGGGTCCCGTTGAGGCGATGACCACGGTTACAAGCGAGCGTGAGCTCCTTGCAATTTTTGGGCGTCCTAACGAGTTCAACTACGAATACTGGTTTACTGCAGCACAATTTTTGCTGTATGGCGGCACCTTGAAGGTGGTCCGCGCAATGAATGCGTCACTAAAGAATGCAATCGATACTGCACAGTTTATCGTTGCAACTTTTAGCAGCACTGACACGACACTTACTGTAGCGTCATCAACTGACTTTGACGTTAACGACCTGCTTCTTATTGACGCAGAATTGTTGACAGTCCAAGCAGTATCTGGTAACGACATTACTGTGCTTCGTGGACAACTTGCAACATCTGCTGCATCTCACGCTGCTGCTGCTCCAATCACTTTGATTGAGCCTGCTGGCACATCATCAACTATTAACGAAGGATCTACCTTCACAGACTCTGACGGCACTTTGACCGTGACCTCTGCTGCTACTCTCGGTGGTGGCACCAACTCTTTCATTAGAGTTGACGACGAGATCATGCAGATCACTGGTGTATCTGGAAACAACCTCAACGTTACTCGCGGTCTACTCGGCACTACTGCTGCTGCACACACTGATGGATCTGCTGTTTCATTGCAGTTGGTTACAGCACAGAAGACTGAGGTCAACGAAACTACCGCAACTGGTATCACTGCTCCCCTCATTAAGAATGACGACGAGTATGAGACCAACGTTGAAAACGCAGCAAACAACTGGAAGTGGGCATCTAAATCCGCTGGAAACCACGGTAACTCTATCCGCGTTGTAATTACTGACGCTGGTGCTGATCAGGTATTGTCTTTGGCACAACCTACTAGCACTGAGTGGCAATTCGTCAACGGTGCAGAGGTTGCATTCTCCGCTGCAAACATCTACGGTAAGGTTTATACCTACGACACCATCGTTACTATTGCTGACAACTCTAACCTGATTGGATCTTTCGAGAAAGATAATTATATTACTGCTGTTAGTGGTGGTGTTACTGGTCGTGTTGTTGCTTGGGATCCTGAGACTCGTCAACTTGAAGTCGCTATCGATTCTTCCTCCGCTGACGTGCTGGAAGTAGGCGACACTGTTTCTGAGTTGGCAAACAATAATAATACTCCTGGCAGTGCAACTGGTGATGCTGGTGAAGTTGAGAGTATCCGCAGAGAATTGAGAGTTTCTCTTAATCCTGGATCTCCTCAATTCTCAGCAAACCAGAATGTTGCTGATGCAAACTCTACTTCTGTTGTGATCGCAGCAGTTGAGAGTGACTATGACACTCGCCTTTATGGGGTGAATCAGAGATGGTCCAACGTTGCTCCTCGTCCTACTACATCCGCGTATGTGGAAGACAGAGGTGGATATAACGACCTCATGCACATTCTCGTCCTTGACGGTGACGGAAAACTTACTGGCACACCTGGCGCTCTTCTTGAGAAGCACCTTAACGTGTCTAAGGCATCCGATGCTAAATCTCCTCAAGGCGATAACATCTACTACAAGAATGTTATTAAGCAATTCTCACAATTCCTGTATTGGGGATCTCATGAGACCAATAACATTTATGATCGCGACAGTAACGCTTCTGGCGGTTTCGGTCTAACTGGTAGTAACAGAGAGTTTGACTTGATCAAGTCTGATAACTCACTCAACAACCTTGATGACCCTACTGGTCTCAACCCCCTCGCTGTGCCCCTAGTTGGCACAAAGGGTCGCGCAACTTTGCGCTACGCTCTCCAAGGTGGCGTTGATGGTTACACCATCTCACGTCCTAACATCTTGGGTGCATACTCACTCTTCAATGACGCTGAGACTGTTGATCTGGACTACATCCTAATGGGTCCTGGCATGAATAGTCTGAATGATACTGTTGCTAAGGCACAGCACATCATCGGCATTGCAGATGCTCGTAAGGATTGTATCGCTTTCATCTCGCCTTATCGCTCTGATGTAGTTGGTCAACCTTCTGTCCCAACAATCGTCACTCGCACGATTGAGTACTTCGATCAACTTGGATCTTCCTCTTATACTGTTTTCGATAACAACTACAAGTATATCTACGACAAGTATAATGATGTTTACCATTACATTCCTTGTAACGGTGACATGGCAGGTCTAGTGTTGAGCACAACTCTTAACCAAGAGCCTTGGTTCTCACCTGCAGGTTTCAACCGTGGTAACTTGAGAAACAGCATTAAACTTGCTTATTCTCCTCTTAAAGATCACAGAGATCTGCTTTATGCAGCAAGAGTTAACCCTATCGTCGCATTCCCTGGTCAGGGTATGGTCCTCTTCGGAGATAAAACTGCACTGGGTTATCAGTCTGCATTCGACAGAATCAACGTCCGCCGTCTATTCCTCGTTATCGAAGAATCAATCGCTGACGCTGCTAAGACTCAACTCTTTGAATTGAATGATGAGTTTACTCGCCAACAATTCAAGAATATTGTTGAGCCTTTCTTGAGATCTGTCCAATCACGTCGTGGTATTGTTGACTTCTTGGTTGTCTGTGATGGCACCAACAACCCTGCGGAAGCAATAGACCGTGGTGAATTCTACGCTGAGATCTTTGTGAAACCCACAAGATCCATCAACTTCATCACATTGACCTTCACGGCAACAAGGACTGGCGCAAGCTTCACTGAGCTTGTCTCCTGATCATTCTAACCATCTACCCATTTATTAAACACACATCGGAGTACACAAATGGCTGACCAATACCCAGGGCAGACAGAAGGCAAGATGGTCAATGCACCAATCCTTGACTTCAGAAATAGAATCGGGGACCTTGCCCGCCCCAACCTTTTTCAAGTTGAAATCGGTTTTCCAGGCATCGTTGATGATGGCACCCCTGCTTCGGGTGCTACACCTGGATCTCAAGAGAAGCGTCAGCAGGAATCTGCTGGTGCCTCTCTGGCAGGATCTTCTGCATCCTCTGGATCTCTTGCAACCTTCCTTGTGAAGGCAGCAAACATTCCTGCATCTACCATTGGAGTAATCGAAGTCCCTTACAGGGGACGTACACTTAAGATTGCTGGTGACAGAACCTTTGAGCCTTGGACAGTTACTGTCCTTAACGACAAAGGATTTGCACTGCGCTCCAAGTTTGAAGAGTGGTCTACTAAGATCCAAAATCTGCAGCAAAACCTGCAAACACCTAAAACCATTGCAGAATATCAGTCTGGAGCACTTGTGCGTCAGTATGATAGACAGGGTGGTGTTGTTAGATCGTATCAGTTTGTTGGCATCTGGCCTTCAAACGTCAGTGCAATCGACCTTGCATGGGATAGCAACGATACTCCCGAAGAGTATACTGTTGAATTCCAGGTTCAGTACTGGACATACGCTAATGATAACAACGCTGGCAATTCTGTTGACATGCAAGGTTAATTAGTGGTATAAATAATTGATAATGTATAGGGACAGTTGAATGTCACAACTATTTGGTTATTCCCTAGATCGTAAAAAAGGGAAGGGCTCTGCAAAGGGTCCTTCTTTCGTGCATAAAGATTCGGATGATGCCGCGCAACCCATAGTTGCAGGTGGTTATTTTGGACAATATGTTGATCTGGGAGACTCGGTAAACAAGAGCAGCGATGTAGATCTTATTGGTCGCTATCGCGAAATGTCTTTGCACCCCGAGGCAGATGCAGCCATCAATGATATTGTGAATGAGGCAATCGCTGGAGATCTTGACGATCACCCTGTTGATATTGAGCTTTCTAATCTTAAAGCGTCTGATTCAGTCAAGACGCGAATCCGCGAGGAGTTTGTCAATGTATTGTCACTCCTCGATTTTGATAGAAAGGCATACGACATCTTCCGCAGATGGTATATCGATGGTCGCCTCTTCTATCATAAGATGATTAACCCTGATAATCCTAAGGAAGGGATTACAGAGTTGAGGTATATTGATCCTCGCAAAATCAAAAAAGTTATTGAATACGATAAACCAAAGGATCGTGTATCACCTGCAGATCCACAGGTTAATGTGTTGATTCCTAAGGCGATTGAGTATTATATTTACTCCCCTAAGGGTCTGCGCGGTTATGAAAATAATGGTATCAAGATTGCACCTGACGCTATTTGTTTCTGCCACTCTGGTCAACTTGATATGCAGCGCAACTATGTGCTGTCACACCTTCATAAAGCAATTAAAGCACTCAATCAACTGAGAATGATTGAGGATTCGCTGGTTATCTATCGTCTCTCCCGCGCACCCGAGCGTCGTATTTTCTACATTGACGTGGGTAATTTGCCTAAGCAAAAGGCAGAGCAATACCTTAGAGAGGTGATGTCTCGCTATAGAAATAAGTTGGTATATAACGCTGATACTGGTGAGATTCGTGATGACAAAAAATTCATGTCTATGCTGGAGGACTTCTGGTTACCAAGACGTGAAGGCGGACGCGGCACTGAGATCACTACACTGCCAGGTGGACAAAACCTAGGTGAGTTGGAGGATGTTAAGTATTTCCAGAAGAAACTCTACAGAGCATTGAATGTGCCTGAGTCACGTTTGGAATCTGATGCTTCTTTCCAACTTGGTAGGTCTGAGGAGATCACACGCGACGAAGTTAAATTCCAAAAATTTGTCGTTAGACTCCGCAAGAAGTTTTCTGATCTGTTTAATGACCTTCTTAAGACTCAACTTATTCTGAAAGGTGTCTTCACACCTGAAGAGTGGGATGACATGAAGGAGCATATTCAGTATGACTTCATTGCTGACAACTACTTCTCCGAGCTGAAAGAGCAGGAGATTATGAATGCTCGTATGGCGCTCTTGCAGCAAATGGATCCTTTCGTGGGTCGTTATTTCTCAATGGAATACATGCGCCGCCAAATCCTGAAGCAACCTGACGCTCTATTTAAGGAGATTGATAAGCAGATGGATAAGGAGATCGCGGACGGTAAGGTCATCGATCCAATGGCAATGCCAGCCATGGAGCACGAGCAAATGGCAATGCAACTCCAACCTGAGCCAGTTGATCCTCAGCAGCAAGCTATGGATCAATACGCGGAGCAGGGCATCGATCCTGCGGATCGTAAAAAAGGAGATTTCTAAATAGTATTATTGAATTCTAAATAAATCATGCCAACACAGTCCGCGCTTGATATTGTCAACGCATTGTTTGCTGGTCAAAAAGACCTTTCAGACTATGTGGATGCTGCTATGAAAACTGTAGCAGTAGATCAGATTGACCTCAAAAAGCAAGAGATCGGGTCCAACATGTTTAAGGAGCCCGAGGAAGAAACACCTGAAGTCGAAGCATCTGCAGAGACTGAAGTAACTGATACACCACCAGAGGAAACTACAGATGAAACTGATCAGGGAGGAGATTGAATCCGCTAAGGTAACCATCGTCGAAGGTAAGAATGGCGCGAAGCGTCACTTCATCGAAGGTGTTTTCCTGCAGGGTGAAATCAAAAACAGAAACGGTCGTATGTATCGCGCAGAAACTCTACAAAGAGAAGTTGCTAAATACAACGAGCAATACATTTCCAAAGGTCGCGCACTAGGTGAGTTGGGTCATCCCGATGGTCCTACTATTAACCTTGACCGCGTGTCCCACCTGATTACTTCTCTGCAAAGAGAGGGTAACAACTTCGTAGGTAAGGCAAGACTTCTTGATACCCCCATGGGTAACATCGCTAAGTCTCTTCTCGACGAGGGTGTGAAACTCGGTGTATCTTCCAGAGGTCTCGGATCTATCAAGGAAGAGGGTGGTATTAAGGTCGTCGCTGATGACTTTATGCTTGCCACTGCTGCGGATATCGTAGCAGATCCTTCTGCCCCTGACGCTTTTGTCAATGGTATCATGGAAGGAAAAGAGTGGGTCTATGCTGGAGGCGCAATCCAAGAGCAAAGAATCGAGCAAATCAAGCAAAGAATTGATAATGCACACCGCTCTCAGTTGGATGAGATGAAACTTTCCGCGTTTCACTCCTTCATCAAAAATCTTTAATCTATAAATAACTATAGCAAATATCGCACGTTTGTACCCAGGAGACAAAATGTCACAAGAGATTGAAACAACTCTGGATGAATCGAGTGTAACCGCTGGCGCAAAACCTGCTGACCCAATGCCCAAACTGGAAGCTGACGGTAGTAGTCTCGCTGGTGTGCAAGACCTCGGTGGTCCAACACCCCAAAATAGCAAACCCACGGATGATAGCAATAAGTATAAGACTATTGCTGGTGGGAATGCTCCCGCTCCCACAACAAAACCCTCTGACGCATCTGGTCAGAAAGCAGAATTCGCTGCTAAGGGTGATGTGAAAGCAGGTCACGAACCCGAAGGTGATGTGATTGCTGAAGAGCCCGCTGATGAGCCTCAGGAGACTGTGATCGAAGTCGATCTCTCTGCTGATGTTGCTGCTCTCACTGAAGGTGAAGAGCTATCTGAGGAATTCAAAGATAAGGCAAAGACAATCTTTGAAGCAGCGGTTGTGTCACGCATCAACGAAGAGTTGGAGCGTATGCACGAGGACTATGCAAAAGTCCTTGAAGAAGAAATTGAGACTGTCAAGTCTGACCTTGCAGAAAAAGTCGATGAGTATCTGACTTATGCAGTCGGACAATGGATGTCCAAGAATGAGCTCGCCATTGAGCACGGTATCAAAACCGAAATGGCAGAGTCCATGTTGACTGGTCTCAAGCAAGTTTTCGTGGAGAATTATATTGATCTCCCCGAAGAAAAAGTTGATGTTGTTGAAGAAATTCAGGCACAACTTGATACCATGGAAGCAAAACTCAACGAGTCTATTGAAGAAAATGTCGAGCTCTCTAAGAGTGTTGGCACCTATATCAAGAATGGGATTGTGACAGAGATCGCTGAAGGACTTTCTCTCGCGCAACGCGAGAAACTTGTCTCTCTAGCGGAAGCTGTTGAGTTTGAAAATGAGGAGTCTTTCCGTGCGAAGGTCTCTACCCTCCGTGAATCGTATTTCTCTACAAAACCTGAAGCGACTACGGTCACTGAGGACGTTGAAGTCGAGAACGCACCTACTGGCGACGCAATGGCAGCATATGCCCAAGCGATCTCCCGTTGGAGCAAATAATTTAACCTTTCATTTAACCCAAGAGTAATTCAAATGTTTAACGCAGAAGCACTCCAGGAAAAGTGGAACCCCATTCTTGAGCACAATGAGCTCGATCCTATTAAGGATACCTACAGAAAGGCGGTCACCTCAGTCCTCCTGGAAAACCAAGAAAAATTCCTCAAGGAAGAGCGCGGTCTGGTAACAGAAGCAGCTCCTACTAACTCCCTTGGAGGTACAGGATTCTCAGGTGGCAGTACTGCTACTGGTCCTGTTGCAGGTTTCGACCCTGTGCTGATCTCTCTGATCAGACGCTCTATGCCTAAGCTTATTGCTTATGACATCTGCGGCGTGCAACCTATGACTGGTCCTACTGGACTGATCTTTGCAATGCGCTCCACTAAGGGCACTAACAGAGACATCAACAACAGCGCAGTTGAGACCTTCTTCAACGAGGTTGACTCTGAGCATTCATCTGAGAATAGTGCAAAT
>CEVB01063421.1_pt1 | contig 45466 bp, 55 predicted proteins | sample 531381 | NCBI WGS metagenome assembly CEVB01 (sample SAMEA2622763, study PRJEB7988) | marine metagenome | biome: marine biome (ENVO:00000447); feature: surface water layer (ENVO:00002042); material: "saline water (ENVO:00002010), including plankton (ENVO:xxxxxxxx)" | depth 5 m | reverse complement strand
CAGGTAGCGTTGAAGTCAATGCTGCTGCTAGTGGGATTGTTTTTAAAAATTCTCTACGGTTCATTTTTAATTATTTTGTTATTATATTTTTGTGGTGGCGCGAAGCTTATCTATATAGGCTTTGGCAAGCTCTTCGTTTTGGCAGACTAGCCACGCTAAAGTCCAACGTTTCTCGAACTCTTTTACTTTTTCCTCGGTGGGAAAAACCTCTGGATTACGTTTGTCAAACTGAGGTCTATCGTCTACCACTGGTTTAAAGTCAGGATGTACGATGTGTTGCGCTCTTGAAGGTGAGCAGTTAATGCACCTTCTGTAGGACAATAGACCGAAGTAAGGCTCATCCCATGCGATACAGTGCATAGTAATAGCACAGTTTTCGGTGGTAACCTCGCAGTCACATTTATCGCAATATTCTTTACTCACTACTTTTTAATAGTAGTTATATTTTTAATTAATGTCGAGAATTATTTTTAATTCTTTCCAAGTATTTTTTACTGGCTCATCAGTAAGAATAATATGGTCTGGATCACCCAACTCAAATTCTTTTACATGGTATTCTTTTCTTAAATCTCTAGTGGATTGTAAAAATATCTCAATAACTTCATCTTGGTTATTATTTTTTAATTCCTCTCGTAAATCTTGGTAAGGATTAACCAAGCACATGATTACATTTTTATGTTTTTTATTTAGATAAGTTGCAACAGCATTTGCATTTTTTATATTCTCCTTGCGTCCAGACTTACCATAATTATTATTTGTAAACATCTCCCTAAACTCATCCCCATCAATAACAAACTGAGTTTCAAGATGCTTTGCGAGTAGCTTTCCTAAAGTAGTTTTACCTGAAGCGGGTTGGCCATATAGTAAATAAACCATAATTATTTAAGAAATAAGTGTATAATATGACATGAATGAACTCGCGATTATGATGGCTGCTATAGATACGATTTGTAAAATTTTCACCGCGATTGGCGTGTGTTGGATTGCAATTAAAATAAAAAAATAATTAGGCACTGCACCTAATCACTAACCCCAAAGCGATTACAACAAAAAGCACAAACGCTCCAAAAGCTTTACTGTCTTCAGGGGGAGGGTTTTTATCTGCGTCGTGAGGTAATATCATTTTATTGTTTTGTGTATTTATATTTTTTGACTATTTTAAGAGCTTCGATTCTAGCGTAATACAATCTAGACATAACAGTTCCTACTGGAATTTTTAATTTTTTTGAAATCTCTTTGTACTCCATTCCGTCTCTATGGTGCATCCTAAGCACATCTCTGTGGTTGGGTTTAAGCTTTCTTAAAACCTTATCTATTAAAAGTTTATTTTCTTTAAGAGACTCTAAGCTTTCAATATTAGAATAAGGTAATTTTTCTGTTTGCTCGTTGTAATTTATATTTACTTCAACTTGGTGTCCGTCATTATACTTGTCGCTTCTATTAAACTCCCCTGATAAGTTTATACACTTTTCTATGTCAATAAATCCGTATTTTTTATTTTTTCTGTACTCGTCTAAAAAGTTTCTGTTTGCGATAGAACAAAACCAAGTCTTGAAGGCGCAATTACCTTTAAAGGTCTTAATTTTTTGCCAAGACTTGACAAGGGTTTGAGAGTATATTTCTTCCCCTAGAGAGTCATTACCTTTACAGTATTTAAGAATCCACGATTTAAAGTAATGTTTATTTCTACAAATAAGCTCGTCAAAAGCAGCGCGGTTGCCCCTTTTGCACATAGAAACAAGCTGTTTGTCGGTTTTATTTTCCAAACTTTTTTGACTTTTTCTTCCCCCAGTTTATTGAATCGTAATTTTTTTTATATTTCTTAGAAAAACAATTTCTTGGCTTATCACCTTTTCCGTTCTGATTTGACTTATTGCTTTTCATTTAAATTGGTAGGCAATGAGGGATTCGAACCCCCGACTTTCTCGGTGTAAACGAGACACTCTACCACTGAGTTAATTGCCCGTGCTACCGAAACCTCCAGCGTCTCTTTCGGAAACGTCTAAAGATAAAACTGTTTCAAAATTCATGTCTTCACATTTTTCAAAAATTAATTGAGCGATTCGAGAAGACTTTGGTAAGCTTACAGATTCAAACTTATCAGTGTTTATTAGCACTACACCAATTTCACCATTATAGCCTGAATCTATTACGCCAGCTAAAACATCTACGCCATTTTTTACAGCTAGTCCACTTCTAGGGGCGACCCTTCCATAAAATCCAGCAGGTATAGAAAGCTTGATGCCAGTTTTTACTACTTTTCTCTGAAGCGGCTGCAAGGAAACATCTTCGGTAGAAAACAAATCATATCCTGCGTCAGTCACATGAGACTTAGTAGGGTATCTAGAATCTGAATTTAATAATACTATTTTACAGTTCATCTTAATTCTTTCCTTAGCAGTCTCCAGCGATCACTATCTATACTTTTCTCTCCAGAGTCAATCTTTTTAATCATATCTAAAACTTCATCAATGCTATTGTAAATATAATTATGCGGAAGCATTCCTAGAATCCATAAAGGTGTTTTAGATTTACCGCCTTCCATAGAGATAAAAATCGGCTTTTTCATTCTTACCGCAGTCACAAGTTCTTCCGCACTTCCCCAGCTTGCAACATCTGGAAGTAAATGAGCAATAATAAAATCTGATCTATCCACTAGATTAAGATCATAATTTCTAATAACGTGCATCCTTTTAGCTACGTCACCGTAATAGCCATTTTGCATATTCTCGGCCATTTTTTGACGAACGCCATCATCTTCTTCTACATCTTTAACGAACGGTTTTCGATAAGGATTGAAGGTGATAATATTAAGTTGGTCTAATTCATCTTCTACTTGTTTTCTCCAATCTTTACCGTCAGCATATTGCATATGCCCAACAAGATAAGTTTTGGTTTTTTCAAGTAAATTACTCATCTTCGTTATTTATATCCTCTAGAAGCTGAACAAGCTCGTGCATGAAATAAACCATGTAGCCCTCACCGCTGGCTTTTTGAGCTTGACCCTCTGAAATGCACTTTCTTTTAAATTGTAAATCTTCTTCTTTAGCTTTGTGAAGTATGTCTTTAGATAGCTGAAGAGCCAACTCTATTTTAGTTTTCTTTGAGGTCATTGGAGAGATTCTAGAATCTTTTTGGTCTGATTACAATCTTTTACGTCAAAAAAATTCCCATCATTATTATTATTTATATTTATTTTAGCGTCGTAATCATTGCCACCCTCGAAGCCTTTATCACCAAAATAATAAATTTTATTATACATTCCAGAGTCTCTTACCCAATCCACAGCCTGAGACTTGTTAAAACCTTTTGGTTGTATGTCTAAACTTATCATCCCTCCAATTCTTATATCTAGATTAGGGAATTCTTCAGATAAATCATTAGCTATAGTTTCTCTTTCGGAATGGATTTTATCCCATTCGAAATATTTTTTTCTTTCGTTTTCGTTTGAGTCTCTCCCCGCGATAGAGAAATTTATCATTCCCACTCTTTTATCAATATATTTTTTACCTTTTTGTTGGTAAGGGGATTTCATATGCCACTCTAAAAGTTTAGAAAGTAATTCTACGGAAGGCTTCCATTCTCTTTTGTATATTAATTTATTTTTAATTCTAAGTTCATTACCCATAGAGGAAAAAATACCGCGAGCTCTAGAAAAAATGCTTGAAGGTAACTGCTTTAATAAAGAATTACTAGAACTACCGCCAACCAAGAAAAAATCTTTATTTTTTGACCAGTCTAAAAATCTATAAACAAAATCCCCCTGCATTTTTTGCGTAGGAGGAGTTAGGGTTCCGTCTATGTCAAAGAGATATGCTATTTTCATTTTAATAGATTTCTAATAGCTGAAAAAATTCTTTCTCTATCGTTAATATTTCTTCTTAACCATCGTTTACTGTAAATGACTTTATTATTTACAATTTTTATTCCATCTTTTAATATAGGTGATGTTTTAAAATTACTTAATTGAGGGAAAAAAGATAAAATTTCTTCTAGTTCTAGTTTAGTTTTTATATCTTTTAATTTTTTAATTTTGGTTGTAGAGAGTCTAGATTTGTCTTGCTTGTGGACTTTTTCTTGTAAAATTTCACAAACTGCACCATAAACTGTGGGAGCTTCCAATCTTAGAAGCTTTTTTTTATATTTTTGAGTTATCACACCTTTTTTAAGACAGGCTGGGTTTTCCTTCATTGAACTACTGGTGAAAACTTTTCTTCCATCTCCGTCCCATCTTGGGCTTTTTTTAACGTTTGCTTTAGAGCCTTTTCTCCATACCGTCCCTGTAGTTTTTTGACTTTGGGCAGTTATCATATAATAATAAGTTCCATAAGACTCATAAAGATAAGGTACGCCTGAAACTTTTACTACGGGTTCTCTATTCCTTTTAGTTCTTATAAATTGAGTTATTTGACCTATTTTTTTAGAAGCCTTTTGTATTTCTTCTTGCGTAGGGTATCTTAAAATACCATTAGAATCTTCAATTATCTGGTCGGCATCCTTTTTGATAAAAAAATTATTCTGAGCTAAATGTGTATTAAAATTGCGAGTAAATTTTATTTCATTGTCGGGGTTATCAAGAGTTAAAACAACTCTAGCTTTTCCTGCGAGTTGACCCTTTTCAACTTTTTTATAAAACCAATATTTTGCCCTATTAACAGCTTCTTTTCTGCTTAAAGCATTAACCTCATGAAGTAATTTATCTTTATAGTAAACTCTATATTTTTTAAATGCCATTACTTTTTCTTCTTTGGTTTTGTTCGAGGGGGAGCATGAAAAAGTCTTTTGGGTAATCTCCAGCCATTTTGATATAAAAAGTTACTGCATACGTCTGCAAATCTTGCTATGTCAGTCTCAGATTTATCCCAAAAAAAAGCATGAGCTATCTCATGAATACTTGTGTTTAGCTCCGACTTTTTAGTAAGATAAGGGTTGATATAAATTTTTGGATCAGGCTCGCTTGGGTCTAAACATAAGCCGTCTACTATTTCACCGTAAGCTTTGTGAGGTTTTCGAAAAACGATTTCGTACTCTACGCCTTTAGTGTTTGTAAATCTAAAGTTTTCTTTCATTAAGAATCTTGGTCTTCAATATCTTTTATTTTATCTATTTTAAAACCAATATTTTTAATCCCTAATTTCAATCCAGATTTTTCTAGAACATCAACTTTATTTTGAAAAGACTGGAGTTCTCTGTTCTCCCATTCGCCTTTCAATAGAAGGTATTTAAGTTTATTTTGTAAATCTTCTTTTGCTATTTCGAACTCCTCTACAGAGTATTCTCCTGAGGCGTTTTTATCTTCCATTTCAGAACACTCAGACATGACTTTTAACATTTCAGCCTTCCACCAACCGATGGTATCGTGAAGCATTTCTGCTTGTTTTTTAAGCTTGCTTTTTATTTCTTCCATAGCTTGAGTTTAATGTTCTAATTGTTAGCTTTCTTGTATTATGGGGCTTTTTTACCGTAAAGTCAAGCTTTTATCTCCAGTTGCAGAAGCTAGTAGATATTCCTTTGGGGTCTATTTTTTTTCTTAAAAGTAAGCTAGAGCATCTGTTTAACTCTACCATTAATTCTCTATCAGAAATTTCTTTGTTTTTAGAAAGCTCGTCCATGTAGTCTTGAAAATTATAGAAGGCGGTTCTCCAAGGAACCCAATAAGCTGAAACGTTATCTTCGAAAACATCTTTTAAATCATCAACAAGGTTTTTTCTCATTAATTATAATTACACTTTATTTTGACTCAAGCTCTCTAATTTTAGCTACTAAATCATCTATAACTGCGGCTCTGGCTTCTAGTTCAGGCATAGCTTGATCTACTAACGAAGCTAATTGTTCGTTTATTATTTTTAAAGCTTCAACCTCTTGTTTGTAATGTTTTAAATTGTGTTTTAATTCAGATATGTTTTTATCCTTTTTAGAAGAAATAATCTTGAGCTCAGATATATTTTTATCAATAGAGCTCCTCTTACCGAGGTTTATTAAATAACCCAAGGTAAAAGATATTAAGATAGTGAATATGAAAGCGGTAATTCTTAAAGCATGATTCATGCCTTGTATTACACTTTATTTTATTAAATATCTCCGTCAGCCGCTCTATAACTTTGCTTCACTTTGCCGCCGCGTTTCATCTTTAGAAACATATTAACGCGAGCCATAGCCCAAGAACCTCGACTTTGACCTGGTCTGTGTGACCCAGAAAAAGCTCCAGCCCCTCTGCGGTAAACTTTTTTCAACTGAGAAAGTGTTACCTTCTTGGAATATTTAGAATTATGCTCTTTAACCTTGTTTCTTAAAGCGAGGGTAGTTTTTTCGGAAAAGGTTATAGCTGGCCCACTTTTACCAGCGCTTCCTTTTTTGTTTCTGGAAGAGCCTCTTCTTCTTTCGCTAGGTGCCGCTGGGGTTTGCGCGGCGGATTTTGGTCCTCTTCTCTTAGCTGCTGAAGATTCAAAATCGGACTCGTTTAAATGATCTTTACATTTAACCTCATCTTCTAGGGTCATAACTTCAGAGTATTCTTCTTCGCTCATATCGTATGAAGAGTTGATCTCTTCGTATTCAGCGTCAGAGTTTTTATAACTCATGTAATCATAAGCTGCTTCAACAAAGTGTTCGGCTTTTGAGATTTTATCTTGAACCCAAGCCATAATATTTGCATCTTCAGGCATTGCAGCCATCATTACGGCTAGTTCACTTGATAATTTAGAGATTTTTCTAAGCTGGGCTTCAGCCATGCTAACTTCATGATCTTCACTATCGGCCTTGGCTTTTTTCATTTGTTCTGGAGTGGGAGCCCCTTCTTCCCCCTTCTTTCTCATTTTTTCTCCTGAGCCGCTTTTGATTCTTTTTCTTTTCTCGTGAATGTTTTTCCAAAGACTAGCATACTTTTCTTCCATACTTTCTTCCTCTGAGGCTTTTCCCTGCTTTTTTAGTATGGCTTTTTGTAGGGCGACAGGAAGCTTTTTCTGTTTTTCGGTTAAGCCTTTGGTTGGCTTGTCGTCTTTAGAGTCTTTTTTATTCTCCTCTTTTTTCTTGTCGCCCTCATTTTCCTCGTCTTCCTTCTTAGGGCTTTTGCCTTGCTTTTTAAGTATCGCTTTTTGCAGGGCGGGTGGAAGCTTCTTTTGTTTCTCGGTTAGCGCAGCTTCACTTTCTTCATCTGAGCGCCCACAACCATTGTCGCACTTACAATCATCGTCTTCTGTTATCTCTTCCTCAACAAAAGCCAAGGCTGGGTTAACGCTTAAAAGCTGGTCAAAGTCATAAATAGTTTCTCCATCCCAATCTTCAGAGCCTTTTGTGTAATCTGTTACAGATTTTTTAGCTTCCCACATCTTACAAGACCAGTATCGAGCTTTTGTTTTGGGACCAGGATTATCGCAGTTATGTCTTGCTCTGAAATTCTTTCTACGATCTGGATCATCGCGTTTAATTTCCATATTTGGGTCACCAAAGTTCACTTTTACAACGTTTCCTTTTTCGTTTTTAACGTAAACGGAGAACTTTTTAGGCCCATTAGGGGTTCTAAAAGGCTTGTTTAGAGTCTTCTTCTCTTTAGCCTCTACCAAGTATTTAGATAAATCGATTTCCATATGTTAAATAATATACACTTTTAAAGTGTATTATACAGTATGAATCTTATTATTAATGCAGAATTATCCTCTGATCCGCCGTCAGAAGGGCTTTTTTTTAGATTCTTAACTATGGTAGCAAAAAAAGACCTAGAGTATTACGTTTTACTTGAATCTGAGAAGGAAAAAATTGACTTACATTATAATTTTTTAACAAAAAAAGGCTGGTTTGATTATGTCGATGAAATTGTGCAGCCAGAATGGAAGGAGGAAGGGGTTAGGTTAGACACGGATTATAATTACCCTTTGACTGTAAAAACTGAATATATACGCTGCGAAAACACTAATTTAATTATTGGTCAGTTAAAGTGTTTGAGAAATATTACTCGTTGATTATTTCACAGTGTATTTCAATATCAGCGTTTATAAAACCTTCCTCATGAAGATATTCAAGGAGTAAAATAGCGTAATCATCAGAAACTACGTTTTCAGGGTCGTATATCTTAACCTTTTTTTTGTAAACTACAATGTCTGTACCTAAAACTTTAAGCTTTTTCATAACTATATATACACTAAAAACTTGTTAAAAATGAAAGACGAAATGAAAATCAATTTAAGTAAAGCATCAAAAAGAGATGTTTTAGTAAGAGATGCAAGAATACTAATATTAATATTAGCATTGGGTATTATTTTTCACTTATCTTTTCTTTGGCTGTCTATTGATGGAGAAAGTATGTTTGACACTTACTCAGACGGAGAAGAAGTATTGGTAAATAAAGTCAGCCACAAAATTATAAAATTAAGTAGGGGAGATGTGATAGCATTCTCAAATGATGACGGCAAAGAGATACTTGTGAAAAGGATCATTGGTATGCCAAATGAAAAAATAAAAACTTTTAACGGCCAAATATTTATAGATGATGTACTCTACGAAGACGAGTTCTCAGAAAGAAACGACGAGTATTCTTTTGGTTATGTTAATTACACACTAAAACGAGACGAATATTGGGTCGTTGGCGATAATAGATCAAACACTTGGAGCGGCAAAATAAAAAAAGAGAATATTATAGGGGTTATTCTAAACTAAAAAACTATAATACTATTACTTTTAGAGAAGTTCTCTAAGGCGTAAGTAGTCCAGTCGATAGAAGCCTTAGACTTTTTAGCTCTATCGTATTGAGAATAACACACTGCCGCCCTTTGACTTTGATTTGTAAACTCTTTCCGCATGGTTGAGTCAGCCATGCAGGAGTTAATAAATTCGTCTTTACTCTGTTCTTTTTTAGGGGATGGCAGTGGCATTTATTTACCTTTCATGTGAGCTAATTATATGATTGTAGCTCTTTGTAAATACACTTTTATCTTTTAAGTGTGAGTTATTTTTTCTCACTAGCTCTTCAAGGTTTCCTTGGTCTTTAATATTATTCGAGAGCATTACATTTGGTTTTTTAGGGTCAAGCTTCAAGTTTGAAAAAAGCAAGAAGTTAGTTTTATGTGCTGTTTTTCCGCTTTCAGAAATGCATTCCACCATTCTATTGTAAGAAGAAGAGCTTTCATGTCGATTCTTAACCACAAACAATTTCATAGCATCCCAATCTTTATTGAATTTTTCTTTTTTTAGGATAGCCGCAAAAGAAGCATTATTAACAACTTCAATTTTTGAAGCTTCAGCTATTTCAGGCTCTTTAGCTAACGTAGAAGTCGTTATTACAACACAGTTATAATCTCTAGCGATCTTCCCTAAGTCGTTAAGTAAAACTGGACATTGAACTCCATCAAAAAATAAAACTCTAACATTTGGGTTAGGCAAGGAATCAATAGCTTCACTTATCCACTTGTAATACCATCCAGATTGATGTTGCTCATCGAATTGTTTGTGGTAAAAACTATGGTAGTTCTCCGAGAAGTTTTGAGCTTCTTTTTTTATATTTTTTGAGCCTTTTAAAAATCTTTTATAGAAACTCTCAGATGTGTATTCTTTATCAAAATAAATAAAAGAATTTACATTTTTTTTCTGGTAAACCTGCCAGTGATTAAAGGCTCCGAGAATAAGGCTACTTTGGGCGGCTTGTGTTTTTGACCATTCCTTTAAACTATCCTTGCATTTAAAATCAACAATACTTTTTAATGTTTCCTCTGGCCAGCCATAGGCGTATGCTGCTCCAGATTTGGGGTATTTTTCAACCCACTCTTCTTTAACCTCTTCAAGATTTGTTTTACACATTTGCTTGACTAGGTTCATTAAGAATGAACTTTTAGAGGTGTTATCTTTACCTAGAAAAGAGTACACATACCCATAAGTAAACCCACTACCAAGGCAATCGTCTAAATTTTTATAACCTGAAGGAATTGACTCCTCATTCTCTTGAATATCCCAGCCCTGAGAAAGAAGATCGTGTAGGCTTTTGGTTTGATTGTGATAATTTTTATTTACCGAGCGACTTCCTTTAGAAGCGGTGTTTTCGAAAGATTCTAAATATGTTTCTGACATAATATGTAATGTTTGTGCCTTTTCGGCGTTAGTGGGCTTTTAGCCCGTTTCAATTAAAATAAATCAATTTTAAAAATAAGTCAACACAAAAACACTTTAATAACTTACCGCTCGACCTTTACCATTTTCCCAATCTTTATCTGGTCTGTCATGTTTTTCGTTTCTTTCTTTGGTGGCTTTCAAAATATAGTTTTTGACTTTAGATTTCTTCATTTGGAAAACTAGAGAATTTACGTCCTTTGGAAAGCAAGTCCCGCCGTAACCTCTTTTACCGTCTTTACCTGGTACTTGGCTGTGGCTCTCGCCTATTCTGGGGTCGCAAGCTATCAGCTTTCTAACCGTTGGAAAATTTAAATTATTTTTCAGGCAAAACTCTTCTATCTCATTAAAAAAAGAAACCTTCGTAGCTAAAAAAGTATTTCTACCGTATTTTACTAACTCGGCGTTGCTTGTTGAGGTGAACGTTACCATGCAATTGGATATCGCATCATTATTGGTGGCAAGCTTAATTAATTCGTAAATTTGTTCAACTAAATTTTCATTTTGATCTATTTTACATATGCCAAAAATTCTGTGGTCATTTTCTTTGAAATCTTTTGCCCAGTTTTTTTCGGTTAAAAACTCTGGCATAAAATTAACGCCAAGAGATTCGCATGTACCTACGGGAACTGTAGACCTAACGATTATTTTATTTTTTTGTATTCTATTTTTTTGGCAATCCTTGATGACGTTTTTTAAAATAGATAAGTCGCACGAGCCATTTTTTTTCATTGGTGTTGGCACGGCTACAAAAACAAAATCGCAATCTTTTAAATCTTTAAGCTTTGTGCCTTTTGGGTAACATCTATTTTCATCTTTGTCGTACCACAAACAGTCTATACCTTCTGATTTTAGCAATCCAGTTGCGCGACCCACATATCCATTGCCTACGATTCCTATTTTGAAACTCATTAAAAAGATTATGTTTTGTTTTTTGAAATTTATCAACAAAAAAACCCCGCCGAAGCGGGGCTTAGTGTTTGTTGGGTTAGGATACTGGAATCAGATTTGTAAGCTTTAAGATAACATACCCAGTAAACAAAACGTTTAACGCTAATAGAACCAACGCCACTCTAGCGTAGTTGGTATTTACGGTGAACGCCTTTGAGGCTCTAGATGCTGTCTTAGTTTTGGCTCTACTTGAGGTTCTTTTACTTTTTTTACTATTTGTCATACAGTTTTTATACTATTTATTTTTTTAATGCTAGTCAATATTTATTTTTATTGGTTTAGCAGATTCTTTTTTATTTATCTGAATATTTAAAATCCCATTTTCATATTTAGCGGAAATAGAGTCTTTATCGCAATCTTTTTTTATGAAATAAGTTCTTTTAGATTTACCGCTTTTGACAACTAAAAAATCTTCGTCTTTATTGTTTTGCTCGATTGAAACATCTATATCTTTTTTCTGTGTTCCAGCTAAATTAATTTTATAATTATAAGACTCCCTATCTTCAAAGCAGTCTTCTATACTGTGGTCAAGGTAGTGCACGTTTAATTGGTTGGTTATTTGATTTAACATGTCCACCATTGGGTCTCTAAGAAATATTGATTTGTACATAACACAATCAATAGAGCACCAAACATGCCAGATTTTTTATTGTTTTTTCTAAGTAAAATTAAATTCGAGTGAGCCAGCAGAGAATTTGTGTCTCACATTCAAACAGAACGTATGTCAAAAATACTCGCCTTTACTAACTCTCCGTTCTTTATAGATTTAACCAAAACAGTTTCCTCGTCTATTACGGAGTTCACTATTCCAGTAAAAGGTCTTTCAGCGCTAAGAACCGTAACGGTTTTACCAATCATTTTTTTATTTGATTCTATCTTAGTATTCATTAAACAATTTTTATTTGATTACCATTATTTAAAAAAATTAAACCCTCAGTCGATAAAGCTTCTTTTATATTTTTAACAAAAATCCATTCGCTATCACACTGATTTACTAAGTCTTCATAACATAAATCGGCTTCTTTTAATAGCTGCTTTTTCGCAGAACAACAGACTCCGCCTAAAGACTCCTGAATTGTTGTGATTGTATTTATCCAAGTTTTTTCACCCTCTGATATTTGGATGTTATTTTCGTTTATAAAGTTGGCTAAACTAAAAGGACTGTCAAAAGAGTGGGGGCTGTTTTGAAGTTTAAAATCAGAACCAGTTAAAGAAACTATAAGATTGTAAAGCTCTTTATTGTTATCTAACTCTTCAATTAATTTTACATAAGCTAAACTTTCAATTTCTTTTGCCGAGTTGGCAAAATTTTCAGCAACTGGAAAATCACTGAACATGCTTACATTAAGCGAGATTAAATTTTTAATTTGGTGTTTTTCTAACTCAAGCATTTTCAAGCTTATTCTTCATTATAGTTAATAAATAGTAAACAGATAAGGATAACACAAACGTAAAAGGGAAATAGACAATTTCAAAAATAAATAAATTTAAAAATAAGTTCAGCCAAAACGAAAGACAAATTGAGCATGTTATTAACCTTACGGAAAAACAGTCATGACTTAAAGCAAGGTAAGCTGGGAGATTTATTTGTGAAAACTTATTTTGTTTTTTGTATTCTTCATACTTATAAGACCAAGTACCGCCTAAATTAAAATATCTAACGTATTCATAGAAAGCGTTCGTTTCTAACCAAATAAATAATACAGAAGCGCAACAAAAGCTTAAAAAAAGTACATCAACGAATTGTGAAAGGATCATTGTCTGGAATTTCTACTTTCTTTTTTTCAGATAGCGAAGCCTGATCGTTGGGCTTTTCCTTTATTTGTATGAATTCTATATTATTAAATTCAAATATGCCTTTAATTAAGTCTAGATCATTCTGCTCGTAATCGTCTTGATAAACCACTTTCTTAACACCATACGCCGATATCATATTAGCGCAATAAGAGCAGGGGGCTAGGGTGACGGCTAGAATCTTGACTTGATTTTTTTTGCACAAAGACAGGCAATTCACCTCTGCATGAACCATCAGGGGTCTACGTTCATCCCTGCTAAAGTTCTCCCATTTAAGATCAACGCCAGAAGGTAACCCGTTGTAGCCTACGCCCACAACCATATTCTCATGATTGAGAGCGCAAGCTCCAACTTTAACAAAAGGGTCTTCGCTTCTCAAACTAGCGGCCTTAGCTAACTCAAGAGCGTACTCCTCCCAAGATGGCCTTTCCTCAACCACCTAGCGAGCTTTTCTTGTAAACATTTTGAGGTCTACCCATTCCGCCCTTTTGCCTAACGATGGTGATTTCCCCAGATTCAACGGCTTTGTTTATTCTAGCGTGCACTGACACTCTGGAGAGCTTACCTTGCATCACTGATGCAACTTCTTTAGCTGTGAATTCCGTATCGGGCCAATCCAAGGAAACTGGCTTTCTACCTCTTTTAGTATTAGTATTTGTAGTCATCTGTCCCGAAGATATATACTTTTTTAAATGTAGTCAATATTTTTTGAAAAAAAATTTTTTAATGATAGTGTTTAATATATGACGATTTTAGAAGCATGTGTTAAAGCTTATAAGTGGTTTGAAAAAAATGATTATTTTGAGTTAGAAAGAGACTTCAAAAAAGTAGTTTTAATTACCGAGTCCGAAGAAGAAGACAAAGCTTGCTTGCTGTGCGCGTTGAATAAACTCGTTGAACAGAAAGCTATTTCTAAAGGGTACATGCACGGCAAAGATATATACATATTAAATAAACCTTTAGATTCATTGGAGCAAGACGTAACAATAGATGCAGAGACTGCCTTAAAGGTTTCTGAGGTTATAAACAAATTCTGCGATGAAATTAAAGATCACAAGGACGTGTCTGATCCAGACAAGATCACTAACAAAGATATTTTTAATTTATCATTAATTTTAGAGAGTTACCAAAACCAAAACTCTCTTGACTAAATGTCAAAAAATAATACTATAGAGCAAAAGGTTTAAACCCTTTTAACCTCGCTGAGAGAAATCAGTAGAGTTTCCTGAGACAACCGAAGTAAAGTAGGGTGGTAGCTGGCTTGCTACCAAGTCAAAAGGTAGCCTCTCATTATATACATGAGACTTAAAGGACGCACGGTTAATTACCGTGGGAATGCCCGCCGTATTGTGGTATATCAGACGTAATCGAAGTTTTTGAGTACAGTCCCTTCAGCCTTATTAAAGGTAGTCTGGTAGCGAAAATTATTTCGCCAGTATATTGTCGCAGAATGTCCCATCTGCATAAACAACACAGGGGCTATGGAAAAGCTTCATGGCGTTAAAGACTATATGCACAGTGCCCCCCTTACTGGGGGTACTTGTGTCTATAGTGCTTGGAAAAGCATTCAGCGTTAGAATATATAAAAAATTATGAATGAACAAAAAAATAAACCTACTTCACTTTTCGTGGCAACTCCATGCTACGGCGGCATGGTCACGCAAGAGTATGCTTTGAGTATGATGGAGTTAACTCACGCCTGTTTATTTAATAATATTCAATTAAGCGTTAGATTAGTAGGTAACGAAAGCTTAATTACAAGAGGTAGGAATCATCTTGTTTCCGCGTTTATGGCTTCCGATTTTGAAAACTTTATGTTTATTGACGCGGACATAGAGTTTAATGCTGTGGATGTTATAAAAATGCTAAAATATGATGAGTTAGTTTTATCTGGGGCTTACCCATTAAAGACTGAGCCTATCAAGTATGTTGTAAATGGAGTAGATGATAAAAAGCATGATAAATATGAAAACTTACTATCCGTAAGGGACACTGGTACTGGTTTTTTACTTTTCAGAAGAGAAGTCATAGAAAGAATGAAAAAAGCCTACCCAGAACTCCATTATGAGACTGATCTAGATTGTGAGTCATACATGGGGATTCAGGATGAAAATTACAAAAATAAATTAAAGGAAAATCTTTACAGTTTGTTTGACACAATGCACGACACAGAAGATAACAATAGGTACCTATCTGAAGATTTTACCTTTTGCAAAAGATGGAAAGACATAGGTGGTGAGATTTGGTTGGACACAGACATAAACTTGAGTCATGTTGGTAGAAAGAAATACGTAGGAGATTCAGATAAAATAAAATGAAGATAATCGGATTAGCTGGGGTAGCTGGAGCAGGTAAAGATTTGTTTTGTAAACTACTGTCAGAAGAGCTCGACTGCCAAAGGTTTTCATTAGGTGATGAACTTAAAGAGGAGATAAAGCCTCACTGCTTAAAGCACTTCAACATCGACCCCACTGTATGCTCTAGAGAGGATAAAAATTTTTTAAGGTCAATCCTTGTTTCCCACGCAGGAGCTAAAAGAAAAATATCAAAAGGAAGATACTGGATAGACAAAGTTGACCCAAAATTAAAGAATTATTTCTTTGAACGTAATGTAGGAAATCAAAACACAGAAAATCAAGTTTGCTGCGTTACTGATATAAGATACTGCGAATACGATCACGATGAAGTATCTTGGTTAAAAAATGAATTAAATGGTATTTTAGTTCATATATCTCAATTTAAAATTATTAATTCACAGAGAGTTTTTAAAACTGGCGCAAATGAACATGAAATCAAGTACGACCCAATACTTAAAAGTTTATCTGACATTTCTTACGAGTGCGAGTTCATTGAAGGAGATTTAGAGTCTGTAGAATTAAAGCTTAAAAATAGTGTGATAAAAGATTTTTTAAAACAATTAAAAAAACTACCTTGACATATTTTAAAAAAATACATAACTTAGTCGAAGCATGAGTGATTCAAATCAAACTAATAACGGTGGAGATTGGAAAAACAGAGAGATCGGAGCTCTTTGGTTAAAGAAGAGCGCCTCTGGCACAAAATATCTTTCTGGTCATATCGAGACTGGGGAAAACGACGACATCGATTCTGAGAAAACTAGAGTTATTGTTTTCGCTAATAAAGATAAGAAAAACGATAGAGCTCCAGACTACAGAATGTACCTATCGGAAACTCCCCAGAACTCTGGCAAGAGCAAAGAGTCTTCAGCTACTGAAACTCAAGATGTCGTAGAAGAAGACGAAGAGCTTGATGTCCTATAAAAGATATTCATGAGCTTCTCTTTTAATGCTCCATTAGGGGAAGTCTCTTTTGGGCAGGTGTCAACCCTGCTCCTAAGAGGCTTTTTTTCTCGTGATTTACACCCAAACGTATTTGTAATTGGGCAAAATCCTACTTTTTCATCACAAAAACAGGATCAAGCTTTTTTTAGCTATGTAAATCAATGCATCGGGAAAGCTCACGAGTCTCACTCCAGAGATACTCCATGTTTAAAGCTTTGGCACCTTAATCAAGGGATGGATTCCTTTTCTAAAACTCATTATCTTTTTACGTTTTATGAGTTAGATCAACCAACAAGCTACGAGATAAATGTTGCTAAAAATTGTGATAAATTAATTTTTACAAATAATTATACTAAAGATGTATTTGATCAGTTTGGAGTAGAAAGCGAAGTTGTCCCTCTTGCTTTTGATAATTTTAATTTTAAAAAATTAAATAAAAATTACTTCGATGACGATAGGATCGTTTTTAACCTCTGTGGTAAATTCGAGAAAAGGAAACACCACGAAAAAATTATCAGAGCTTGGAGTAAAAAATTTGGCAATAACAAAAAATATTATCTACAGTGCTCGCTTTACAACCCGTTCTTAAACGAGCAATTAAATAAGCAGAACTTCGTAAGATCATTAGACGGTAAAAGTTATTTTAATATACAATTCCTTGGCCACATGCCAACTAATGAACTCTATAACGATTACTTAAATTCTGGAGACATCATTATAGGTATGTCTGGTGCGGAGGGTTGGGGCTTACCTGAGTTTCAGTCCACGGCTATCGGGAAGCACTCTGTAATCCTTGACGCGCATGGATATAAAGAATGGGCAAACGAGGAAAACAGTACGCTCGTGCAGCCAAATGGAAAAATTGAGGCTTACGATGGTTTATTCTTTAAACCGAATCAACCTTATAATCAGGGTAATATATATGACTTTTCTGAGGACGATTTCATATCCGCTTGTGAAGAAGCGATAAAGAAAACTGAATCCAATAAGGTTAATGAAAGTGGTCTAAAAATACAAAAAGACTTCTCACTTGATAATACTTTAGATAAACTTCTGTCCATTATAGGGTAAAATGCCGATATACATTTTCCAGAATCCGACTACTCAAGAGGTAATTGAAATCCAGCAGAGGGCGAAAGACGAGCATAAGTATACCGATGAAAACGGATTAGAATGGAACAGGGTTTTTACCGTCCCAAACGCAAGTGTCCCGAATATGACCAGAATAGACGCTGGGTCTGAGAAAGACTTTATAGCTAAGACTCAAGGCTCAGGGGGCACATATGGTGACCTTTTCGATTTGTCTAAAGAGTTAAGCGAAAAAAGAAAATCCCAAAGCACAGACGGAAAAGACCCAGTTGAGCAAAAATTCTTCAAAAATTACTCCAACAAAAGAAAAGGGTTAAAACATCAAAATGATAAACCCTCTAGCTCTGGCGGAACATTAGAAGTATGAAATTTTCTATTTTCACGCCTTCTCATAATTTAAAAAGAATTGATCGCACTATAGAAAGCGTAGCGAATCAGTCGTTTAAAGATTTTGAATGGATAATCTGCCTTAATAACGACGCGCTAGATTCCGATTCAGAGTTAAAAACCAAATTAACGGATAAAGGTATTACCTATAAAATACTTAAATGGCATGGTGATACAGACAAAATAGGAGCCCTAAAAAAATTCTGCTGCGCTAAATCTCAGGGCGAATTATTATTAGAATTAGATCACGATGATGAACTTTCTCCAGATTGTCTAGAGGAGGTTAACAAAGCTCACGAGCAGCATAAAGCTGATTTTTATTACTCAGATGATATAGATATCGTTGAGTCAAGCGGTGAATCTATAGCGCCTTACTCAGAAAAGTTTGGGTGGAAATACTATAAATGCGAACGTACTGGCATGACCGCAACCAGAGCTTTCAGCCCATCCCCTCTTACGTTTAGTTACATATGGTACGCTCCAAATCACGTAAGAGTATGGTCTAAGTCTTTTTACGAATCTATAGGTGGTCACAATGAAGAAATGGATATTCTGGATGACCACGAGCTTCTTTGCAGAACGTACATCGAAGGTAAAGTATTTCACATAGAAAAACCGTTATATATTTACTGGAGACACGAAGAGAATACTTGCTACGGTGAGAAAAATGCAAAAATACAAAACTTAACTGTTGAGCTTCATGATAAATTCATTCAAGACCTTTGCAAGAAATGGAGCGACATTAACAATCTTAAAAAATTAGACCTCTGTTGCCATCAGTACAAAGCCGAAGGCTTTTCTGGGGTAGATGCTTACCCCTACCCAAATGTTGACGTAGTATGCGACCTAGATAAACCCGATTGGCCATTTGAAGATAATAGCGTTGGCGTTTTCAGAATGCAGGACGCGCTAGAGCATTTAAAAAACCCAATCCAAACAATGAAAGAGCTATATAGATGTCTAGCTCCTAATGGGTGGGTTTTAATCAACGTGCCAAACACAGACGGTAGAGGAGCGTTTCAAGACCCCACTCACGTTTCATTTTGGAATAGTAACAGTTTCTGGTATTACACTAAGGCTCAACAAGCTCAGTTTATTAATACCCCAGTAAAATTCAAATTAGCAAGAATAGCAAATTACTATCCATCTGAATTTCACGAAACTCACCTAATAGGGTACACTAAAGCTCACTTAATGAAGCTTGAGGACGGTGTTGTTCCCGCTGGTGGTAGGGAAATCTAACCATCTCTACACAATTTTTATTCGCAGAAAAAGTATTTTTCTTATTCTGTAAATTTTGCTTTCTTTAAGAGAAAAAAAATGTAAATATACTCGAACTATTTAATAAATGAACTCCTCAGATTTACAAGTTAAGAAAAGAAACGGCAGACTCGAAAAGCTCGATATTTCCAAAATTAATAAATGCGCTGAAAGAGCTTGCGATAATTTAGACAGTGTTTCAGCTAGTGAAGTTGTTTTAGATGCTCATGTTCAACTTTACGATAAAATTACAACAAAAGAGATAGATAAAGCGCTAGTTATGTCCGCTAGGCAAAAAATGGACAAAGAACCAAACTATTCGTATGTAGCAGCCAAACTACTACTTGGAAATATTCACAAAGAAGTTTTCGGTTCTAGCGTAGATAAGGATGTATTTGATAACCAATACAGATTATCTTTTATTAAAAATATTAAATCTTTAATCAAAGAAAATATCCTTAATGAAAAGCTTTTAGATTTTGACCTAAAAAAGCTATCAGAATCATTACAGCTTGAAAGAGACTTCAAGTTTAAATACCTTGGGTTACAAATATTAAATGATAGATACTTCCATAAAGTTAACGGCAGAGTTATGGAGTCGCCTCAATCTTTCTGGATGAGAGTAGCGATGGGTCTCGCCATAAATGAAGAAGACAAAAACGAAAAAGCTATCGAGTTCTACAATGTCCTTTCAGAGTTTAGATTGTGCTGCTCGACACCGACATTATTTAACAGTGGTAGTAATCGCAGCCAGCTTTCTAGCTGTTATCTGAACACTTTCGACGATTCCATTGATGGAATTTTTGATGGAGCTTGGCAGGAAGCTAGAAAATCTAAATACGCTGGAGGCTTAGGGTTTGATGTTTCTAATTTTAGGTCTTCTGGTTCCCATATTAAGGGCACCAATGGAACATCTAGCGGATTAGTGCCTTGGCTTAAAATCTTCAACGACCTTTTGGTTGCCGTCAACCAAGGTGGGAAAAGACCAGGTGCTGGGTGCGCGTACTTGGAACCTTGGCATCTAGACATAGAAGAGTTCCTCGACCTTAAAAAGAACACTGGAGACGAACGCAGACGCTGCCATGATTTAAATACAGCTAACTGGTTGAATAACCTTTTTCTGGAGTATGTTAAAAGTGACAAAGATTGGTATCTTTTCTCCCCATCTGATGTTCGCGATCTACATGAATTGTATGGTGATAACTTCGATAAGAAGTATAAAAAATACTGTAAGCTCGCTGATAACGGTGAGTTAAAAAATTTTAAAATCGTAAAAGCAAAAGATTTGTGGAAAAGAATGCTCAGAGTGCTTTTTGAAACTGGTCATCCTTGGATGACCTTCAAAGATAACTCAAACATGAGATACTCTAATTCACACGAAGGTGTGATTCACAGCTCAAACCTATGTACCGAAATTTTCTTACACACTAAACCCTCGTTATTTAAAGAAGGGGATAAGGTAGAGGTCGGAGAAACTGCGGTGTGCAACCTTAGCTCTGTGAATCTAAACCAGCATATCAAAGAAGATAACACTCTTGATTTTGAATTGCTTGCGGAAACTATAGCCATTCAAATGAGAATGCTCGATAATGTTATTGACTTAAATTTTTACCCAACTCAAGAGGCCGAAAAATCAAACTTAAAGCACAGACCTATCGGGGCTGGCTCAATGGGTTGGCATGATGTTTTTCACGCTTACAATATTAGCTACTCGTCAAAAGATGCTGTTAAGTTCTCAGATGAGCTTTATGAGTTTATTTCTTATCATTGCATCTTAAACTCAAGTAAAATCGCGAAAGAAAAAGGTGCTTACTCTACCTACGAGGGTTCGCTTTGGAGCAAAGGCGTTTTACCCATTGATACTTACAAGTCATTAATGGAATACCTTGATGAGAAACCCATCTTACACAGAGGTAAAAAGTATTGTCCAGAAGTGAATTGGAACGCTGTGAGAGACCATATCTCTGAAAACGGAATGAGAAACAGCAATACTATGGCTATCGCTCCTACTGCAACCATCTCTTATATCCAAGGGTGTTCGCCGTCGATTGATCCAGATTTTTCGACTTTCTTTGTTTACGAAAATAAAAGCGGCAACCTATTTATTACTAATGAATGGTTTGTTAACGAATGCAAAAAACTCGGTATATGGAACAAGCCTTTTATTGAGGCTCTTAAATCAGCAGATGGAGACGTTTCGCTATTAGATTCGTCAACTATCCCAGAGGAGCTAAAAGAAAACTACAAAACCGCATTTGATCAAGATCAATTCAATTTAGTTGATTGCGCTGCCGCTAGACAAAAATGGATTGACATGGGTCAGTCACTTAATTTGTTTAATAATTCAACATCGTTAAAGCATTTGAACGATCTTTACTTTCATGCTAAAGATAGAGGTCTTAAAAGCACCTACTACCTTAGAAATAAAAGCGCAAGCAAAATAGAAAAAACAACCAAATCGAGCGCTCCTGAAGCGCAAGAGCAAAAAGCTTGCTCGATCATTGACCCAACATGTGAAAGTTGTCAATAAATTGTATAAGTATTGTATAAATTAGTGTATAAAATATTATGAGTAAAAGTGGATTATTATTGGGCGAAGAAATAGCGGGCGTAAATCAAATTTTACCCCATAAACATCAGTTCGCATGGGATTTATTCCTTAAAGGTGTAGCAAATAACTGGTCTCCGTCCGAGGTAAATATGACCGATGACGTTGACCAATGGAAAAGTGAAGAACTTACTGAAGATGAAAAATTACTCGTTAAAAGATGTCTTGGCTTTTTTGCTGGAAGTGAGTCCTTGGTTGGCAATAATCTACTTCTTACTGTCGCAAAATGGGTGACAGACGCTGAGTGCCGCCAATACATACTTAGACAAGCTTACGAAGAATCTCTGCACAACTGGACTGTGGTTACATGTTGCGACAGCTTTAATTTAAAAGTTTCAGAGGTTTACGAGGCTTACAACAACATTCCATCCATCAAAGCCAAAGACGACTTCTTAATGGAGATTACTAGCGATATAAATAGAAATGATTTTACCACCAAAACAGCAGAAGGAAAAAAAGAGTTTTTAAGAAACTTAGTAACTTATTACATAGTCTGCGAAGGTACATTCTTTTTTAGCGGTTTCGCGATGCTCCTAGCTCTAGGAAGACAAAAGAAGTTAATAGGGCTAAACGATCAAATTAAATACACGCTTAGAGACGAAAGTCTGCATATCCAGTTTGGCACTTACTTAATCAACACGATTAAAGAGCAATACCCGACTATTTGGACTAAGAAATTCGAAGAAGAAACAGTTGAGCACATCAAGAAAGCTGTAGAGCTTGAAATTAATTACGCTCATGACGTACTTCCTCGCGGTATTTTAGGTTTAAACGCTGATATGTTCGTCGATTACATGCAGTACATTGGCAACAGAAGACTCGAAGGGATTGGTATCGACTACCGCTTTGACAGCGATAACAACCCATTCCCTTGGCTTTCCGAAGTGGTAGACACTGGGGCAATGACAAACTTTTTTGAAAGAAAAGTTAAGGACTATCAAAATTCTGGAGTTCTTGAGGATGATTTTTAAAAAATAAGTGTATTAATATTACATGGAAGGCTCAGTCGATCTACAGACGTTTGTAAACATAGCTATAGGTTTAATATCCTTTTTCGGTGGGTGGATTCTCAAGGTTATTTGGGAAAAAACCAACATTAACGCTGATCACATAGAAGAACTGCGTGAACACCATGAGGAAGACTTAAAAGAAGCTAGGCAAAAAATAAACGACTTAGCCCTCAGTATGCCTGAGAAGTATGTTTCAAAAAGCGATTTTGACAATTTAGTTAAAGTCGTTCATCATAGGTTTGATAGGCTTGAAGAGAAAATAGACCACCTATCAAGTAGAAATTAATTGATTTTCAGTCAAATGCCCGTTAAAATATACGGGTGAGGTATGTTTTAGTAGCGGACTTTTTTGCTGAAGACACCGTTGGTGGTGGAGGTACTCACAGTGGAGGCGCTGAATTAAGCGACGAGATACTATACAGTATACTCAAATCTAAGGGTGAAGATGTATTCAGGATAAGAAGTAGATATATTAACGAAAACTTCCTGAATGACGAAAAAGATTCACTTTTCATACTTTCAAATTTTTTTCATATTCACCCTAGTATACTAGAGAGATTTTACGATTTAAATTATTGCTTAATCGCTCATGACTACAAGTTTGTTGCTCATACACAGCCTAATTTATACGAAGATTTTTTAGTTCCTAAGCATGAGCTAATAAATACCTATCTATTCCACAAGGCTAAAGCGACAATATGCCAAAGTAGCTTTCAGGCCGCTATACATAAAAAGAATCTTGAAGTAAATAATATAATTAATTTTTCTGGAAATTTATGGAGTAATGAGACGCTAGAGTTAATGAGTCAGTTTTCTAAAAATGAAAAGAAAAAGGTTTATTCTGTAGTTAAATCTCCATACAAAGAAAAAGGAGTTCCCGAAGCGATAAAATTCTGCATAGAAAATAAGCTGGACTACGAGCTAGTCCATGATAAAAATCACAACGATTTCTTAAAAAAGATTTCATTAAACGAAGGTGTTGTATTTTGGTCTAAAGTACCAGAAACGTGCGGCAGAATTTGTGTAGAAGCCAAAATGATGAATTGTATTGTCCATACAAATGAAATGCTTGGGGCTAGTTACGAGCCTTGGTTTAATCTTCAAGGGGAAGAGTTGATAAACATAATGAAACAAAAGCATCAAGAGATGCACAAAATTATAACCTCTTTATGAAAAAATCATTAGTAACAGGTGGCTGCGGTTTCATTGGAAGCCATTTAGTAGATAACCTCGTGGGTAAAGGCCACCAAGTCTATGTTATAGACGACCTGTCCTCAGAGTGTAATGAAGAATTTTATTTTAATAAAAGTGCAATTTATTTACATGAAGATATTAAAAACTATAACAAAATAGAGCATTTTTTTAAAGATATAAATTACGTGTTTCATTTAGCCGCTGAATCAAGAATTCAACCCACGTTAAATAGACCCCAAGATGCTTGCATGACTAACTTTGTTGGCACATGTAACGTACTTGAAGCCGCAAAAAATCATAATATCTCTAGATTTGTTTATTCTAGTACATCATCTGCTTATGGTAGAAAAAATTATAGCATGGCTTACAAACTCTTGAATAAACCTTGCGAGTTAAGAGAAGACATGCCAAGAGACTGCCTTAACCCATATTCCGTCTCAAAGGTCGCGGCAGAGGATTTATGTAAAATATATTACTCTTTATGGGGGCTGAACACTATTACGTTTAGATATTTCAACGTTTACGGGGAAAGGCAACCAACTAAAGGTAAATATGCTCCAGTTTTAGGTTTATTTATTAAACAAAAAAACGAAAATAAACCGATGACAATCGTGGGAGACGGAAAGCAGCGCAGAGATTTTACTCATGTGAGTGATATCGTAAATGCCAATATATTAGCTATGCAATCCGAAGACCTCTCAAAAATATCAGGTGAAGTTTTCAACGTTGGGACAGGGCGCAATCATTCGATTCTTGAAATAGCTAAAATGATTGGCGAGCAAGTAGAGCATCTGCCGCCAAGACTAGGTGAGGCTCAAGAAACCTTAGCTGACATTCATAAGATTTCTAGTCGTTTAGGCTATAAGCCCTCCGTTAGACTGGAAGATTGGGTTTCTAAAAACAAATGAAGGCCATTGTAGTTGGTTGCGGTATAAGTGGTATAGTATCCGCTATCCTTTTAAAAGAAAAAGGTTATGAGGTAGAGATATTTGACACTAGAAGCCACATTGGCGGAAACTGCTACGATCATGAAGTAGAAGGCGTGAGAGTACATAAATATGGACCGCACGGATTTCACACAAACAATGAAAATGTTTGGAGCTTTCTAAACAAATACTCTAAATTCAATGACGTTTGCTTAAAAGCGAAAGCCAACACTAAAGAAGGGTTAATTCCTATACCCTACTCTCCTGAAACTGAAAAAATAATAGGACATAAAACCCCAGAAGAAATACAAGATTTAATATTTAAAGATTATAGTGAAAAAATGTGGGGAATACCTTGGGAAGAGCTCCCAAAGTCTATAAGCAGCAGACTCCCCAATAAAAGAGAAGACCCAAGTGAATGTTTCCACTTAGATACCTACCAAGGTATACCTGAGAACGGGTATACTAGTATGTTTAAAAACATGCTCAACTCAATTAAGGTTAATTTAAATTGTAAACCTAAAGACTATCAAAACAAAAAATATGATATTTTAATTTACACTGGTAAAATAGATGAGTTTTTTGATTATTGTTATGGGTGGCTAGAGTACAGGTCTTTAAAAATACAATTTGAAACAGCTAAACCAAGACCAGATTTGTTTCAACTAAATGAATGCAATAATTGGAACTCTTGGACAAGAAGCGTTGACCATTCTCATTGGCACAAGCAGAAACTTAATCAAACTGTAATCTCTAGAGAGTACCCATGCGAGCACGATAAAAATAATTTACCATTCTACCCTAAACCCTTCGGAAATAACCCAGAAAAATATAAAAAATATAAAAAAATTGCAGACAGACTAAACGACGTTATCTTTGTTGGTAGGCTGGCAACTTATAAATATTTAGACATGGATGATGCAGTCGCTCAAGTTTTTAATAAATTAAATAAAATATGAAAAAAGTCATAATCACAGGTATACTTGGCCAAGACGGCTCAAACATGGCGGAACGCCTTCTGCTTAAAAGTGATATAAATTGCAAGGTCTACGGGATGATGCGTAGAAGCGCTAACCCTAATTTCATTAACACTAAAAAATTTGAAAATCATCCTAATTTTGAATTTGTATACGGCGATTTAACCGATGAAATCAGCATTGATAATCTAGTTAAAAAAATACAACCAGATTATTTTATTAATTTTGCAGCCAATTCTTTTGTGGGCTGTAGCTGGGACATGCCGTTACAAGTAATGGATACTAACGCTGTTGGTGTTTTAAGATGTCTTGAGTCAATTAAAAAATTTAAAAAAGATTGCAGGTTTTACAGCGCTGGGAGCAGCGAGGAATGGGGGGACGTTGATTATTCGCCGCAAGACATTACGCACCCAATTAAACCTAGAAGTCCTTACGGGGCATCTAAAGCTGCTGCAAGACACCTAGTAAAAGTTTACAGAGAATCGTATGGAATGTACGCGGTTCACGGAATACTTTTTAACCATGAAGGCACTAAACGCGGCGAAGAATTTGTAACCAGAAAGATAACAAAAAACGTAGCTAGAATTAAAAAAGAAATACAGTTTTATTTTGAATCTGGTAGGCAAAGTAGAATCACTCCACTTGAATTAGGCAACCTAGACGCTAAAAGAGATTGGAGCGACAGCGAAGATTTTATGGAAGGGGTGTGGCTTATGCTGAATCAAGACCCAAACAACATAAAAGACTATATACTTTCGAGTGGCGAAACGCACTCTATAAGAGAGTTTGTTGAGAAAGCCTTTGGTTACGCGGAAATACACGGGGTCTGGAGCGGAGACGGTCTAGGAGAAAAATTTGTCTTAAATGAAAAAGGCGAGCAAGTGACTTTATTAAAAATAAATAAAGACTTTTTTAGACCAGCGGAGATCGATCTTCTCCTTGGTGATTCAAAACCAATAATGAAAGAACTTGGATGGAAACCTAAAAATTCTTTTTGCGATTTAGTCAAAAAAATGATACAACATGACTTGAATGAGTGATGAAAAACAATTTAGCGTTGGCAGAAAAATCGTATCATCTAAAACAGGCAAACCTCCGTTCATACGCAATAAATATCAAGTTTTAATTTGGCAGTTAATTAAAAACCCAAACGATTTCTGCCATATAGAGTGGTCGAGAGAAACTAAAGCCGCAAAGCTATTATACTTTCAATATCCTGATATTAATTTCTGGAGACAGCTAGATTTAGGCTTTTACTTAAACTCTTTAAACTTTTTCAACAAATCAGATGGTTTAAGAAAATTAAGAGAAGCTATAGATGAGTATGAACTATCCAAAAAGGTTAAGTTCTCCACAAAAGAAAAGGAAAAAACAGTAGAAGACCTTAATACGTTTCATAAAGAAATCAAAACCAAAAAACAGGATTTAAGATACGGAGACTTTTTTAAGCATGGCAAAAAAACAAAATAAAGTAAAAATATGTCTTTGGACTCACGTTCAAAACGAAGCTTCCGTTATCGAAAAGATGCTCGAAACGGCGGTTGACTACATAGACTATTGGGTTCTTGTAGATAATGGGTCAACCGATGGAACCCAAGATATAATTAAAAACTTTTTCGAAAAGCACGGTGTTGAAGGCAAACTTTACCAAAGTAAAATCGGCTGGAAAGGTCATGGTATCAATAGACAGCATTCGTGGGAATTCTTAGAAAACACAGACCACGGGTGTGATTATATTCTAAGGGTAGACGCAGACGAAGGTATCGCAGTGGATGAGAATTTCGACTGGTCAATTATTCCATCCCAAGAAGCGTGGTCTATAATTTATCAATCTGGTAATCATTGCGTTCCTAGAATGTGGATGTGGAAATGGGGTTTGCCTTGGTACTGGGCTGATGACGTAGCTCATGAAACTATCCACTTAAAAGACGGGAGGCAACCCGATCAACCTAAAAACATGCCCATAGGTTTTAAGCATGTAAATATAGGCAAAGGTAATAGCTACGAAAATCCTATAAAATATATACAAGATGTTTTAAAACTTGAAAGTCAATTACATGAAAGATTTAGAGACGGTAGCTCTTTAGAAAAAGAAAGGTATCATTTATTTTATTTATGCAAATCTTTCAATTATACAGGATTCTCGTTAAATAATGAAGATTGCTATAAATACTTTCCATACGGAAAAAAACAGTTGAAAAGCTTCTTAGAAAAGGGTATATTCTACTACGACAGATTCTTAGAGTCTTTCCAAGACAGCGGTGAACGCTGGTATACTCTACACTTAAAAGCTCAATTATTCGAAAGATTAAATTTAGCTCAAGAGGCTCTAGATTGCTATAAAGAGTCTTACAATTTAAGGCAAGACAGAGCAGAGTCTTTATTTAGAATTTTTAATTATTATTATTACAAACAAGAATGGGAATCAGCTTTCAAATACGGACTTAAACTAAAAAATTTAAAATGCCCTATTGAAACAGACGCATGGCAAGTGGAGCTAGATAATTACTATGAAAATAATTGGCAAATAAGAGATTGCTTTGCGGTAACATTAGAGAGAATTGGCTCTCAGCTAAAAAATACAACTTTACTAGAGGAATCAAAATCTATATTTGAATCTCTAAAAAAAGAGCTTAAATTCGACAAAGATGAAGTAGACAGATTAGACGGGAATATAAAATATATACAAGGAAAAATTAATGAGAAAAAAGAAAACTGAAGCTGCTGGCAATTTTACAGCCCTAGATCAAATTGAAGCTTATTTAAAAGCTAACCAATCTGATCACTATAATTTTGAAGAGCAAAGAGATTACACCGTTTCAAGTGGAAGCTTAAAACTTGATATCGAAATGGGTGGAGGAATTAAACCAGGTGTCATTAGAGCATCTGGAGTCACAGAAGGCGGTAAAACTTCTTGCGCGTTATCTTTCGCTAGAAATTTCCAGAAGATGGATAATTCTATGATTGTCTACATAAAATCAGAAGGCAGACTTTCAGAAGAAATGCTTGAGCGCTCTGGGGTAAACACTGATCCAGATAGATTTTTTATTTATAAGTGTAATATTTTTGAGTCTGTAATTGATTTAATTAGGCAGTTAGTACACAACAACCCTAACGATACTCGATACATGTTTATCGTTGACTCTATGGACGCTCTTGTACCAAGAGGTGACCTAGAAAAAGGCTCTGATGAGGCCGTAAAAGTTGCGGGCGGTTCGTTGCTCACTTCCGATTTCCTTAAAAGAATGGCTTTGTCTTTTGCGAGTAAAGGGCACATTTGCTACATGATTTCTCAGGTAAGAAGCAATATAAAAATAAACCCATACGAAAAAGGTGACCCACAAATCACAAACGCTTCTGGCGGTAACGCTGCACTTCATTACAGTGATTGGATTCTAGAGTTTCAGCCAAGATTTAACAAAGATTTGATATCAACACAACCAAACGGCAAAGGGGAAGTTCTTGGTCATTGGTGTAAAATTATATTTAGAAAAACCGCCAACGAAAAAACTGGCATAGAAGTCAAATACCCCATTCGATACGGAAGAACGGGCGGTAAAAGTATTTGGGCCGAATATGAAGTGGTAGAGATGCTGCAAATGTTTGACCTTGCTCAAGCTAAAGGCGCTTGGGTAACTATAAACGATGAGATTATTGAAGAGGTTAAAGAAAAGCTTAATTTAGAGTTTAAAAAGCAACATCAAGGCGTAGACAATCTAAGAAAATACTTTGAAGAAAATAAAGAAATAGGTAAATACTTATTTAGCAAATTTATTGAAGTATTAAAAAAGTCTTGATTTAGATTCAAAAAAACAGTGTAATATACTTTAAGGGGGCGTACTGGTATCGATTTAATATCAGACGCTAAAATAGCAAGTCAAGGATGATAGTTGGCCTTGTAAAAATCTATCTAGGTATTCAACTGCCAAAACTGAAGTTGATATGGCTCCTTCCTTAGCTGAAGCTGACGCGATTCTCGCTAAGTTCGGTTGGGCTGAAGAGGCTGCTGTAGCTGCGTAAGCTACCCGTCCTACTCTGGATGCTCGTTAAGGAGCTAGGGCGTCGATAACGAGCGAAAAAAGCTAGGAATGAGATGGTCTAGTCTAAATAAAGAGTCTCAAACCTCGTGTGTAGGTGTTAGTGACAAAGCGCGAGTGTACAACACTGACTAAACTTGTAGAAATTTAAGTTAACGGTATTAAAGACAGGGGTTCAACTCCCCTCGCCTCCACCAATTTTATGAGACTGTACAATATTTATGGAAACCTTCAAAATAAAAATGTTTCTAGATTCCTTATAAAATGGGATTCTAAATCAAGATCAAAATTACAATTTAGAGCTAAACAATTTTTCAAAACCGTTTGGGACGGCCAAATAGTTTATGAAGAATTTCCTGTCTTTGGCTCAAGAATGAAGGTGGATTTTATGAATTTCACTAAAAGGATAGCTATTGAAGTAAACGGGGCTCAACATACAAATTTTAATAAATTTTTTCATAATAATTCCAGAATGAATTATTTAGAATCAATTAAAAGGGATCATGAAAAATCCTTGTGGTTAGAAAAAAATAGTTTTACACTGATTGAACTTTATCAAGAAGATGTTGACGAGCTAAGTGAAAAGTTTTTTAATGAAAAATTTGGAGTAAAAATTTAATGAAAAAAGATTCATGTGCGGATACAGAAATGAACGTGCTGGCTGGCATTATTTGCCATACTGATGAGCTCGTAAAATGCAGAAGCGTTCTTCATAGAGATTTATTTGATTTTTTAGAGAACAAAAGAATATTTGATCTTACAATTGAGACCTTTGAAAACGACAGAAAGGTCTCTCTTGCAACCTTATGCACTAAACTTCAAACGCTTGGTTGGACCGACAAAAAAAATAGACCCTTAGATAAATACTTAGAGGCTATATGCCAGTGCCCACCAAACGAAGAGGACGTTCAAGAGTTTATATATCAGCTTGTCGATTTACACTACAATAGGAAAGGTAAGAAAACCCTTAAAAATATTGAAGATGTATTTAATCAAGATTTAACTTTAGCTGAAAAGTATGATGAAATAAATAAAATTTACACGGACGGTATGAGAGTTCCAGTGTCTGGGACTTCTAAGCCTGTAAAAGTCTGGAAAAATTATTCTACTGATTTAGAATACTACGCTGCTAACCCAGACGAAAAAGACGAAGAGGGTTTTGACTGGCCTTATGAAACCATGAACAAGCAATATGGGCAAATGCTTATTGGTGAAGTTAGCTTAGTTGTTGCCAGAGGTGGCGTAGGTAAATCTACTGTACTTAGTCACGTATCTGATTTTGTTCAAAATAAATATAAAGTTCCAGTTTTGATAGTTGACACTGAGATGCAGACTCACATGGTGCAGCATAGAGCTTTCGCAAGAAAATCTGGAGTGAACTCAAATAGACTCAGAAAAAACACTTGGTGGAAAAACGAGTCAGACAAGAAAAAAGTTTACAAAGCTTTTGATGATATAAACGAAGAAGAAAACCTTTACCATATTTATGTCGGTGGTAAGGATTTCTCTGAGATAGAAGCAATCATCGAAAACTTTTATTACACTGAAGTTGGTCACGGCAACCCATTCCTGCTTGTTTATGATTATATAAAATGCGATGGAAATTCCGTATCCGAACACAGAAAAGAATACCAAGTTCTTGGGGATATAGTTGATAAACTTGATAAAATGGCTAAAAGACTAAATTGCGCGATACTTTCAGCCGCTCAAGCCAATAGAACTGGAGACTCGTTTTCTAATAGAACTGGCGTAGCTGACGATACTACTGCAATAGGTGACTCAGACAGAATCCAAAGATACGGTGGGCAGATAGTCATACTTAGAAGAAAAATGCCAGACGAATTAATCCTGCACGAATCCGTTGATGAGGAGGAAACCGACGAGCAAGAAATGGAGCAAAGAGTTCTAACTAACGCTAGTCAGTTGAGATTTGGCACACATATTTGGACCTGCGTAAAGGCTAGACACGGCGGTGAAGAAGGTCACGGTCATCTTGACTTAGTTGAAATAACACAAAGAAACGGGAAAACCGTAAGCTCTAATAATTTCATAAATATTACAATTGATAATTTTGATGTCATAGATAAAGGTGACGCTAGACACATGGAAAGAATGAGAAGCGAAGATCATGAAATACTTGACGATCAAGATATAGATATTGAAGACATCTTATAAGTGGATAGCTTAGTTGAAATTTTAAACAAGCTAGGTTATACGAACTTAAAAAGTTCTGGCCCAGTATTTAGAACGAGACCATTGTATAGAGACTCTGGTAACGATCAAATTCTATGCATATTTAAAGATACTGGTTATTTCAAAGATCATGGAAGAGATGAATTTAAAGGGCCACTTGAGGAGCTAGTTAGGTTGACTCTTAACCTAAAATCCCATAAAGAAGCATGTGAATGGCTAGGCGTAGGCTACAAAAAAATAAACTATTCTCCTGTTGAAAAAGTAAAATACGTAGAGCAGGATAAAATTTTTTCAAATGAAAATTTAAATTTAATTACCAGCAACCACCAATACTGGAATAAAAGAGGCATATCAAATGAAACCATGAATCTCTTTAAAAGCGGATTAGATAATGGAACTGAGGGCGGTAAAATGCAGAACAGATATGTATTCCCTATATTTGACAGCAAACACAACATAATTGGCATCTCTGGTAGAAAAATAGAAAAAGAATCAAAAAGACCCAAGTGGATTCATTATGGTAAAAAAAATAAATGGATTTACCCCGCGTTTATAAATACCGATAGTATAAAATCTAAAAGCGAAATAATCCTTGTGGAAAGCATAGGCGACATGCTATCTTTATGGGAAGCTGGAATCACAAACTGCATAGTTCTTTTTGGTGTCAATTTAAGTGACTCAATATTGTTTTATATTCTAGGGTTAAGAGTTGAAAAAATTATTATCGCTTTAAATAACGATGGCGAGAATAAAGCTGGGAATACTGCTGCTAAAAAAATATTAGAAGATTTAAAATATTATTTTGATGAGTCACGCATAAGCATCGCGCTACCTGAAAAAAACGATTTTAACGAAATGACTAAAACAGAAATTTTAAGGTGGAGGGAAAATGTCTAAAGAACACATATTATCTGCGTCTAGAATAAAAACCTACGAAAGCTGCACTTGGAAATATTGGTGTGGCTACGTATTAAAGCTACCGAAAACAAAAAACGACGGTAACGTCAGAGGTTCAGCTTGCCACTTGATTCTAGAGCTTCTACTGAATAAAAGGCACAAGAAATATATTAAAAAAATAATTAAAGCAAGCACTATAAAAGTTATTCCCTCTATAGAAAGACTAGTAGCAAAATCTTTAAGAAATGAAGGCGAAGAGTTTCACACTGAAGAAAATTTAGAAATGTGTGATGACATGATAGTTGTTGGACTAACTATCGACGACTTCCTTGGGGGTAAAGGCGCAACAATAGACAAGCCAGAGGAAGAGTTTTTTCTAGACACTGTTGAAGACCCTGATAAGCCTAGCTACAAAATGATGGGGTATATAGATAAACCAGTTCAATTTAAAAGAGGTAAAAGACTCAAAATTATCGACTACAAAACCAACGCTAAACCTTTTGCGCCAGATGAAATAGACTACAACCCTCAAGCGTTCGCTTATTTACTAGCCGCGAAAAAAGTTTGGCCTAAGTTAACTGATACTTCTATCGAGTTTCATTTTTTAAGGTACCCAGAGAACCCCATAATTGAAATAAAATATACAGATGATCAACTTGAAGGCTTTGAGTATTATTTAGAGCATTTGTACAATCTATTCAACAATTACACGGAGAAAGATGCTACAAGTAATTTCGCGAGAAATCGAGGATTTCCAGAGGATTCAGATAAAGAAGGGTTCGTTAAACGCCTGAATTGCGGATTTGCTGACTACGTGGGGCACAAAAAGAAAGATGGCAGCACTCGCTGGTTCTGTGAGTACAAGTTTGCTTACGACTACTATGCGGTAGTAGACAAAGAAGGAAACACGCTGTATAGCTCTAAAAATAAAAAAGACCTACAACCCAAAAGCGGTGAAAAAATAGTCAAAAAACACTATGCAGGTTGCCCAGCTTGGCCCGAACTAAACAAAGCCACAGATCAAAACCCAGAGGAAGATAAAGAAGATAATAACCCCGAAGACTTCCCTTTTTAATTGACGTTTTTTAAAAAAAATAGTATCAATCTTCCATGAGCGTTATACCTCTGTTTAAATCTCAGTACAGCATTGGTAAATCAATTTTAACTTTACAAAAAGCTGGAGAGTCAATTAAAGATGGTCCAGACTCCATCATAGATATTTGCTTAGATAATAAACTAGATTCATTTTTTCTAATCGACGATGGCATGTCTGGCTTTCTTGAGGGATATGTAAACTCAAAAGAATCCAAAGTAAAAATGATCTTTGGGCTTAGACTCACTATTTGCGAGGATATGGAGACGAAGAACGAGGAAAGTCTGAACTCGTGCTGTAAATATATAATTATAGCAAAGAATACTCAGGGGTATAAAAGACTCATCAAAATTTACTCCAAAGCAGCTACAGATGGTTTCTATTATGTACCCAGAATAGATTTTAAAAATCTTTCAGAATTTTGGGATGATAAAGATTTGCAATTAGTTGTACCGTTTTACGATTCCTTTATACACAGAAATTATTTAGAGGATAGCTTGTGCCCACCCCCACCAACAAAATTTAAAATTGATTTTATAAAAGAGGATAATAACCTTCCATTCGATGATATTTTGTCTGAAAAAATAGACTCCTACATCAAAAAAACAAAATCCTCAAAAGGCTTCAATATAATTAAAGGGCAAAGTATTTTCTATAAAAATAAAAGGGACTTTAAAGCTTACTTAACGTTCAAGGCGATAAATGAAAGAACCACGCTTGGAAAACCAAATTTAGAACACATGGCTAGTGATGAATTTTGCTTTGAAAGCTGGATGGAGAAAAACAATGAAAAAACTTCTTAGGTACAACAAAGATAAAGAGTTTGTCTTTATAGACTGCGAAACGTTCAATTTGTGTTTGAACTTTACGCACAATCTACCTTGGCAAATCTCAATGATAAAAGTTAAAGGTGATGAAATGATCGCCTTTAAGGATTTTTATATAAAGTGGGATACACACCTAAAGATTGGTGAAGAGGCCGCTAGAATAACCAGATACAGCCAAAAAAAGATGGATCAGAAAGGGGTGCCTCCCGAAAAAGTTTATCCGACTATTAAAGATTGGCTAGACAATGCAGATTACGTAGTAGGGCACAACATATTAGGTTTTGATATCTATTTAATTAAAGGCTTATATGAGTACATGGGCGACGATTATAAACCTTTAGTAAAAAAATTAATTGATACAAATTGCATCGCTAGAGGTTTAAAAACTGATAAAACATACGATAATAAATCAGATTTTCTTGAGTATCAATATAAAATCATGAGCAAAAGAGTTAAAGGAGTAAGAACTAATCTTACCGCACTTGGTAAAGAATATAATATTTCTCATGATTACGAAAAACTTCATGATGCTCTAGTCGATTTAGAGTTAAACCTAAAAGTGTGGAACAAACTGAAGTGGGAAATTGATCTTTGAGTAAATTAGAGGACAATTTACTTCACATTCATTCACCGTGTGGTTTTTGGGGTGATCAAATGCTGTTTCTGTTTTCAGCTTATTACCACATGGAGAGTCAAAGAAAAGATGGCGTTATAATTCATACGGGTAAAGACCTATGGAATACTCACGCTGGCGTATATAGCCCCGCTCAAAAAAACATTTTTCATTTTTGGAGTTGTTTTGATTTTGTAAAAGGCATAATCTTTGATATGAATCAAAGGGACTTAAATCAAGACGCTGAAAAAAGTTTATATAATGTTTTCCCATTATTGAATCATTATTATGAAGATGATAAATATAAATTAGATATAAGTAAAAAAATTAATTTTAATTTATTTCCAAGTAGATTTGAAAACACTTACACAAAAAAAATAGCAGTTTTTCAGCCTGTTTCCTTGGCGAATAAGCCAGAGCAGTTTAAGCAAGACTTTATATGCAAGTTGAGCGAAACAATTAAAATCGTTGCTGAAAAGGGTTATACGATAATTGCTATAGGGTCAGCTTCTGATAGAGAGCATTACGAAGCTCTTTATCATGACACGCCTTATCAACGCAAAATAGTAGAATTGTTTGATAAAATCAATATGTTTCAAGCTATAGATTTAGTTATGAATCACGCTGAACTTGTTGTGTCCTGCTGTAGCTGGTCTGGATGGTACGGCATAGCCTCAAGAACAAAAACTGTGATGGCTTTAGGCCCACTGATGGAAAAAGGAAAACGAGATGAAAAATACGTTAACTTAATGAAAAATAAAGACATATTTTTTATGGATTATTCCTCAAAAAAAGAGCAAACTGACCTTAGCATTTCTAATTGGATAGCAAATAACGTATGAGCACTTATACTGACAACTTTGAAGAGCTTGATTTAAAACTTCACGGAGTTAGGTTGCCTAATTTTGAAATCACTAACACCCAAAAACAAGATGTAAAAATCAGTGAAGACTCAAATAATTTTTCCTTCCTTAGAGCTCTCTGCGAGAAAGGTATGCAAGATAAAAACCTAAAAGGTAAGGCATATCAAGAGAGAATGGAATACGAGCTACAAACTCTGGAGGAGCTCGGATTTACTGATTATATTTTATTAGTTTGGGACGTTACCAACTTTTGCAAAAGAAATAAAATCGCCATTGGTCTAGGAAGAGGCAGCGCTGCGGGTTGTTTAGTTTTATATTTAATTGGTTCGACAAATATTGATCCAATCAAATATGAACTATTTTTTGAAAGGTTTGTATCCAAGGTAAGAGCCAAAAAGAAAGTAGTAAACGGTGTAACTTACCTTGACGGCTCCTTAATGGTTGATGTTGACATTGATGTATGCTATCACGGCAGACAAGAAGTGTTGAAATATTTAAATGAAAAATTCTCTGGTAAAACCAGCAAGGTATTAACCCTAACGACCCTAAGTTCTAAGCTCTTAATTAAAGAATGCGGTAAAATTATTGCGGAGGAAAACGAACAGGAGATGAACAAGGTGTCCGCGATGATCCCAAAAGTGTTTGGTTCTGTAAAAGACATCTCGGAAACCTACGATGAAGTAGAAGAATTTAAAGAATGGGTTGACTCTTCAGAAATAAGAAAAGAAACATATAAGACCGCGTTAAAGATTAGAAATCTTGTAAAAAACAAAGGTATTCACGCTTCCGCTATTGCTATTTGTTATGACAATTTAGAAGACTCGTGCCCAAGCGAGCTAACCTCAGAGGATAAAGACAAATCAAAGTCTAAGTCGTTTGCTAAAAAAGCTGTGGTATCTTCATACGAAATGGATTTTGTTTCCATTTCTAATGTCAAGTTGGATATCCTTGGCCTTAGGTGTGTGTCTGTGGTTGATGACGTTTGTAATTTAATTGGCATAGATAAAGAGGATATCAACCTGAACGACCCATTTATTTACCAAAATCTTCAAGACCTCAAAAATCCACATGGCTTATTTCAAATAGAAGCTGACACCAATTACAAAGTATGCCAAAAAGTAAAACCTAAAAATCTAGAAGAATTAAGTGGTGTGCTCGCTCTAGCTAGACCAGGTGCGCTTTCATACGTTGATCAATATGCGAACTACACCAACAATGGCGTTGAAGAGGCTATTCACCCATTCTTTGATGATATATTGTCTTACAGCGGTGGTGTAGCCCTATATCAAGAGCAGCTAATGAAAATGGCTCATAAAATTGGCTTTACCCTCGATGAAGCGGAAATACTTAGAAGAATCGTAGGTAAGAAAAAGGTATCAGAAGTAAAAAAGTGGAAAAAGAAGATTTCTGAAAAGATTAAACAAAATAATCTTGATGAAAAAATTGGTGAAGTCTTATGGAAAGTTTTAGAAGACTCAGCGAACTATTCTTTTAATAAGTCCCACTCAATTGCTTACGCTGCCTTGGCTGCTATTACTATCTACTTGAAGTTTAAATACCCAAAAGAGTTTTTCTTGGCTTTGCTTAAAATGAGTCGCTATGAATCGGAGCCTATAAAAGAGATATCTAAAATCAATAGAGAGATGAATGATGCTGGGGTCAAACTTTTACCACCCCACTTAATTAAGTCTGAAATGGATTTTTCTATTGAAGAAGAAGGAATTAGGTTTGGCTTGCTTTCAATTAAAGGCGTTTCAGACAAGTCAATTGAGAAGCTAAATAAATTTAAAAATAGATACTCCACTAAGTTTCAAGTATTTGAAGCTGCAAGTAAGTCTGGTATTGGTATAGGAATCTTATCCGCACTTATCCAAGCTGGTACGTTTGAAGGATTTTCTCAAAGTAGGACAACAGTTGTTTACGAAGCGCAAATATGGAGCATTTTAACTAAAACTGAAAAAACTTTAGTTCATAAGTTTGCAGAGAAGTTTGATTATGATTTAGTGAAGACTGTTAAATACTTGTATTCGAACTACGAAATTAAAAACGGAAAAGAAAAGCCGTATATAAAAGATTCAAGAAAGCAAACTATAAAAAAGAAAACAGAAAAGTATAGTTTAATTTATAAACAAAATAAAAAATCTGAAAGGTTTGCAAACTGGTTCTACGAAAACCAATTACTTGGCTATACTTACGGGGTTAGACTTATTGACATATGGAAAAATGTCACAAATAATCTTGTTACAATTAATACGGTAAAAAATTCCCCAATGGATAGCAGAGTTAAGTTCATTGGCTTTGTGGATGGCAAACCATACAGAGGCACATCTAGAAACGGTAACCCATATTTAAGACTTGAAGTTTCTGACGAAAATAAGCAAACTAAAGTTATGATCTTTAATGATAAAATGTGGAACGCGATTGGTAAAGACGCTAGAAACATGCCAAAGTCTGGAGAAATAGTGATAGTAAAAGGCGTCGTAAAGGACGAGTGCGTATTCGCTGACGAAATGTACACTCAAAGAAAAAATAGCATATACACAAAGTTATCAGACTTGAAAGATAAAAACTTAAACAACTTGACAAATGAAAAAGATATCGTATAATTAAAAAATATGAGCTTACAATTTTATAAACCCAATCAAAAGTCTACTGGCACAGCTTGTTCATTCTGGAGAAATGCAGACGATAATACGTTCTGGGTAAGCCTTATTAAGCAAGACTCTTGGAACTCGAAAACTAAAACGGGCTCATTTTCTAAGAATAAAGACAACCCAAAAAAGAGAGCAATTATCAAATTTAGTGATTTAGAAATTGCTGGCGTTATTGACGCTATCGAAAGAAATGCTGAGTACAGCGGTTATCATGGTAGCCAAAAGCAAGTTGTAAAGTTCAACTTTAAACCTTACGTAAAAGACGGTAAACAGCTTGGTTACTCTTTCTCTGTTAATAGGGAAGATAAAGAAGATTCCACAGAAAAGCAGAATTATCTTATCGGTTTTTACTACCCAGAAGCAATGAGACTCAAAATCTACCTTCAAACCATTCTTTCTGAGAGCTATAAAAACGATTACACTTCTCAGAAGAACTCCCAAAGCAAACCAGCTAAAAAAGACGCTGAAGACTACGACTTCTAAAAGTGAGTAGAAAAAAAGTCTTAATCCAAACTGACTTCTCTTTAGTCAAAACGGGCTTTGGTCGTAGCGCTAAGGCTCTTTTATCATATTTATATAAAACTAACAAATATGATCTAGTTCATTTTTGCGTTGGAATGAACGAAGCTTCTCCAGCGCTTCTCCAAACCCCTTGGAAATCTGTCGGAACTCTCCCTAGTTCTCCAGAAAAATTAGATCAAATTAACAAAGACCCGAAACTAAGTAAAATCGCTCATTACGGGGCTTATTATTTAGATGAAATAATTGAACGAGAAAAACCAGATGTTTATATCGCCGCTCAAGACATTTGGGGGGTAGACTTTGCAGTTGGAAAACATTGGTTTAATAAGATTAACTCAGCTATTTGGACGACATTAGATTCGCTACCGCTATTACCAACCGCCGTTGAATTGGCTCCAGAAATAAAAAACTACTGGATGTGGAGCAGTTTCGCAACGGAAGAAATGCATAGACTTGGCCACAAACACGTCAAGACTGTCCACGGAATTATCGATACTGACAATTTCAAAAGACTAAAAGACGAAGAGAGAAAATTATTAAGAAAAAGAAATAACATAGAAGAAGATGCTTTTGTAATCGGTTTTGTATTTAGAAATCAGTTAAGAAAGTCCGCGCCTAACCTTATAGAAGGATTCAAAAAATTTAAAGATAAAAATCCACACATCAAAAACGCAAAACTATTATTACATACAAGCTATCAAGAAGGCTGGGATTTAAGAGCTTTAGCCGATGAGTACAAAGTAAACTGGGAAGATATTTTAACGACTGTTATTTGCGCTAAATGCAAAAAATACGAGGTAAAATCATTTAAAAGACCAAATGACGAATGTAGATTCTGTGGTACTAAAGGCTCCGTGAACACCACTGGAGTCGCCTTGGGCGTTTCAGAAATTGAGCTAAATGAAGTCTATAACCTTATGGACGTGTACTGCCACCCGTTTACGTCTGGCGGTCAAGAAATTCCCATCCAAGAAGCTAAACTTACAGAGTTACCCACTTTAGTAACAAGCTATAGCTGCGGTCAAGAAATGTGTGGCAAAGCAGCAAATTCATTATCTTTAAATTGGACAGAGTATAGAGAATTTGGAACATCTTTCATTAAAGCTACCACCGACCCGAACCATATAGCCGAAAGACTTGAAGAGGTCTACAACATGCCAGACTCTGAAAGGCAAAGAATGGGTAAGGCGGCTAGAAATTGGACTCTTCAAAATTTCTCAGTTCAAAGCGTGGGTAAAGAGATAGAAAAATTTATCGACTCCTGCAAAAAAATAAAAGAGTCCGAATACCCAAAACCAGAAAAAAAAGACCCTTATGCAAAAATAGAAAATATACCAAACGCTGTAGACTGGTTAAAAGCTCTTTACAAAAACATCCTAAAAACTACAGTAACCTCAAAAGACGAGGGTTTGCAATACTGGTTATCCGAATTAAGCAAAGGTGCTAAAGCGCAACAAATAGAACAGTATTTCAGAGATGTAGCTTCTCAAGATAATCAAAAAGCAAGTGATAAATTATTAAAAGATAAATTATCTGATAATAAAAATAGAATTCTATACATAATGCCTCTTGATGAAGTCGATATATTTGTTTCCACAAGCTTATTTAAATCTATAAAGGATTTGTACCCCGATCACGATTTATATGTTGCTTCTCAGCCTAAAAATGAATTAATTTTAGCTGCAAATCAATATGTTCATAAATTCTTAAAGTACGAGCAAGCTTTTGAACATTTACATTTACTTAAAGATGATCAAGGCGATGACCTTTTTGAGGCTATCTACACGCCTCACTTAAACAAAAATAATTACAATCTCATACACAAAACTAATCTATAATGCAGCTTGCAAATGTATATTCGGCTTCGTGCGGCTTAAAGATAGATAAGCCTGAGATTTACGATGTTTATTTTCCCTTTGTAGAGGAAAAGTTTATAACCGTAGACACGGATAAAAACAATTATAGTAATTGGCAAGATGTAGCTAACATAATCGGACCGCATTTAAATAAATTAAATATAAAAATTTTTCAACTAGGCGAGCCTGAAAGCACTGAAATTCAAGGTGCCCTTAGAACTAACGGCAACCTGAGCGCTGGTCAAAAAAGCTTTTTAATTAAAAAAAGTATGCTTCATGTGTCTAATAATAACTTAACGGCACAAATATGCGCTAGTTTAAATAAAAAATTAATATGTTTAGCTGAGAGCAAAAAAAGAGCCTTACCTTTTCCAGAGGTCTGGGGTGATAAAAACAATCACACTTTTGTATACCCAGAAAAAAAACAAGACTTTATTAAGCCAGAGAAATTAGCTAAAACCATCTTAAACAATCTAGGCGTAGATTTTCAATCTGATTACGAAACGGTTTATATTGGTTCAAGATATAAAGATGGCGTTCAGTTTGTAGAAAATATTCCAACTTCATTATTTGACCTAAAGAAATACTCTTTAAACTCCGTTTTATTGAGAATGGATTTGGAATTTTCTCAAGAAAATTTAATAAAGCAGCTTCAGATTGGGAAAGCTACTATATACACAGATAAAAGCATTGACTTGAATCTATTAAACTCGTTAAAAGATAATATAGTAGAAATTATTTATGAAATAAAAGAAGATAACAACCCTTCTTTTTGCGAGCAAGTATCTAAACTAGGAATAAAATGCCATCTTATTTCTAATTTACCTGAAGACAAAATTAATCAATTAAAGCTTCAGTATATGGATATAGGAAACATCTCCAAACAGTATATTTTCAGCAAAGATTCCTTACCCGATCATGAGTCACTAGATGTAAATAATCTGTATTACAGAAGTAAAAAAATTATTTGTAAAAATGATTCTATGTACCTTTCTGAAGCGGCACTGGAAAAAGGAATTAAAAGTAATAGTAGTTTTGACATTCAAAAAGTGATAGATACGCCAAGCTTTTGGAAAAATTTGGACGCTTTTTCAATTTTAAAAAAGTAATTGACCCGAAGTAAAAAGTAGTCCATAATTTATTTATGGATAAAATTAAATCTCTTTCAAGAGACAAAAACGGTTTAGTTTCAGGTGTAGATTATATTTTCGACGAAAGTGGTTTAATCGATTGGAGAAAGATGATTAAGCCAGAGTTTCTGGTTCCGAATAGAGATAGGACTAATGAAACAGACGTATCTAAGCTCAAAGATCACGAGTTGATTATTCTGCTTGGTGGTATTAAAGAACTTGCTCAAATTAGAGGGTATACTGATGTTAGCTACGATGTTACCTGCCCTAGTTCAGATTATGTAATTGCGACTTGCAAAATTACTTGGACTCCAAATTACGAAACAGAAGGTAAAGAGGTTTCATTTTCGTCTGTAGCTGATGCCTCTCCTCACAATACAAATGAATTTGGCCAAATCTTTTTAGCTGCTTGCGCTGAAAACAGAGCTTTTGTTAGGTGCGTGAGAAATTTTCTTAGAATCAATGTTGTCAGCAAGGAAGAGTTAAAGCTAGACTCTTCAAATAAATTTACCGCAACTAAACCAACCGCCTCAAATCAAGAGCATAACGCTGATGGACCCCACCTAATCCTCTCTAAGACAATGAGAGATAAAGGTGTGTCTTTCGAAATAGTTAAAACAAAATTAGTTGAAGAAAACTTTAAGAACGCTGACACATTTGAAAATGTATCTGACATTCCTAAAAGTAAAGTGTTTGAACTGATTGATAGACTTAAAAAGATCAAATGAAGAAAAGTATTATCATTTTAATTCTTGCGGTTAATCTATCTTTAGCCGCCACTTTTCAATTCAAGGACGGGACTGTAGTAAATGGTGAAATCTTTGAGGAGCCATTTAGTATCGCCAACCCGTCTCCTACTGGAATTTTTTTAAAAGTAAATGGTAAATTTTATTTACACCACTATCCATCCAAAGTTCTTAAAAAAGAAGTAATTATTGACCACGGTAATGGTACATACACAATCAAAGAAGAGAATGAAATTGTCCCAACTCCAGCGCCCCCCGAAGCGGGAGAAATGAACCCGTATCAATTGCCAAACTGTGTTCCAGCTAGAATTAATTTCATTCACTTTTCGCCAAAAACTCTTAACGATTTATATAAATACTATTTTGCAAGAACCGCATACTTTAAAAAAGTAAATAACCCACTAGAGTTTCGCAATAATAAAAATATTGCTCTTGGAATTTACGAGGCTGCTTACTCAAAAAAATATAAGCTCAATTCTCCTAAATTAAGCTCAGAATGGAAAGCAAAAGTAAACAAAGAGTATGGAAAAATTCCGTCCAGCGTTACTTGGTTTGGTGATTAAAGCTTTGATTGATTCCAAAAGTCGTTGTTATGATCAGCTTGCTCCTTAGTCTTTGGAGTAAACCTTACACCCTTCGATCCTTTTCTTATACCACTTAGTTTCACGGTAACTTCTTCAGGTATATTACCTGAGAACGTAATTATTAGTTTATTTTCTTTTACTTTAACGCCACATAGAGCGGGTTCCGTAGTGGTGTAACTCACAGCTTTGATTGAGTTTTGCTCGCATACAAAAACGAACTCTGGATCAATTTCTTGTTCTATTTTAAGCCTCCCGTTAGCCTTTATAGATACAACGTCTTCAAATCTTACATCAGGAGATTCTACACAATACAAATCTACATATTGACCGCTAACGCTTTCAACTATGGCCGTTTTAATCGGGTCTCCAGCCTGAGAACTCACATTTCTTACATTAAAGTCAAAATCCGTAATCCTGCTTGTTTCTACGTAACCCCATTCAGGTGTAGCTCCTGGTCCTTTACTTAATATAACTTGGTCAACTTGCCCTTGCCCGTTATTTAAGACTATGGGGCAATTGTTGTCTGGATTTGTTTGACCTCCTAGATATAACCCACTACCCGCCTCTGTGTATAAGTTACATCCTACCTGAAAAAATTTGTGAGTAACGCTTACGGAAGTATTTCCAATAGTACCTGGATCGGTCACGCTTTCCGAAGCCATACCCATGCAAAGACCCGAACCACCCCAAGCTCCAGCATCGTTTGAATAAAATATGTAGGCTTCGGGCTGTGGGAGGGCTGCGCCAGCCCCTGCAACCCCTTCAATGTCAGGATAAAAGTAAATATGAGGCTGAAAAGCGTCTACGTAGTTATCTCCTGAATCATTCTTACATGCGATTATGCTTATACCATTTCCAGTTTGGTTGTATAGCACAACAGCAGACTGGTCACTACTACCATTATTTACGGTTGGATATCTGTCTGCCGCAAAACCTTGAGCAAGTTGACCTCCAGCCAAAGGATTTCTTTTAATTATTTTATTGCCATCAAGTGCCAGAACATCGGTTGCACTGGAATCAGTTGATATACAATCTATGTAAACATTGCCACTAAAGTGATGATTGTTTGAGCACTCGGCCCCGAAGAATGAATCCCCAGAAGAAAATAAAGTAGTTCCTGCTTGGCCAATATTCAAAGTACCAACATCACCGCCAAAATTTATAGTACCTGGTGTATTTGCTCCAGCTTGATCAAGTATGTTTACGATAGGAGAATCTGAAGTGATATCAAAAGCTGAAGTGTTGCGTAGACCTAATACAGCCCCGCTGAAAACATGCTGATCGATGTTAGAATCACCAAACTGGGTATGACCCAGACCCGTTATATCACCCGTTACCAACAAGCTGCCAGCGGTATATATATCCCCGCAATCTTGATTTATATCCCCTGATACATAATGGATATTGCTGCACGGGCCTTCCCCAAATGCTTTACCTTGAACGCCTTGAACTCCTTGAGCTCCTTGAGCACCATTATTACCAGCGACGCCTTGTCTACCTTGAGCTCCTTGATTGCCTTGATTACCTTGAGCACCATTATTACCAGCGACGCCTTGTCTGCCTTGGGCACCTTGATCGCCATCTGATGGACCTTGAATACCCTGAACTCCTTGAGCTCCTTGATTACCTTGATTACCTTGATTACCTTGAGCTCCAGCGTTACCTTGATCGCCTTGAGCGCCATTATTACCAGCGGTACCTTGTCTGCCTTGAGCACCTTGAGCGCCGTTATTCCCAGCGGCACCTTGAGCACCATTATTACCATCGACGCCTTGTCTACCTTGAGCTCCTTGGTCTCCATCTGATGGACCTTGAACGCCCTGAACTCCTTGAGCTCCTTGATTGCCTTGATTACCTT
>CEVB01001261.1_pt1 | contig 46406 bp, 50 predicted proteins | sample 531381 | NCBI WGS metagenome assembly CEVB01 (sample SAMEA2622763, study PRJEB7988) | marine metagenome | biome: marine biome (ENVO:00000447); feature: surface water layer (ENVO:00002042); material: "saline water (ENVO:00002010), including plankton (ENVO:xxxxxxxx)" | depth 5 m | reverse complement strand
TATGTGGATAACACTGTTATCCCTGACACCAACACTTATGTAACGAGTGCGGCTTTTGGAACCTCCGATGGAGTTCTAACCTTAACCCGCAATGACGCAGCAACAGTAACGGTTGATCTTGATGGAAGGTATCAAGATGAGATTACCTCTTCCAACAGATTAAACGCCAATCTTATCGCTGCGGGTAGCGTATCCAATACGGAGTTCGATTATCTAGACGGCGTGACCAGTGCGATCCAAACGCAACTTGATGGTAAGCAAGCTACCTTGACCTTCGGGATAGCCTCTGACAATGTGCTTCAGTCAAATGGAACGATGGCTGATAACGAATTCCTTAAGGTTGATGGAACAAAGATAGAAGGACGATCCACTTCAGAAGTAAAAACCGACTTAAGTTTAAATAATGTTGAGAACACGGCTTTATCTACTTGGCCTGGGTCCAGCAGTATAGCAACTGTTGGCTCTATCTCGGCAGGAGAGTGGGCGGCAACGGCGATAGAAGATGCTTATATCGCTAGCGCGGGAAGTTGGAACGCAAAACAAGATGCGATTACGTCTTCGAACAGATTAAACGCAAACCTTATCAGTGCTGGTAGCGTATCAAATACGGAATTCGATTACATAGACGGAGTAACGTCAAATATCCAAACACAATTAGATGCGAAGCAAGCGACGATAAATTCTTCAAATAGGTTAAACGCAAACCTTATCAGCGCAGGTAGTGTATCCAATACAGAATTTGATTATCTCGACGGGGTTACCAGTGCAATTCAAACTCAATTAAATGCAAAACAAGACTCGCTTACTTTTGGAATTGCCACTGATAACGTCCTCCAATCCAATGGAACGATGGCTGACAATGAATTCCTCAAGGTCGATGGGACTAAGATCGAGGGACGATCCGCTTCGGAAGTAAAAACAGATTTAAGTCTAAACAATGTCGAAAATACCGCAATTTCTACGTTTGCTGGCTCAGCCAACATTACAACATTAGGCACTATTACAGCGGGAGAGTGGGCGGGAACCGCTATAGATGATAACTATATCTCTAGCGCCTCAACGTGGAACGCTAAGCAAGATGCTCTGTCGTTTGGAATAAGCTCTGATAACGTCCTTAGATCCAATGGCACCATGGCCGATAATGAGTTTCTAAAGGTTGACGGAACTAAGATTGAAGGACGATCCGCTTCAGATGTAAAAACCGATTTAAGTTTAAATAACGTTGAAAATACCGCGCTCTCTACTTGGGGAGGGTCTAGTAATATAACCACCGTAGGCTCTATTACAGCGGGAGAGTGGGCGGGAACCGCGATAGATGATGCCTATATTGCTAGTGCAGGAAGTTGGAATGGTAAGCAGGACGCGATTACGTCTTCAAACAGATTAAACGCCAACGTTGTTAGTAATGGTAGTGTATCAAATACAGAGTTTGATTATCTCGACGGTGTTACCAGCGCGATTCAAACGCAATTAAATGGAAAGCAAGATTCACTATCATTCGGAATAAGCACTGATAACGTTCTCCAATCAAACGGAACTATGTCTGATGATCAGTTTCTTAAGGTTGATGGGACAAAAATCGAAGGACGATCTGCTTCAGACGTTAGAAGTGATATCGACGCTCAAGAAACTATTGATGCATCAAATCGCTTGAGCGCCACTCTAGTCGGTGCCAATGGAAACGTATCTAATACTGAATATGGTTACCTCGACGGCGTAACCAGTGCGATCCAAACGCAGTTGGATAATCGCTACACAGAGAGTGAGATGGAGGATATCATTGAACACTCTTACATTTCTAAAGAAACTGCTAGTGACCTTGCTGTTGGTTGGTATACCATTGCTACTAATACAGGTAATAGGGCTGTAGCTAGGTTTGGTGTTTGGGATACAGATAGCAGCCGACACCAGAGTGTAATTTTTTATGCGGCACATAAATATGGCAACGCATCAGCCGACACAATTACTGTTTTAGATACTTCTCATTTCAGCATTAGTCCTTTCCGTTACATAAGAATTAAAGCAGGTGGAACCTATGATGGTGCTGCCCTTCAAGTATATATTGATAGCACCAAGAACGCTCTAAATGCAGCTATCCTTGGAGATAACTTTCAAACTGACAGTTGGGTTCTTTGCGATTTTATTCCAGATGCTGATACCCCACCACTCGTAAGTAACTACGGCTCTTTTAGTGAAAGTTCTAGGATTGATTTAGATGAGATTGCACAAGGTGGTTTTGCAACCACTGGTCCTATCTATGCTGACGGAAACACAAGCCAATACAAAGTTCTTACTACTAATGACGGCGGCATTAGTAGTGACAATGTTCTTCGGTCTAACGGAACAATGTCTGACAATGAGTTCCTCAAGGTAGACGGAACAAAGATTGAAGGACGATCTACTTCTGAAGTTAAAACCGATTTAGGTTTATCAAGTAGCAGCACCGTTCAATTTGGAAGTTTGGGTGTTGGTGGTGCTGGGTATAATACATTAGATGTAAATGGAGGCGTAGCAATTGGCGCGAGTTATATATCAAGCTCAGCCCCCAGTAATGGTTTATTAGTGCAGGGAAATGTGGGAATTGGAACTAATTATCCGTCCTATGCTTTGCATGTGAATGGGTCTATTGTTGGATCTTATAAATCATTTTTAATTGATCATCCAAGCAAGGAGGGCAAGAAGCTCATGCATGGATGTATTGAGGGTCCAGAGTTAGCAGTATACTTCAGGGGTAAGAGTGATTTAAATTTAATTAAAACACCAGATTACTGGGAAGGTTTAGTAGATATAGATTCTATGACTGTAGAATTAACTGCTATAGGGCCGAATCAAAATCTTTATGTTTCCTCCATAGCAGAAAATGGAGATATTACCATTGGCTCAAACACAGATGAACCTATGAATTATTTCTATGCTGTTTATGGTGAACGTAAAGACGTAAAGAAATTAGATGTAGAGATAGATATCGAAGAAGAGGAACCTGTAACAGTTGATGGAACTCAACCAGAAGCCATCTCCAACGAAGGGGAAGTTTCGGAAGAAGAGGATTCTCCGCAAGAATAAGGTGGATAATTTAGCTTTCCTGTTTATAATGGGATAATGTTAAAGTGTATTTTCTTAATCCCAATTGATCATAGAGGCATTCAGGGTAGACTGTTTACTCAATACCTAGATTTACAGTCGTGGTGTGAACGAAACAATTCCACCATTTTGACCTGTAATGGTCTATTTTTAAATTTTGCTAGGAACCTTCTCGCTACAGGAGGTAAGGGATATTCGGATACATCTCCCCCAAAAGCAGAATGGCTTTTTTGGATTGATTCCGATATTAAATTCAGTATTGAGCAAATAGAATACTTATTAAATGAAGTGCCAGAGGAAAACTTGTTTGCCACTGGTTGGTATCAATCTGATCATGGAGATAAAGCGATGGTCGGCTCTTGGGATGAAGAGTATTTCAAAGAGAACTTACACATGCCATTTACCTCCGCTAAATGGTTGCTAGAAATGGCCAAGGAAGACACTCGAAAAATTGTTCAGGTTGACTGGTGTGGGTTTGGTTTTACCAAAGTCCACCGTTCAATATACGAACAAATGGACTATCCATATTACCCCTTGAATCAAATAGAAATTGAAGGTTGTAGAGACCCGAAGAATGAGGGTGAAAAGATCACCATCAAAGACCTAAGTTTTGAGGATGTTAGTTTTTGCAGAAACTGCTACAAAACAACTGGAATTAAACCTGTGGTTATTCCTGAATTAAGAGTGGCTCACTTAAAGTCTTATTTCGTCTAGACTCTTAAGATATTCCCGAGGGTATTTTAATCTTTGTTCGTCTGACATCCCAGCCAAATGGAAAATATATGGGAGTTCATTGGTCTCCTGTTCTCTTAGGTAATTTATCTCCTTTTTCCAGTAGTGCTGTAGCTTTAAGTAGGGAATGATAGAACAGATTTCTCTGAAGTTATCAATATTCTCCTTGTAGCATCCTCTTATAACCGCTTGATCTTCTATCCAATTTCTAATGGGGGGGTTTAAAAATTTATTTTTAAGCTCTTCGGAGTAAGCCCATTTTTCAACCATAGCTTTAACTTGGGCTGTATTCTTAAGAATTAGGACTCCAGAGTTCAAGGCTGGAGGGCTTAGGTTGCTGTAGTCTGCACTTAATATGATTTCGTTATCGTATTTTTGTATCAGATCTTCTAGTGAGGGGGATTCTAAATAAAAGAAAGCGTCAGCATCTATCCATACAACATAGTCATATTTTTCTATATGTTTTAGTATTAATGGAAACCTCTCCCAATGCGGCTTTCTGTCCGTGTAGCGGCGTTTGGAACATTTTATTAATTTATAATTATATTTATTACAATATAATTTATTTATCTGGTGATAATATTTAGCAAAGAATTCTATTTGCTTATCATACCACATTAAGACCGCTATATTCATAGCTAAAATTCTAACTATCCCTATCAGTAAGGGATGGTAGAGCGTAGGCGTGAAAGTGGGGGGTGTTTCCTTCTTGGTAATCGTTTTTAAAGATAAGGCATGAGACCTTTTGACCGTTTATCTCTATAGTTCCCGACAAGTAGCTTCTCCCATCTCCCTTATTTTTGATCCAAAACGATCCCACCTTGTTCTGAGTCCAAGTTGAAGGTTGTTTCTTTGAGGAGGTTGATAAAGTCTCTTTTTGCATAATGCGGTAATGATTTATATTGTGATTTTAAGCGTTGGTAAACTCTTCTGGATACAGGATCAACTGGATTACAAATTTTTCTTAATTTTTTAGCGACTCTTTTGTTCATAGTTCTGCAATGTAAATTTCACAATCTTTAACGAAGCCTAGTTTCTCATAGAACCTAGCTACTTTGCTTGATTTTGGATGTCGTTCAACACAAGACATACTTGCATATTTAAATTCTTTTTCTCTGGCAAAGCTTAGAGCATGACCTAATAACTTTTGTCCTACCCTTGGGTTTTTTGAAAGCCAAAGGTATTCGGTAAAAATTTCCTCTCCAAACTTTTCATTTTTATGATTTAAAAATGCAATCATTGCATCAAATTTACCAGTGTCATTTAGATTGGCCCATACAAAAAAATCCCAAGCAAGAACGTGTGGGGTGCTAAAGGCATTAATTATATATTCTTTATTATGCTTTAAAAAATGCCCCTCATTTTCATTCTCAAACTCAAAAAGCTCCTCAATGTCATCTAGGAGATTGTTGAATTCTGCGGGATTAGTTATTCTTTTAATCATTGATTAAGTGCAACGATAAGCTTTCTGGCTTCTTTCGCTGGGATATCCGCAAAAGAATCCCACTCTGCCGCTGATTCATTACGGTATTTGTCGTCCTTCCATAAGTCTCTCAGAACCTTCTTGCAGGACTCAAAAGAGTCAACCCCATGCTTTTCCCTAAGAGTCTTTTCAAGGAGGTCTACGGGGGTGATAGGAGTCGCAATAGCGTCAGCCTCTACAGCTTGGCCAGAGCCTTGAGACTTGTCAATCTCATCTGCTCCGACAATGTGGATATTAAGATAATTACGCACACAACGGACAAAAGCTCTGTTACAAGCAATTGTTTCTAGGAATTTAGCACAGAAGCTATCTGTATTTGCAAGAGTAGCGTTAGCATAGTCTTGATATGCGACTTCATGTTGTGTCTCATAATTCTTATCCCAGTTTATGGTGCATTTGGCTGTTACATAGCTATCTGAAAGATGGGTTACATCGAAAGCTACCGTGGAGTATCCTCTCATTTTAGCTAGCTCTTTGATCCCTCCAAGCATGATCAGAAGCTGCTTATCATCTAAGTCTTCTGTAGATGTAGGAACAGGTTTATTGCGAGCATCAAACCAGCCCTTATTAGGGTAAAGGAACTCTGGCTTAATCATAGCCCTCCAGTTTACCGTGCCGTCCTCATTAAATTCGTAGTCCACATTTTCTAGAAGTCCATGCTCATTACGCTTGTAAGCGTCTGGTCCGTAGAATTTCTTTGCGGCTTTCTTTTTACCTGTTTTAGTCTGACTCATAAATATAAAAGTGTTCTAATTCTTTCCAGTAGTCAAGAGTATCTAATACTTTATTGTTCCTGTCAAGACCTTTTTTCCAGTGAGCCGCACTTAAATATTCCTTATTACCTTCGATAAGTCTAAAAGAGGAAAGGAAACGGCTTTCTTCGCTAACTTCACAGGGAGCTTCTGTTCTTGTGTAATACAATCGAGTCGGAATATCGAAATATTTGTTCCTTATGTAAGGTAGATCTTCTTCCTCCTTTACCAAAAACACTAATTCTATATTTAGATTTTTAAGTATTTTAAAATAATTATCAGGAATATCGTCCCAATCTTTGTTAATTATTATAAATAAGCTCTTTGTGTTAGCTGCAATATTACTTAAAGCTTGTGGTTGAATAAGTTGATCAGCACAGATGGCAACTTTGTAACGAGAGCAATAGCTTAAAAAAGCATTCTCATCAAACCCATAATCTGCCCTGACTACAAGTAGTTGATTGGGATCAAGCTTGAGTGGGTTAAATGAGGTTGGTATTACTTGAACTGCATTTTGGGGAAATGAATCCCCGACATACTTAGTTCTAAAATTAATTTCTTCTTTCTCTATATCTAAAAAATCAAGCACACTCTGAGCAATGTCTTCAGCCTTAATTTTTTTAATCTGTTTTTGTGGGTCTATGTTTGAGAAAGACGGCTTCTGCTTGGAATTCCAAGGGGGGGTTAGGTTTTTATTAAGAGACGGTTTAGAAAAAATTGGTCGGTTATTGGACGGAAAAGTATTGCCAAATAGATTCACCGTAGGAATTTGCTTGGAGCTAGCTAAATGAGAGAGAACTCCATCACCACCCACATGAACCAAGGAGTTTGATATGATAAAACTTTTCTGTTTAAACGTTAAATTTAATGCGGCATCACTACCCTTGATGCGAGAATTACCTCCTAACTGAACTATTTTGATGTTAGCTCGATCAAAAAAAGGTTTTAATAAATCTACTACTAAATCGTAATAAGGATATGATTTAGATTCTATTCCATCATCTTTCGAGATAGTTATATAGTTATCAAAATTTAAAGGAAAGAAATGATCTTTTACTACGGGGCTTGAAATCTTCACGCCCAAACTTTTTGCATATTCTTCTAGTAAATGTGCCATGATTAACGTAGGGAAAATTGGTGCTTATCTAAGCCATTGTGAATATATGAAATATTCTTTTGTGTTGTATTGTGTGGATGAAAAACCATTTCAAAAACACCCCTGTGATCAGCGACACCCTCTAAAGCTAATGAGTTTTCCAACATAGGGCTGTAGGGAAGCAATTTATAAACATGAGGGTTGTCGTCTATGCAGGGAAAAAATTCAGGATTAGTGAAAACATATATGTTATATTTTTTATATTGTTTTTTTAAATTCTTTAGAAGTGAATTAATTAAGAATACATCTGTATCGCTCTGAGGTATTACTACGGCAATTCTTTTCCCCCTATCCTCTTCCCCTAGAAACGTAGCTAAATCAGGAGTGTTAGACTTTTGTTGCTGCTCTCTAGCTATGTTTTGAAAATGTTCGACAATTTCGTGTGCAGGAGTTCCTTGGTTTAATAAGTTTAGCCAATGTTTAACTCCCTGTGAATTTTCATCAACATCATCATTTAAAAATTTCTTATAGATATCTACTAGAAAATCTTTAGGAGAGGGATAATTTTCTTTAGGTTTGTAATTAGGATCTCCAGAGACTTTTTTGAGGTCATAATCAAAATCCACCGAAGGCATCGAATCAATAATCTCCTCTAACTGTTTTCCGATTACTTCAACCGAGAAATTATCAATTGTCCATTGTCTTGCTCTTTCTCCCCATTCTTTTCTCTCTTCATCAGAAAGACTCAAAACTTTATTAAGTTGATTAACTATGCTGTCAGGATTAGTTGAAGCTTTAGTAAATTGAGTTCCAGGTTCCCTATATTCACTCCAACCCAAAGGCAAACCACCTGATTCCTCAGTGCAGTTATCTTCGCCACAAGAATAGTTGGTGACTAATGTAATTAAACCTGTAAGCTTTGCTTCTTGAATGGGGATCTCCTGACCTCCACTTGTAAAAGGGTGGCAGTAAACATCCATTAAATTGTAAATCTCATTTAGCTGATCTTCACTCACACCCTTATTTGTGTTTGTGGTATTGAGGGACTTTTCGGAGCCACATTTTCTACAGTTTTGCTCTTGTCCTGTAAATGGCCTAACTTCGTATTGATGGCAAACGTTACACACATAAGTTGTTAGAACATCCTCCCTATTAATGTTTTTCTCTTCTAGCATACGAGGAATGTCCCAACCCTCAGACCAGTGGGTATGAAGAAGTAGCTTGGCTTTTGGCTGTTTTTCTTTAAAAATTTTAAACGCATCCAATAGATTAGGAACACTTTTCCTTAACTGGTTACGAAAGACGAAACCTATTATATAGTCATTAGTAAGCCCATACTGTTCCCTTAATTGCTTCCTTTTTTCATCTGGAAGTCGATAAAAATTGGAGATATCCAAGGAACCTCTAAGTGTTTTAACGTGGTTATATCCCATTTCCTTGAATGCTTTTTCAGCAAAGGAAGACCACACATAATAATTTTTAATTTTAGGAGCATATTCGATTGCTTGCGGTAGGATAGGTAAACTATCCAACGTGGTCCATACCATTGTGTTGATCTTGTTCCACCAAGCTTTTGTGTGAAATCCATTAAATGCCCAGATATCTTCAATACCTATATAAACATCAGGCTTAAACTCCTCAATAGCCTTGTCTAGTAACTTACCTCCATAGCCCTCTGCCCGTCTTTGATCGGGGTTTAATTTTTCCAACTCACCCGCAGGTGGAAGAGAGCCTCTGCACTTCCAAGGGACAGTTTTAGTAACTGGATCATTCCACTGAAGCCCGTTGGCCACCTCAATTAGTTCATATTTACCAGTATCAAAAAGATACCGCATAATATTTTTTTTATTTTTACCAAAACCAGTAAAGGCTCGACAGAAATTAGAATGAATTAAAACTGTTTTCTTTTTCATGAGTTTCTAAACTCTTTATTCTTGGATAGTCTGCAAATATAAAGCTCTTGTAAATAAAATTTGAGAAACTCTCTCAACCCGTAAGCCTCAGACATTTCTACTCCGATGCCAAATTTATTAGCGGAGTTTCTAGTTACTCCAAAAGAGAAGGCATCTGTGCCATCTTTTTTCTTATAGGGCTTAAATGAAATAGAGGTTTTATTGTCCTCGTATGAATGAAATGCAGAAAATTCTTTATATTTTTCTATTGCAAAGATAAGCCCGCCCACTTCAATCTCATTCAATTTAATTGAAATGGACTTGTCTGGATCTTTGGCGTTCTCTGAAAAAGAACCAGTGCGAGTCTTGTCGTTCCAAGAGTGTTGTTTAATAGCTCTTACATAAACGCAAGGCTCTTGGTTTTTATTATTAGCTCCGATATCGAAGCTGAAGGCGCATCCTGTATTCTTAGAATTGGGCTTATAATACTGAACAATCATACTGATTGTATCAAATTAACCCTTAAATTCAACCGCCGCCGCTCTTTTCTTTTACTATCTGCTTATGTTTTTTCATGAAAGCTTCATGATTTGGGCCAGCCATATAAAGGGTTCTCCCATCGTCTGTTTTGTGGGTATGGAAGCCTTCTAAGCCAAGCTTTTTAGCGTCCTTAAGAGCCTTCTCTTTGGTATCAAAATAGTGTGCATTAGGGTCATCTTTCCCCTTCGCTCTTTCCCAAGCGTCTTTTTGGGGACGATCTTTGTCACCAACTTTAGCTGGTTTATAATTTTTACCCATTCTCTCTTTCTTTTTACGAATGTTTTCCCAGAGGGAACCCATGGCATCTGCACAATATGATGAAGCCGAGGCGATGTCTTGATCTGCTTTTTTGTAGGATTCTTTAACCTTGCCACCCCTTACCATCTTAAGGAACATGTTAACTCTTGCCATTGCCCAGCCATGACGAGACATATTTGGACGGTGAGATGTGCTGAAAGCGCCAGCGCCTCTCCTGTATACCTTCTTTAATTGGCTAAGAGTAACTTTTTTCGAGTGCTTAGAATTATGTTCTTTGACTTTTTCTTTTAGAGAGTTAGTGGTTTTTTCACTAAATGTAATCTTGCCGCCCTTTTCCCCCGCACTTCCTTTAGGATTTTTCTTTGAACCTTTTTTTCTTTCACTTGGTTCTGCGGGTGTTTGAGCGCCGCTTTTGCGACCACTACGTTTAGCCGCCTCAGAAACTTCTGCTTCTGGTGCATTAGCTAAATCTGGATTCATGGCTAACAATTCGTCGTGATCAAAAATTGTTTCTCCATCCCATTCGTATTCTTCCTCTGTAGAACCTTCAACTTTCTTACCTGCTCTCCACTGCTTGCAAGACCAATAGCGAGCCTTCCACTTTGGACCTGGATTATCACAGTTATGCCTCGCTCTGAAACTTTTCCTACGAGCAGGGTCATCTCTTTTGATTTCCATGTTAGGGTCGCCAAAATTAACCTTTACAACGTTACCTTTCTCATTCTTAACGTAAACAGAGAACTTTTTTGGACCTTTAGGGGTGCGGAAAGGCTTGTTTAATGGCTTGTTTTTTTCTTTAGATTCAGACCAATATAGTATTTTGTCGCTTTCACCCCAAGGATTCGTCGAGTCGAATACTAACGAAGCTTTACTTTCTGCTTTAGAAAACTGAGAAGAGCAGACTGCGGCTCTTTGCTTGTTGTCTTTAAACTCTCCCTTTGTCGTAGGGTCACTCATACAGCGATCCATAAACTTAGAACGCTTCTCTCCGTTGTTTGGTGTGGGTAGTGGCATTACTTAAGCTTTTACACCAAAAATAGGCTCACAGATCGTCTTCATGAAAAAATCTCTTTTTTCTGAAAAAATTGGCAACTTGCAAAACCTTGAGTAGCAGTGAGAAAAACTATCAGCAATTTCTAAAATTCTCTGATAACGGTAAGAATTGTAGAGATAGACCTCTCTAATGTAACAAATAAGTAGGTCTGCCAGTTTTTTCCTTACCTGCATTTCATATATAACATGGAAAAGGTCTCTGTTTTGGGGGAAACCTCCTATTTCACAAAAGCGTTTCCATAGCCTGATATCCATTTCTGGTGGAACTCCCAAATCAAATATTAAGTCTAAAAAATCTATGTAGGGGTGACCCTTTGAAACATTATATAAATCATCAAAATAAAAACCTTGCTTTTCTCCCTCATAATAAAAAACAGAATCAATACCTAAGGCTCCATGACATTTATGGTTTAATTCTGCGCTAGCTCTATCTGAGCATACTATAATTTGAGTTCTTAGATCTAATAGGAACTTTTCACAAAAATCATAGTCAGTATACTTCTTAACTGCCTGTAGCCCTGCCTCATCAATGCAATTTTCGGGTATTAAATCATCAGCAAATTCCTTAATAACTGACGTATAAGACTGCCGCACTGGTCTAGTTTCAGCAAATTGCCAATAAGCATTAATAAAGTCGTCCACTTTTTCCATTAAATGAGAACGACCTATATTTCTAACACTTTCTCCCGCAGGAACTTTGGTCATGAGATAACTAATAGGTTCACCCAATTCGGTCTCACCATGTTTTACAAGGGAGGGGGAGGCATTTGAACCTAGACTTCTGATAGAGGTCACCTCCCTTTTAAGCAATCCACGGGGATCGCTTAGTGAAAATTTTAACTTAAAACATTCCCTCTTCTCATTGCTTAAAAGGAATATATCACAGTATTCTGTGACTCCCCAAAGCATAATTTCCTTCAAGTTGAACTTTGGTTTAATTTTACTAATTAAATTAGCTGCAAACTCACAGTCATTCTCGGGGTCTCCCGCTTGAGAAAAAGCATAAGCTTTATCTTTGAATAAAGAAGTTAATTTCATACTTATATAATAAAAAACTAACCCCCTTTTTCAAGGGGGTTAGCGGGGTTAGAGATCAGGGTGCCTAATGATCTCCCGTTTTGGTAAAATCTTTCAGTCCGACCTAAAAAACTTTGCCAAAGTTTTGTTGGGCAAGTCGCACACCACAAATACTTGTTTTAGCGAGCTTGCGGTCTACGCCCGCATTGCGATCATAGACCTTTACATAGTTATCTGTTTCTCCCATTAGCTGAGCATTTACAGATTCTCCTTGAGAGGTATACAGGCCGAAAAACCTGCCCCTACTGTTTCGGATCGCTCTCATGACCCTAGTGTTAATTTGCTTCATATGCACTATACTACGCAAAAGAAAGGCTTTTGTCAACTATTTTTATAGAAATTTTATCTGCTTTCCTATTCTGCACAATAAACTGAGAAAGGGGAATTTGAACTATAGTTTTCACTAGATTTTTAATGTCTCTTGCGTGGGTATTTTTTTCTTTTATTTTATTAAAAATGAATTTTTTAACACTTGGAGAACAGGTTATTTCAATGTTTCTTTCTTTGAGTCTTGTTTCTATACCCTTGAGTTCTTGGTTAATTATTTTAAGAAGATGGGGATCTGAAAGTTCATTAAAGAACAAGACCTCATCAACGCGAGCTAGAAGTTCGGGGCGTAAATATTTTTTAAGGGACTTTTTGTATATATTCTCATCCTCTTCTGGTTGTGGTAAAAAGCCCATTTCTCTTTTAGATTTTTCTTTATGACCAATATTAGATGTCATAATCACTACAGTTCTAGAAAAATCAATAGTTCTGTTTAAGTTGTCTGTGGCATAACCCTCATCTAAAATGTGAAGTAATACATCTAAAATTTTTGGATCACACTTCTCTATTTCGTCAAAAAGAACAACCGAATTTGGATTGTTTCTAACAAATTCAGTTAGAAGTCCTCCTTCTTCATATCCTACATAGCCAGCATTAGCCCCCATTAATTTAGATATACCAGTTTTGTCTTGGTATTCACTCATATTCAGTTGAATAAATGACTTCTCGTTACCATAAAAGTATTTTGCTATCTTCTTCGCTGTAAATGTTTTGCCCACGCTTGTTGAGCCAATAAACAGAAAGTTTGAAAGTGGTTTCTGTGGATCATTTAACCCTGCTTTAACGCAGCTTAGAGTATCATGAATAGTTTGTATATTCTCCTCTTGTCCAAAAATTTCAGAGTTCATCTGTTTTAAGAATGAAGAAAAAGAAGAAGTGTTTTTTGCTATTGTTTTTCCTGATAGACCTGTTTTTTCTGTTAAAATCGAAATAATATCCTTTTGACGAACTTTTTGTTTTCTACCTCTACGCTCTGCGTGTTTTGCCATTACTTGCAAGTAGTTCTTCAATAATTCTGTAAACTCCTCCTCATCAACTTTCTCATCCTCGTTTGTCGCCATTAAAAATTCACAAAAACTATTTCGAACATCCGAAACATTTGTGGGGACGGTGGCATATTTAATTTTTGTCCTTGAACCAACTTGATCAATTATATCAAAAGCCTTATCTGGGAATCGTTTAGTGCTTAGAAATTTTTCCGAAAGGTCTAAAATCACATCTATGTCTTCCTCTTTGTATTTAACATGATGAAAGTCTTCATAAAATGGAAGGGCATTCATAATAATTTTTTTAGTTTCCTTTTTTGAGGGTTCTTCTACGAAAATTTTATCAAACCTTCTTTTCATAGCAGCATCCTTCTCGAAAAACTTTTTATATTCCTGAGAGGTAGTCGCTCCAATGCATTTTATGTCTCCTCTAGCTAAGGCTGGTTTAAGCATATTAGATGCATCAACCGCACCCTCTGAATTTCCAGCACCAATGATTGTGTGTATTTCATCAAAAAATAAAATTATATTAGGCTCTCTCTCCGCTTCGGCAATAAGTGATTTAAATCTCTCCTCAAACTCACCTCTATATTTGGTGCCAGCAATCATTGCGCTAATGTCAACAGCGCAAATCTGCATTAGAGACATGTGGGGGGGAGAGTCTTGGTTAACAATTTTCTGAACCAACCCTTCAACGATGGCTGTTTTTCCCACTCCAGCTTCACCTACTAAAATGGCATTGCTTTTATTTTTCTTGGATAGAATCTCTACCAATTCGTTAATTTCTTGATCACGACCAGAAATTTTAGAAGATCTTTTACTTATAAATTTTTGATTTAAGTTGACACAATATTTAGCTAAATGAGGTAAGGACTGTCCTGCTTTCTCTTCACGGACTGTCGTGTTTTTCTTAGACTCTACATATAAAATATTTTTTATTTGATCTGTGGGAGGAATACTAGTTTCTAGAACGTGTGTTTCTATGATGTCTTTTGCGTAAAGGGTGTCGATGCCGTTATTTCTCAAGTGTTCGACAAACTTACCCTCCATATCAAAAACAACATATAAAATATGTTCCACACCAATGAAATAGCTATCGAAGTTGTCTGAAAACTCCTTGGCAAAGAACACGACTTCATTTACATCATCATGCCATCCACCTTGCCCCTTTTTTGCTTGGAACTCCTCTGAATTATCTTTGGCGTATTCCTTAAAAAGTTTAATAAATAACTTGGCATCAATCTTGATTCCATAGTTTTTAAGCTTTAAGGCACAGCTATCAGATATATTAACTAAACAACCATAAACTAGATGAGAGGTTGTTACTAGAGAGTGACCATTCGCTTCCGCAAACTTCTGAGCATCCTTTAAGCCCTTCTTTGCTTTAGGGGTTAAATTAAAATCCGTTAGACCCATCATAATTATTTACACTATTTAAGTTCAGATAGCTTCATGTAGATTTTATCCTTAAGAGGAAAAACTTTATCAACAAAAACTACATCATCTCCTTTAGAGCCATATATAATGACTACATCCCCTTTTTGGGGAAGTTTTTTACCAGAATCTAAGTAATCAGTTAAACGAGCAGCACGTTGACTATCTAAAAATAATCCGTCAATAGCTCCACCCTCATCTTGGAAGTTCATTCTTGCATACTTGTTACCATTTCGACTGGTCCTGCGAATAATGTCAGTCAAAACACCCACAAATTTAACATTAGCTCTCTCTGGTAAATCTTTTACTACATCTGAAGAGTTAAAGTCTCCCTCATAACTAAAAACTTCTCTAATATTATGTGAATAACTATATCCAAGTAACTTCTCCTCAAAATACCAATTAGCGTATTTTGTGTGTTCCTTGTTCATCTCATAAATTTTCTTATAAGGTGAAAACTTTTTCTTGAAAGTCTCAAATCTTTTAGGAGCAAAAATTTTCCTATTATCATCTCCAACCATTTCCTGCTTACGCACATCATGAATTGAATTTATGATATCATAATCATAGTTTGGTCCAAGCTCAATCAGGTTTCTCTTCTCTCGATCAGTCAAGATGTTAAAGGTCTGAGCTTCAAGAACTAGTCGCGGTCTGTTACTAGAAACAAAAGAGTCTAGAAGACCAGCTTGAATTAATGCTGAGAGGGTTCCTATGTTAAGTCCTGCTTGCTTGGCCGAAAGAAACACTTCGTATTTATTGTCAAATGACTCCTCTCTGAATTCTAGTAGCGATTCTAATACTTTAGTAGAAACTCCCTTGATGGAATTTAAACCATATCTAATATTCTTACCCTCAATTTTAAAATCAATGTCTGACTTATTCAGGTCTGGTGGAAGTAACTTTATATCAAAGTGAGAAAGCTCTTGTGATATTTTAGCTATCTCCTCATGAGAATTAGGCTCATACTTTGCATATTTTAAAAGACTTAAAAAGAATTCTTTTGGATATTGAAATTTAAGATAAACAGTGATTGCTGCCAAATAAGCATAGCTTATAGAGTGAGACTTGTTAAATGAATAGTTTGCAGAATCTTCAGCCACGCTCCAAAGTATTTCCCCAATAGATGGGTCTAATTTATTTTCCTGTATCTTCTCTTCAATCTTAGCCTTCCACGCTGGCATTTGATCAACCTTCTTCTTGCCTACAATACGTCGAAGTTGCTCCGCTTCATCAAGGCTAAATCCAACCTTAACTGCCATTTTCATCAACTGCTCCTGATACAGAGGAATGCCTCCTGTATAGCTCAAAATGTCATCAAAAAACTCATGAACCGACTGGAACTCGCCTGTCCTTGCATACTCAGCATACCTGTCCTTAAAGTCTAAAGCTCCAGGTCTTGCAATAGCCACCACCGCAGATAATTGCTCAAGATTCTGAGGCGCTATCAAGCGGCAGACCTTAAAGTTGGTGTCTGCTTCAATTTGGAATAAGCCTTGAGGAGAGCGTAGGGATGATAGAGCCGTGTAAATTATAGGATCGTGAGGATCTATATCTTCAGCTTTGATTCCCAACTGCTTACAAACATCATGGACCACAGAAAGAGTTCTTAATCCAAGAATATCAAACTTTACGCTTAGACTGGCTACGTCATTCATGTCGTAACCAGAAACTAATGCTCCATCATTTGTTGTTTGAAGAGGCATTATGTCATCAAGCTCATAATAAGAGATTGATACGCCAGATGGGTGAACTCCAGTATTTTTATTCAAGCCCTCTAGTTTTTTGGCTATCTTAAATACTTTTGCATATTTATCTGCATACTCTCTGAAAGTTTCACTTTCGTCATATGCGACATCTAATTTAGCTACTATGCCAAAATGTTTTGGAATCGTATCACTGATTTGGTTTACATCTACTTCGGATAGCTCTTCAACAATCTTCCCGCACTCCTTCATGCAGAGCTTGCCGCTTAATGTATTCAGCGTCAAAATCTTAGAGGTTTTACCCTCATATTTTTTTTCAATGTATTCTATGACTTCTGCACGACGATCATAAGAAATATCATTATCAACATCAGCTAATAAGCTACCGTCCAAGTAGACTTCGCCTTCATGCTCAATCTTTCTTGCTCTACTCTTTGACACAAACCTCTCAAAGAAGAGGTCATACTCTATGGGGTCGATGTTCGTTACACCTATGACATACAATACTAATGAACCAGCGGCACTTCCCCTACCTGCCCCTGTTGGAATATCGTTTTCCTTGCAGAAGTTCATGATATCCCAATTAAGTAGAATATAATCCACGAACCCTAACTCATCGAAGATAGTTAACTCTTCTTTTAGTCGGTCATAGTAAAGTTGAGGATTGTCTACCTTATCTATGCCTTTTTCTTTTACCTTTTTAAAGCATAGCTTCCTGAGGAATTGATAGTTATCTTCCAGGTCACTGCAAGAAACTTCGTCGTAATATTTTTTTTCTATTTTAATTTCTGGTAGCTTAACTCCCACGGGAAAGGGTGTATTGTAGCCTGTAAAGGTTGTAGAACTCATATCTCTAAATCAAAAAGTTGTTTACGAAAGATCTTGAAATTCATTTCGATATCATACAGGGCATCATGGAGTCTTTTGGGGTCATGATCAATGTTATATTTCTTAAGAAGAGTGGCTTGAGATGTTTTTAAGCCTCTTTCTCTGTAGTTTAAGAGTCTATATTGCCAACCTATGAAATCGTCCTTATCAACAGGGATTTGCTTGGCTATGGCAGTAGCTAAAGACTTTGTATCTATTATGCGGGGGACAAAAGAGTAATCAGTATTTCTTCCCATTAACTTACGCCAGATATTTACCATGTAAACATCAAAACCCAAAAGATTTTGGCCCACAATTAAATTGTTTTCGTCATATAAATCCTCTGAAAACTTTTCCCAGACTATATTTGGAGGCATAGATTTTTTATTGTATTCTTTCATGGAGAAGCCTGTCACTTTAGCCGCTCCCTCTGAAACATTCAGATTTGGCCAATGCACGAACATATCATTTCTCGCAATGATTTCATCGCCCTCCACAACCAACCAAGCAACTTGCCAAGGTCTAGAGGTGACTAAATTCAAACCTTCGGTTTCAGTATCGAAAACAATATATCTTTGTTTCTTGTTAAATCTAAGCAGTGACTCGTTCATTTTCTAAATAAGATTCAATACAAAATTCATTACTCCCAAAGTGATCTAAGTTTGGACAGCTTAACGAAGCCGCTCTACCAAAATTTCTATTGCACAAAATCTTGTATGTTTGCAAAGCTTCTACGTCTGACTTGTTTTTATATAAAATTGTTTTTACTTTTTTAACTGGTTGCATCATTCCTCTCGCAAACTTCTCAACTTTTTCCCTCAGTAGATCATCAAAAGGTAGACCGTTTTGCTCTACCCAAAAAGTTGGTAGCATTTTATAAAAGTCAGGAACACACTTTCTTAAATAAAAATTATTATTAAATATAAAGGAATCGTAAAAAGGAATTACTAATTCTAAGTCGTCACTCCACATTGAATTTAAGAAACTGAAATCTACCTTTCCGCTATCTGTGTGGGCATAGGAGTATATTCTGTAGAGCAAGCGGCAACCGTCATCGTTGTTTGCAAAGATAACAATCTTATGATCTGAATTGTCATCCTCAAGGGTATTATTGCAACATGTAATTCTTAAGCCAAAAACAAGATCAATGCCTTTTTCTTTGCAACGATTATGAGCCGTAACAAAGCCCGTCATTGAGTCTTCTACAAGAACTAGTGACTTAATTTTATTTTCCTCACAAATAGTAAAAATACTATCAGGACCGCCCTCTTTATCGTCGTCATCGAGAGTTAAGATGCTTTTACCTATAGAATATGTAGACTTAAATACTGGAGTCATCAGTAATACTTTAACACCATCCAATGAGGTGTCAAGAAGAATGTGCTGGACATCCTTGATAATACTTCATTTCGTAACCTCCCCCCTCAGGAACTAATTCCTCGGTAAACTCGTCCTCAAAGTATGAACCTATTTTCTCCTTGTTATTGTTCCATACCTCGTAAAAGAAAAAATCAAACTTCATCGGACAGTGCCACTTGGGAGATCCATCAAGTTTTAACTCTCCCTTTTCTTTAGCAAACCCACACAGTAACTTACCACTGAAGGAATTATCCTTCGGAAAACCTTGGTGAGCAGCAAAGTTTTTCTTTGCGTCTTTTTCTGAAAAGTTATCTAGATATTTTTGAATCTCAGAAAGCTGTAACTCAAAACCTTTGAGTTCATCTTCTTCCAAAGGTTTCATTTGAACTATACCCGACTTAGGTGCGTTAAGGTCTAAGTCGAATTTAAGGAAGAGGAACTCACTCACTCTTTCTGAATATTCGGGGAAGAGATTTTTCACAGCTAAACTATACATTAAATCTTGTAGATTATCTGTAGCATCTTTTCCCTTAAATACGTCCTTGCTGGTCTTAAAGTCCCTTATCAATGCAAACTTTTGTTTCTTGTATAGGAATAGTTTGTCAATAAAACCTCTGATTTTATATTTTATATCTCCATCTACCTTGATAATATCAAAATCTTTTTCTGAAAATTCTTCTGTAGGCTTATCTAAGTCTTTACCAAAAAAATCATACGAGAGACCATTAAAAATCATCTCCTTCATTAAGTCTACATTTTCGCTATCGTCTATTCCCTCACGAATAGCGTGTTTTAGGATTAATCTCTTAATAGATTCTACTGCGAAGACATCCTCATTTTTAATAATTTTATTATAGTATTTTTTTCTTTTGGGAACTCCCAAGACCTCAAAAACCAAATGACAAATGGAACCTCTTCTTGCTCCATCGTTGCTTTTGTCAGGTAAATGAAGCTTATACTTACACCAATAAAGCCAAGAACAAGACTGGGCAGTCTTAATTCGGCTAGCTGAAAGGGGTGTTTGAGGATCAGGCATCACTAAGTATTAAGGCCGTCTGTATTTCTTTCTTAGTGAAGCAGGATGGGTTGTTTTTAACAAAATCTAGAATGTAAGCGAATTGTGCGGCCCTGTCGATGTCTCTAGTAAGCCAGTTATTTAGGTTATACCCATCCAAATGAGCATCACCAAAATCATTATAGGGTTTTGGTGGAAATTTTACAGTCAAACTGTCTAGATCAAAATATTTCGAAAGTTTAATAAAGCTTTTTATTCCTGCAATAAATCCTCTATTTTCCCCACTACCCTTATCGTTATTTGTTGAAATATATATATGCCGAATAGAGTGAGCACTAAGATAATTAATAATGTTGTTGTTAACAGATAAGCCAAAAATGACCAAAACATTTTTGATACCTTGTTCATAAAGAGCCAGCGCATCACCTATACTTTCTACTAAAATAACTTCTTTTTTTAATTTTATTTCTTCATCTACCTCAGTCTTTTTATTTAAAGCGGGGTAAACCCAATTGTTTCTTTTTCCTATATGCTTCCATTTAGGATAATTGTTATCCTCATCCACCTTTCTTCCCGAAAAGCCAATGAGTTGGGTGTGTTCATTATAAATAGGAAATACCATTCTTCTATACATTTTGCCTACACCCGCTAAGCCTACCTGAAACTTTTGTTGTGTTAGCTCTGATATGTCCTTTTTCTTATAAAAGTTATAATTAGGAAAGAGTTTTTCCAAAGATTCTTCTGGATAAATTTTTTCCATTTCTATTTTTTCTGTTGGGGAATAAGTTATTACGTTTTCTGTAGAAGACTTCCCTAAAATTTCTGTAACCTTAGAGGAGTCTTTAACAGTTAGTTGGACAAGGGCTTCAAACGGTTTAGATCCTTTGTTTTCCACAAAATCCATCCAAACACCTGTATTTTTGTATATTTTTACAGCGGTTTTATTGTCTCCGTCTCGATATAAAGCCTGTGTTCTCCAGTGGTCTCCACAATCAATTAGCTGATAGCCTATTGACTCTAGAATCCCCTGAAAGTCTTCAGAATTGATCGAAGTCTGGGATTGTCTCTTGGGTTCCTTCACTATCTAAATCCTCCTCTCCATCAAGCATCCTTGCAATATCTCTTAAATCTCCCCTTTCTGTAATATTAAAATTATTAAAATCTAAATTAATAGCATTCTTGCGGAGAGCATCTCCAATTCTTACTGGTTCAACCGCTCCAGCTATATCACTACCTAAGTGTCTCGATTTAACATTAATTAGTTTATGTGTTCCAAATCTTCCACCCTCAGTCTCAATCTCATCGTTAGTTTTGTTCCTTAAAATAAACATGTGGGAGCAGAACTGAGTAATACGGTCAGACAGTGAAACAATAGACTCATCGTCTACTATGTTCTGAGAGGTTCTATTATTGGTAATTCCATACCTATTAGACTGGACAGAAGTAATCATTGGGATAATAGGATTTCCATCATGTAGAATTTCTTTTTGAACACACTTTTTAAATTTATCTACCATTTCTCCTACCACTTGCCATTCTGATTTGTTTGAAATGTTTTCCGAGGTGGTCTTGATATAATCAAAAGAAAAGACCATGGGATTCCCACGCCCAACTTTGGCATAATAAAATCTCTTGAGAGTGTTAACCATGGAATCTACATCCAAGCCACCAACGTTATAATAATAGAATTTTAAGTTTTTAACCTTAGGCCAAACAGAGCGCACTTTCTCTACTACGTTTTCTCCCGCCTGTCTCCATTTACCGCTCTCTAATAGGTGCATGGAAACTCCAGAAAGAGCAGCACATTGACGCATAATAAGCTCCTCCTTGCTCATTTCACCGTTATCGAAGTGTAATACAGGAACATCATACTGAAGACTGACCTTTGTAGTGTAGTCCATGCAGAAATTTGTTTTTCCGACTCCAGAGCGAGCCACAATAACGGTAATATTACCAGCGCGAAGAAGAGACCCATAAATTTCATTAACCTTGGGGTGCGGCCCCATCATTCCAAATTCTGTAACAGGATTATTGCCACGATCTTCAATGATATCCTCCATCTCCTCGTAAATATTCTCAGGAGAATCATTGCCCATCTCATAAAGATTAATACGAGAATTGTAGGTATTGTCGGCGGCTTCTATAATTGAGCGATAAGATGCCTCAGGAGGCATATTCTTCATCTTCTTGGCAATATCCTGAGAGGACTCTAAAATTTCACGCCTTATTGAATATTTTTTTAATTCTTTAGCTGTCTTGATGGCATTTCCCTTTGGGACTTTTCTCAATGCTAGAGATTTGATATAATCAGCGGGGTTTAAATTATCCTCAAAAGACAACCCAACATCATTAACTCTTTGAGCTATGATAACCTCATCTACTTCGTCTCCAGAATCTATAGCCTGTTGAACTATGCGGAAAATAGTCGAATGAAGAGAGCTTTGCTTTGAATAAAAGTCTGAAGTTCCGATGAAGTTGGAGATTTCTGAGAGACTATCGGGTTCCTTTATGAGACCCGCTAAAAGTTGTTTTTCTAATTCAAAATTATAAATCATTTATCTTCCTCCATTGGCTCATTTGCACCCGAGAGATGATTCTCTAGAGCCTTAGTTAAAGCAAACTCAGTCATACCACAATCAAATTTACAATATATTAAGGGCTTACCATTTTCAGAAGATGCGGCTAAGATTACCCCTTTGTATTTATCCGCACCTCCTGATAATTCATAAAGTTTATCAACCATCTCTGTGGGTATTGAAAATTCTGAGTTGCCATCGTCTCCTAAATTCATAGATAAATATCCTGTTTCTTAAATAATGATGCCGCAATTTCATCTTGCGGATAAACCTCTGCTAACTTTATATCGTTAGCCTTGCAGAAGTCAAGTTTCTTCTCGTCTCTTTTTAGCTGGTCGGAATATTTGAAACGATTTTTGTGAAAAAACTTAACATATTTTGTGTGTTGTGCTCCTTGAACCTCCACAGCGATTTTTTTATTAGCATTGTAAAAATCTAAAGTTAATCGGCTCCCAACAACTCTGAACTCCTCAAAAACAATATCATTCTTCCAATAAGGATACAAAAATTTTTTAACAGAAGTTTGAAACTTGCTGCGGCTGGGTTTTTCCCAGTCTATTAAATATTTTTTTGCGTTTTTAAGGTTTCTCTCTTTGCCATATCCATCAATAAACTTCATGCGCCTATTTGTTCCTTAAAATAATCTATTAAAAATTTACATAGATCTTTATTTTCTTCAACTGTCTTGAAGAGATTGTTGTCTCCTTGTATTTTTTCAGGAAACTCCAGATTATTGGAGTCGAGAAGCTCCTTAAAGTCTTCAGTAGGCTTAATCCAAGCCCCCTTCTTTTCTACGAACTCCCAAGCATAAAGGAGATCAATAACCTCCTTCTCGATCCAGATAGATGTGCCTCCCGTGCGCCCATAACGAATTGGGTAGGATACTGTAGTGTTCGTATTTTCATGAGCAGACTTTTTGATTGTAACTTTTGCATGATGTCCAATAATTGGATTTTTCTTGGCATCCATGGTTTTAACGGCGGGATTTTTAAGAATCAAATCTCCTTTAAAGCGAGGTTCAAACTCCATAATGTTATTCGCAAAGTGGAGTAACGCATTTCCTCCTGTCGCTGTAGTTTGACGCACGGGTGCTTTAGAGTATGGATCTAGCTTAATGTCTGCTCTTACCTGACTGATGAATATCGCCATGTGTCCACGCTTTCCTAGTGCAGTGCTTGTCTTTTTGCAAAAGTCAGATGCAATCACTGCTCCCCCAGCAACCTTACTGCTTTCTTCAAAATTCTTTCCAAAATCGTCTTTTTTGATTAGGCCATCTACTGAATCCAATATAAAACAATATTTAATCTTATCATCATTGTTAGTAATGAGTTGGCGAATAAGTCCCATTGCTGTTTCATAAATATTGCTTTCAAAAACAAAACAGGTTCCATCAACCCATTCTTCTGGCGTGAAAACGAATTTTACCCCAGATCTTTCTTGAACCTCAGGTCCAAGCCTACCCTCTGCTTTAATATATAGACCTCTGGATTTATCAAGGTTTCCCAGAAAGTTCTTCATTACCTGTAATGACTCTGAGGTTTTTCCTCCCTCATTAACGCCAGTAAAACGGTGAAGCCCAGGTCCAAAACCACCTGCCAAATACAAATCTAGCTGTAACGATCCACTAGAAACCTTATATTCCACTGTCTCTTCAAAATTATAATGATCATCCTTATTTGCCTTTAGGTAATTACCAAGAATGTTTTCGGGGTTTACATTTTCACTCATCTAAAAAATCTTTTACTGTTTTTATTTTTGGGACGACAGTTTTGTCTTCGCCCACCTTTTCTCCGAAATGATAAGTCTCATATTTGGATAAATCAACCCTAAAGTTGAAAGCTCTGAATTTTTCATCTAGGGTAGACTTTAGCTTATCGCTTACAAGATAAGCCAGTGAGTCAAACTTCTTTGCAAAGCTGACAATATCCATAAATTCTAGGGAATAGCGCTCACATAAATCATTGAGCATTTTCATTTCCCTAGCAAAAAAAGGTCTTCTTCCTTTATCGGGAACTTCCAATAAACGAAAAATAATCTCTCTTTTGTTTGGACCTTTAGACTTTGCCACTATGGATACATAACAGGTCCAGCATCCCTGTCAACCATTTTTTTCACAAGCTGTATAAAGTTGCAGGTAGGTTTCCATCCTAATTCTTCGCGAGCTTTTGAAGAATCTCCAAGTAATAAATCTACTTCCGCTGGCCTATAAAAATCTTTATTAATTTCTACAAGACAATCGTTGCCGTGAAAATATTTCTCATTAATTCCTTTACCCCTCCACTCAGATACCGATCTATGAAAACCAACAAAATTAAATGCTTCTATTACAAACTCTCTTATTGTGTGTGTTTCATTGGAAGATAAAACATAATCTTTCTCTTTTCCTCTTTCTTGATTAAGCATTAACCAAACGCCTTTAATAAAGTCTTCTGCATCGCTCCAATCTCTTCGTGCATCTATATTTCCCAATTGTAGAGGTTTGATGACTCTGCCTGTTTCAAACTCTTTAAGAATTCTTGCTACATTTTTTGTTATTTTTCTTGTTACAAACTCCTCTCCTCTTCGCACTCCCTCATGGTTAAATAACCATCCCTGAACGGCATAGATATCATAAGAATCTCTGTATACCTTGACTAAATGCCTAGCGGCGCACTTAGATGCTCCATACGGACTTCTGGGGCGCAATGGGTGCTCTTCTGACTGTGGAGATGTAACAACATCCCCAAATTCTTCAGAGCTTCCTGCGTTGTAATATCGACAATGTGGAGCATGACGACGAATAGCCTCTAGTTGATGCAAAACAGCCATACAGTTAGTTTGCATATGATTGAAGGGCATGTCCCAACTGCTACCAACAAAGGAATTTGCTGCAAAATTGATAAAGTAATCGGGCTTGTGTTCCGATATGACTCTTTCTGTGTTTTGTGGGTCTGAAACATCTAAATCAATAAGAAAAAATCTATCGTTACTTTCTAAGTGTTTTATATTTTTATGATTCTCAACACTTAACCTTCTTACTCCTCCAATGATTGTGTGTTCCGTATTTTTAAGAAGGTAATCAGCCATCAAGCTACCATCTTGACCTGTAACTCCTGTAACAATTATTGTTTTAATTTCAGACATTTTCTAAATACCAGTTATAAGTTTTTCTTAATCCTTCACACAATGTAGTTGTAGCTTTGAATCCTAAAAGCTCTTCTGCTTTGCTTGTGTCTAGACAGCGCCGTGGTTGACCGTTAGGTTTATCACTGTCATATACAATTTCCCCATCAAACCCAACTATCATTGCTATTTTTTTAACTAGGTCTTTGATTGTGATTTCAGAACCAGTTCCAATATTGATGGGTTCAGGATCGTCATGTTTATCCAAGGCTAGCTCGATAGCCTCTGCACAGTCTCCCGCATACAAAAACTCTCGCGAAGCGCTTCCATCACCCCAAACTTCTACAGAATCCAGATTGTTTACTTTTGCTTCGTGTAGTTTTCTAATCAAAGCAGGTATGACATGGGAACTGTCGAGGTCAAAATTGTCATTTTCTCCATACATATTAACAGGAATGAGATGAATGAAGTTATCACCATACTGGTCATTGTAAGCCTTACAGCCAACTAATAAACTTTTTTTAGCAATACCATAAGGAGCGTTAGTTTCCTCTGGGTATCCATCCCAAATATTTTCCTCCTTAAAGGGAACGGGTGTGAATTTTGGGTAGGAGCAAACACTACCTAACGTAATTAATTTTTTGACTTTCACATGGTTAGCCATGGCTAAAATATTTATGCTCATCATAGAGTTCTTAGCAAAGAAATCTGCTGGAGATTTTTGATTAGCTCCTATTCCCCCACAAACAGCAGCTAAGTGAATAATTGCCTCTGGTTTATGATTTGATAAATAATTATAAAGGTGAACTATGTCTTGCACGTTTAGCTCAGAGCTATTGGGTGTTAGTAGCTCATGCTTGTCCTTTAATCTTTCAACTAAATGATGACCCAAAAAGCCATGTGATCCTGTAATTAATATTTTCATTTTAAAAAGTCTGCCAAAAGTGAGTCGATGGCCTGTTTGTAATGTGAATATGGGCGTGGTGCTATAAGTTCTGTGTAGTGTCCATTTTTTAGAGCTTCGGGGTCATAGTTGAACTTGCCACCGCGAAGGTGTAATCCTCTGTCAATTCTTCTGGGTAGCCACTGTTTTCTGAACATACCCAATTTAACAAAGACACTATCATCTACGTTTTTAGAATAACTATCAATGCAATGTGAGGCGTAGCATTCATCTAATCCCCATAGGTTAGGCGGTAAGGTATAATTTCCTCTGTGTGAAAACACTTTTGTTATTTCATCTTCCCATCTATCTTCTATGTTGAATATTTTTTTAAATGTAGAACCTTTTGCGGAAAGATGGGAGGTAGGGTAAAATGCATGAGGAATATTACTGTGGTATCCTAGAGTGTCAGGCGTATAGCCTTCGTAAGCATCATCAAATCCAATTACATATTTTTCTTCATCAATATCTTTTAACAAATCAAAATAAAAATCAGAAAGATCTATCTCGTCTATTCCTGAAGTAACACAAACATCATTTGGAAATTGGGAAGCTCCCCACTTTAACGCCCAAGTTACAGACCAGTCTGGTTTTGCAGAGACTGTTACCGCATCTACTCTGTCAACTCTAATGATGTCTCCATGATCCTTAGAGAGATTGCTATCACTAAGCTCTTCTGCGCTTCCTACATAAATTAGAGTAGGACGCAAATTGAATCTTTCGTTCCAAATAGGAGAAAAGATATTCCAAAAATCCGCATAAAGAGGATTACTGTTTAATGTTGTTATGATTCTATCTACTTTCATGTTCTTTAATCCTTATTCTTAATAATGAAGAAGAATAGTTATGACTTCTGTTATTGTATATTATTTGGTGATTTCTTCCATCCAAATCCTTGCCTGTAAATTCCTTGCCGCGCCAATCTTGGCCCACAAACCTAAAGTCTAGGGGCAGAACAGTTAATAGCTCTAACAAATCTTTTTCTGTCTCGTAGGGGATTATCTCAGATACAAACTTGACTGCGTTAAGCTGAATGTATCTCTCCACAATTGATTGAATTGGGATGTTTTTTTCTGGCCTTTCCGTATTCGGGTTTAAGTGAAGACCAACAATAAGCTTGTCGCATTTAGTAGCACATTCTTCAAGCATTAAAATATGACCAGTGTGTAAAAGGTCAAAAGCTCCAGCCGTAAAGCCAACTTTCATTATATAGTTGAATGAAGAAAAATTTGATGAAGGCACTCCACTATTCCATAGTCATCGGAGTCTACCCAGTAATTAATTGAAGCTGTGTTTTCTGCTTTTTCCCTTAAGGTGTTATTTTCATTAAAACCAGTTAAAACAACATGTTTTGTTTCTACATCTTGGCAATATTTAAGGCAATTAATAATATTTTTTGATTCTCCAGAAGAAGAAATTAATATTACCAAACTTCTTGGGCGCTCAAGTTGTGTTAAAAACATTGCAAAAGCCTCATCTTGACCATAATCATTAATATAACATGTTAATCTTGACGGGTCTGAAAAAGAGATAGCTTTTTTACCCAGCACCTTGGTATAATCTTGTGCAATATGTGAAGCGATTGAATTGCTACCCCCATTGCCTAAGATAATTATCTCTCTGTGATCGTCCACTAGAGATTTTAAGTTTTCACATAGTGTTGTTTCTTCTAATTGAGCGAGAAGATGTCGTAATTTTTCTATATTCATATCTTAAATGATTTAGCGCCTCCATTGGCTATTTCAATTTCAATAGAGTCTTCTAGGTTAATCTGGTTAGATGTGACACAGAAGAAATATCCTCCTCCACCTGCTCCACATAAGCGATGAGAGAGGATTGCGGGATTATCCTCTAGCAATAAATCTAAATCTCTTAGGGATTTGTTGGAGACAACGTGAGGAGTTTGTCTTTTTTTTATGCGCCAACCATCATTAATTGTCTTAAGGGCTTTGTCAATGAGATCTTTCTCGATATAGTCTTTTAAATTTGAAGCGCACTCAAAAAAAGGAAAGAGGTTAGACTCTACTGTTGTCTCTAAACACTTTGTGGATTGCCTCGTTATATTAGTGGGCATCAACCACATTTTAAAATCTTTAAAAATCTTAGAGTCTAGGTGTGTAATTTTGGGGCTTTGCGAATACTCTGAAAACTCCATATGCTTTAAGCCGCTCATTCCGCAACCGTAAGGGTCTTGTCTTCCTGTTAATGGGTTAAATGTTCTCTCTATTTCTAACGCTATTTTACAGATTTCAAAATTAGATTTCTTTAAATCATAAAAATCGTTGAATGCTTTTAAAATTGCAATGCAAAAGGATGAAGAAGAAGCTAACCCACTTCCCGTGGAATAAATGTCACTATTAAATGTTATAGTGACAGGACCATTATCATAGCGCCTAAAGACTTCTCTGGCTAAATTATTCTTAATATTTTTCCAGTGTTTAACTTTCTCTGGGCGAGAATAGTTAATAATATACTCGTCACGGTGATTATTGTGTATCGAAACCGAGGTGTATAAATTGCAAGGAAAGCTAACAACATGACCTGAGCCGTGTGTCGTTATAAATTTTTCTAAATCTGTTCCTCCACCCGCAAGAGAAACTCTTAAGGGACATTTAGCTACAACCATTTTTGCACATAAAGTAGTAAGAGTTATCGTGATTTCTTAATTTTGTTTTGAAGTCGTAATCTTTGACAGTAAAATATTTACTCAATATTTCATCCCAAGGCTCTTTGGAATCAAAGACGGTTTTATGAAGTAAAAATTGTTTAGAATCAGCATTGTATTCTGGGCAATCTTGATGAAATCCATTTTCATCTCTGACATCAGGGAAAAGAGCGATGCTACCAAAAAATAAGCCATCTTCACTCAAGTGTTCAGATACGTTTTTAAAGAAAATATCTAAATCTTTTTCATTAAAATGTTCTATAACCTCCCAACAGGTAATAACATCAAATTTAATTTTATTGTTTGTCTCGTCTAGTATTGAAAAATTTTCTACTAAGTTCGCGTGGCGTAAAACCTGTCTGTTTTCCTCTATTAGCCAGTTTTGGTGTTTATATACGCCACAGCTACCGTCTAAACCAATGCAAACATTTGTCTCTGAACGTTTATGAAAATCTAAGATAAGCTGTCCTGCTGCACACCCCAAATCTAAGCAATTTATTTTTTCTTTTGTAAATCGTGATAAGGATTCTTCAATAAGATCTCTATCTGTATGGTTGTCTTCGCCAGCAGAACAGTTCATCTTTAATGGCTTTAGTCTTATCTCGGACGGATCTTTCTCTGAGACTTCTCCATGAAGAGTAAAATCTGGCTCATTTATGCAGAAGGGGTGGTTTGTTTTGACTACGGTGTTCATATTATTGTAAGAAAATTTTATTAAATGTGTTCATTATCACTTCTGGCTTAAATTGATCATAGCAATTCCAGTTTTTTTCGGGTTCTGGAGTGAAATTAATTAGTTTCTCATACATTTCTTCTGCATTATTATAATAGATACCTTTTTCACCTAAGGTCTCAATGTGGTGCTTATCTTTCGATAAACTCCATGTGATAATTGGTTTGTTAAGGCTAGAGAATTCGCCACAGGCGCAACCAAAGCTTTCTCCTTCGGCCCTCGCGTGAATCATAGCATCACAAGTGTTTATAAATTGAGATTTAATCTTAAGATCTGCGGAAGGTTCTAACTTTAGAGCACGGGGGTGAGAAAATGAAAGGTTCGTATTTTGAAACAAGAAATATATATTTTCATCTGAGTGTAGAACATGCTCCACTACGTTATCTGCCCAAGGTAAATTCCAACCATACTCTCCACCAGTCCTTCCAAAAACTCTAGCTGACAATGGAATTCCTAGCTCTTTGCGTAAATTGCCCTCGTCCTTTGAGAGAGGTGTAATCATGCTGGGGACAGCAGGGTAGCGACCACCAGAGGCGACCTTGCTTAGCCACTCTGAAACATAAGCATATACATCTCCATGTGGGTCACAAACTGGAGCGGCACATAATACCAGTGTTTTACATATCCGAGAAACAACGCCGTCATTGTTTCCAAATTTTTGCATATAAAGAGCATCACAATTTTGTGAAGCAATTACCTCGTCTAACAGGGGAACTGTTATCCTGCTGTTCCATGTCCAGTTTTCTTCTGGACTGTTTAAGGTAAAAATATCAGAGAACCTAGTTTGGAATTTCTGAATGACAGACGGATGATTTGCGTTATTCCCCTTATTATAAATGATAACAGATTCGTTACCAAGTAACTTTTCATTGTAATCAGCGAAATCATAAAGAGTTATTTCAGTTCCACCAAGAGAAAGGTGAGGGGAATAAAAAGCAATTTTCATTTCTCATGAATTGTATACGGAGTTATATTTTGTAATAATTCCTTTTAAATATGATTGGTGGATTTTGGGCGTTACAAAAGGCTTAGCAAATTTTGTCTGTTTTTTGCTTAATTTTTCCGCAACAGAAGGGTTTTTATTTAGCCAATTTACGGTGGCTTCCCAATCTATTTCATCAACATGCAGGAAGGCTCCAAAAGTTTTAAAGTAGTGATAATACCAGGACATATCATGACGCTTGGGGGTAAGGTAAATACAAAGAGAGTTTGAATACATCGCCCATAAAAGTCTGTCCCAACAATTTGTTTCTCCGTTGATGTTAAAAATGTATTTATACTTCATTTGATCAGATGGAGCGACAAAGCCACCCTCAATCTTTTTCCAGTCGTATTTTTCTAGATACTCCGCATGCCCATTCGGAGTTACGTTCATGAAGAAGTTTGTTATTTTAAAGTCTGCTATCTCTGAGTCTTGGTTTTCCCAACAGAACGTAAATCTTTGATTTTCTTTGGGGTTGGCTCCTCCGCAATAACTTCCTGCAAATACGGCTCGATCATTTTTGCTAGAAAAATCTATATCCCACTCTCCAAAATAATTAACTAACTGTGCAACGTTAAAGATGTGAGGGTCGGGAATTAAAATATTGCGATCATTTTTGCGACGAGTAAAACATAAGCGAGGAGCACCATCATCATAAAAAGTTAAATCATCGCCAAAGTAAATAATTGTTTCAAAATCTATATCGGAAAAATCTAACCCACAACCAGATAAAAGATTCATAAAGGTTCTAATTCTGGAATGGTCTTGGGTGTCGTGTTCCCTGAAAATGTGAACTCCCCCCTTGTTAATTCGTGCGTGAATTTCTTGCGGTCTTAATTCTGAGCTTTCTAGGTTTTTAAAGTCCCCCTTTGTCAAGTGAGAGATTTCTTTGTTAACACAAAAATCTACAATTTGTTTTTCGGTCATGACTGCTGTGTGTTTATCCAGTCTAAAAGGTTGGTTTCTGGCTTCCACCCCAAAATATATTCAGCCTTAGAATTACCCGCTAAGCTTTCTTTAATTTCACCCAGACGAGGCTTAATGAAAACATAATCTCCTTTAATGTGTTCTGCTATTTCTAGAATGCTGTAATTTCTACCCGTTCCAATATTAAAGGTTTCTCCTGAAACTTTATCATTGTCTAGATTGGCGGCTAAAACATTAGCCCTAACAACATCCCCAACATAGGTGAAGTCTCTTCTTTGAGTCCCGTCACCAATGACGGTCATAGGTTCTCCATCTCCTTTTTGTCTTAAAAAGATTCCAATGACGGGCGCATATTGGCCTTTTAATGGTTGCCTCTCACCGTAGACATTGAAATATCGCAGGATTGAGGTTTGTAAACCAAAGAGGTTTGTATACATTTTGCAAAACTCTTCTCCTGCCACTTTGCTCACTGAATATGGATTAAGGCAGTCGTTTGTCATTACCTCCACATTCGGAATGGTGTTTTTGATTCCATAAGAGGCAGAAGTCGAGCTATATACTACTCTTTTTACCCCAGATTCTTTTGAGCACTGTAGAATAGTGCAAGTGCCAACCGTATTAACTTGAGCCGCCAGAATTGGATTCTTTAGAGTGGGCTGAATACGAGACTCGGCGGCAAGATGAAATACTATATCCACCCCATCAAACAATGGCCTGATATTTTCATAGTCACAAATATCCAATTTGTGATTTTCTGCTTGATCATTCCAATAAAATGAATCGTGTGATTCACTTGATTCATTATCTATGACTTTTACTTTCCATCCTAGACTTATAAGATAATCTGTTAGATTAGATCCAATAAACCCCGCACCACCAGTAATAATCGCTGTTTTTTTATTTTGCATTATGCTTAAGGCTGTTTATTAGGGATTTAACCCTTTTCGTATAGGAATGCGTGGAAGAAAGAAATTCTCCCTGCTTGGATATTTTATCAAGTTTGTCCTTATTGTCTAAATAATACTTTAATTTTTCCGTTAATGAGTCAAGGTCGCGATAAAAAATCACATTTTCCCCATCTCTGAAACCAAGATAGTCATACATGTGATTATGATCTGTTATTAGCGCCGTTCCGCATCCAATCGTTTCAAAATTGCGATAATTTAAATCGTTAAACATATTTTTATTAAAGTGCAGTTTTGTTTTGTTTATTGTCTCAACCATTTTGTCACCAATAACGAAAATGTGCTGCTGCAAATTAAAAGTTTGAGTTAAAAAATCTAAAAGACCCTTTCTATTAACGTGGTTGCCCACAAAAGACAGATCAATTGATTTGTCTAGTTTAAGGTTTTTTATTTTTTTATCGCAGAAGGCATTGGCAAACCAAAGGTGGTGTGGCTCTCTCACATAATCTAAGGTAGAGTGTAATAGTAGTTGATATTTTCCTTTTTTGAAGATTTCCTCATAGGGTTCCTCACCTCGACAATGTGCGTCGATACTCCATAACATCTTAAATGGCTTGTTACATTTTGATAAATCGGGAAGCCACTCGTCTCCGTAATTTTCTAAATTTAAAATAAAATCAAAACTATTGAAATTGGGAGGAGTTTCGAAATTTTCATGTCCTTTACCGTAGACGGTAGGCTCCCAACCCTCTTCTTTAAAGGCGCGATAAAGACATAAACACTCCCTAAAGTCTGAGTTTTCAACATGGCGACTCGCCTCTTGTATAATTAATATTTTCATGGGCGAAAAAAGTTTTTCTTATACCCTTTAAATTTGACTAATAGGTCTGACTCAATCTCGGGAGGCATTGATTTGTTGTATTTTCCTTGTCCCAATGACTTTAGCTCTGATAACTTTTTCTCTTGTAGAATTTTTAATGAATCCAGCATGAGTTTTTGCTCTAAATTTTGAATTCGTAATTGAATATCTAACAAGCTATCGTCGGGATATACTTTAATATCTTTTCTTTTTAAAAGCTTTCCCTTGTCTATTTCGGCGTTTATAAGGTGAGCGGTTGCGCCTTGAGGTAAATTGTCCTCTATTGCCCACTTTATTGTATCTAAACCTCTGTTTTCTGGCAAAATCCCAGGATGCATGTTTATAACCCCAATCTTAAAATCTTCAAAAGCAACAGGCTTAAGTATTCTGGCTCCTAGTATAATTCCCACATCAAGTTCGTTGATATTTATTAGATTTTTAACCTTTTGGGAGTTATGTTTAACCACATGATATTCTATTCCATAAAAATCACACAGTTTTTTAGGGTGAGTCAAAAATAAGTCTTTGGGTCCAGTTCTTATTTTAGATTGATAAAATTTTAATTCCACTGGGTCTGCCGCGAAAACAATTTCAGGTTTATATCCCTCAATACACAAATTATGCAAACCCATTTGTGTCTTTAGATGAGGGAAGTTATATGCAAAAACTCCTATTTTCATATTAATTTAGACAATAGCATATGAGACTTGCGGCAGTCGAGCTTTTTATTGCTGAAAAAAAACTTTTGCTCGTTTTCGATTGAAGATGCCTTTTCTACAAAAAGCGATTCAGAAACATGATGTCCATTTAATTGCCAATGTTTTATTACTGACTGCTCTTGTAGATCTGCTATATAAGTGCAATTGGATTGGCGAACTATTATTTTTCTTTCTTTAAAGAAAGTATCTTTGCTCCAGATCATTCTGCATAAAGGAGAAGACGAGGAAAATACTGTTGTTTTATTAAGCTTCATAACTTTATAATCTGTTACCTCGTCTAAATCTAAAAGGTGAAAAAGTAAATCTATGTCGTGTATCCCAATGTCTTCAAAAATAGAAACGTCTGAGGACTCTTCAGAAACACAACATCTACTAAAGTCTATGTTTATAAGCTTGTCTTTTTCTATGCTTTTTTTTAAGGTTTGGATTGTAGGATTAAATCTTTCAACCATTCCTACCATAAGGTTTTCATCTGCCAACATGATATCAACGTGACCTTTTTTCAGAGCCACAGGCTTTTCCACAAAAATCTTACCCTTATATCCGCTATTTCTCACATACACATAATTGTCGTAGTGATATTTTTCGGGAGATGTAATAAATATTCTATCAAAACAATTTAAATTATTTAAATCACACCTTTTGGACAAAGGTCCAACTGGATCGGGATCATACCAATACCAGTCTATATTGTTTTTGGTTAAATATTTAGCGTGAACCTTGCCTATGTTTCCATAGCCTATTATTAAACACTTCATAGTTCTTCAATTCTTTTGGCCTTGTCATCAATTACTAAATCAAAAGCTGGTTTAGGTTTTGGGCTTGTCCCTGTAATCAATTCGTGATATTTACAACCCCATTGTTGAAGTTGTTGTGTTGTGTATTCATAATAATCTACGCCTGAAGTCGCCCCTCTCGCAGTCCAATAAATAATCCTCCAGCCTTTCTCATAAAGGCCGTTTATCTTTTCTATATTTTTTTTGCTTGGAATTGCTAAATCATATCGTCGAGAACCTTTTTTATAATAACAGATGGTTTCGTCTATATCTACTAATGCCACCTTCCCTGTAATTGTTTTTTTGCTAGCTTCTTGAAAGTTCATTTTAATAGTTTTCTGTAGGAGAATTTTTATACCACCAAAGAGGGTGAGTGCTGACTAATAGCTTCTTCCATTTGTTTAAGTGCAGAGAAAAACAGCCCTCTCGCCACCTACAGCTACTATCTGATAAATATTTAAAATCCCTAAAGGTAGAAGAATTGGGACATCTATTTTTTTCAGGAATAAGGTCTTTTACATCTATTCCCGTTCTAACTGGTTCGTGGATATTGAAGCATTTTATTTCTTTTCCTAGAATGTTAGAGAGTATTTTTAACTCGCTATTAACATGTTCTTCGTGTGAAGCGTTTTGGGGGCAAAAACTAGGCTCATAATGCAGTCCTATTTGCTGTCCAGCATTTAGTATTTTTTTGGCTATTTCAATAGAAGCTGGTGATAGCATATTGTATTGTCTTGCATGTAATCTTAAGAAATAAGTCGAAATAACACCAAGCTCTTTTTCTGTGTCCAAAAAATTAGAACAAAGAGATATGTCGTGATCAACATCATGAACTAACACAATTATTTTGCAACTGTCTGCCAAGGGCAATCCTGCCCCTCCATCCCATGGGGTGATTGCATCACGAAATACATATCCCTCATCTTTGTATTTTTGTAACGTGTTTTTGTAATGTCTTATGGTAAAGTCGCTCATTTTATTTATCTATAACCCTCCCGTTATATTCAAAAATTTCTTTCCAAACTCTGGTTAATTTGGTTCCCCATTTTATTTTGTAATCATTTGTATTTTCTATTGATAATACTTCACAGATAGCTGCTTCAAGCAGATCAACACCCGCACCTCTACAGTGCTCCATGGTGCCTGAAACTCTGGGGTTTATTTCTAGAAGTTTGGGTTGTCCTTGTGAATTATATTTAAACTGTAGGTTTATATTATATTTTAAATCTAGAGCATTATATAAAGTCTTTGAAAGGCTTATTAAATCTTGTTTTTCTTTAGTCTCTCCCCCAGTGCATATTCCCTCTTTTATCTGATCTCTGCTTCTAGGTATACAGAAAAAATTTTTCTTTGTTCTTAAACAGTCTACGCTATACTCCTCCCCTTCTAGATATTCCATTATCATTAAATCTTGAAAAGATTTGCCGCCGTCTGATAGAATTTTGTATAAGTCGGAGAACGAAATATTGCTTTGAGTATTTTTTTGAGAGAAGAAGTCTTTTTTGCTTATGTTTTCTTTAATTATTCTAAACCCTCTGCTGCCGTGCGCTGAAACAGGCTTGACACAAGTAGTTATTCCTTTCTTGTCAAAGAACTGATAAAGTTCAGATAAATCGTCTACATTATTACAGATATTATAACTGGGAATAATCTGCCCAAGCCCCACTTTTTTACAAAACTTAAATAAGCTGTCCTTGTTTAATATTTTTTTCAAGGAAGAGCTTCCTGATGCAAGTATTTTACAAGATATGCTTGAAAAATCTGAAGCAGCAGTCGCTAAAGGTATTAACTCTTCATCTGCACAAGGTATAATGAGTTTTATGTTGTTTTTTTTACAATAGCTGAATAGTGTGGGAATATATTCTGGAGACGCTCCTTTGGGGGATTTAAATGAGTGTTCAGCAAACTTAAGACCAAGAGAGTCTGGGTTCATATCGCAGCCATGAATCGAAACATCCCTTAAAAGAGAAGAAGATTTAATAGAATTTCTAATATTAAGAAACCCAGGACAACCAGCGGCTGTTACTAAAATGTTTGTCATTATCTAATTCTTATATCTTTTAATAGTTTGTCAATTAGAGCTTGATTGTTTGGATCGCTAAGCGGTCTAACCATGTGTGCGGTCCAATAAAAACCATTGTTAATTAGCTCGGCATTGTAGCCAAAACCGTCCCTAGACCTACATATTTTCTTTGATTGAAGATTTTCTGAAACCCAAGCCTCTTCTAAAAAATATACGTCAGGGCTATCAAAAACAAATGTTGAAATATAATCTTCATCTAATCCCCACCAATTGTTTCCTCTTCCTATCGAAGAAGCCCTTGGTAGCTGTGTTTTAATAGACCATACTTTATTTAATTCATCATGAAGGTCATTATCTATATTAAATACTTTTTTAAATGTAGATCCTTTTCCAGAATTTTGACCACTTCCTATGAGCTTCTCTGGGCCATATGGGTGTGGACCTAATCCAACCACAAACTTAGAATCATCTATCGGCTCTATCCTGTCCCATAAGGCGCTGGAAAGTGGAATTTCATCTATTCCAGATGTAAGACAAAAATCATTTGGGAAAAGATTTGCGATACCCCAATAAAGAGACCAAGTTACAGTCCAGTCTAGACTGGGGTTGCTTATAAATTCTTCATGCTTAGGCAATAGGTAAACCTCTCCAAAATTAAAATTAACCTCCTTTTCAAGTTCCTCTTGAGTCCCTGCAAAAAGTAGGGTGGGAATAAGTGGCGTTTTTTTTGAATAAACTTCCGAAACAATGTTCCACATCCCCGAGTAAAGCGGATTGGAATTTAAAGCAAAAACTACTCTATCTAATTTCATCTTAACATCTCTCCGTGTTCAGGGTGCAGGGGTTGGTTTTCGGCGTTGAATGCTTGCCCAACAAAGTTTGTTCCAACACGGGCAGAGGGAAACGGGTTAATTTCAAAAAATTCATCATGAATGCAGCAATCGTTGTTAATAATTGGATATATACGTTCTCTTAAAAAGTTTTGGTCTACCTGCCAAAAGTCACCCTTGTGGTATTTTTCAATGAGATTATCCATGTCTTTTAGAAGATCTCCTCTAACCCCCCACATGCCCCCAAGTATTTCTGTTTTGTGAAAGGGATGGTCTCTCATAATGTGAAAACTTTTTCCGCTAGAAAGCCACTGATCTACTGCTAATTTCTCCCTTTTGTCGAGCCTACAGTCAGTATCGCGTGATATCATTACATCTACAGTGGGGTCGCTTGCTGGAGAAAATCTCCAAAACATGCCGTTCCAACTTCCCTCTTCGTTCATTTCAATCACTTTAGTGTTAGGTTGTTCTTTTAATTGTTCTTTAATTTCAAGAGGACAAGATTTGCCCACATAAAACCAACACTCCCATTCAGGGTAAATTTCTTGGGCAATCTTAGCATTATTAACTGCACCTACTGTATAAACAGGGTCTGTCCCCCATAAACTAAAGCTTATAACTTTCATTGGTATAAATTTTGAATTTCTCTATCTTCCTTTTGTGCTAACTGTAAATTTTCTACAGAAACAGAATCATCCCTGTGGTAGAAACAACCTATGATGTCTGGTATTTTTTTAAATTTAAATTTATTGGCAGAGAGATTTAGCCACATCTCATAATCTCCCGAAGAGGTGTATTTTTCTTTGAAGAATCCACATTTTTCTATAGCTTCTTTCCTTACCAGTGGAAATGGGCCACCAATACAAAGTTTAAGTAGAGTTTCGTGTGAATAGTCGGGCCAATTTCTCATGCCTACGATATTATCAAAGCTTTGTGAGTTAATAACACAGCATGGACTATAAAACAAATCTACTTTTGGATTTCTTAATATATATTCTGTATATGTTTGAAGAGCGGATGGATACAATAAGTCATCAGTATTCCAATTCATAACATAGTGACCATTAGCTTCTCTTATCCCCATATTCCAAGCTGTATAGATACTAATTCTTTCTAGATTTTCTATAATGCTTACTTTTATTCCATCTCTAAAATCAAATTTTTGTATTATCTCTAGAGAGTTGTCGGTGGAATTAGCATCAATAAAAATAACTTCAAAGCTGTCCTCAAATTGATTATTGAGGGCATTTAAATATCCTTCTAACCACTTAGAAGCATTATAAACAGAGCAAATAACAGAAATTTTAGGCCATTGTTGCCTCTTCCCAAAATTTCCGCGCTGCTCCTTCACAACCGTTTTTAAAGTTTTCATATCCTACTTTTTCAAATTCTAAATAAGAGCCTATTTTGGAACGGTCTCCAATTATTTCCTCTACTCCACATAAAAGAGCCTCTGCTATCATTCGGCAGAAAGGTTCATTTACAATTGGTGCGTGAAATACCGCTCGCGCTTGTTGAAATATCGAAGCTGTTTCGTGATGTTCACAAGACCCGTTAAATATAATATTTTTTTCACCCTCAAAAAGACTGTGGGGGTTTCTATCTGACCAACCAAAAACATCCACCTTTCTGTCTGGGTTATTTCTTGCAAAGTTCAAAAGGTTATTTAGTCCCTTAAGTGGGTGTAAATAGCCACAATAAACAACATCATATTTTTTTTTCTTCTCTTCTTTTTTGAAAATTTTTGTGTTGATAGGGTCGTAAACTATCACGGCATTTTTGAAATAATCGCCATAAAGATCTTTAAAGAAAGAATAATGATAATCACTTAAAAAGAAATTCTTTTTTGAATTATTAAACAAGATGCGCCTCTCCCCATTGGATAAATAAGAGCATGAATCGTGCTCAAGCCTAACAGAATTAGGAAGTCTCTCAATCATGTTGAGCTTAGCAGGGGAAGTTTTGCTGATTGCCTCTAGATTTGAGTTTACTACCAAATCATAAGACGTTAAAAAATCAACAATAGAAGAATTGTGATGATGCTCATCAATCTGATAACCTAGACTTCTACCCTCTTCAATAATTAGAGAATTACTGACTTGTGCTCCACCTTGTCTTTGTTGAAGAGTAAAATCAGATATAAATAAAATTTTCATACCTTGCTAACGGTATGATTATATCCAGAAATTACTCTTCTTCCAGTGCTGGAGGGTGAAAGGTTTGTTCTCCTTCTTTGTCTGCAATATTAGCTAGAAGTAAATCTGTGCGAGCAGAGGTAAAATCCAAATCACTAAAATCCCAAAATGGATCTGCTTCCTCTTGCTCATATGTTCTATCGGTCCCCTTAACAATGTCTATATCGTGAAATAAATAGTTTTTTTTGACCTCTCTGTCGGCAGATAATCTCAAAAACATATTTACCCTAGCCATGGCGCATTGGGCCTTGGTTTTTAGTGGTTGCCAATTAAAATCAGTAGCCTTTTCTCCTCTCTTATAAACGCGGATTAATTGATCTAGGGTGACTGATGATTCGTGCCTTTGATTAAAAATCAGAACCTTGCTTATAAGGCACTTATAGATTTTTTCCGAAAAAGTAAGGTTCATTATAAAAAAATTACACTTTTAATTATTAAAAATGAATCTTAACCCTCGCATGAAGAACAGTTAAGAATTGATCTGGCTAACTCCTGACTTGGATTAGCACTTCTCTGATAATAAAAGCTTTTAATTCCTTGTTCCCATCCGAAAATCAAAAGTTCACTGACTTGTTTGGGCGGGCATTTCGGAGCTACCATGATATTTAGGCTTTGGCCTTGGTCAATATACTTCTGGCGCTGCGAGGCTTGAATTACAATTTCTTTTTGGGAGATTTCTCCAAAGGTCTTAAATACGTCTTTTTCTTCTTGAGTAAGAAAATCTAGATGCTGCACTGATCCTCCTTTTTGTAAAATTGATTTCCAAGTTGTCTGTGTATTCTTTTTCTTCTGCTCTAGAAGGCTTTCTAAATGTGGATTTTTATAAGTAAATTTACCTTTAGCTAAATCCTTGGTAAAGTAGTTGCTGTTTAGAGGCTCAATAGAGGGGGAAATCTGACCTAAAATAAAGGAACTAGAAGTCGTAGGAGCAATTGCCATAGTGGTCATATTGCGGCGACCATAACCCTGAAGATGTTCGGGTTCCCCCAACAGAACAGCAAGCTCCTTGGTGGCTTCTTCACAGTTTTGTTTAATTTTTTTATGAATTTCACTGTTCAAAAATTTAGCCTCCATGCTTTCAAAGGCTATCATTTGCTGTTGCAAAAATGAATGCCACCCCAAAACCCCAACCCCCAAGGCTCTTTGTTTTTTGGCAAAGTTGTGGGACGCTTGCATGAATGGAATCTCTTTTGTCTTCTTGATGTATTCCTCCATTACAGCATCTAAAAAATAAACCAGAGTCTGAACGGCATCCGTTTCCTTAATTTCGTTCCATTTAGCTAAGTTTAGAGAAGAAAGGCAGCAAACAAATGATTCATCTTGAGAGGAGTGTAAGAATATTTCGCTACATAAATTAGAAGCACTAATTTTTAATTTATTGTCCTTATATGCTTTTGGGGCTTTTTTGTTCGCTGTATCTGTAAAGAAAAGATAGGGATATCCTGTTTCAAATCTTTTTCTTATAATCGAGGCCCAAGTTAATCTTTTCTTTCGATCTCCTTCTATGAGGGAGCGCATCCATTCGTCACTAATACAAACACCAAATGACATCTCTTGAATTGGATTTCCCTCGCTTCTTATTCTTAAAAACTCGTTTATGTCGGGATGTTCTACGGGGAGATATGCGGCAAAAGAACCCCTTCTTACGTTGCTTTGAGAAACAACAGAAGAAACTTTATCAAAAAGTTCCATGAAATGGACTGGACCGCTGGATGTTCCTCCTGCTGAAATTTCAGCGCCTCTACTTCTAAGGTCACCAAAATAGGCAGAGGTTCCCGCTCCATGTTTGGTTTGCATTCCCACTTCAGCTTGTTTTTCCAAAATCGCATCCATGCGATCCTCTATAAAGACTCCATTGCATGAAATTGGCAAGCCTCTTTCTCTTCCGAAGTTGGCCCATATTGGGCTGGCTAAAGAATAAAACCCTTGAGCCAAGTAGCTCTCAAATTTCTCAGCGAATCCCTTTACTTTTAAATATTTTTCTGCCGCTACAGCAATATCATGACCTCTTTGTTCGGCAGATTCTCCTGTTTGTAAATAACCACGCTTTAGAAAATCGCGAGAGTCCTTGTTTAGCCATTTATATTTTTTCATTAAAAGAGGTCGTCAGCGTCAAATGTTTGAGAATTTTTGGAATATTCCACAGGGCGAGAATGGAAGAAGTCGGTAGCATTATTTCCAAGCAACTCCTCCTCAAACCACATTGTATCTTCCAACAAAGAAGTGTCAACATCAAACGCTGAAGCAAAGCCAATTTTTTCCAGAGAATCATTAATTCTATTTTTAATAAACTCTTTTAAGATGTTGGCGTTGAGACCTTTTTCATTAAATCCGTTTACCATCCAGTCTACGAGGTGACTTTCCGCTACAAAAGCAGCTTTAGCTTCGCTAGCAATTCTTTCCTCTAGCTCATCATCAAAAAGCTCTGGATGTTCGCTTCGGATGGTGTTGATAATTTTGATTCCCGCAAGAGCGTGAATGTTTTCTTCGTTTCTGGTATATTTGACCTGCTGACCAGTATCCTTAAGAACATTGCGATAACGATTAAACCAATTAATCACATAGAACTGACTAAACAAAGAAACATTTTCCACAAACAAAGTAAAAAGAGTGAGTGCATACACATACTGCTTCTTAGAATCCTTGTAAAACTTGTGATTATACTTGCGAAGATATTTAACCCTGCCTTCGATGAAATCGAGCTTTAGATTTTCCTCAAAAACATCTTCTAGTCCCAGGACTTTTAGGAGTCTCTCATAAGCATTATTGTGAATAACCTCAACGTTTGCCATTACATACCCGAGATCAGTTAAGCTTGGGTGGGGAAGATTATCTCCCAGTTTGCTCCAAAACTTTTTAACAGCTACCTCAATCTGGCCAATAGCCGAAAGAGTGCGTATAATCATCTCTTTCTCATCTTCGTTTAAATGGACATTAAAGTCCTGAATATCACTACTGAAGCTAAATTCTTTGTCGGTCCAAAAACCGTTATGCATTGCCTCTATAAACTCCTGCGCCCATGGATAATGATCGGGCTTCCTAGATACTTGTTCTTCAAAAATCATGACTAATCAATTTTACACTTATGTCATACAGAGGGCAATGTCAATCGGAAAATTTCCGAAAAATTTAATTTGACAGAATTACTTTGAGTCGTATAATAACCGTGAAACGGGACAACGCTTCTTCTTACTTTAACGTAATAGAATAAGTAAACGTTTTCTGTAACGTTAAACGTTATATAAATATATTATAAATATCAAAAATTGGAAATTTCAGTTTTTGTGGAAAAAGGAAATACATCAAATAGAATTAGGGAAGTGCAAAGCGACTTAACCCTAATCTCCAAAATACAGGACGGCAATGATCAAGAAAGCCTTTTAGAGCTTATTGACAGGCATTCGGGTATATTTCATTCTATGGTGAACCATTTTATGTCTCACCCTCAAAACACATTAGACAAAAGCTACATAGTTAGTGAGAAAGATTCCACCATTTATCACTCAGCGCTAAATTACGATCCCGATAGAAATACAAAATTTTCTACTCATTTAGCAAATCAGACAAAGTGGAAGTGTCTAAATGTTCTCAATAAAAAGAAAAAAAATAAAGAAGTTTTTATTGATGATGACTGCACTTATATAGAGCCTTCTTGCGACAGCTTTATCTACGACATAAACAAAGAAGAGGCTCTTTCTGTGTTTGAAAAATGCCTTCAAAAAGAAAAAGACCAAAGGGTTAAAAAAATAGTTGACATGCGTTACGGGACGGATAATAATAAGCTCACACCTTGGAGGTTTATAGCGAAAGAACTCAATATGAGTATTCAAGGATGTATCAACATTCACAATCGTTTTATTAATAAAGTAAAAAAAGAAGGAAATTATGTATAACTCAATCACAGCAGCCGCATATTTAGTAAAAGACCCTGAGGTTCGCACGACAACCACTGGTAAAAAAGTAGCCACTCTTCGTGCGGGAATTTCAACAGCCAACGCAAAAACAAAATGTTTTATTGACGTTGAATACTGGGACAAGACTGCTGAAATTGCAGAAAAATATCTCACCAAAGGCAGGGAGTTTGTTGTTCAAGGAGAACTTTGCATGTCTAGCTGGGAGAAAGATGGAAAAAACTTCAGCAAATATCACATCCGTGGAAAGGATCTTCAATTCCTTAGCTCCAACAAAAAGCAGGACTCATCAGATGATTCTGGAGAAGGTTCTGGTGGAGATGACGTTCCCTTTTAATGAAACTTTTAGTAGAAGCACCCCTAAATAGGCTAAGCCTCGGGAATGTCTCTTATAACTTTATAAGAGAGTTGTTTAAACGAGAGGTAGAAATAGGTATTTTCCCCACGGGAGATACAGATCTGAGTGCCTATAAGCATTCACCTGAATTCCAGTCTTATCTTGAAACTGCGATAAATAACAGGTTAGACTTTCTTAAGGCCGATATTCCTAGCTTAAAAGTTTGGCATATCAATGGTAGTGAAAACCGTAAAAACAAAGATCAATATCTTTATTCATTTTACGAATGCAATCAACCTACAGTTGAAGAGATTAAAATTTGTGGTGCTCAAGATAAAGTGTTTTTTAGCTCCAGCTATGCAACCAAACACTTTAAATCCTCAGGGTTGACTAATGTAGAGCATATTCCTCTGGGATTAGATGAGGACTTCAAGGTTACAGGAAAGTCTTACTTAAAAGATGTAATTCACTTTGGTTTAATGGGTAAATGGGAAAAAAGAAAGCACACCCAAAAAATTATCCAGACATGGCTTAAAAAATATGGCAATAACCCAAAATATCTTTTAACGTGTTGTGTTACTAATCCCTTTTTTAAGCCCGAAGAAATGCAATCCATGGTCAATGCAACACTTGGAGGGCAAAATTACAGCAATATTAATTTCCTTCCTCCATTAGCGACAAACGCAGAGGTCAACGAGTTGCTCAACTCAATTGATATTGATTTAACGGGCTTGTCGGGTGGAGAAGGATGGAATCTACCATCATTTAATTCAACTTGTTTAGGTAAGTGGAGCGTAGTTCTAAACGTAACCTCTCACAAAGACTGGGCAACAAAAGACAACTCTATTTTAGTTGAATCTTCGGGACAAATTGATGCTGCTGATGGAGTTTTCTTCCAAAAAAATAAACCATTCAATCAGGGAACATTTTATACTTGGGAGGAAGAAGCTGCTATTGAGGCCATGGAAAAAGCAGAAGCTAAAGCTGGACAAATAAACACAGAGGGACAAAAGTTATCGGACAAGTTTACCTATTCGAATACTGTTGATTCCATTTTAAACTGTATTTATAGGAGTTGAAGAATGGCTTGTTTGTTGCTATAATATAGGTATATGAATACTTTACTTAATTCTCTTTTTAATAATTTAAATGATCTCTCACCAAGAGATCTTATGATCAAACAAAAATCCTGTGTTTCTGACACTGGAGATGTCTATATGGCTGAAGTAGAATTAGCTGGCTTTGCAAAAAAAGATATCTCGATTCAGGTAACTGATGGAGTTGTTGAGCTTAGCGCAAAAAATAAGGATCGCTCTCAGAAATTTAAATTACATTTAAATGATTTGGTGGCAGAAGATCACATCTCAGCGGAAATTAAAAATGGCTTACTTAAATTGACATTGCCTAAGAAAAGCGTTTCGGAGGCAAGGCAAATTGAAATCAAGTAATGCCTATATATGTTTATAAACATCCCGAACAAGAAGAATACCGTGAGGTGTTTCAGGGGATGAATGATGAACATGTTTATTCTGAAGGGGGCGTTGAGTGGCAGAGAGTTTTTTTGTCGCCCAACGCCTCCGTTAGCACATCAATTGACCCTTTTAATAGGCAACAGTATATAGATGCCACCTACCAGAAAAAGGGGACGGTGGGAGACATGATGGATCTATCGGCAGAGCTTAGTGCAAAAAGAGCCGAAAAGACTGGGGGCAAAGATCCAATAAAGGAAAAATTCTACGACAACTATGCCAAAGAAAGAGGTGGCGCGGAACATCCTCAAAGGATCAGAGAGCAGGGCTACGAAAGCAAAAATGTCAAAGTAGACTACGATTAAAAAGGAGGATATCTCTTCAGATTAAGGTGGTTTAAACTCTTTTCTGTTAAGGTATATCCTGTGCTGATTCCCTGCGCCGAATCAACTGATGCAATAAGCCCATTAATGGTAGAAATATATGAATGGTATGCTGGAGATGAAGAGACTGTGAACCAAGAAGTAATTAAAACGGGTTCTCCATCTATAATGATAAAGAGGGGGTTTCCTGAATCTCCCGATTCTAAATCCTCTGCTATCTCATCATATGGAGCGGGGACTAGAGATCCATCAAAATAAGTAATGACCTTTGAGTCTCCTGCTCCCGCTTTGGTCACTTGGAAAAATAAGCCCTTTTTTTCATGATCGAAGCCCACACATATTGGTCTAGCGTTCTCATCTATATTGCCAACCGCATCTCTATCAAAATAACTTTCAAAATCAGAAGGAACAACCTT
>CEVB01082560.1_pt1 | contig 47566 bp, 52 predicted proteins | sample 531381 | NCBI WGS metagenome assembly CEVB01 (sample SAMEA2622763, study PRJEB7988) | marine metagenome | biome: marine biome (ENVO:00000447); feature: surface water layer (ENVO:00002042); material: "saline water (ENVO:00002010), including plankton (ENVO:xxxxxxxx)" | depth 5 m | reverse complement strand
ATATTGAAAGAGTATTTTAAAAAAGGTTTCACAACTAGAGATATACCACATGCTGAATTAACTAGTTACTTGAAAGATGATATACGAGTCACTCGTTGTCTTTATTGGGCATTATTTAAGAGATATCAAGATCAAGAAAATCAGTCTCTACATAAAGTATTAGAAATAAAAAATAAGGTATGTAAGACACTTACTCGCATGTACATGAATGGCATGAAAGTTGATGAAATAGAGCTAGATAAAGTACGACATGAATTTGAAAAAGAAAAAACAGACATAACTCTTGATTTATCAAATCAAATTAATATATTAATGGGAGATACACCGATTAATCTTAATAGTCCAGAACAACTATCGCAAGTAATATACAGTCGAAAAGTTATTGATAAAAAAATATGGGGCGATGAATTGTTTCAACAAGTTAGAGACAAAAGAGATTTCAATCGGTGTGTCGAACAGAACACTATGCCCATGTATAAAACTAAAGCTATTAAATGTGATGAGTGCAATGGTAATAAAAAGATACATAAAGTTAAAAAAGATGGCACATTATTTAAAAAACCTAATATATGTAAGAAGTGTTCAGGTGAGGGATTCCTATTGATACCATCTCAAACTATTGCAGGACTAAGATTTAAGCCTACAAGTAAATCGTGGGTGAGTGCTAATGGTTTTTCTACTGCTAAAGGTGATCTTGATGTCTTACAAAATCAAGCACTAGCTCATAACTTGATTCCACAATCTAAGTTTATATCTAATGTGAAGAGATTGTCTGCATTAGATTCCTACTTGTCATCTTTTGTTCAAGGCATTCAAACTTTTACAAAACAGGATGGGTTCTTACATGTTGGTCTCACTCAACACATTACATCTACAGGAAGATTTAGTGGACGTAATCCTAACATGCAGAATATGCCTAGAGGTGGCACATTTCCTGTTAAGAAAGTGTTTGTATCAAGATTTAAGAATGGGCAAATACTTGAAGCTGACTTTGCTCAATTAGAGTTTAGAGTTGCGGCATTTTTATCACAAGACAAAGTGGCTATAGAAGAAGTGAGAACAGGATTTGATGTGCATAGTTATACTGCTAAGATTATATCTGATGCGGGACAGCCTACAAGTAGGCAAGTAGCTAAGATGCATACATTTGCTCCCTTATACGGGGCAAGTGGGTATGGAAGAACAAAAGCAGAAGCAGAGTACTATACGCATTTTAATGAAAAATATAAGGGTATTGCTTCTTGGCATAAGAAGTTAGCTGATGAGGTAGTTGCTACAAAGAGAGTGACAATACCATCAGGTAGACAATACGAGTTTCCATTAGTTGAAAGGAGAAGAAATGGTAGCGTAAGTTTTTTTACAATGATTAAGAATTATCCTGTACAGGGTTTTGCAACAGGATGCATTGTTCCGATAGTATTATTGGAATTTGAGAAATTGTTAGGAAATCTACAGAGTTGTTTAGTAAACACAGTACACGATTCAATCGTTGTTGATGTACATCCTAACGAGGTGGATGAAGTGATAGCGGCAGTAGCACACCTAAATCAAAATCTGCACGACATCATCCACCACTACTATAATATTGATTTTAATGTGCCATTACTATTAGAAGCAAAAATAGGTAAAAATTGGCTTGACACGAGAGAAATTTAGTGTATAACTATAGATTCTATAAAAGTCGAAAGTGAGGATATAATGACTACCAATATAGTAACACAAGATAATATGAATAAATACAATGCTGAAATGGCAAAGATAATGGGTGTAGCTGATGATGATGATTCATCTGAAACTAAAACATCTACACTAGCTAGAGTAAAAATTATCCATGCACCAATTATGGGTATGAAAACTATTGATGGCGAGGAAACAGAAACTGTTGTTGTCAAAGGTGGTTCGTACTCCATACAAATGCCTGACGATAGAATTATTTATGGTAGCAAACTAACATTGCGACCATTCATGCAAAGATACATGTACAAGAAGTATGTACAGGGTACTGATGCAGATAATCCGGGTTACTTTGTAAAAACAATCATGGCTGACTCTTTGAATCAAGACCTTAAAGATACACATGGTGGTTACAACTGTGGTAAACCCGCAGGATATATCAAGGACTTCAAGGCATTAAGTGAGGATATGCAAAAGCTTATACGTACAATTAAACGTGTGCGTGTTATATTTGGGTTAGCTGAACTTACTAATCCTGTTGATGAGCATGGTAAAAAGGTTACTGATCATAAGGGAGACACTCCTGTTATATTTGAAATAGATAATAGGACTAGCTTTAAAACATCAGGTGAGCCTTTTGCATCTTTAGCTAAACGTAAGCATTTACCTATACAACATCTTATTGATTTTACAACTGAAGTACAAGAGCTACAAACAGGTGGTAAGTACTATACAGTTCTTACTAAATTACATGCAGGATCAATTGATGTTGATAAACAAGATGCTGAAACACTTCAGTCATTCTTGGATTGGATCACTAATTACAATAATTATGTTACAACTAGCTTTGATGAAAAGAGAGGTAACTCTGTGCCACAGGAAGATGCAGAAATTATTGATAATATTATGGGCAATGATTTACCTGAAATTGAGGTAGCCTAATGAATCATCCTGTTGAACTGTTGGCTCAACAGTATCTTAAAAATATTGTTAATAACAAAACTAAGATGGACTCTGACACTATCGAAACTGTTGTTAATGATATAAGAGATGCCTTGCACCGACAGTTCGCGGGAGAGACACGAGATGAATTTAGATTAAGACCATCTAACTTGGGCAGACCTAAATGCCAACTATGGTTTGAGAAGAACAAGCCTAGTAAAGGATCAGATCTGCCCTCTAACTTTGTCATCAATATGTTTCTAGGGGATGTTGTTGAAGCAATATTCAAAGGCATCTTACGAGCCATGAAAGTTGAGTTTCAAGATAATGGCAAGATTGACTTAGACGTAGAGGGTGAAAACATTACAGGCGAATACGATCTTATATTAAATGGCAAGGTTGATGACGTTAAGTCAGCATCAGCTTGGTCATATAAGCATAAGTTTGAAAACTATGGTAGTCTAGCAGAGCATGATGCATTTGGTTACATACCACAGTTAGCTATCTATTCAGAGGGTACAGGTGCTGATGTAGGTGGTTGGTGGGTAATCAACAAAGGCAATGGCGAGTTCAAGTATGTATCAGCAGAAACTATGGACAAAGATGCTGTAATGAAAAAAGTTAGATCAACAGTTGCTTATATAAATAATGATGAGCCTTTTGAAAGATGTTACGAGCCTGTTCCTGAAACATATAGAGGAAAAGAGTCAGGTAACATGGTCTTACCTAGAGAGTGTCACTTCTGTAAATATAAGTATGATTGTTGGGATAACATTCAGGAATTACCATCAAAGGTATCTCAAGCTAAAGAACCACCTATAGTTGAATATATATCATTAGCATGAAAAGAAGACATAACAAACGTAAATATCGTAGTGGTCTAGAAGAAAAAGTAGCAGAGTTTATTAAAGAACATGAATCTTGTGTTCGTTATGAAGAGTTCAAGATCAAATGGACAGATGTACGTTTTAGAGTATACACTCCTGACTTTGTTTTAGATAATGGTATTATTATTGAAACAAAAGGACTGTTTACTAGTGAAGATCGTAGAAAACATATTGAGGTACAAAAGCAACATCCTGAATTAGATATTCGATTTGTCTTTACAAATGAAAGAAGTAAACTATATAAAGGTAGCAAGACAACTTATGGTATGTGGTGTGATAAAAACAATTTTAAATATGCAACGAGGATTATACCTCTTAAATGGTTAAAGGAAAAAAATAATGTACGTAATAAATGAAAATGATTTTGCCCTTATTGTAAAATGTACAGAAAAAAATGGTGAATGGGATGGCAATGTAGACATTAAATTATTTTATTCTGAAGACAACAAGCATGGTGACGAAGCTATAGACAATGTTCTTAAAATGATGAGTTTACTTAGAACATGTATTACAATGATGACTGAAGATAAAAAGTTCTTAGCTAAAGTTCATGCTAGAAATAAACAAGAGCATGAAGCTCAAGTACATGAAGAGATGGATAAACATGATGCACTTGAACATAAAGTAAAGAGCAATCCAAAAATAATATCCAAGAAAGGTAATGTAATAACTATTGATTGGGGGCAAGTCTAATGGCTATAGAAGAGTTCAAAGGCAATTATACAGAAGATGCATTTACACCTAATATAAAAGACATGGTAAATAATCCACCTCATTACAATCAACATGGTATAGAATGTTTAGATGCTATACGAGCCGCAACAGGTGAGGGGTATCAGTATTATTTACAAGGAAATATATTAAAGTATCTGTGGAGATATAGATATAAGAATGGAAAAGAAGATCTACAAAAAGCATTATTTTATTTACAAAAAATGATTGAGGAAGTAGATGAAAACTAAAGTATTCTTAGTGCTTGACATTGACGAGGAAGAGAATATACTTCCTGTTGACGATGGCATTGAGGATGCTGTACAAAGCATCATTGAAGATTTAATCTTTGATGTTGATGGAATTGAAATAAAGAGCATAAAGGTGACACATGACAAACGCACTACCAACTGATTATCAAAACTTCATAGCTGTTTCTCGCTATGCAAGATGGATCGCTGAAGAAAACAGAAGAGAAACGTGGACAGAAACAGTATCAAGATACATGGATTACTTATGTAGTAAGATTAATATAGACAATGCTACTAAAGGGTATCTGTGGGAAGCAATACATAGCTTACAAGTGATGCCATCTATGAGGGCATTGATGACTGCGGGTGTTGCACTTGATCGTGACAATACTGCGGGATATAACTGTGCTTACTTGCCTGTTGATGATCCCAAATCATTCGATGAAGCTATGTATATATTATTGTGTGGTACAGGTGTTGGCTTTAGTGTTGAAAGACAGTACACAGAAAAGTTACCTGAAGTTCCTGATAAGTTGTATAAGTCTGATACATGTATTAAAGTAAAAGATAGCAAAGAGGGATGGGCAAAGTCCTTACGTATATTGATATCACTTCTATATGCGGGTGAGATACCAACTTATGATGTTTCAAAAGTACGTCCTGCGGGATCTAGACTGAAAACATTTGGTGGTACTGCATCGGGTCCCGGTCCACTAGTGCAATTGTTTCAGTTCGCTATCAATACATTTGAGAATGCTAAAGGACGTAAGCTTAATTCATATGAGTGTCATAGTCTTATGTGTAAAGTAGGTGATGTAGTTGTATCAGGTGGTGTACGTAGATCAGCAATGATTAGTTTATCTAATTTATCTGATATAAGAATGCGCCATGCTAAGTCAGGTGAGTTTTGGAAGACTGCACCTCACATGAGTATGGCTAACAATAGTGTTGTTTATACAGACAAGCCTGATGGTGCTACATTCTTACGAGAGTGGACTTCACTTGTTGAGTCTAAGTCAGGTGAACGTGGTATATTCAATAGAATTGCCGCACAAAAGCAAGCTGAGAAGAATGGAAGACGTACAGCAGATATAGATTTTGGTTGCAATCCATGCTCTGAGATTATATTGCGTCCATATCAGTTCTGTAACCTCACAGAGGTGGTAGTTCGTGATAAGGATACCTCTGATGACTTAGCGAGAAAGGTGCGACTAGCAACGATTCTAGGCACAGCACAGGCCACATTAACAAAGTTCCCATATCTTAGAAAAGTCTGGACAGACAATACAGAAGAAGAAAGACTTCTTGGTGTTAGTCTTACAGGCATCATGGACAATGGTTTAACTAGTTCTACTTATGATTTGAAACACATACTAGAAGAGTTAAAGCAAGTGGCTATTGATACAAATAAAGTTTATGCTGAGAAGTTTGGAATACCACAATCTACTGCTATTACTTGTGTTAAGCCTAGTGGTACAGTATCGCAGTTGTGTGATTCAGCTAGTGGCATACACCCTAGATATTCAGAATATTATATAAGAACTGTAAGAGGTAGCAATCACGATCCACTTACACAGTTTATGAAAGATCAAGGTGTTCAAAATGAGCCTTGTGTAAGTAAGCCTAATGAGAATACTGTGTTTAGTTTCCCTTTTAAGTCACCTCTTACATCCACAACTGCATCTACTATGTCTGCTATAGATCAATTAGAATTGTGGCTGACGTATCAAAGGCATTGGTGTGAGCATAAGCCTAGCTGTTCTGTCTATGTCAGAGACCACGAATGGGCAGAGGTAGGAGCATTTGTTTACAAACACTTTGATGAAATGTCAGGTGTATCTTTCTTTCCTAAAGATGATCACGTATATCAACAAGCACCATATAGTGAGTGTACTAAAGAAGAATATGAAGAAGCAATAAAAAAAGCCCCATCTAGAATAGATTGGAGCTTGTTAAAGGACTTTGAGAAAGAGGATACTACCTCTTCTAGTCAGACATTTGCTTGTAGTGGAGATTCATGTGAAGTTGTAGATATTGGTGCATAATGCAATACGATCTATTTAAAAATCCATCTGAAGATGTTGATGGAGAAAAAGATGGTAAAGTATGTTGCAAGTGCAAAGAATATAAAACACTTGAAGCGTATGAATGGTTTTCAGGATCTACTACGTGGAGAAGACCAGAATGTAAACAATGTAGAACAGAGAGTAGGAAAACAAGAGAGGAGTTAAAAAAGTATACTCCACCACCAAGTGAAGACCACACTTGTCCAATTTGCGAAAGAGATATAAAAGAAATATCTTTATATACAGCAAAGAGAATGAGTACATTTGTTTTAGACCATGATCACGAGAAAAAAGTATTTAGAGGATGGCTCTGTAATACTTGCAATGCAGGTTTAGGATTGTTAGGAGATAACTTAACTGCATTAAAAAGAGCTTATAACTATTTAAAGGAGTTCAAAGATGAACATAGTTGAGAAAGGATACAGAGCTTTTTGGAAAGGCAACTTAATAAATCCTTATAATACAGGTACTTATAGAAATAAGGAATGGGAGAGAGGTTTCAACAAAGCCTACTTTGAGCAGTTAAAAAGGGTAAAGAAACATGAATCTAGAAGAGGAAGCAAAAGAGTTCATTAAAGATAAGTCAATTAAATGTAAAGAAGACTTAAAATTAATTATAAAAGAATTAAGAAAAGTGCTTGACAAACTAGAAAAAGTATTATAGAGTATATGTAGATTGATTGCTTAATTCCTTTGCGATCAATCGTAGCTGTGTGGTCAACTCTGAGGGGGTGGTATTAGTTTACTGCCCCCTTTTTTTATTAAGGTCTTGTATTTTTTATATCTTTTGCTAAGTTTATCATGCTCTGTAAATCTGCGTTGGATAAATCTTCTAGCTCTCTTAATTTTACATTCTCAGATATGTCTTTGTTGTAATACATATTGAAGTTTTGAATTGTTTCTTTGAATGTTCTTCTGTCTAATTTTCCTATTTCCATTACAAGTCTTAATCTTTTTGCAAATTCTTCTGTTCCTAAACCACCTTTTTCAAATGTAAAATCTTGATTAGTCATAATACTACCATTGATTGCATCTTTAAGAACTTGAGTAAATGTACTACTCACCATATTTGTAACCATTTTAGTTTTATCATCTTGAGATGCTGCATTCCACTTTTCATTATGTAGCATCTCATATGCATTATTCTCAAGTATTGGTGCAATTATTCTATTCATGTACATATCAGCTTCTCTAAATGGACTCTTATATTTACCTTGTTGTTTCCAAGCTTGTAGGTTTGTCTTATTTAATAACTGTTCCATGTAAGTCATTCTTCCTTGACTTTTCATACCCAATAGATCATTCCAACCACCTGATGTGTATGTTGCATCTGCCCTAAATGGTGATCTTAATTCTACTGCACCTAATGCTTCTATTTCTTTTTCACCTGTTAAGGTACGTAAAAGATTACTTGTATATCTAGTTAATCCAAATATCATTCCTTGATAAGATGCTTTGTTGGGTACTGTTAACTTAACATCATCTTCTCCTAAAAAGTACGTGGCTAGTTTTTGATATGCATCACCAAAAGGTCTAGTATATCCTGTAACCATATTTTGTGGAATAGTAGTAAGTGATTTTGTAACTAGCTCTTCCCATGACTTGTTTTCCCAATCTACTGCATCTTCAATTATAGCTCTCATATTCATAACAGATTTTGCATTTCTAGTTATTTGACCAAGAACAAATTGATCTGCCAAATCAGATTTAAATTCAGGAGTAAAATCTGTTGTTGTAGTTCTTTCTCCTGTTTTCTCATTGATGTTGTATCCTTGCTTTATATTATAGGCTCTGCCTAATATTGCACAATTTGAAAAGGGGAACATGTAACGTATAGAAACTAATTCTCCATTAACAATTTCTTGATCCCACGCTAGTCCTTGTTCAATCTTTTCTCTGTCTCTTTCAGCGCATTGACCGATAGCACTAATTTTTGCAGCACCTTTTATGGTAGATGCCCACCAACTGTCATCATCATCAAGTTGTGTCGCTAAGACAACAGCAGGCGCACCTCCAATAACACCTTTCATTGCTCTTCTTTGATCTTGCAATGTACCAAAAATATCACCTGATTTTAATTTATCAGCATTGATACCATATTTAGCAACTTTTGCCATCCAATTGATACTGCCACCACCTAAACCATCATATAAGAATGCTATAGTATTATTCATAAATTTACCAAAAGGTAGTAGTGTGCCAAGTCCCGGAACATCACCTACTTTTTCAAGTGCTGTTGCCACTTCTTGTAACCCTACAGGTAGTCCTGCTTTTTGATAACTCTTGGTGAAGATGTCTTCAAGTGTTCTGTCAGTTACTTCTGCTGTCATTTCAAAGAACTCTTGAGAAGTAATCATTTTTTTAATATTTGCATCAGACTGATTTACAAACTGCATAAATCCCATATCATATTTATTTCTTAAATATCTATCTAGATGACCAATATAAGCATTTGATTTAGTAAAAGTATCAACAGCATTAACTAACATTATTTTTTGTGCAAATTTTAAATAGTAATCTTCATTTAGTCTCATCCATGTGGGGGGCGCACCTACTATTTTACCATCAACTTCTTTTACATAACCAAATTGTTTAGCTAAATCTTCTACACTTTTAACGTCTACACCACCAATAATAGAATGTCTTAATTTTTTTGCAGATTCAGAATCTATATCTAAAATTTTAAAAAATGCTTCTTTAGTATCGTTAGGAGCTAACAAACTAGATAATCTAAATACTTGATTCTGAAATATGTCTTTAGCTTCTTTTATTGAGTACGCTAAAGGATTAACTTTACTTTCTCCAAATGCTACTTTATCGACTGTATATTTTATAGTTCCTGCCATTAACTTAACAGGTACTAATGCTGTATGTGTTAATAGTAAAGCTGTATCAGCTGCAGTATTCATTCCTGTAGCAGCTACCCAACCACTCATATTTAAAGCTGAAGTAGGCCAAGAGGAAACAACTCCTCTTTTCCATGCTGCTTGCATGTAGTGCCAGGGTCTAGGGTGTATCTTTTTAAGTCTAGCTAATTCTTTTTCTCCATCGACTAGATACTTAACTGCTTTAGCATCGCCCATAACCATAGCTTCAGTTTGACTAGCTATATTTAATTTTCTACCTGCATCACTCATTGAGAATGCTAATGCTTTCATAAATCCATCCCACGATGTAGGCTGAGATAACTTACTAGCAAATGGACTCTCACCCTTAAATCCTACATTACGCATCTTTTTAGTGAATGCTGCTTTAACTTGTGGTGAAGTTGTTTCATCCATCAATTTTATGAATGCTGCCATAAATTGATTTCCCTTTTTGGCTCTTTTTAAATCTGCAAAGTACACCAAATCTAGATCTTCTGACATAGTTTGAGCCATGCCCTTAATGCCCAACTCTTTATTTCCAAACATATAAAATTTTATAAAGTCGGTGTCAGCAAATTGATTGTCTTGTTCTAGTAATCTTCTACCTTGCTTTGTTTTAGTTGCCCAATACTCTATAAGTTCTTCATTTTTTAAACTAATCTTTTCTGCAATTGCTGCTTTTTGCTTATCAGTTTTTACAGTTTTAGTTAAGAATCCCTCCATTTGTTTTCCACCTATAGTGAAATTCAAATCTTTAACTAGTCGAGGAGCATGTGTCACTAATTCCACTCCACCTCCAATTAATCCCTCAAATAAAGACATCATTCCTTCGGCATAATTATAACCTTTCTGTCTACCAACAGTCTGTTGATAATCTTGATATATTTTATTTATACCTAATGATAAACTAGCATCAAATAGAGAGGTATATCCAATTTGTTTTAACAGTTGATTAGCAGTTGACTTCTTGACTGCCCTACCTACAATTTGATCTTTTGCTACTCCCTTTATAGCTTTAGCACCACCAAACTTACCTAAAAATTTACCAACAACAATACCAGGAACATAATTAGTAGGACTTTCAACAGGATTTATTATATTTCCAATATGCTCAAAAGCACCATTAATTGCTTCTCCCATACTACCATGTTTATTTTTTAATCTGCTGTATATGGATGGATACTTATCCCAAATATCATATGCTGTTTTATAATGATGTAAGTTCTCTGACTTTTCTCTTCTTACAGCTAATGCTTCTCCAAATATACCTGCATCTGATGAATCTATGTTTCTCATTTGTTTTACATAATAATCTACTACTTGTTTATTATTCCATGTATCAGCAACTGCACCATACCCAACTAACTTTAGGTAAGATCTTAATTGTGAATTAATTCTCTGATCAGACTCCATATTATCTCTTTTGATAATTTCCATTTCATCTATGTAACCCTTATCTATTGGGGTAGTTGCAAATAGAGAACCATCTTCAGGTTGATTCAATACAATTGTATTTTCTGTTGCATAAGTTGATGGTATGTCGATTACATCAAATTCTTCATTACTATCTTTTTTTGATAAGAAAGGATTTTCCATTTATATACTTAACCTCCAATTTGAAGCATTAATAAATTCTGGACTCAAGGCTTCTTGAACTGTGACTGTATCTTCTCCTCCCTCTGAAGTAGTGTATCGTAATCTAGTTCCACGTTGTAATATGCCACCTTGAACACCACCCATAGCGTCTATAAATAATAGTAACGATTTTCTATCTGCAAACAGATAATCTTGACCTATACCGTCCTGGTTAACTATATCTATTAAAGCGTCTTGAGTAAATTGTGTTTGTGATTCTCTTCTTCTGTTTGAAGCTAATTTAATTGCATCAGCCATTTTTTCACCTAATATAGATATGTAATCATTACCTACTACTATATCTCCATTGGCATCAGGCTTCATCTCCCTTATTGTTTTTACATAAGCTTCTCTGTGTAGTAGAGCATAAAGTTTATTACCTGCCCTAGATAAATTTTCCATATTTCTGTGGTGTGATTGTCTAATTTTCAGACGTTGCTCTTCATCTTCAAGCCTACTCAAATCAGCATTTTCATTATTTTGCCTAGCAACGTCAATCTTTGCACGAACTATTCTTAATCTCTCTGCAATTCCCTCACTTGCTTTTTGAAGTTCTTCAGGATTACCAGACCACATAATATTAAATTGACCTGTTTCAGGATTAAAAATTTGACCAAATTGGCTGACAGTTGCATTGTTCTGTATTGAACTTAATGTATTTGAAATTGAAGCTACATCTCCTACATTAGATATAGTATTTATATGTTCACTAAGCTTCTTTTTAATTTTAGCATCTAATTCATTAGGCACACCTGCACTATAGTCTATACCACCAGGAACAGCTTCTAATTGTTCTTGATCAAATCCAATAGATCCTAAAGGCAATTCAGATAGACGATCATACGCAATCATTTCATCTCCTATTTGAGTTTGTCCTGCACCTCTTAAATATTGATTTGCTAAGTCTAAACCAGCACCAGGACTTCCATAAGAAGATGCAAATATACCTGCTCTAAATTGATTTGGGTCTCTTGCTGTTTTAAGTAGCTTTTCATATCCTGCATAAAACTTTCTAAGTGCTTGCCCTACTTTTTCAGGAGTATTCTCAAAACCCTCTATTGGACTCACAGCACCTGTATAATTCTTCAATGCAGGCATCATCTCTTCCATATCTTGTGCTGTTAATTTAGCCTGACCATTTAGAACACGAGCATCATTTATTTTCTTAGTCATCAATCTAAATTCATCTAACTTGTTTGCTTTGATTAATGCTTGTATAAATCTGTCATCTACACCTTGAAGCTCATTAGTTATGTACTGAGTAGTGTCTTTCATCCATGCTTCATTTTCTTTTATAGCAGGAAGAATATTTGATCTTAGATTACTTAATGCATTTCTAGCAGTTAAAGAAGCATATTCTGTAGACCTCTTTTGATTGTCTTTTATAACATTATGAATACCTTTTGCACCTTTAGGATTGGCTGCTAAATTCAATGCTGTTAAAGCTAAGAACGCACCATCAGCAAAATTAAATCCTTTGCCAATACCTCTTAAATTATCCATAAAACTACTTTTCTTTACTTTTGGATCTCCTAAACTCATTACTGTCTCCTTGCCATTAAGCCTTGTCCTTGATCCATTTCAGGCATCATTTCAGGAGTAGGCATCTCTTGTGTGGGTTCTTCTTGTGTAGGTTCTATTGATGACTGTTCCATTGGCATATCAGTATCCATTATATCATCTGTATCATCAGCTTTTTCTTCTAATAAATCTGCTGTTTGCTCCATCAGATCTACACCACGATCATCTTCTTCTGTGTCTCTAAGTCTTTCTATCTCTTCTCTTAATATGGAAGCTTTATAGTTATTATTGCCTTGTTCAGGATCTTCCATATCATTTAAACCATCAACCATACTTATGCCTGCTTGTTTTCCAATCATTCTAATAAATTCATGTAAGATAGGACTAATTAATAATCTGTTGTCTATGCTGTGTTCACCTTTCATTACAAAGAATAATGTCACAGATTCTACTATTAATTCTATAGGTGTTTTTAATTCCAATAGTTTACATATATTATCTATAAATTCTTTGCTTGATATTCGTTCCATATAAAACTGTATAACCTCTTCCAAGTTTGCCATTTTAGCAGGTCTTTCATATGGTCTACTTTTAGGTTCAGTTAATAGTGACTCACCGGGCATGGGTCTATCGTAAAAATCTGCCATTAGTTGCTCCTCTTAGTTCCTAAACTTTTTAATATTGGGTGATCAGGATGAAATGCTCTTAGATGCTCAAAAATAATTCCCTCTAGTTCTCCTCTGTCTTTAGGAAAATAGTAATTAAATGTTTCGCCTTTTGAATCTTTCCTCTTTTCAGTTAGCTTATTATTTCTAAAAGCTTCCCATCTAGCCATAACACCTTGTCGCATTCCCTCAAGAGTCTTCTTTCTACTTATAGTATCACTCATATACCAAATATACATCTTGTCTTGATTCTCTTTATTGTACATACTTTGTTTATTTAATCCTAATTCTTTACCACCTCTTTTGAGTATGTCTTCAATTGTACCACCTAACATTTGATAGTATCCTGTAGCTGTAGTATTAGCACCATACTGTTTATTATTATGTTTATTGTACTCGCCACCTTTTTTAGAAAACTCTGCTACTTGTCCTAATGTCATTTGAGTAACATCTTTTCCATAATATTTACTTTTTTTAATGTTGTTCTGATTATTAAATAGGGTATCATATTTTCCCATTCCCTCTTTTCTCATAGCAATCATAGCTTTAGGTATGTTAGTATCCATACCATCAACTTCATAATTAGTTGTTTCGCCACTCTCATTTACAAATTGAGTAGCTCCCTCTACATCACTAAGTGATACAGTAGGTGCGTCAGTCATTGTCTGATTGTTAGGATCATTAAATACTGCAAATATCTCACCAAGTGAATCCATATTTAATGCATTAGCATTGTCTTTGTATATTCTAGCTTTAATTTTTGCTCTTGTATCTGCCAATGTAGAATCTAACAAATCTTTAGCACTTAATTGTTGTTCTATAGCTGCTCTATTAGAGTAAAATTGTTCAGAAAAACTATAAGAATTATCTGGATCATCTTCCATATTAAGCTCCCCTGTAGCTAATCCACCATAATTAAATCCTCTTCTTTCTTCAGCATATGATTTTAATTTTCTATATAGATCAGCATATTGAATTGTATCATTTAATTTTTTTATAGGTTTCATTTAATTTTCCTTATTTTGGAGCTAGAGGATTTATAGCTGATACAAAACCACTAATTAGAGATTGCATGATACCACCTCTAGCATTAGCCTGTTCTGCATCAGCATCCATCTTAGCAATCATCACAGATGCAGCTCTTTGTTTATCATTGTCATCAGCAGTAAATGCCCAATTCATTAAATCTCTATCTGCTTGAAACTCCTGTTCAAGTTGCATCTTTGTTAAAGCTGTAGCATTGTTTGCATCATTCATGTTAGCTGCATTAACAGCGGCATTATTTGCTGTTGTAACATCTTGATACCACTTAGCGTTTGCTTGAGAAACAACTAAAGATTGATTAGCATTAAATTGTGCCCGCTGTTCTTTTAAAGATGCAAAAAACTTTTCATTTGCTGCATCTTCTTGAAATTGAACAGTATTCATTGCATTGACTTGTTCTGCATTAAATCTCTCTGCCTGACCAATTAAGTTTTCTATAAACATATCTACTTGATTTTTTTGTTCAGCATTAAATTGTTTAGCTGCATTTTCAGCAGTTTGATCTTTAAACAGAGCTTGTATTTTTGCTTCTGCTTTAAATATAGCAGTTTGTTGTTTGTTATCTAAATTTTTAAGATCCATTGCTAGAAAAGCTTGAGCATTAGCAACTTCTGCTTGTTGTTTATTTGTAAGATTTGTTATATCTAATTTAGTTAAAGCTGCTGCATCAGATAATACTTTTGCATTTTCTGCATTTAAATTGGCTATGTCTACACTCTGAGCCATACGAGCATTTTCTAAAGCTATCTGTACATCTGCATCATAGTTTTGTTTAGCTATTTCAGAAATAGTAGTTGCATTTTTAACTCTAGCTTGGAACTCCATATTAAATTCTTGACCTAAAAATGTAGCTCTTTGTTCTGCTGCTTTCATAACAGCTTCTTGTCTGTTCGATAAGTTCTTCATCTCAAAACTTGCTTGAGTAGTGGCATCTGCTCTAGCAATAGGTAATGCTGATTCCATAGCCGCCTGTACAATAGCCTGACCTGCAAGAGATGATGCACTTAAACCTCTAGCATTCATAGCCGCTAATGCTGTTCTCATAGCTCCTGATGCCCACGGGGGAGTACGACCTGGTTCAAAGTCAGACATTAATTCATCTAACTGCCCTTTTACCATTGCCTTTGTACTTGGAGTTGCTGTAGCGTAAGCTTTCTCTGTTGCCTTTACAACTGAATCAGCTTTGTCTTTATCATACGCTGATGAAACAAGTTCTCCATCTTGTACTGTTCTTTTAGTTGGATCTTTAACTTTTTGTGCTTCGTCAATTTGAGCAGCATCAAGACCTAATTGCCCTAGATCTTTCTTATCCATAGTCTGCCCCTCTGCTTTTGCATCTTCAGAAACTGTGCCTTGTTCAGCATCCAATGAATCTGTAACTTCAGCAACATCATCTTCAGTCTTTACAACGTCTGTTACTAGAGAAGCATCTAAATCTTTGTTTTCGTCTACTTGATTTGGTGTTCCTATATCTCCTATATCTGGCTTATCTACAGAACCTGTTATTTGGCCTGTGCCTTGATCTATTACAGTAGGATCACCCTCACTAGCAGTAATTAAACTTACATTTGTTCCTGTTCCTAACCCTGAATAATTTTGTACAGGTTTTGTTTTTACTTTTGTAGTAGTATCTGTGTTAGTGTTTGTGTTAGTAGCAGTAATTTCTGGGTTACCACCTAAACCCACAGATTCAGCATTAGTAGTATCAGGAGTAAATGTAGTAGCACCAGGAACTGTTGAGCCAAACTTTTTATTCATGTCTGTAGCTTGTTGTGTATTAGAACCTGCTCCCTCTGCTTTAGCTTGTGCCATCCACTCTTCTTTTGTAAATGGTGCGCCACTAAAATCGTAATTATCAAATGTAGATAAATCTTTATAATCCCCTGATGAACCACTAATATATTTGTTCATTTCAGCTAATCCACCTGGTGAAAATCCTCGTCTTTGTCTTCCTACAAGTGTTGTAGCTTGGTTATACATATCAAACACATAGCTTCGTGCTTGATCATTTCCCATTATGAATGCATTAACTTCATCTGAATGAGCATGTCCTGTATACCCTTTTTGTTTAGCTAATGTGAATAATTGTTGATCTGTAAATCCTGCAAACTCTGCCATGTCTATTAATCCTTACTTAATACTTTATCTAATTTATCTTCTAGTCTATGTAATGCATCCATTACTTGACTGAGATCATCACGCATTTCTTTACGTGTCACGTATTCTTCTCTTGTTTTATTTAGTAGTATGTCTATACGCTTTACTTCCTGTATAAGTCCTCTAAATGCCCATACAGCAGGAGCTATAACTAAAGTTAAAATGATGTTCCAAAACATCCACATACTAATTTCCATATTCTACTCCTGTATTGATTTTAAATACCATACGAGCCAACCAAAACCTACAATTGTACATAATAATATAAATATAAAAATGCCCTCTATAATACGTTCTTTTATTTCTTGCTGACGATATAGCTGTTCTTGTCTAGCTTTTCTAATCTTGCCCTCCATTGCAATCAATTCCTCCCAAGCTTTATGACCATGTGAGAATTGAATGAAAGTTTTAAGCTCATATCTTTGTTCTTCTAGTTTCTTCTTAGCTGCAAAAGCTTCTAATGCTTCTTGTTCTACTGATCCAAATACCTTACGAAAGATAGGTGGATTCTTAGCTTGTTTCTCTTTTTGTTCTATATCAGACACAGCACCCATCCATCTTGATAAATCGCCTGTCATAGATTCAATATCACGACCTGCTTGAAAAGCACGTTTGAGACCAGAAAATGCCGTACTTGCTGTGGTCAGGCAAGCACCAATTGTAATTGGATCAAACATTAAGATGGTTTAGTAGGCCAAGTTACATTATATATATCAGATGCATTTGTTATATCACGTAGCTGTTGTCTATATGTTCTCCATGCACTAGAATCACCATCTGCATCTTCAATCTTGTGTATCTGCCAATCAGCTTCAACTAATAGTGGTTCTCTTTCTGCCCTGACAAATTCTTTTTTTCTAGTGTCTAACTTCGTCTGTAGTTCTGTTTCTTGTTGACTTTTTGTTTTAGTTACATTTCCATCAGCATCTTTAATGTCAGAAAACATATCCTGTTCAACCCACTTTTGTTTCCATTTACCATCTATTTGTTCTACACCATCTCTTACAACAATTTTAAATTGTCCTGATGGAGTAGGTTTAACAACTTCATGTACTTCTTCATATCCTAACGCTACTATAGTACTAGTGCTTATAACTTCAGGAAAAGATGTATTAGGATTATTATTTTTAATATCCACTACATTATGTATTTCTTTTGTATTAATATTTCTATATTCTTTCATCTTTATCTCCTATACATATGCTAAAAATATATAACTTGCTGAACCATTATTGGGTTGTAATACATCTAATTGACTATTCCAACTACTGTCATATTTGACTGTGAATCCTGTAGAACTAGCTTCAATCCAATCTTCATTATATGTATTAGATAGTTGATTAAGAAATGAAACAGTTTTATTGCCACTAGACGCAAAAGATTCAGGTGTAACACACCATCCTCCACCTGAAGTATCGTATCTTTTAATTAATACAAAGCTAGGCTGAAAACCACACTCAATAAATTTAGTTGTGCTACCATCTGAATTACCTGAATAAGAACTAACCTTACTTATTCCCGGATAAGATGCCCAACCTAACCATAAATGATTATATGATGGTTGATTTGTGGCATAATTATTAGATGATGAACCATTGCCTGTAGAAAACATAGTATCTGTTGGTGTAGTATTATTCCATAAAGTTGCAGAAACTGCACCACCTGTAGTACTTAAATCCATATATTGTGTGTTTCCAATATCTTTATGATATACAACAATGGGTTCACCAGATACAACTGTATTTTTTACCCACATCATTTCAGGAACTGCTTGTAAGTCATGCTTCCAATATGCCCAAGCTTGAGGTGTACCTATATATGTTCTTTGATCAAATATACCCGGAACTCTTTTAAATCCATGAGCATATTGATTTGAACCTGTATTCTGCCCCTCATTTCTAGTATATCCACCACCCATTCCAAATAAATTTTGATCTGCAGGTTTAAAAGTTGCACCACTAGCAGGATAGGGATCAGGTATTCCTAAATCATTTGCATCTGTAAATTTAAAAGTAGTATAATGCATCTCATTATACCCTGAATTTAATTGTGTTGAAGTAGTATCAAAAGTGCGTTGATCTAGTTCAGGTAATTTCCTACTAATAAGTAAACTATCATTAGTGTATTCTTGATACAATACTAGATCAGGTTCAAATGCCATAGAGAATCTTGGCTCTACATCTACATCAGCTGCCTCACTTGCAATATCATATACTTTTTGTGTACCATTTTTTACATCTGCATAAAATGATTCATTATATTGATTAGATCTACGTATAGTCCACCATAAGTGTTTTTTAGAGTTAGTTCCATTTCTAAGATTTGTATTAGTGCAGTTTTCATCTAAAGTAAAACCTTCTGGAATAAGAACCATACCTTTAGAGTATCCTGTATAATCTGTACCCATATTTCTGTTTATTCCAAATGCTCTCATATTAGCTGAACCAGAATTTCCTGTAGAGGTTGGTGCTTGTTCACCATTAATATTATTCATAACTACCCAATCACCTGTAGTATGTTGTGTTTTTACCATTACAAACTGCGGCTCCCAATAGCCATTTAAGGTAGGCCATTGTCCATTAACATTATGATAATTGTAAATCTGACCACCATTAGGAGATGCACCTGTTCCTGCTTCATCTTGTCTAGCTACATCTCCTACATATGATCCAAATGCTTGATAGTCTGGATTATCTGCCCATAGATAAGCTATATACTCAAAGCCATTACCATTTGTTTGTAATGAAGCTCCCACATTAAAAACAGAAGAATCAGGGTTACTACCACCCCACTTAACTAGATCATATTCAAAACCACCATAATCTCCACCGGGAGCAGAAAACTCATCTACACCAGCATCATCGCTTAGTTTAAACCATTGATAATACGCAGTACTACCTCCATTGTATCCTGATTTATGATACACAGTCCACGGCTGAGTTCCATCTAATTGTTTTACCCATATCATACCTGGAACATGCCCTAAATTATGATTAATAGATCTACCATTCTGACCATTGCCTGTATAAGTAACTATGTCAAAAAATCCCGGACATTTTCTAAATGTAAATGCAGTATATTCAAAATCAGATGCATTCCATTGCATATTACCACCACTAAGAACAAATCCAAGTTCTTCCGTATTAGGATAACTATTATAAGCAGTATAACTACTATCAGACACTCTTGCATTATCTGATCCTGCAATTAAATAATTAGAACCTAACCCTGTACCCCATATGGTAGTATTACCAAAACTGCTAGATGTACTTTTCATCTTAGTCATAACCATGCCACCATGATCCGTTAAGTTTATACCATTACTAATATATGCAGCACCATTAGCTGCATCACCTTTATAGTTATCTATACTAAATATTTCATCTATAGTTGTAGCTCCACTAGAAACACCTGATAATAATTTTTTTGCTGTCATATTATAATATCTTTCTTATTGAACATTCTTACCTGCTACGAATCCGTAATAAACAGGTGTTGTGTAATCATCTACATAAAAAACAAAAATATCTACAGAATTGGCTGTACCTGTTAATGTAGGTGGAGTTCCACCATCTTTCCATTTAATTTCTGAACCCCATGTTATAGAGTGATTTCCTGATCCATCCTGAATAACTTTGAGTACTAAATAAGTTGCAGCTGACGGGCCCGTACCAACTAGAGGTGGCTGATTAGATCCGTTTGAAAAATCAAATGTTGCAGATCCTGTAAGTGTTACTGCATAGTAAGAATATAGATGCCAAGATGGTTGCCATGTTCCTGAACCTTGCGAATGTGTAGCACCCTCATCTGTAAATCCTTTTGCTTTAAACCAACCATTATTGTTGATAAAGTTTCCTGTGCTACCTAAAACCATTGCCTTACCTACCGCAGAACTACCAACAAACGTACTATTTAAGTAGTTTAGTTCAGTAGATGTCGATGACAATGCCACATTTTCATTTATTTTTGGACTTGTTAATGTTTTATTAGTAAGTGTATCTTCAGAAGTTCTAGATACAACTGTGTCATCTAATGCAGGAAAAGTTAAAGTTTTGTTGCCCGGTCCAAACACACTATGTGCAGGAGCTTGTAATGCCAAATAGTGTGCATTAGCAGACTCACAATACAATCGTAACTCAGATTGAGTTCCATTATTCTTAATGCCAACATACCCTGTTCCTGTATTGAAACCACTTGCATTTGTATTAGTAGTAACTGTACTATCAATAGCTACAGTAATCGTTTGTCCTGAACCTGATGTGTCAATTCCTGTACCACCTGCAATGTCTAGTGTATGAGCATCTAGATCTATAGATAATGCTCCACCACTATCTCCTTGAATGTCTAAATCTTGCGCTGTATTCTGTGCATCTACATATGCCTTAATAGATTCAGATGATGCTAATGTTGTTGAAGTAGCTGTTCCAAATGTATCGTCATCTAAAAATGCAGTACCTGATATTCCTGTATTAAGCACAGGACTTGTGAGAGTTTTATTACTCATGGTAGTAACACCACTATCAACATAAGCTTTTACAGACTGTTGTGTTGGAAAGTGTGTATTTGAATCATCAGCCATATCATCTTGATCTTTGCTTGTCTGATCAAAAACATATGTACTAAAATCTGATACAAGAGCTTGTGTCATCACATCTCCATCAGATATTACAACACCATCTGTTCCTTGAAGTAGTATAGAAGATTGTGTAGTTACATCTCCATCTAACACATTTAACTCAGCTGCTGTAGCTGTAATTGCTGTGCCACCTATTGCTAAATCATCTTTAGCTACTTTAACTAAACCACTACCTTTAGGTGTAAGCACCATGCTAACATTAGTATCAGATCCTGTAGCAGAAAGTGTTATATCTCCTGTTGTAGCCGCATTAGCAACAGTAAATTGATTTACAGCAGTAGATGTTGGGGAAAGGATAACAATATCTCTACCATTTGTATCTTTTATTGTTGGTGCTTGTAAAGCAGTATCAGCAGCAACTGTACCACTATAAAATCCATCTCTAAATTTATTTCCACTAGCACCTACATCTATTGTAGCTGTACCTGGTGTAATAGCATTTGTAGATGTTCCTAATTCACTATTTGCACCTAATGTAGTAACTCTAGGACTATCTGTTCCATTGTGAACATGTCCTGTACTAGCATTAAATGCTGCAATAATAGAAGTAAATTCATCATTGAGATGCTCTTCTCTAATTACGTCACCTGATGCAGGCAAGCCTACTCCATTTGTTGTGACTGTTCTAACCTGATATGTATTCCCCATAATGCTTCCTTTCCAAATCTATGTGGTTATTGTCTTGTTTCGGTACTATATTCAAGTACAGCGGTATCTAATCTAAAAGGTGGATTTGTAGATTCCTCTTCAATTCGTATGGCTACTGTCTTGCCTGAACCGACTACATTGTTATTGTATAATTTATCAAAGCTCTGACTGAATCTAGATGTATCATATACAGATGATGATGCATTATAAAATGTTAAACCTGTTCCTGTTGTTGACACACTTATAGGATTAGGCTGTATTACTGACTCTTCTCCTTGATCATACTTAATACTTACAGTTGCTGTAATTGCACCATCTGGATCTAAAAACAAACCCATCTTATAAAATGTTTTTCTAATTGTCGGATCTTGTATAGGCATATAAGGAGACTCGTATATTCCTCTAATATTTGTGCCATCGAATCCATTTGAAACTTCTGTCTGATAAATATATCCATCATCATGTGCGAACAATATTAATTCTGCTACTGCACCAAAATCACCATAATATCTAGAGTCTGATGCATAAGATTTAATGCCTTTTGTTGTTGCCCAATTTAAACCTGTACCACCTTGATCTACAAATTTAGTAGCTATTAATCCCTCTGAATCTGATGTATCAAAACCCTGATTAAAAGCTAGTAGTCTATATTGTGCTTTTTCTCTAATAACATATGAATCAAATGATACAGCATTTAACGAATCTACATTCTTTTTTATAGGCTTAGATGCAACGTCCAATCCAAAATCACCTATCTTTTCAGTAGCACCTAAAGATCTAATTCCATCTGGTGCAAAAAACAAAACGTCACCACCGACCTCTCTAATTGTATCTTCTTTGATACATCCTATATCATCAGTTATAGGTGAAAGCTTGAATCCATCTGTACCTGTAGTAGCAGATCCTGTTACACGTTGTATTGAATTTTTTGTAAATACAATTAGTTGTTCTCTAAATACAATCAGTCCTGTAACTGTATCTTTTACATTCACTTCTAATCCACCATTTGCTGGTCTGAAATCATTATCAGTAGATACTGCACTAAACACAATTGTATTACCTTTTCCTAATACTAAGTGATTTTTAAATTCAGCAACAAATTTAGCTCCTACAGTTGGTGATGTTTCAGCTGCTGTTTCATCTGAAAAAGTAAGTCTATTTGTACCTGATTGCGATCCATCATAATATGCTATAGAATTAATACCATCTACAATTGCAGTCTTTTCACCTGAACCAAAATTATAATTTGTAAATCTAATCTTTGCACCATTCAATGCTGTTCTTTGACTTCTGTAAGTAGCATTATCTAAATGTGCTGCTTCTATAGTTGTACTGTTTACTGTAAAAAACTTATCATTTCTAGCAACTAAAGCTGTATAACCATTACTAACACAAGCAATTAACTGTATTAATTTTTGTGCATCTGTTGGACTTGCTATTACACTACCACTTCCATCATGTACAGGCACTACGTTATCATTGAATTTTTGAAATCCTTTTATTTTTTTATATCCACCTGATAAAGATGGTTCAAAGTTTTCAAGAATAGTAGCACTACCTACAGCATTTGTACCTTGCTGTAGAGGACTTAAATTAGATATTAAACCACCTTTAAATTCTAGTGGAAATGTTTTCCAATCTGTAGCCATTTATGACACCCTCAATACGTTATTTACTCCACTAGTTTGAACAATCATTGATGATCTTAAATAATCGTATCTATTAATATATAGACTTCTCATATACTTTATACCTTGCTCAAACTTCTGTTGAGATATCTGTGCAGATTGATTATCTCCTCTAAATTGATATGCATAAAACATTGCACCATCTACAATTACATGTTGAAACTCTTTTGGTATTGTAGGCACATCAGAGCTTAATGATAAAGATACAGGATTCTGATAATATTCATAAACTACTTCATATGCCTTATCAGGACATGGATAGAATATAAATTCTTGACTTGGTGTTCGTATTATATTTCTAGGCACAGTTCTAATACTGTTGTTTGTATTATATTCGTGATCTACATGATTATCTAAATACTCTTGATAATCCATTGCTTTTAACTTTTTAGTTTCAACACCTAATCCTTTAGTGAAAGTCAATGCAACATTATCACTCAATGTTTGTTGTGTTGATAGCACTAAATTATTCTGATCTGATAGACTAGAAACAGTAACTGTACCAACAATACCCTGTCCTGTAACTGTCATACCTGCTGTAATTGTTCCTACATTTGTATCTACTACTAATGCAGTTGTACTTGATATAGCTCCATTTACTCTTGCAGTAGATGTAATTCTTTCATTTCTTTTAATCCTAAAACTATCCATGTTAATTAACTTAGCATCTTCAGGATATGAGTATCTAGCAATACCTGCAGAAAGAACTTCTTCCTCTTCTCTATGATTCCACGGCCAACTAAACTCCTCGTGATTAATATGTCTAATTGAAGAATTTACTGCATCTTTTGCTGTCTGATAAAAACCTGTAGCTGTTGTAAAAGTAATTGTAGTTAACTCTACTTCATTTAATCTTCTATTTATTTCATTCACTAATTCTAAAAAATTATAAGCCATATTAGTTTTCCTTAATTCTTAATCTAACAGTTCTTTCAGAAACTAAATTTGCTGGAGTGGAAGTTATCTGACAAGTTAACTTATATGTTTTGTTAACTGTTCCACCCTCTAATCTAATAGTGGCAACTGTATCTGTCTGCGTTTGTAATGTTCCTTTTGAAACTAAACCATCAATTGTTATATCTTGATTAAATGTAGCTGCAGTTTTTACACCATCTGCATCATCTATAAACCAAGCCACACGAGGATTAGTTGATAAAGTTTCTGTTCCTAAAAATCGAGACCAATCTATGCTATAGTCTAATTTTTCATCTGGATCTTTTGGTGGCCATTTGTACGACATGTTATTTCCTTATGCTGCTAATAATGTTTTTGATCTAACATTATGTTGTTTTTCTGGTATTAATACTGTTCTATTTTGTTCTTCAATAAATACTGTATTTCTTATATGATTATCTTTAAAATCTACATAAACAGTTCTTTCTTTTGCATATCCCTCTGCATTTACAATAATAATGATATATTGATTTTGTATAGCAGTTGTTGTTACAAATGATGGTAAAATTAAATTTGCATTTCCAACTACTTGTAGCTGACCTACTGATGCATTTGCAGATACAGAAGATAATGTAAATGTAGCATTACCTGTAATTTGAAATTCACCTACTGCCCCACTTAATAAAATAGATGGCAGTTCTACATTAGCTGATGCTCTTATTGTAATGTCTGGATTAAAAGTTGTTGTAAGTAAGAATGTTACAAAACCAGCATCATGTGTAGATGTTTCAGATATGTCTATATTGGCATCGCCACTAATAGTAGGTGCATTAACAGAAAGATTTGCCTTTAATCCTACACTACCAAATGTGCCATTGTCATATGTTGCAGTATCATACAGAGATGGAGCATTCAATAATCCTACATCAATATTTGCATCACCTGTTATACTAGCAAAAGAACCTAATGTAGTAACAACATGTGTTTCATTATTACCAATAAAAGTTGAAACACTTACAATGGCATTTCCAATAATTGTTGTATTGCCAATTGCTAGACTGTTTAGAAAGCTAGGCACATTTGTTATTGTGACAGTTCCTTGTATTGTTGCATCGCCTAGCGTTGTAGTTAAAGTTTGATCAGGTGCAACAAGAGTAACATTCGTGCTACCAACACCAGCAAAGGTATCTTGACTAAATGTTAATACACCAAAATTCATTTATTATCCTAATGCTAAATCGTCAGCAATCCAATCTGCAGGAGGACTTTGATTATATCCTTTATACATATAAACAACTATCCCCCCACCATAAGGTGACAAATTAGTATAAATGAAGTGATTATCATTTCCTCCTATTTGAGCATTATGAAATTGTGTTGTAGAAGTTCCTGTTCCATAAGTAGTGTCTGAGCCATCTTTAGTCGGAAGAAACCACCATTTAACTTGTTCGGAACTATTATAACTAGATGATTGACTATTTTCTCTCCATCTTAATCTGAGAGTTTGACCTGAAGAAATTGTAACGTCATCGTAGCCATCTCTTACATTTGTATTACCATCTGATCCCATATTACCACCTGAAGCAATTCTAAACTCCGTACTACTATGACCAACTGTAACATGCATCATCCACATGTTTGCTACAGGATGTCCATGCTTAACTGTCCACGGCGTACCATCAGAAGCAGTCCAACTGTTCGTATAAAAAGTACCATCTGATCCATTCAAACTAGACCCAAATTGTATGGTTTCATGGTCAACTTGTGTTCGTGTGTATTGGCTAAAGTAACTTAGCCCCCAATAGCCCCAATTATCCCATATATCAGTACCCCAATCACTCCAATAATAACCTGTTTTATTACCTGTAGAATTAGGATGATATGTAAAATTAAAAGTACCTGTTGATGATTGCATATCTTTAGTAATAGTAACACCGGCTACTGTTCCTGTTGTATGAAATTGTGGATTATATCCTGGTGGTAATGTCCAATTTCCTGTGCTTTCATAATAACGTAAATCTTGCATATTATGCACACCTTGTTTGCCTATAGTAGCATCAGTAAAAGGATCTACTATTCCCCCCTCTTGTAATATATAACCTGAATTGTTTCCTCTTCCTAATGTCATAAAGTCACCTATTAAGTTGCATCATAAAAGTAATCATAATGCAGATGCATATTGATTGAATTTGTTGCACCGGCTTGAGCATTAATACCTTGAATTGTAGCACTTCCTCCATTATATGTTAAATTAAGTGGATTTTCCTTTGATGCTAAAATAAGAGATGATTTTGCTGGTATTGTCATTGCATTTGCTAAATAAAAAGAACTGCTACTTCCTGTTACTGTATAAACAGTTACAGTTGTCGAACTTGAACTATAATTATGACAAGTTAAATTATATATATGATAACCATAATTACTACTTGCATTAAGATAACTAACACTACTTCCTGTAAGTGTATAAACAAGACCATACTTACTTATAATTGTCGAGTCTATTATATTTGCTGGATTTGCCATTATTTCTCCTTATTTAAAATGTTATTGACGATACTGCGATTGATTTAGCTGCAGAAACTCCTGCAGATGATTGTGATGTTCCATCTGCAAATTCAAGTGAAACACCACTCATTAATTTTAATTTTGAGCTATCAATTTCAACTCTACTTGAACCATTACTATCAGTACAAAACTTAATAATACTATTTGCGTGTTGAGCAAACAGTCCAAAATAACCATTCCATGCACCCACAAAGTTTTTTTGAAGAGTTCCATTATTATTATAGTACATATAAAGAGCCGAACCTTTATTGTTCTGACTTCCATCTACAGGATTATTTTCACCAATCGATATAACGTGTCGCCAACCATTTGGGTCAGTTACTACACCTGAAACTCCTACCATAGAATCTGAAGTTGAATCAGTATCAATAACTAAAGCTCTTACGTTATTATTGTCATGGTCATTGTCAGTTCCAACAAAGAAATCCATCTGACCACTACTATTTCTAAGCTCAAGATCATTTCCTGCTAATCTTATTGCCCCTTTGTATGTATCAGCTTGATTTAATTCAATGGTAGGTGAAGAAGATGTTTTTATTTCAAGAATTTCTGTAGGAGAATCTGTGCCAATACCCACATTATTTCCTGTAGTGTTAATACAAGTTTTACCATCAGCTTGCATTTCAATATGATAATGAGAAGCTGTACCTAATCTAAATGTCTGATCTGCTAAAGTTAACACAGAACCTCTAACAGTAGAAGTGCCCGGTTGTTGTAAAAATATTCCTGTTCTTGTACTAGCACCAGAAATTGTTATTGGAGCTTCAGAACCACCATGTACGTGTAAATAATTTGTTGGTGATGTAGTATTTATCCCGATTTCACCATTTGATTCGATTAACATACGAGGATCTGTACTATTACCAACAGTTGATTGACCTGTAACAAATTCTAACTTACCAGATGTTCCTGTACTATCGTCAGTTCTACATCTAATTATACTATAAGCATTGCCATCTAAAGAATTTGAAAACCAAATACCACCCATGCCCCAATCATCATTTGCACCTGCATTGTTAACAAAATACAAACCCGGATCATTATCCTGACCAGAATCTGTTCTTGTAAGCCTAATAGAAGATTTTGTAAAACTACCTCCATTTATATCAAGAGCATAAGCAGGATCTTGTGTTCCAATCCCTACACAGCCCACTTCGTTAATTCTGACTCTCTCAGAACTTCCCTCTACACCTGTATGAAAACAAAGTTGACCACCATTACCATTACTTTCACTTGATCTTACTACAATAGAAGCATCAACTGTAAAAGCTGAACCACTATCATCTGCATTTTCAAATTCTATTTCTGCGTAAGGATAGTCTGCCTGATTAGAACCATTTCCTGTAAATCTAACTATTGGTGTAGCACTAGCAGTAATATGTAATGGTCTGTCCGGGTTAGCTTCTCCAATACCAAGACCTGTTGAGTTTAATCTCATATACTCAACAGAACCATCAGCATTATCAAATGTCTGTGTGCCACCTCTAAAGTTAAGATTAGTATTGGCATCAATTAAAAATGTACCAGAATTATTTGATAAACTTCCTGTAGTTCCAATATTAACAGTACCAGCAAATGTAGCATTCTGTGTTTGATCTATTGTTAATGCAGTTGTCATAGTAGTTGCATTTTGTGTCTTAAATACTAATGTTCCATTATCAGTATCTACCTCTGCACCAACAATCTGTGCTTTAGGATCTATCTGAGAATGTTCTCTAAATGTAATTGTAGGATTATTACCAGAATCAGTAAGTGTTAATCCACCTGCACTAAATATATTTCCTGTAAATGAAGCATAGCCTGTTGTTGAAATATTATAATTATCTGTACCATTAATAGCTAAGTTATTTTGTAAAGAATTATCAAGATAAAAAGCCTTGTCTGCAGGCTGTGATACAAATACTTCCTGACTACCTGTACAGCTTATTTTATCTGTTCTGTTAGTTGCTGAACTTGTTAAAACTGTATCTCTAGATAAAGTATTTCCACTAGAAGTGTAAGTACCTATACCTGTCTCAAAATTGTTGCCATCTACGATAACATAAAAAGTAGTATTACCATCTCCAATACCTGCATTAGCATCTCCAAATGCTAAAAATCCATCTACAGCACCACCAAGAGTAAGTGTTCCTTGCCCTGTGGTGCTAGATGTTTCTTTTATCCTATCTTTAACAACTAATGCCATATTAAGCTACCCTTATTATAGCTGCTGATGAACTTGCAGTAGGCATCTCAATTGTAAAAGTACCATTGTCTGATGACTGTGTAGATCCAAAACTAATTACACAAACTGCTCGTCCTGCTATAGATCCTTTAGTTGATGAATTGTAAATTAAACAACCATCTGAATCTAATGTTGCACTTAAAAATTGTGCATCTGCAAAGTCAACAAATGCAGTTGTACTAGATAATGTAACAGATGCCCCTGTTAAAGTAACACCACCAGCAGTGTATCCATTAGAACTTGGACTTGTGATTGCCGCATGTTCATCATTATTACCTCCTGCTAGTGTTGTGGAAGTTGTAAAAGTCGATCCACCATCATTATCATATCCACCAATATTATAATTAGTTGTATCTGCACCATAGTTATCAGTTGGACTTTGTTTTATAAGAGCTAATTTGAAAGTATCTGAATCAAAATCATGCAAGCCTTTTAGCAGTTCATGTTTAAATGAATTACATAAAGCTGTTGTAACACCCATTATATCCTCCTAAAATTAATAAGTTATAGAGAAAGAGGGCAAGTTTCCTCGCCCCCTCTCAAGTAGCCTACGCTAAGTAGTCTCTATCGACTTCATCAGCTGCTTTTGATGAGCCTGAATCATTACAGTCCATCATCCATGCCCAAATACGAAACTTGCCTGTAGTTACTGCACCACCTGAAAGTGTTGCAATAGTTAAGTCAATGTTGTCGTTAGCAACAGCCATTACAGGCTGAAATGCCGCAGGATTTTGAGCAAAAACACCTGCTGCAGATGTACCATCAAAGCCATCTACAAATACGTCAGGATCTACCATGCCTAAATCTACAGTAAATGTAGATCCGTCACTAGCTGTATCAACCTCTATACCTGCATTAATTACCATTGTACCTTTTGGCACAGCGATAACAGGAATAACATCAGCTGCTGCTAATGAACCCCCTTTATCAGATAAGGCTGTAGCAAGATTTAGCACAGTTTGAACCATGTAAGGTTTTCTACCAGGATTGGAATCCGAACCTCTAGCAGATTGAAGTGTATTATCACCTAAAGCCATATTCAGTTCCCCCCTTACGCTACGTTGTATTTAGCAGTAACAATTGCTTCAGGACGTAATATCTTACGGCCATAGAGGTGCATACCTCTTACAATGTCTGCAAATGAGTCAGGATCACGATAAGTTTCTGTCTTGCTGATTTGTTCAGCAGTAGCAACAGCAGAATCATGTCCTGCAACAATCACACCAAAATCTGTGTTTTGGTCAGATGCACCTGCTTTACCTGCTCCATCACCTACTGCTGGTAGGTTGCTAGAAACGTGTACTCTGAATCCACCTAGATTGTTTATAGTAAGTCCATTTTTAAGACCTGCTTCAGAATAGTCAGCATTTACTAACTTTGAATTTTCATCCTGTAGTAGCTCCATAAAAATTGGATCAACGACTAGCCAACGACCTTGTGAGTCAACTTGCTGTTGATTCAATAGTCTTGACATTCTGTTAATGACTTGCATCGGTGTAACAGTTGTAGTTACTGCACTTGCTTGACCTGGCAAGACATTTGCTAATGGAATGGAGTTGTCTCCACCACCACCTGATGCAATTGAACTAAATGAACCTTTAATAAGTTTCATAGAGCTTAACAATTCATCATTACCAGCGGTTGCAACAGCCTTTGTTCCATTAACGACTGAGTTCACAGCATTACCAACAGCATGTTTGGATGGCTGTGAGTAGCCTGACATATATGCCAATACTTCTTGGTCATAGTTATCAGATAGTCTATATGCAGCTCTGTCAGTTGCGAGTTGCATAAAGTTTACATGACTATGAGCTTCTTCAATGTCATCCATCTTGAAAGCATAGTAGTTTGCTTTGTCGATAACGAGACTGAAGTCCTCATCGTCTAGGTCTTGTGCGGATACTTGCGTACCACGCTTATATTCACTAACCGAAATTTCCGGTTCCTTGATAATCTTTACTGTATCCCCTTGATTAGCAATTTCCCCGAAATAATCAGAATTAGTGATGTCTCCAACTACAGTAGACTTACGAAAGGCAAGCTGTACTTGTTTGGAGTAAATGATCGCAGAAAAATTACCATTAGGTAAATTACCATGACCAGCTTCTTTTGGAAAAGCCATATCACATCTCCTTAATATTTGGCTCAAGAATAGCTAACACTTAGAGAGAGGTCATACTTTTAAGGTGAATACGTATATTGGCTTAATCGTATGAGTGGTTCTTCTTTTGTATTACTATTAAATAGTGGTTATCTTGCACCACCTGATATGTCATACACAAATTGTCCTGTACGAATCGCTTCCATGATTTTATCTTGGTTCTTTTCATACTCTCGTGTAGACATTTTATTTACTACCGACTCTTTAAGGTAGGATGCTTTTGCATCGGCTTGAGGTGTCGATCTTCCTCTTTTTGGTGAGACAGCCTTAGCGGCTGACAAATCAACATTTGATTTTGTTGATATTCCTTTGTCTGCTTTATACAAATCAATTACTCTAGCTGCTGCTTTAGCATCTGTAGCGTTATCGTATAAGGCAGTTTGAATCCACTTGGGCTGATTTTCTGCCCAATCATGGAACTCATCTTGATCTCTAATTTCAGCAAAGTCAGGATGGAGTGCTAGTAGTTCAGCTTCTGCTTTTTCTACTTTAGCTGATTCTCTCATTCCCTCTATTTCTTTGACTCGCTTGTCTAAATCTTGTGATGCTTCTCTTGCTTTTTTACTTGCAATAGTTTCAACTATGCCTGCAATATCAGGATATTTCTTTGCCCATGCATCAATTTCATCTTCTGATTTAGGTAATACTAATTCATTCTTAGTTGCTAAATCTAATTGTTTTTTTAATTTGTCGATCTCATCAGAAAAACTCTTTTCTTTATCAGCTAGATGTCTTCGTAGATCTCCATAGCGTTTTTTAAATGTCTGTTCTTCCTTGCTGAGATTCTCATCTTCGTTTGTAGCTTCAGGAACTTCTGAACTCGTGACCTTTTCAGTTGTTTCTGAAACCCCATCTCCTTGTGCTTGAGAAGACAGTTGTTCCAATTCTTTTTCAGCTTGTTCTATCCTTTCCTTATTTTTATTTTTAGGTCTAGGATTTACATATCCTGCAGTTTTTGGTTTTTCAACTTCTGTTAATTCTGGCATTATTTCCTCCTATAGGGTCTAAATATTAGAGTAGCTATATTGGTTACTTCTTCTTTGTGGCTGTTTTTCTTTTAGCTCTTTTTTTAACTATTGTTTTTTTAGTAGGCATTCCACCCTCATTGAATATCTTAAATTTTTCAGCAGCTTCACCACCACCATATGCATCTGAAAGATCAGCTTGAGCTTTATTGTATTGATTTTTTTCTACTTCTAAAGATGCACCATCATCTCTTTCATTCATTATTCCTGAAGCATAGTCAGTAGCTAATGTTGGTGTAGGTGGAAAATTATCATCGTCATCATCATCATCTCTACCTTTACCAAAATTATCTGCTAAATAACTTCCTGAATCACCTGTAGGTGCATCGCCACCTGACCTCTTACCTTGCGTTCCTCTTTCCATCTCTGATCTTGTGGTAAGATCTGTAGTGCCTGCTTGACTATCTAATACATAATTATCATATTGTTCTTTAAGACTTTGTGTAGGATCAAGAGATGCTGTCATAAGTCCTGTATTTGAATAGTCCTGTACATTAAATGTTAAATCTATATAATTATCAAGATCACCCATAGCATCAAGTGTCTCGTCATCTTGACCACCTGATCTTGGATTACCACCAACAACATTAACTTTCTTTTTAGGATCATATATTACGTGTTTACCACCTTTAAATTCATAAATAATTCCACGAACTTTATATTTTTCTCCCTCTTTCATTCCTCCTGGATTTGATTTTAGAATACTACTTAACATTTGTGCTTGTGCATCTATATAATTTCCATTCTCATCTCTTTCAGTATTTACTTTTACTTGTTGTCCTGTTTCTACATCTGTATATCCACCATTTCTTAAAATATCAGATGCTCTTGCAACAACATGTTTATGATTTAATTTTATAACAGGATTAACAACACCTTTAATTAAACCTGTAAAGAATCCGTCTTTATCATCTTCTTTGCCATAATATGTTGCAACATCATCAGCATAATTAGCCAATTGATTAATATCATAGTTTTCTATAAAATCTTTTTTATTAACTTCTCTAGCACCACCATCATCATCATTCGATTGCACACTTGGATTTTGTTCTTCTGGAGGTTCGTCATCTCCTGTTCTAGTTTGTCCATCTTTCCAAGAATTATATTCATCTTGACCTATTCTATCTATTACAGTCTGTTCTTCGTTTGAATTTAAGTTAATCTCATTACACTTTGACACAATGTCTAAACCTGCATCACTAGTAATATCAACATAACCACCCTCGTATGCCCCACTCGCAATAGGAATTCTATCTGCTTGAGCAAGTACAGTCTTTTGTTTACATCCATCAGCAACAAATCTTATCATTCTACCACCTGCAGATGTTTTACTAAAATACTGTTCAGAAGCTGTATTATCTAATTCAGGAGTATATGTTTGTCCACCGCCACTTTGATCTACAGTAGCAACACCTGTATAGGCTTTTAATACACCACCTTTATTCATCTGTGGTGTTGGTTCTTTTGTTTGTAATTCAGCTATTTCAAAAGGAAAACCATCAGGCTTTTGTGGACTAGGCATAGATGCTTCTTGTGGAATAGGACTACCACCAATTCTACCTCTTCTATTCATATCTTCAAGACCTCGTTTTGCTTCACCAATAAGATCTTCAAAAAACTTCAAACCAAAAAATTGAACAACATCTGCAGGTATTACATATTCACCCTCACTTAATTGCGCTGGTATATCATCTCTAACTTCACTAGCTAAAGAACCTGGTGGAACTTCATTACCACTTACAGGATCACGAGTCATGCCATCATCTTTCATGCCCCCCTCTTGTAACATTAATTCCATCTGTTGATCTTGCGTATCTTTAGCCATTTTATATTCCCATCATTTTTTGTACTCTATCTTTATATTCTAATGCTTTCGCTTTTCCTTGTAAGAGTTTCCAATTTATTGCTTTGACCCAATCTGGATCTGGATTAAATATGTTTTTCTCAGCGCGACTTAAATCACCATATCCAACTCCCATTGCTCTATTTGTTTTATCTTTAAATGCTCCTAATAGAGAATCATTTCTTATGCTTCTATTGATTGCTTCATCATTCCAAATTACATAGTTATAAGATGGCTCAACATGGTCAAGTTTACCTCCGGGCCTACTGTAATCAGACAGATACTTCATCGCACTAATGCCATTACTTGACAGATATCCAGCAACTTGTGGCTTGTTCCAATTATATTTAGCTTGTAGATAAGCTTGAAAATCGCCACCCATTATTCCACCATGTTTAATTTTCATTAAAACATTTTCAGCTACTTTTTGTGCTTCTTCAAGTGTTTCAAAAGTTTGTTGCAATTCTGGAAAAACTCTTACAAGACTACTGTCGCCTTTTCTACTTTGATAATTTCCTGAATTACTCCATATACCATCCTCATCATATGTTCTTCTTTTTAATGCATCAAAAAACATATCTACTCTATATCCTACAGTAGCATCAGTAGGAACTTTTCTTGAAGTAGCTGATTCAAATTCTCCAAACATATCTGTATCATATTGTTTTACATGATATTCAGGATTAGACTTACTCGTAAGCACAGGATTAATTTTAATTCCTACAGGATGCTCTTGTTCTAGTTCTAATATAAATCTAGATGCTTCTCTTAGTTGCTCCATACTATCTCTAGCTAATTTAAATTCTTCGTACATTTCTTTACTTCTACTAGAACCATCTATTAATGCTTGTTTATTTGTGCTTTTTATTCCATTAACATAATTATTCCAACTTAAATGTTGGTTTCTAATAACATTATTTAATTCATTTGTTGGTATATATGGTAGTATCTCTTTAATAAATGCAGTTGCATTTTCATTAGAGACATCTCTTCCTGGTGCTTTATTAATTACATCATTTAGTTTTTGTTTTAAATTATCTGGCAACCAATCAACTTTTGTTAATTGTAAAGCTGGATTAGCAGACTTAGAATTAATATTTATTCTTTTTTGTAAAGAAACTAAATAATCAGTAAATGAACTATTCCAAAATAATCTATCTTTACTTTGAGGTACAGCGAACAAAGCTTCAAATTTATCAATGTTATTTCTGATTTTCTGTACTTTTGGCGTGTAAGTAAAACTTTTTATATTTGGCAATAGTGCTTGAACATGTGGTTCTTTTATTGATCTTTGAAATGCAACGTCTAATCTAAATGATGTACGACCTACATTACCTAAATATTTTGGATTTTCTTCTATACCTGGTTTAACAACTATAGGTGTATATTCATTTGTAATACTCCACATTGAATCACCTGAATTTGGATTTGCTAAAACAATATCCATGTATTGAAATTCTTTATCTGATAAATGTTTTAATCCTTGCTCTGCCATATCTTTTTCAAAGAATAAAAGTTCTGACGTATGCAGTTTTAAAGATGACTGATAAAGTTCTCCTTTAGAAAGTTTTCCCGTTTTAGCAGCAGATTGCAGAGCTTGAGTACCACCACCTGTCTGTTCAGTTATTTTATCCATCTGATTATTAACAGCAATTTTTCTATATCTATTTGCAATATCAATATTATCTGTAAGATAAAGACCATACCCAAAAGTATTTGCCCCTTGACCCACTCCACCTGCTTTAGGATCTTGACCAACTTTTGAAAGGTTTAATTGTTTTATACCTTGTAAACTTGTGCCATGAAATATAATTATGTCTTCTAATTCATCTCGTAATATCATTCTATGTTTTTTAGGCAACTTATGAAAAGGAATTGTTTTTAAAAGTTCACGAGCTTTTTTCGCATCTACACTTCCACTCTTTATATACTTTGACATTAGCTTTAATGCTTGTGATCCTATATCGCCAAAAATAGGAACAGTTCCTAAAGCAACTCCACCTGATAGCATGACTCCTGCTACTATGCCATTCATTGTTCCCTCTTTAAAGGATAAACGAGCATCTTCTGCCATAACAGCTTCACCAAAAACAGGTGTCCAATTTTCACTTTGTGTTGTTAAACCCCACGCTGTATGTGGATTAAGTCCATAAGATAAAAACTGTTCATACAAACCTCTTCGTAAATAATTTTTATCATCATTATATTTTTTAGTAGCTATCGTATTTAATTGTTCTAAAGTTTTACCTGGAAAATAATCAAAATCTTTCGCTGATTTTCTTAAATCTTTTACATCATCCATACGTTCTCTTACTTGTTTACTTCTTACGTTTGGATTTACAAATGCTCCTTTTCTATCTGGTATTTCCCCTCTAAGTTTAGCTATATCTGTATAATCTTTTCCTACACCTGTAGCAATAGTAGGCTCACTTGCATCTAGCTCTTCTGCATAATCAGTCAAAGGTGTTTGATATTCTCTTGCTGATTTATCTAAAGTAGTTTGTTCTGCTTGAAAAAGACTAGTATTAGTATCAACATCTCTTCTTTCCATAATACCAAGAACTTTACTATTTAAATCTTCTTCCTCTTTATTAAGAATTGATTCCATATACTTCTTCCCTTAACTGTTTTAGTCTTTTTAAAATTGAGATAGCACCTTGCGTTCTATACACAATAATGTCTGTATCAGCTTGTTCTAAATTTTTATGTTGATTACTAATCAAATAATCTAAATAATTATTGAACTGTTCCCATTGTTCCCGGTTGTTGACCAACCCCTTGAGGTTCTGTAGGTACTGTTCCTTGTTGTCCTTGTACATTTCCTGAAAATCCTTGTTCTCCCGGAGTAGGTGCTTGTCCTGTACCTATAGTACCACCACCGACCCCTGTAGGATCAGTAGGAGTAGCACCTGCCACACCCTCTTCAGGTAATGGTGGCATATTCTCCTGTTGAAATTTCTTTAATATATCTGCTTGTATGGCTGCATCTTGTAAGTTGTTTGTAATTTTGTCAGGATCTAAATCCATTGCTTTTGCAATTTCACGTATTATATAATCCATCTTAGCGAATGGAGCTAGTACAGGATTACTTGCTACTTGTAAGAATTGCATTAATCTTTGACTACGTACTTCATTAGCCATTAAACTTTCTGTGCCTTGTGCCTTAACTTCAAGATCACCTCTAATTGATTCATCAAAATCAAATTGCATATTAAAACTAAAAAAAGCTTTACCTAATGGTGAAATTAAAAAGTCATCAATATTTTTTACAACACTTCTAATTGATCCATTAGCTGCTGACATTAGCATAGATATGCCTGATGCAGTTCGACCCACACCTTGTATACCTGTTTGACCATGAGCAAATGATGGAAAACCTGAACTCTCGTCTGCTAACACTCTAGCTTTATCAAACAATTGCATATTTTCACCAGCAACATTTGGAAACTTTGTACCAAATATAGCTTGACCAGGTGCGCCACCTTGTCTTCTAAATACTTTACCAGGATATACAGATAGATCTTGACCTGGTGTTAGATTAGTTTCATCTACTTCTATAATAAGATTACCTGACAATGCTGCATTATCAATTGCCATTCTCATAAAACCATTCATTAATGTTTGTGTATCATCCATATTTTCAGCGATGCCAATACCAAAAAATGAATAGGGATTCATCTCATATGGCACAGCGTAATATGGTATACGCACAGGCTTAAATGGATTTAATACAAGTCTAAGTATTTGATTGTTACATATCCATGCATTTACATTAACTTGATCCAAGTTTCTTAATTGTTTAGGGATCGTAACTCCATTTTCTTCTAATATATCTGTGTCTACATATCCCCAAAATTCTAATACTTCTATTCTGTCTGGACTATAATTTGCACTATTATCTTCCATACTCTCTTCCCAATACTTACGTGTATAGGAATCTCCCATTTCAATTGCCATTTCAATCGCTTCTTCATTGAAATATGGACGAGACTTTAATGACCTCAGTTGTGTTCTAGAAAGTTTATGTCGTTCAACTATGTATTCAGCATCGTCCATACTATTTGCGTCTGGATCAGGATAAAAGTTCCAAATAGATACATGTTCAGTTGTAGGAACTGTTTTTACTAGTGGATCGTAAGAACCATCATCATTCCAATTTGCGTATTCTTTATCTTTAGCAAGCGGGCCTTTCATAATACCTGTACCAAATAAGGCCATTTCAAATGCCAATGATCTTAATTGTTTATTTGCACCTGATTCTTCTAGTTGATCAAATATTTTCTTTTCCATCTTTTTAGCTGCAATCATTGCTGGATGAAATGTAACACTTGTAGGAGTATTACCACTACCCTCAACAACTTTTTCAGCTACAGGTTCTAGTTTCTTTTCTAGCGGGCCTAATCTTTTTTCTAAATCTTCTAAAGTTTCACCTGGTTTTAGTCTTGTATCTTCAGAATCAAACAAATAAGGTATGTTAGTTTTTTCTTCAAATGTTTCTTTAATTGTGTCCATACTAGATGTAACATTAGGATCTGTATTTAAATGAACAGCTTCTGCTACACCATCAGGTAATATAGTCGGATTAATACTTAAAGGAAACTTTGAATTTCCAAATAATACTTCTATGATTTGTCCATATGCTGCTAATGTTTTAGTTTTAGTTACTTTTACAAAAACACGAGATTTTTCTGTTTCAGTAAATTGAACATCGCTACCATAAACACCTCTATAGTTTTTATATGCTTTTAACCATCTTTGTTCATCATTTAATCTAGCATCTTCTGCCCTTTTAAATCGTGATTCAATAAAAGCAATAACCTGATTTATATCAGTAGCTTCAATACCTTGAGTATCTGAAGTGTCTATTACAGCAACATCATCAGTTTCAAACATCATTTCATTATCTTTATCTGCCATATTTAATATCCAAATGTTTCATCTGCAACTTGAAAGCCTTGATTCTGTGTTAAGGGATCAAAATCAAATAAGTTACTTCTAGGTCTTGTCATAACACCATAACGCAAAGCATCGTATAAGTGATCTTCTGCATTTGTGTCTACATCTTCAGGGTTTCTTTTATCAAGTGGTAACGCTGGTAGTTGTGAAATAATATTGGTACAAGTATTAAAGAATACTAATCTTGGTTCTTCTGTAAAATCATCTACTTGTAAACGTCTATGTATTTCATTTTTACCTGATACCCTACTTCCTTTACTTCTATCTGATGGTCTCCATCTGCAACCACGCATAATCATTTGTTCAGCCAGAGATGGACCAGGATCGCCACGCTTATGCCAAAGGCTAGAGTCCAACACACCATAAAGAATAGTACCATCTTCTTGTTCTAAATCTAAAATCATATCAGCTAAATCAGTAGCTAATACTTTCTTTACATATAATTCTCTATAAACTACTAACTGATCGCTAGGACTTATAGCAAACCACAATATGCCACTATAGCTTCCATACCCATAGTCACAAGCCCTAAATCTCTTCCAAGTTTTCGGTATAGAAAATGGATCAACGACATGAATATCTCTATTAAATTCGGAAAAAGCGGAACCCTCGCTAACATCCCAATCTCCCTCTAGTAATTGTTTTCTTTGATGTTCAGGTAAAGACAATAACATTGTTTCGTATTCACCTGATTCAGCTAAATAGGGATTATCAAATAATCTAGCTGGTATAAATCTACGTTTAAATAATGGTTGACCCTCTTTACTGTGTCCTTTAGGATACGAAAGTTTATCACCTGTTTCTATATCTGTTGCCCAAAACGACTTATTATATGGAGATGGATCAATAAACATTTTCTTGACCCATTGATGTCCTATACCACCTGGATTTGTAGTGGCTCTCATAAAGATAGGCAAGTCAGGACTAGCAGTACGTAAACGTGAACGTAAATAATTCCATGCAAAAGGTGTAGACCATTGTGTAAGCTCATCAAATCCAATCCAACTAAATGCTAAACCTTGATATCGTAATACGTCTTCTTCTCTGTCTAAGTATGAAAACCATAATCTGCCCCCTGATGGAGCTACCCATTGCATCTTTCGTTCTGACCATTTTATATTAGGTATAACTTTCGGATACAGTTCTTGTGATTTCCAAACTAGTTCTCTTAATTCTTCAGTTGTATGTCTAACTAACAGTCCTGAAAATTGAGGATGCATAATATAACGTAGTGGATCAGCTAACATTGCATATGACTTCCCACCTCCTGCAGAACCGCCATATAAAACTTCTCTTTCACTAGATGCTAGAAACTCTGTCTGCGGACCAGGATTAGGTTCAAATATAACCTTTCTACCCTCATATGGATCAGACTTTATTTCAGGAACTTCGACTTCTTCAATCTGTGGCTTTACTTGCACCGACTCTTTCGGTTTCGATTTTTTCTGCCGCTTTGATGACTTCTTCGTACCTTTTGGCATACTGACGTTTAATTGAAGCTGCTTTCTTACGTCTTCGTTCATCTTGTACTCTTTTTCTTAATCCTACATGAGATATATATCTGCCTGTTTGTTTTGATAACCAATTAGATATTTCTCTGTAACTATATTGCCCTAAATACTTCTTGGCTTTTTCAAGTGCATCTAACTCACTTTTAATTGGTCTAAGAATATTTGGATCTTCAGGATCTTCTACATAACCAAATGGTATTGTTCTTGCCATTTTAGGAATAGGCAACCATTGATTTGTGTAACCTTTTATATCAGGCTGTGGTAAATCCCAATATCCTATACTTTCTGATTTCATTTTCTTCTAGTTTTAGTTTTTGGTTGTATTCTTACATTTCTTCGTTTAGCTAAAATTCGCAAATTTTTCTTTGAATTATTTAATGGATTCATATCTTTATGATCAACATGTTTGCCATCACCTTTTGTGACAAGTCCTGCTTTTTCAAATGCTCTTCTTGCTTTATTGCGAGATGCTCTTTTCTTTTTTTGTAAAGGTGTCTCGTGATATTGCTTATATTCTTTTTTATAGTTACGTTTGCGTTGCATCTGAATCTTTAGGTGGTAATATAAACAAACCTGTAGATGAAGTCACTTCCATCTTTTCAGTTTTAGCATGGCCTGTTCTATCTAATAGATCTTTAGCTGCAACCATCTTTTCTTTAATACCTAACTCTGTAGGATCATCTAAGACGTTAGCCATTGAAAATGCAGCTTTAGGAGCAACACGAGCTAAATATTCTCTAGTCGCTTCATTGATCTCATCTTTTAAACTACGAACAACTTCAGATGATGATGTACCATCCGAATAACCTGCTAGTTTTTTAGCTTGAACAATACTGCCTTGTGCTTTATCAAATAAAACATCTAAGAACAATCTTTGCTTTTGTGTCAACTCTCTTGGCATTACGTATCTACCTCATCTTTTGGTTTTTCTGTTCCGGGTATAACTTGACAGAAAGGTTTTGCTTGAAATACAGTAGGAAATTCAATAGCTTTATTAGCTTTTTCTATTGCACTTTCAAAACATTTTTCTTTACTTACGTGCAAGTCATTGCCTGTAATTACCATGCAAGATTGTGCATACAAACTTCCACACAGTATCATTATTGACATCCACATCAGACTAACTCAAAATGCGGGGCATCTATGAACGGCCGTCTACCCTCTGACCGGCGTAAATCAATATACTGATTCATCAAATCTTCAGCACTACCATCCCATTCATTTAAAGGTTTATGCCATGCTGCTCCCCATCGAATAAGTTTACCCTCTTTAATTGCTGCATCTTTTATAGCGTCAGCAATATCATCATAAAGATTCAACTCCCACGACACACGTCCCGAAATATAAGCGACTAAATCGACTGCATGACTTGTGCCTGTAGACTCTTGTCGTAAGTGACGAGAGTTCATTGTTTTTGAAGCCCCCTTTTTGACTAGTTCAGCCTGCTCACTTTTCGTCCGCAAACCGCAAGTGACTCCAAAATCAATTTTTGTCTTTTTTATTGCGGCTTTTACGATATTCACTAATGATTCGTTTACGTCTTTCAATCTCTCTAAACTTCTTGTACTTAATGTATAACTCATTTCTCATCTCTTTTCTTCTAACGTAGTCACTCTTATGCTTTAAATTTTCTAATGGATACCTCCTGTCACCTATATAGTTTTGGACGTATCTTATGTGTGTCACCTTTTCTTCATTCCAAAAAACTTACTGACAGATCTAATCCCAAACGATGCGGCCACAATCGCCCCTAAACTTATCTGATACCAATCCGGCATATTCTGCAATGCAATAAACCCATCAGTCACGATCTGTCTTCCCCAATCACCACAGAAACATAGAATCAGCGGAAGAGAAAACAAAATTGTTAGCCATTCGTCTTTCCAACTGCTTTGTGTAGCACGTATAGCAGCAAGCTCCCAATCAATTTCACCTGTTGCTTCTTTCATACGAATCTGTGCTTCAGCTTTTTGCACAGCCGTCTTCCCATCTATGTAACTTGTAGCGAGTCCACCTAATGAACCAAATATGCTTGTTATTGCACTAATCATATTTTTTATTTTTACCTGAAAGATACTGCACTCTTTTTTTAGTGTAAGACTCTAGCCATTTAATAATTTTTTTTAACACTTCCATCTTCTCCTTGCTTGTCTTAATCTACTATTCGGATTCCTTGCTGCTTTAGGAAACTTCTTCATCTGTCCTGCAGATCTTGCACAATATGACTTTCTTCTTTTCGCATCCTTACTGCCCTTTTTTACTTTACCTGTAACAGCAGTCTTTAATTTTGATCCTGGATTATCTCTGCGATATTTAGCAACACCTTTCTTAGTCATACCTGCACCTTTTTTAGTTGGTCTTTTATGACCACCTTTAATAGTATGACCTTTCATTGTTCCTTTTTTGCTCATCTGTATGCTCTCGTTTTTTTCGCAATTTTTTTAGGTTGCTTTACAAATTGCTTACCTTGTCTGTTGCCTTTAGCTTTAGCTCTATTGGTAGCCGCCTTTTCTGACGCACTCAATGATTTCCAAGCAGCATCAGGGAGATATCTTCGTTTACCTTTTGATGGTTTACCTGAAGATGTTCTCCACTTTTGCTTGCCCCAATCTTTAAGACTTTTTTGACTTTTTGCGAGTGCCATTAGTTGTTACGATTGCGATTGTTACGCACCCTTTCTTGTCATTTTTTTTTTCGGAGTGCCACCTTTAGACATACCTGTCTTCTTCTTCATCATCATAGCACCACCTTTAGCCATGCCTTTCTTTTTCATCATAGCACCACCTTTAGCCATGCCCTTTTTCTTCATCATAGCACCACCTCTATTCATTTTGCCTTTGCCATCCATTGCAAATTTAGGAATCATCTTACCTGTTTTAGGATCTTTACCCATAGGCATAGCACCACCTTTTGAGTATCCTTTTTTCTTCATCATTGCACCGCCTTTAGCGTAGCCTTTTTTCTTCATCATTGCACCACCTTTAGCGTAGCCTTTTTTCTTCTTCATCATCATTCTATTTGTCCTCCGAATATAGATTGTTAAAAGTTACTTCAGGATCAAGATAACTATTGTGTATCTCTGCTGAATGTATATATTGACTAGGCTTAAAATCAGGTACACCCTCGCCTGTCTCCCATAATGCAGGACTTGTTGTCCTGACTCTGTTGTTAGGCAACGCAACTATGTTACCTGTCCATTTATCTGCATCTGTCAATTGAATTACATGACTTTGTTTATGTTGTGCTGGATCATCAGCTATATCATTTTCAGTATAATCTACAGTAAATAAGTATTTGCCTTTGTAGAACTCGCCATCTATCTTACATAGATAAGGACTAGAACTAGCTCTATCAAACTTAATTACTGAATGATGATGTGAACTGCAATCCCACGGCTGAGCTAAATGTGTATCCATTCTCTCTGGCCATTCTTCTAATCGTTCATCAGCAACAAGTGCTGTAATTGGCATTCTTGCCCACATTGCTCCACCATGAATATTTTGTGAATCATCAAAGTCGCTTTCGCATCCTGTAAAGACAACTTGAAAACTTAAACATCTGTCAGGTATTGTATTAACTGCAATTGCCATTGCATGTAAAAACTCTCCATGATATTGTTCATGGTTGCACGTATACTCTCTTCGTACCCAACACTTGAAGTGTGGGATGTTACTCATCAAATAGGGCATTATCTTGCTCTATGTGTCTTAGATTTATAGCGATTACTTTGATCTTTTTTAATTTTAGTCAAAGTTTTAGCCTGTTTGGCATGAAGCTTGGATGCTTTCTTCAAACCTCCTATAACTTTAGTTAATGGTTTAGTGTAATGTGGCATTATGATTTATATCCTCCTCCACTTGCTTTATACTGTTTGGCTAACATCTGTGCTTTACGAGCAGACCATTGACCAGGTTTTCCACCTTTGCCACCCGCTTTAATTCTATTAAATAGTGCTTTACGCTTTTTAGGTTGCGTATAGTTTTTTGCTTTGTTTACTGTAGATTTAGTTGCCATTAACTACTCCTTTGCACATACACCATTGTCTCTGCACTCCTGTTTAGTAGGACAATGAGGACAAGGTACAGGATAAAAATAAATCATACTTTACTCCTTTAAACATCTTTTGTGCTTTTCGCACTCTTTATAAGTTCTACATATCGAACAAGGTATAATCATTTATATTTCCTAATAATTTAAAATGGCTACTCGCACACCGAAAAGTAGCCACTACTTACCACAAACATGTCCTTCGCCTTCTATAATCTCTTTAAAACATCTAGGACAAATTGTCATTTACTTACCACAATCGCTATATATATACATAAAGCTATTATAATTAGCTTACCATAATCTAAATCCCATTTTGTTCCCTCGCCTTTGTCAGCAAAGAATGACATAACTCTTGACCACATTATATATTCTCCCTTTGTTCTACTTTAGATGAAACCTCAACTCTTGATCTTCCACCATTAACGTACAGACCAAACCAAGCGGCACCTGCACCTACAACTACAGATACGAAACCTGCTTGAGCATTATTTGGCTCTGCGAGATTCATAAACCAATTACACGTTTGATAAAATACAACCATGTACGACAGGATTAATGCTCTAGGCACGATTCTCCATGAGTCTAATCGTTCAGGTGTTATCATAACTACAGTATCCTCTTGGTACATTAGGGTCTAATACATCTGATGCACTTAGATGACCCTCTAAATACATAGCTCTTTCTACATGATCTAGGCTATATTTGACTCCTGTATGCATTTCTATTGCTTTTTGTACATAAAATACATCAGATACAGGTATATGCATCTTTTTGATGTTGCTAATGCCCCCTTTTGTGATAAGGGCATTATAATATCTGTCTAATACAGAGTCATAGTTATATAGTTTTACACATTTATTTGGCATTGTCAAGGATTATTTTCAATATATTGTACATTTATTGCATTTAAGTGTACATTTAGGTGTATTAATAAAGTTTTTTTCTTTCATTTGCAAGATGAAACACCCTAATGGGTAGTTTTACACATTATATTTAAGTTGTCAACCCCTAAAATGAAATAAACACCATTATTTTTGTAATGTGATCCAAGTACAATGTGTTATTTGTGCAACAAAAGTGGTTAACACCCATTTTTCCTGATCTGTGTAGGGTTTTGTGAACATGTACGTATGGACCGGGGGTGTCGCCTGCCCAACCCGAAAACCCGAAATTGCGGTGGCGCATTTTTGGTGGCTCATTTTTAAATTTGCATAAAAAGATATTTTAAAATTGAAAAGATAAAATGAAAATAGAATAAATTGAAACACTTGAATGATTTTATAAACTGACTAATAATCTGTTGCACCAAAAGACACCATCAAAAAAGCACACCCCCACAAAAACAAAAGGCCACCCCTTTAAAATGTGTACAGCATTAATCCAACATTGCCACGTGGCAAACTTGAAATTGCAAACACATAATCCAACATTGCCACGTGGCAAACTTGAAATAATACAATAAATTAATTTAACTTTTTTTACTTTTTTTTACTTGAAACACTTGAATTATTCACATAAACACTTATATTATTATTATGGTTCAAGGCGCATACCAATTATAAAATGCGCCAAAAATGAAAGAAAATAAAATGACAAACACAGTTAAAAAAACAACTACTACTAAAAAAGCTTCAACTAAAACTGTTGCTAAAAATGTAAAAGTATCTAACTTGACAGCCACAATTAAGGAAACATCTTTTTCTTATTTCAATAAAGATGGTCAATACTTTTCAACTAATGAAACTGATCAATTATTAAATAGTATGTATACTAGTTATAGTAAGGCCAATTTTAATAAGGCGTATAATGGTTCTGTTGCGCTAGGCAAATTTGCAGATGCTCAGTCTACTCACGCTTACCATTTAATTAAATCAAAAATTACTGTTTGTAATTCTGATAATGTGCAATCTAAGCCAAAAGAAATGAAGCCTGAATTGATGAAGCAAGCTTTAATTCAATTAGTTGGTCAAGAAGCTTACGATCTTGTTCCATCAATGGTTAGATCAAGATCATTTCATGTTGTTGCTTTAATATGGAATAACTTTTTTGATGCAGAAAAAATAAACAATGATCCTGTAATTAAAAATAGTAATTACAAATTTGTTGAAGCAAACAAGCCTGACAATTCAGGTAAAGAAACAAGACACCACAATAACTTTGATGATATTGTTGGCGCATTCTATAACAAGAATACAAATAAATATGTTTCATATTGTAGTGTTGCAAAAGCTTTAAATCTTACAACAGATAAAGCAACTAATGAAGTTACAGCAAGATCATCAAAAGCTTCTGTGGGTGGTAATTCTAAAACTAGCACACCAAAAGCTAACAAAAATGAAAAGTTAAATGAGACAAAAGTAGACGATCAATTCAAAAATCAATTAGATGTATTTTTGACTAATACCAAAAAAGTGACTAGTTGTAATGATAAAGATGCTTTATATTCTGCATTAACTCTCATAATCAAAAAATCAAAAGAATTAAAAGTAGATCCCGACAATCTATTTTTAGATGCTTTAGAGTTTATACAGGATAATAAATAATCCAAGTTTGCCACGTGGCAATGTTGAAATGTTAGCATTGCCACATTTTATTTTAATTTAAATTGAAAGTTTACAAAATGTTAGATAAAAATTATAAAATAGTAGAAGCAAATTTAATTGATAAATTAATGGCAAGTGAGAAAAGAGTTAGACACTTGCAAGCTTCAATTGATAGTGTCATCCAAGAATGTCAATATTTTAGAAATGAAATTTTAGATGAAAATAATTTGCCTATGATTTACAATAAAAAGCAAATTGATAATTACGCAAATAAATTACAAATAATTGAGACTATGTTGGAAAAAATATAACCAACAAAAATAAATTAAAAATTAAATTGGCTGTTGATTAATTTCAATGGCCTTTTTTTTTATCTCAATTTTCACCCAAAAAATTTTGATG
>CEVB01009303.1_pt1 | contig 50047 bp, 43 predicted proteins | sample 531381 | NCBI WGS metagenome assembly CEVB01 (sample SAMEA2622763, study PRJEB7988) | marine metagenome | biome: marine biome (ENVO:00000447); feature: surface water layer (ENVO:00002042); material: "saline water (ENVO:00002010), including plankton (ENVO:xxxxxxxx)" | depth 5 m | reverse complement strand
TATATTCACAAAAATCATATAGGCGATAAAAAAGGCGCCCCCGGTCAAGGAAGCCAATTACCAGATTCTATCAAAGAACAAATATTTCAAAATTTAGGTGGCATTTATCAAGTTTTTGGATATGATTTAAAAAAATTACAATAAATAATTTGAAATAGGTTATACTTAACTAAACAAAATATTTCTATTTACAACAGGAGAAAAAATGGAAAACGAAGAAAAAGATATAGTAACTGTGCAAGAAGGCCAATTTGTAAAAGTTCACTATGTCGGTACATTGGATGACGGCACCGAATTTGATAATTCGTATGCTCGTCAAGAAACGTTGGATTTTCAAGTAGGAAATCCACAATTACTAGCAGCATTTAACAATGCATTAGTAGGAATGGAAGCAGGTGAAAAGAAGAATTTTCAAGTGTCTCCCGGTGAAGCTTACGGAGAACATGACCCGGAAGCTACAGTTACTGTGGGCCGTGATGCATTTCCAGAAAATTTTGAGTTTAATCCCGGTGATACTGTTGAGGGAACAACAGCTGAAGGTACTCCAGTTTTAGCAAAAATTATTTCAGCAATTGATAATGATGTTACTCTTGATTTAAATCACCCACTTGCTGGAGAAAATTTAAATTTTGAAGTAGAATTGGTCGAGATTCAATAATGTTTCTTGATTGGTTTTTTAAAAAAGATAAAACAGAAAATAAAAAAACTAGTTTTATCGATACTTTTTTTGAAAAACCAAAAGATGATTTAGAAACGGCGCTGTGGGAAATAAAAGAAATTTATGATTTACCAACTGAAGAGGTTGCTGATGTTGTCTATTCAAAAAGAAAAAATTTTGATTATATAAGAGAGAAGAATAAGAAATAAATAATTATTTGTGTCAAAAGATTTATTCAAAAGAAAATATGTCAGTTTTTCTGTAGGTGATATTGTGCAGGAAAACTGGCATTTTACTTATTTTGAAAACGAAGTAATGACAGGTATAGTTCTCTCAGTAATAAGTAATTTTTATCATTACGGTTTTGATAAAGATACTATCGCTGTACATGATAAAATAAAAGTTTATTGGATTTCTCACGGCTTCACGGAAGAATTGTCAGGCGATATGGTACATATATTATCGAGGGTTGATGATGAAGAAATTTAAAGTGGATGAGTGGGTGCATTACTGTGCTTTACCAGATGTTGAATATTTCAAAAATGATTTTAAGCGCGCTTTAATATTGTCAGTTCTTAACAATGATTTATTTTATGATTACAAAATTTACATAGAGAAAACAGGAAAAATAAAAAAAGTCAGAGAGTCCCACCTTTTTTCAATCGAATAACCTAAGTATTAATAGGGTGGCAATTGATATGATTAAAAAGTTTTTGCTTTTGATGTCGGCTTTTGTGCTCAGCTGTAGTCAAGATTATGCTATAGTAAATCCAGAAAAAGAAGTAATTGTAATTACAGAAACTGTCACTGAAACTGAAACAGTAGAAGTCGAAGTCGAAGTTCCAGTTTATGTAGAAGTTGAAGTTCCAGTTAACGAAGGAATAATTTGGGTTGATTCATTTACTCAACATATGTCAATCGATGGAATTGATATTTTATGGGTTATTGATCGTTCCGGCTCCATGTCCAGATATAATGGAGAATTATTAGCAGGAGTAGAGGCTATGCTTAATGCTCTTCCTGTATCTGATTGGAGATTGGTAATGATTAGCGCAGATCCTACAAAATCAGTTTTAAGTAATGAATTTCCTCTAGTGCCGGGTGACGATATTGATGATGCTGCAGCCATGTTGGGTACTATGGTAGGCGCCCATCCTTGGGAAGAAGGCTTTAATTCTGTATATGAATATATTAATCATAACCCATATTCTACAACTTGGATGAGACCTGACGCTGGGTTGCTAGTTGTTTTTGTATCTGATGAAGATGAACAAAGTGATTGGGAATATCCAGCACCTTCGGATTTTTTAAGTTGGTATACTGGACTTAGAATGGGCTCTGTTTTTATGGCTAGTGTAATTAATTTGGATGAGACTGAATCTATTTGTACGCATTCAGTAAATCCGAGAGATGTTGGAAATAGATATATAGAAGCAACAAACACGCTTGGTGGGGTTATTGTAGATATCTGTTCTGATGATTGGGCCCCCGGCGTCACAGATGCCACAAATTCAATAGACCCTTATGAAAGCTTAACATTAACACATAAAGCTGAGCCTGATTCAATTAGAGTTTTTATCAACGGTTCTCTTAATTCTAACTGGTATTATCAAGAATCAGATAACACAGTTTATTTCACAACAATACCTTCTGCTGGTCAATTGGTCGAAATTGGCTATAGATATATTGAAACTGATACCGGCTCATAAAAAATATTTGACATTAGTGAAATTCCAAGATATAATACGGATATTATGAATATTGAAACTTATGAACAAAATCCAATTGTTTTATTTGATATAGATGGAACAATTACAGAGGCAAGAAAGTTGGTCTCTAAAAAAATGATTGAGACTCTAAGAGAACTATCCTATATAACTGAAATAGGTTTTGTCACTGGTAGTGGTCTCGAATATGTAAAAGAACAATTATGGCCGCTACTTAATAGCAAAGAAATAAGAATTAACTGTCACATACTACCATGTAATGGCACAGAATACTATATACCAGACCCAGATAACTTAGGCTCTTTTCTTACAATTTATCAAGCCTCTATGGAAAACCATATAGGATTTGAAAATTTTCAAAAATTAATGAAGATACTTATAAAGCTTCAGGCAGAATTAGTTGATTGCGATTACGACATTCCGTATAGTGGTCATTTTATTCAAAATAGAGGCTCTACAGTCAATTGGTGTCCAATTGGTAGAGATGCTAATTCTGGTTCTAGAAGTCAATTCAAAGCCATGGATAAAATTTATGGTATTAGAAAAGATTTCTTAGAAAAATTAAAAATTGAAATGTATAAAAATGAATTAGAAGAGATTACTGTAAAATTAGGCGGTAATACTTCTTTTGATATTTATCCAGATGGGTGGGACAAAACATTTGCATTAAAACATTTTCCTCATGATTTGTGGAAGCATTATTTTGTTGGTGATAGGTGTTATCCTGATGGAAACGATTTTGAATTATTCAATTTTTTGAATCCAGAAGGTCGAGCATGGGAAACTTCTGGTCCAGATGAGACTATAGAAATAATTGATATCAATATATTAAACGAATTAGAAAGAGGATTTTAAAATGGTAATACATAAAAACATGTTTGACGAAACAAGTGAAGAAAAGCCAACAGTTATGGTTTCTGGAGGCTTTGACCCTGTGCACGTGGGTCATATTCGGATGATTACACATGCTGCACAATATGGTGATGTGATAGTTATTGCTAATTCTGATGAATGGCTTTATAAAAAGAAAGGCTTTATATTCATGGAGTTTGCAAAACGCTCCGAGATATTAAATTCTATCAAAGGAGTGATTCTTGTAGATTCGGTTGATGATTCAGATGGAACTGTTTGTGAAGCAATTAGGAGACATAGGCCTACATATTTCGCAAACGGAGGCGATAGAGGAAAAACTAATACTCCTGAACAAGATGTTTGTGACGAATTGGGTGTTGAATTATTATGGGCAGTCGGCGGCGATTATAAAGCTGATGCTTCCTCCGATCTTGTAAATCGCTTTAGAAAAAACAAGAAATCTAACAAACCCGCCCCAAAAAGATACCCTAACAAACACTCGGGAAGATAAAAAAACATTTGACATTCTTGTAAAAACTAGTTATTGTATATGAACAAGATAACAAAAAAAAATGTTAATTTTGTCGGAACTAACTTGAAGACTTTAAAGCTTGATTTAACATATCGTCCAATTGAAGTTATTGATTCGATCGAAGCTCTTGTTCTTTGTTTGGTAGGTAAAGCAATAGCAGTAGAAGAATATGAAAATACCATTCGTTCACCTTCATCTATATTTCAATTACCTTCTGTGATAGTACTAAAAAATCTAGTTAAGTACAGGATTACAACCACTCACTGCACTAGAGAAAATATAATGACAAGAGATAAATATACTTGTCAATATTGTGGTGCACGACCGCTAAAGAAAGAACTAACTCTTGACCATGTAATTCCAAAATCAAGAGGTGGTGGAAATACGTGGGAAAATTTGGTTTCTGCTTGTAAAAAATGTAATCAAAAAAAGGGCAATAAAACTCCAAAAGAAGCTAGAATGTTTCCGATGAATGAGCCATGTAAACCAAAGTATGATTTTTTGGGCAATGTAAATTTTGTTCAAGATATTTGGTTAAATTATCTTTGGACTTAGCAAAGGAGAAAAAATGTCCACAATTAGTAACAAATTAAACAATTTAAATGTCCCTGATGACAGTATGGTTTCTTTAACCTTCTCAGAGGGAACTGAATGCTTTATGCACACAGAAGATCAGGTTGAAACTGCCATGGCAGAAACCGATGTAGTACAAAAATTTTCAGAATTAGTTACAACACCCGGCCTAGAAGTTCAAACAAGGTGGGGCAATAATGTTTTGGAAGAAATTAGATATCAGGGTCTGCTAGAAGATTATGAAAGAGATGAAACTTTTACAGAGTTTGTTGATGATGTAATTCGCTCTAACTATTATGATTTAGATTTATTAGAACATCAAACTGAAGCATATGATTATAAGAGAGGTTTTTGCACTTTGACAGCCGATGTAATTGTTAGAGCCAAAGATTTAAAAACAAATTTTGTAGATCTGTCAGGGTGGACTATTTCTGTAGAAACAGAAAATGGGACATTGTCATTTGACGCTTAGTTTACTGAGAAATTAATTTTATTAATACTACTTAGTAATACACAAGAGACATCATGAGTAAAATAAATTATGTGTTAGATACTAGTGTATATTTAACTGACGCTGATTCAATATTCAATTTTGGAGATCACGACATTTATATACCTTTGAAGGTATTAGAAGAGATTGACAAACACAAAAAGCGTCAGGATTCACCGGGTGTAAATGCAAGAAAAATCATACGTTGTTTAGATGACCTTAGAAAAAAGGGAAGTCTTCATACAGGCGTTAAATTAGCAAAAAATAAAGGTACTGTTAGGGTAATGTCGTATGAAGTCTTGAAAGACGTCATTTTTCCAGCAGATTTGAATTTGCAAGTCCCAGATCATATAATTATCGCGACTGCTCTAGCTGTGAGAAGCCAGCATATAAATAAAAAAACTTGTTTGGTTTCTCGCGATATTAATATGAGAGTTATTTGTGACTCCGTTGGTTTAGATACGGCTGATTATGCAACTGAAAAAGTTATAACTTCTTCAGAGCAATTGTATCCCGGATTTGTTGTCCATGCCGTTGATGATCAAGTAATCGATAGATTTTATAATGAAGAAAATATCATAATTGATGAAGATGATGCAGAAGAAAAATGGTATCCAAATCAATACCTTCTCTTGGTATCAAATTCGAATGATAAAAAAAGCGCACTAGCTAGGTTCAAAAGCCATTTTGAGCCTTTAGCTAGAATCAATAATGATAAAGTTGTAGATTGGAAAATAAATTCAAGAAACAAAGAACAAGCTTTTGCGATTGATTTGCTTCTAGACCCAACAGTTAATATTGTTTCATTGGTTGGTCAAGCAGGCTCTGGAAAAACATTGTGTGCTATTGCTGCTGGTTTACAACAAACTATTGGTTTGCGAGGTACAAATATATATGATAGATTGATTGTATCGCGCCCTGTAGAGCCTTTGGGCAAAGATATAGGGTATCTACCCGGTACGATGGAAGAAAAGATGCTACCGTGGCTCAAGCCCATTCAAGATAATTTGCAATTTTTATTGGGCGGCGACAAAAATGCACTTTCTATGTATATGGATAAAGGAAAAATAGAAATTGAGGCTTTGACTTACATTCGAGGCCGCTCAATATCAAATGCATTCGTTATCATTGATGAATCACAGAACTTAACTGCACATGAAATTAAAACAATTATTACTAGAGTGGGTGAGAACACAAAAATTGTTTTAACTGGCGACATTGAACAAATTGATAACGTATATATTAATGAAACAACTAACGGCTTATCTCATGCTGTTGAAAAATTTAAAGAGTTCCCAATTGCTGGACATGTCACGTTTAAGAAAGGCGAAAGATCCGAAGTTGCAACTCTTGCCGCTAAAGTGTTATAATTAACTTGACAAATAAATTATTATAGGAGATAATATGATTGAATCAGATACCATGGAAAGCCCATTGACAAATAAAATTGTTGAAACAGACAATTCACTAAAGCAAATGCTTGTTGACTATGTTGGCAAACAATTTGCTACCGAAGAAGACGAAGGAACTTTCGATGTTACAGTAAAAATGATTACTGATACATTGGCTAACGAGTTTCCTGAATTTGTTTTGTTAATGGCTGAAGAAAATTGGTTGAGAGGTTATCAACAAGGTTTAAACGATGCTGGATTATATGAAAAACAGCCAGAACAAGATTCTGGAACAAGTGAGTAATTTTTATACCCCTTACGGTATACAGGTTTATTTCAAAGATCAATTAATGAATCCTGAATTGGACGTCGAAAGAGTTGTGTCCAAGTTAGAAAGATTAATACCGAAGCACTTACTTTCTGAAATTGAAATGATCATTATAGGTTATTTTGAGGAATTTGAAGAAAAAGAAATAAGTGCTTTTTATAAAGATGGAACACTTAACATTTCTAATTTTATTCAAGATGAAGAAGAATTATTAGAACACATGATTCACGAAACCTCTCACTCGGTTGAAGAAGCTTATGGATCACAAATTTATTTTGACCAAAAAATTAAAAGAGAATTTTTAAGTAAAAGAATGGTTTTACATGATTTATTATGGAAAATGGGTTATAAAGCACCAAAGACTTTATTTTTAAATTCTGAATACGACAAAGAATTTGATATGTTTTTGTTTAAAGATGTTGGTTATGATAAATTATCTGAAATTATTATGGGCTTGTTTATCAATCCATATGCTGCGACATGCTTAAGAGAATATTTTGCAACTGGATTCACAGAATTTTTTGTTAACAGCAATGAAAGAGGTTATCTCAAAAAAATTGGCCCAAAGCTTTTTGATAAACTGGAAATTATTAATAATGAAGAAAAACTTGACAGTCATTATTAAATAAGTTATAATATGTGTTGGAGCAATAATGTCACATATATCATATTCTGAATTGAAAGATTGGGCTCATTGCCCTTATTATCATAAGCTTACTCGGATCGATGGTATTGATGGGTTTACGGGTAATCAATATACAGCTTTTGGTTCAGCAATCCACTCTGTTTGTGAAAAAAAGTTACTTCAAGAAAAAATGGATGATGATTTTTTTGTACAAGAATTAAAGAAGAACATCTCCGAGCTTGATGACCCGGTAGATAATAAAATTGTGCACCAGATGATGAAACAAGGCAATAACATTATCCCTGAAATAGACGACGCGCTAAATGAATATTTTGAAGAATATGAAGTTTTGGCTGTCGAAATGCCACTGTATGAAGATATTGAAGGTCATGATAGGAAATTCAAAGGTTTTATTGACGCTGTGGTGGCAACACCTGACGGAAAGGTTCATATTTTTGATTGGAAAACATGTTCTTGGGGTTGGAACGCACAAAAAAGATCTGATAAAATGGTAACATATCAACTTACATTATACAAAAAGTTCTTTTGCCAGAAAATGAATATTGACCCAAAGAGCGTAGAAACGCACTTCGCACTACTTAAACGTACAGCCAAAAATAATCATGTTGAATTTTTCAGAGTTACTAGTGGACCAAAAAAAACTGAAAATGCTCTTAAACTTTTAAACATGGCGCTTTATAATATAGAAAATAAACGTTATATTAAAAATCGTTTGTCCTGTACATCAGGTTATGGTTGTAAATTTTATAAGACAGAACACTGTCCATGAGGAATAAATGAAAAAAACTAAAATTTTGGTCATTTCTGACCACCCACTTTCTCCTTCTGGTGTGGGTACCCAAACAAAGTATATGATTGAAGCTTTGTTGAAAACCGGAAGATATAGTTTTACTTGCTTAGGTGGCGCAATTAAACACAATGACTACACGCCTCAAAAGGTTGACCCATGGGGTGATGATTGGGTAGTATTTCCAATCGATGGTTATGGCTCTCATGATGTAATTCGTTCAGTTATGCATAGCTTTAAGCCAGACTTGTTATGGTTTATGACAGATCCTAGATTTTACGGATGGCTTTGGGAAATTGATAACGAAATAAGAGCCAATGTGCCGATGGTATACTATCACGTATGGGATAATTTCCCTGTGCCTTATTTCAATTCTTTGTATTACAAATCAAATGATGAAATTGTTTGTATCTCAAAGGTTACTCATGAAATTGTTCAAAAAGCTGCACCAGAAGTTAGTTCATGTTATTTGCCTCATGCAGTTAACAGCGAAGTATTTAAGCCAATTACAACATCTGAAGGCAAAGAACAAATAAGAAAAAATAGAGAAATGCTACTTGGCTCACCAGATGACAGGTACTATAATCCAAATAAGAAAATTTTCTTTTGGAATAATAGAAACGCAAGACGCAAACAAAGTGGTACTCTAGTTTGGTGGTTTAAAGAATGGCTTGATAAGGTTGGGCATGATAAGGCAATGCTTGTAATGCATACTGATGCACGCGATCAACATGGTCAAGATTTACCTCACATTATTGAGCATGTAGGTGTTCATGAAGGCCAAGTTAAGCTTTCAACACAAAAGGTTTCTCCAGAAGATTTGGCAGCATTATACAATGCAATTGATTATACAATTAATATTTCAGATGCTGAAGGTTTTGGGCTTGCAACGCTTGAATCTCTTTCTTGTGGAAAGCCAATTATCGTTAATATGACAGGTGGCTTACAAGAACAAGTTACGGATGGCCAAAATTGGTTTGGGTGGGGAATACAACCATCCAGCAAGACTGTAATTGGCTCGCTTCAAGTGCCGTATATTTACGAAGACAGAATTTCTCAAAGTGATTTTGAAAAAATGATGACTAAAGCTTTGAAATTATCCAAAAAGAAATATCAAGAAATGTCAAAAGCTGGTATTCAGCATGTTCAAAACAATTATAACTTTGATGACCTAGAAAATAAATGGATTGAAATTATTGACAGAGTTGTAGAACAGCATGGTTCTTGGGAAAATAGAAAAAATTATGATAGATGGCAACTTATGGAGGTAGCATGAAACTAAAATTATTATTTAAAGCACCAGTATTGACTCGAAGTGGGTACGGTGAACAATCGCGATTTGCTCTGAGGGCATTAAGAAGCAGGCCTGATTTATTTGAAGTCGGTATCTTACCTTTGGAGTGGGGCAAAACATCTTGGATTCAAGAAGATAGTCCTGAAAGAGCGTGGATAGACCAAGCTGTAGGTGCTACCACTGAATACATACAACAAGGTGGTAAGTTTGATGTCTCTGTACAATCAACTATACCAAATGAATTTGAAAATATGGCCCACGTTAATATCGGGTACACTGCTGGTATTGAAACAACAAAATGCGCGCATGAATGGATTACGAAGATTAATGAAATGGATGGCGTTGTAGTCGTTTCAAATTTCTCTAAAGACATTTTAGAAAACACTGTTTATGATTATAAGAATGAAAAAACCGGCGAAGCTGGCCAACTTAGAACCACTACGCCAATATATGCAGCAAATTATCCAGTAAAAATATATGATAATTTACCCGATCTAAATTTAGATTTAGAGTATGATGTTAACTTTGTTACCATCGCTCAGCTTGGTCCTAGAAAAAACATGGGTAATACTATTAAGTGGTTTTTGGAAGAATTTCAAAATGATGAAGTTGGTCTTGTGGTTAAAACTAATATGGGTAAAAATTGCACTATGGATAGAGAAGGCACTTTTCATTCGATTAAAAATATGATTAATCAATTTACAGATGAAAATACTAAGTGTAAGGTTTATTTGTTGCATGGCGATATGACAGACGAGGAAATTCACAGTATTTATAAGCACGATAAAATCAAAGCTTATTATGGTATTCCACACGGCGAAGGTTTTGGTTTACCATTCTTTGAAGCAGCTTACAGTGGTTTGCCAATTGTAACTGCCGGCTGGTCTGGTCATATGGACTTTTTGAAAGATACAGACGGAACTAATATGTTTTATAATGTTTCTTTTGATTTGTTGCCTGTTCAGGAAGAAGTTGTATGGAACGGTGTCATTATTAAAGAATCAATGTGGGCATACCCTAGAGAACATTCTGTTAAGAAACAGTTGAGATTGTGTTACGATGATATTTTATCTGGTAAAGAATTGCCTGCAGTCAAATATGCAAACACTCTTAAAGAAAGATTTAGTCAGGAAAACATGTACGCTGGCTTTGTTGAATCAGTCGTCAAGACTATAAAAGCAAAAGTACCTGAACTAGACGCGTCATGGGGAACTCAAATTAAGGATATCGAGGCGGATTATATTTTCGTAAGTGATATATTTAAGGATCAATATGTGGGCGGAGCAGAACTTAGTCTTGATGCTTTAATTACATCATGTCCTAGTAGTAGTTACTCAATTAATTCACAAGGCTTAACTAAGGAATTAATTGATCAAAAGAAAGATTCAACATGGATTTTTGGCAATATTGCTAATTTAAGTCCTGAAGTAGCAACACATATTGCAGAAAGCGATTTAGATTATTACTTTATAGAGTTTGATTATAAGTTCTGCGAATACCGAAACCCGACATTGTATAAAAAGCTAGAAGAGGAAGATTGCGATTACGATAGTACTGATCAGGGACAACTAATTAAATCATTTATTAATTCTTCAAAAATGACATTCTTTATGTCTGAAGGCCAATTAGAAACTTACAACAATTGTTTGTCTGGCTTGGATAAATCAAAAACCTTTGTGCTATCATCGATTTTTGATGACCAGTTTTTTGATATGATAGAAGAAATGCGTAATTCTGATTTAGAAAAAGATGATAAATGGATTGTTCTTGGTTCAAGATCTTGGGTTAAGGGTTCATCAGAATCAGAAGAATGGTGTAAAAGTAATAATTTGAATTACGAAGTGATTTCTGGTTTACCATATCCAGAAGTTTTAAAGAAATTAGCAACTTCAAAGGGTGTCTGTTTTAAACCAACTGCATTAGATACATGTCCTAGATTTGTAATTGAAGCTAAAGCTCTCGGTTGCGAACTTGAACTAAATGACAATGTTCAGCATTTAAATGAAAATTGGTTTAATACAAATTCTGTTGAAGATATATTAGAATATCTTAAAACTAGAAGAGATACCTTTTGGGATGTTGTAGCAGAACCAAAAGATACTCAAAATGAATCAAGAAAATAATCATTTTACATTTATTATAACTTCATACAATTGTGAAAAATGGGTAGAGTCTAATTTGAATTCTATCCTTTCACAAAATTATGAAAATTATGATATTGTCTACATTGATGACGCCAGCACTGATTATACTTTTGAAAAAGCTAAGCAAGTTTTAGAAAATGCAGAGTTTCCAGAAGATAGAATGAGGGTTAGCAGAAATTCATTTAACAAGGGAAAAATGGAGAATGTTTATAATTCTGTTAGAGCGTCGAAAGACAACACGATTATAGTTATCGTTGATGGGGATGATTGGCTAATTAGTCCACATGTTTTGTCTTTACTTAATAATGTCTACGATGAAAACGTTTGGATGACTAATGGTTCATATAGGGTTGACCCCGGTGGTCACATAGTAGAGCCGCACATCAATGAATCATATTGGGAAGGCAATATAAGGCAGAAAAGCTGGCAATTTTCACACTTAGGAACTTTCAGAAAAGAATTGTTTTTAAAAATTAAATTAAAAGATATGTTAAGAAAAGATGGAGTGTTTTTTCAAACTTCAAGTGACCAAGCTATGATGTGGCCAATGGCAGAGATGGCATCGAAAGAACATTTCTTTCCCATTCATGAACCATTATACGTTTACAATTTTCAAAATCCACTTTCTGATCATTGCATAAAAAGAAAAGACCAGCTTGATACTGAAAAGCATATAAGAAATTCTAAGCCATATCAAAAATTGGAGTCACTGTGAATGTATTTTTAGAAAATGTTAATTTAAATTCTAATTCTGGGCCAAACTATTTCGCTCAAAAGTTAAAAAAATACTTATCACTTAGAGGCGTGCAATTTGATGAGTCTTACAAGCAAGATCTAAAATTAACTTTTATCGAAAGTCACGGCGTAAAATCAAACTTGCCAATGATTCAAAGACTTGATGGAATTTATTTTAATTCGAATTTTGATTGCGATAAAATGAATGCAAATATTAAAAGAACTTATGAGAATGCAACTGCAGTCGTTTTTCAAACTAACTTTAATAAAGATTTAATTTTTAATTGGTTTGGTCCGCATGATAAATATTCTGTAATCAATAATGGTTCAGATATTTTATCAATTGAAAACACAGAGCCTTACTATTTTGATTTTACTAAAAATTTTGAAAACATTTGGAGCTGTGCTGCTAAATGGCATAATTTTAAAAGATTAAAAGATAACGTTGAATATTTTTTAAGTTTTTCAAATGAAGATGATTGTTTAATTGTAACTGGATTAAATCCTGATTATGTTGTTGAACACCCAAGAATTTTTTATGTTGGCAATTTAGATGTGCAGAGACTCTTGGGTGTATTCAAAGCGTCTAAGTATTTTATTCATTTAGCTTATTTAGATCATTGTCCTAATGTTGTTATAGATGCCCGGGCCTGTGGTGCAAAAATTATCTGCGCCTCGTCAGGGGGCACTAAAGAAATAGCTGGCTCTGATGCAATTATTATTGAAGATCACGACTGGGATTTTTCTTTTATACAATCTCAAAGTTTACCAAAATTAAATTATGATAAAAAGATTAACAATGTATTTAATTCAGATATATCAATGGCGAAAGCATCTAAGAAGTATTTAAATTTATTCAAGGAAGTTATCAGTGGTTAAAGAAATAGAAAGAGGTTTTAAAGAAGAAGAATATTATGGTTGGCGATGTGCTGGGCATATGGTTGATAAGTATTTGGCTGGATGCTTAGCTGCTTCTAGTTACGACTCAGTATTCAAAAATTTTAAAAAACAAGATTCATATGGTTATATTCTTGAACATGTTCCACCCGACTTGGGAACTTTATATCTTAGAAATATAGAAACTAATAACCCTGCTTTATTACACGAATTTACTAAATTTACGATAAACGATAAATTAGGCAATCCATATTTAGGTAAATTCAAATTTTCTAAAATTGAAAATTTACAATTACAAACATCACCAACAACTACTAGGTACGTCAAAGTCTTATCAGACTTAATAACTTTATATGGTAGTTTGGATAATTTAAATATTGTTGAGATAGGAGCAGGATACGGTGGATTAGCATTGGTAATTTCGCAACATTTCAACGTAAAAAATTATTACGATATTGATTTGTTCGAGCCGGGCCGTCTTGCTGATAGATATTGTAGGAAAGAACACAAAATGAATAATTTTCATGTTTTAACACCAGAGCAATTAGACGAGTTAGAAAACGTAGAAATAGATTTAGTTATTAGCAATTATGCTTTTTCTGAATGCAATTATGAAACTCAAGACATTTATATAGATAAAATATTATCAAAAGCTAAGAGAGGTTATATTACCCACAACAACTCTGAAGAAAGAAGAAATAGGACAAAATCGATCATCGAAGCATACGATGGATTTAAAGTTTTCGACGTCGATCTTTGCAAGAAAGAACATCCAATATTTACATGGGGGAATAGTGAATAATTTAGCAGTTATTGGAATAGGAAGATTAGGGCTGTGTTTTTGTTTGACGCTAGAATCTGGTGGCTATAATGTCGTCGGTTGTGACGTTGTTGAAGAATACGTTGATTCAATTAATAACAAAACACTTGATTCGTTTGAGCCCGGCGTTAATGAAAAACTAAAAAACAGTAAAAACTTTATAGCAACTACGGACCTTGCAAGGACTGTTAAGCACGCTAATTTACTTTTTGTTACGGTAGCCTCATATTCTGAGCCAGACGGACGCTACGACGTATCACAGGTTGATTCCGTGGTGGATAATTTAATAAAGCTTGGCGCACAATCACGTACTAAGCATCTGGTCATTTGTACGAATGTAAACCCCGGATACTCAGATACGGTATATGAAAGGCTCAAAGATTTAAATTGGGAAGTGTCCTTTAATCCAGAGACAATTGCTCAAGGAACAATACTAAAAAATCAAGCAGAGCCAGACTGTGTATACATTGGCAGTGATTCTAAAGAATTAGCTGAGCAAATAAAAGAAACATATCTTAATATGTGCACCAATCAACCTTCTGTGCATATTATGGATAGATTAAGTGCAGAACTTACTAAGGTATCTTTAAATTGCTTTTTGACTTGTAAAATTTCTTTTGCTAATATGGTTGGAGATTTAGCATCCAAAATCGGCGCCGATCCAGATAAAGTGTTGCTAGCGGTTGGTTCTGATAGTAGAATTAATAATAAATTTTTTAGATACGGTTTTGGATGGGGAGGCCCATGCTTTCCAAGAGATACAAGAGCATTTATAAGACTTGCCAAAAACAATAAAATGCCACATGATATGTGTGCAGCTTCTAATAGTATTAACAAGAAGCATCTTGAACATCAAATTAAAACATTTCTTGACTCTGGGCAAAAAGAATATTATACTGACTCAGTTACATACAAAAAAGGAACAATAATTTTGGAAGAATCTCAACAGCTTGAATTTGCAATTGGACTGGCAAGACGAGGAATTAAGGTAACTGTTAGTGAATCCAGCGAAGTTATTGAAATATTAAAACAAAGATACGGAGACTTATTTAATTATGCCGAATAGAGGAACACTGGCTATAAACTTTACTATTGGATTTGGAAACAACCTATTTCAGTATTGTTACGGTAGATTATTAGCCGAAAAAAATAATTTGCAAATTCATCATCGCGCAATTCCTGAAATGGGGGTACCCGCGGCTGTTGCTAATGTCGATAAAGGTTTACCAACGATTGTTGTAAATGATACCAACTATAAAAAAGTTTTCTTTACACAAAATTTGGAAAATTGCAATGTAGTTGTTGGTGGATATTTTGAAGATTATAAGATTTTCGAACCATACCTGAAAGAAATTCGTGGTTGGTTTAAGCACCCGGGAATAAGCAACAAAAAAGATTTGGTACTGCACCTCAGATTGCAGAATAGACTAATTCAGATTAGTCACAATCAAAACCATATTTCTTCAGATGCTTTCAAGCGAGCAATAGATAATTTTGATTATGAAAATTTACACATTGTTACTGATGCTGAGAAATGGAATAAGTATGATTTAAGTGATATTCACAAAATTCAAGACGAAATTAGAATAGGGCCTAATCCGCCAAACAATTCGCCGTGGGTTGAGACTGAGCAATCACTTGAATATATGAATCATCTAATTGATGGTCTCTCTGATTTAAATCCAATACTGCATTGTACTAATTCTGAAACAATCAAAGGTTCAGGGGGATTAAGAGGAAGCTTTATGAATGATTTTAATTTACTTAGAACTTTTAATCAGGTCATAATATTTAATAGTACTTTTTCGTGGTGGGCAGCTACTCTAAGTGGTGCTGAAAAGGTTGGCGTCTTTAATCCTTGGAAGATTGCGAAACCTGAACACCAAAGAAGAAATCTTGGCTCGACTAACTACCCGGGCTGGTTTTCTTGGGGTAGTGCTGATGATTTATACTTCAAAAAATATGGGATAAAATGAATAAACTTGTTGTATTTGATCTCGATGGTGTTTTAGTAGACGCTTGTGAGTGGCATAGAATTGCTCTTAATCAAGCTTTACGAGAAGTATGTAATTATGAAATTAGCTTAGATGAACACTATTCTACTTTTAACGGTATTCCAACAAAAGTTAAATTAGAAAAATTAACTGATATGGGGATACTTCAAAGAGATCAACACATGGAAGTGTATGATAGAAAACAAGAATTAACGATTAAGACAATCGAGGAACATGCAGAGTACAGAAAAGAAAAAGTTGACATGATTAAATATCTTAGAAAAAAGGGATATTTCATTGCATGTTTTACAAACAGCATTAGAGAAACTGCAACAATGATGTTGGACAAAACAGGCGTTATCGAACACTTAGACTATCTTGTGACCAATGAAGATGTCGAAAACAGTAAGCCTGCCCCTGATGGTTATCTTTTTTTAGTTGAAAAGTTCAATGTTAATAAGAATAATGTTATAATTGTAGAAGATTCTCCAAAAGGTATTGCAGCAGCAAAAGCCTCTGGGTGTAATGTTATTGAGGTTAAAAACCCAGATGAAGTTAATATAGATTTATTTGAAGGACATTTGAAATGAAAATTTTAATACCAATGGCCGGCGCCGGTAGCCGTTTTGCTAAGGAAGGTTATACATTTCCAAAGCCGTTGATTGATGTACGTGGTAAGCCCATGATACAATCAGTAGTTGAAAATTTAGATTTTGATTGCGAGTATATATTTCTTGTAAGAAAAGAACACATAGAGCAATACTCTGGAATCATTGGCACGCTTGATAGGATAACCAACGGTAGGTTTAATTATGTCGAAGTTGACGGCCTTACAGAAGGTGCTGCCTGTACTGCTTTATTGGCAGAAGAATACATAGATGATGATGAAGGTTTATTGATTGCAAATTCAGATCAGATTATAGATTATGAACCAAATAATTTCCTGACTTTAAAAAGCCTGACTGACGTTGATTCCATGGTTTTTACATTCAATGCAGTTCACCCTAAATGGTCTTTTGTGAAAACAAATTCTCGCGGTTTTGTTACGGAAGTCGCAGAAAAACGTCCAATTTCTAATATTGCAACTTGCGGGATCTACTGGTATCGCCGCGGCTCTGACTTTGTTAAGTATGCAAAACAAATGATTGATAAGGATATTAGAGTAAATAATGAATTCTATATCGCACCAGTATACAACGAACTGATACAGGATGGTAAAACTCTTATTCCTTTTTATGTGCACAAAATGTGGGGTATCGGAACTCCCGAAGATTTAAAATACTATTTGGATAATTGTTAGATATGAAAATAGCCTTATGTTTACATGGCCTTGTGGGTACAAATTATAAATATGGTACAGGATTTAAGAAAATTCCGTATCAAATAGGTCACGAACATTTTAAAAGACATCTTTTTGATGTTAATGAACATGTCGATACTTTTATTCATACATGGTCAACTGATTTTGAAAAAGATTTAAAAGAAGCATATTCGCCCGTATCAATTATTGCTGAAGAACAGCCGGAATTTAGAAGAAAAGAAGATTTAAAAAAAGCAGTAAAAGCTTCCATGAAAGGTGATCATAGTGTGCAACAAAAAATTGATAGAAAGCAGGCTATACACTGCAGATGGTATTCGGCTAAAAAGGTTTTAAAACTTGTTAAGCAATCTAAAGTAGATTATGATTTTATATTGTTAACGAGATTTGATGTTGCTTTTTTGGTAGACTTTAATTTTAATGAATTTGACACTGAGAAATTTTACATTCAAGGACCACCCGGACCTAAACAAAATGGATTAAGTATTTTAAATGATTTGTGGTTTTTTGCAAAGCCGGAATATATGAATAAATTTTGCGATTTATTTGATTGCTTAGAAAAAGAAGAATATACTCCACACGTCGATAGCAATCATGAATTGTTCAGAAAACATATGATTGTCAATGGCTTAAATGACTTAATAGAATATAAATTTAAATGGGACTGGTCAGGCGCATCAGGAAAAGTATTGTCTGACACTCCGTTAGTAAGATGGCATTATGATGAATTTTTGGAAGATTCTTTAAGAAAAGAATACCTGTTAAAATTATTAGTCATGAAAAGGAAAGAATATGCAGATTCTAATAGCGCATAGAGGTAACATCAACGGCAAATATCCTGATAGAGAAAATTCACCTGAATATCTTATGGAAGCAATTAGTAAAGGATATTCGGTAGAAGCTGATGTTTGGGCATCACAAAATGAATTGTTTCTAGGACACGACAAAATACAGTATAAAACTACAATTGATTTTTTAAAAAATGACAAAATATGGTGTCATTGTAAAAATATAGAAGCTTTAAAAATATTACTGGAAAATAACATACATTGCTTTTTTCATCAACAAGACGACGTGACTCTTACATCACAAGGTTATATTTGGACATTTCCAAGAAAAAGATTATTGCCCGGTTCTGTTTGTGTTATGCCTGAGTATGGCTACGATGGCGACTTGAGTAAGTGCTTAGGAATTTGCAGTGATATTGTGGAGCAATATAAATGAAAAAAGTATTGATTTTAGGCCGCGGCCCATCGCTTGATACGTTTAAGGCTTTAGATACCGACGATATTGACGATGTAATTCTTATGAATAATCACGAAAAAACTTTACAAAATAAAGAATCTTTTGATAAGTTAAAAGATAAAAACATCTATGTAATGTGCAATATTAATCAAGCTGGTTTTGTGCCGGGTGTTTTAGATAAAATTAACGTCAAAGCATGCTTGACAAATAGGCTGTCTCCTGATTGGGAATTGTGGCAAAAACACAAAGATGCACAACGAAAACATAGCGAAGGTGGTACCCTTAACAACGTTGGGTACTTACCATATATTGCTGAAGACGAGCCTTATTTGTATGTCTGGAGAGGACCAAAAGGCAAAAACAATATGGTGATGAAAACATACAATGGTAGAATTATCGAGCACATGCCAGAAGAAGCCGAACAATATGTAATACCAGTTTATAAAGATAAGCTTGTATGCAATTGCAGTTTCTATGGAACATTGTATGCGATACTAAAATTACAAGCACAACATGTAATTTATTGTGGACTAGATTTTTATGACAATTTAAAAATTGAAAAAAAATGGTTTGTAGAATCTCCAAAATATTTGAGTTCTGAATGGTGGGACTTAAGAGTTAAGTATGAAGGTGAACATATGAAAGTATTGTGGGATGAATATATGTCTAGTTTTTTTCCTGACAATATATTTGAGTTTTATACCACCGCTAATTTAAATTTGAAAAGTAAAAATATTCTTTATAATAAAGTAGAAACTGAACAATCGAACAAAACTTACTACTAAGTATACAATACCAGTTGACAGATTAATTCAAAAAGGATATAATAAAGACATGAAAAAGTACGTCCATCCATCGGAGTTGACTAAGGAATTTGACTCCAATAGTTTTAAAGGCATGAAGATAACTTTTGTTAATATGCCGCTAAGAGAATCAGCAGCCCCAAATGTACCACCAGAAGGTCCAGCAATTTTGGCTGCTATTTGCCGCATGTATGGTGCTGAGCCGTATATTCTAGATCTAAACGCTTATAGAATTAAGGATGAATTGGCTGACAATCAAGGGTTGCCTAATGGTCGATATCTGACTTTGCGTGAATGTGAAGATTTAATCCTAAGACATTTGAGTTTAGAAGGAGATCAAGATGTTATTGCTTTTTCTGGAATGATTACAACATTAAAATGGCAAGAAGAAATAGCAAAAATAGTTAGAAAACATTTGCCGGATACTTTTATTGTATCAGGTAATGGTTTAGCAACTGAAATCAGAAGAGGTTTATTTAAATGGATTCCTGAATTAGACGCAATTGCAAGATCTGAGGGCGATGATGTTATTCTAGCTATTTTAAAAGATGCCCGGGCCATCAGAGAATCGGGCGCCCGTAATGCACATAATCAAGGTAAATTATCAAAGTACTGTTTGGGTGAAATTGATGGAATGATAAGATTCCAATATGATGGCGATAGACCAAAAGATTTGAATGCCATACCTTATCCAGAATTTAGTCTTTTAGAAAGTGATCCATATGGACATAATATTTTAGAAGATTATATCAATATACCTGTTTGGGGCTTAGCAGCCAATAACAGTTCTGCAACCTCATTTAATATGAAACGTAGCCTCACTAGTGTTAGTAGTCGTGGATGCCCATATGCTTGTGCTTTCTGTTACCGCGGCGCTCAAGGCGAAAGAAACTATGGCATGCGTTCAAGTGAACATATTGCAAAACAAATTAGAGAATATGTTGATCATTATGATTTAGATTTTATCGGTTTTCCAGATGATAACTTTGCTGTTGATAAAAGAAGAATTAAGAAAATGGTGCCCGTATTTAAGGAATACGGCCTTGACCAAGTTCGCTGGGGCACACATACTCGAATGGATGAAGCGGACGCTAGATTGGAGCCTATGGCTGAATCTGGCTGTGTTTACATTGGCTTTGGTGCCGAATCAGCATCTGATAGAGTTTTGAAATTTATGAACAAAGGTGGCTTCATCTTGCGCAACGGAATGGAAACAATTAAAGTAAACGGAACAAACTATGATTTTCCTAAGACTATGACCAACGCAATTAGAAACTGCCATGAAACTGGTATTCATCCTAACTGCACTTGGATTATGGGATACCCCGGTGAAGAATTATCCGATTTGAAAACAAGTGTGGCTTTTATACTATGGCAACAAGAATACTGGTCAAGCTTTCATCCAAAAGGAACAGAAGAACACAAGAATGCACTAGCAGCAGTAAACAGAAAAATGTTCACAGCCACAGCATATCCCGGTACTGCAATGTGGGATGCTGTACACCCACATCTAGAAAAATATTTTGATATTAAATTTGATGTTTTGGGTAAGCCTGTGTGTGATGATAATTTTCATCAGTATGTTTTAGAATTAGATGACGCTACTAAGGTATTGAATTCTAATAGTGGTGAAATGGTCAATTTTAGCGATATGCCTCTTGATACTTTCTTGGAGGCAAGAGAGCACGTTGACAACGATGAGATAGAAAAAATATTGGAGATGTAGTGAGTCTACAGAACTGTTACCTTTTAATCCCAGCAAGAATGGGTTCTAAAGGATTTCCTTTAAAAAATAGAGAACTTTTAAAATATACTTTGGATATAATTCCCGATGATATGAAAAGTCGTGCCTTTGTTTCCACAGATGACCCACAAATAAAGAATATGGCTTTTAACAGCGGTGTCGGTGTAATTAATAGACCTGAAAGCTTAGCACAAGACGAAACATCTATGAAGGATGTTTTGAAACATTTTATTGATATACAAAAAATTACTTGCCAAGAAGACGTAATCTTGTTATACTTAACATATCCTGAAAGAAAATGGGAAGATGTAGAAAAAATTTATGGAGTTTTTAACAAAGTAAATGAAAAATCTTTGGTTTGTTGTGAGCAAGTTGAAGAGCACCCCTATTTATGTTTTCATGAAAAAGATAACAATAAGGCTGAATTATTAGTTGATCACAAATTTTATAGAAGACAAGATTACCCTGCATGCATTAGACTTAGCATGTTTGTATCTTGCTATAATCCAGAAATAGTTGATAACTTACACGATTTAATGTTTGAAGAACAGACATATTTTTACAAATTAGAAAATTACAAAGTTGATGTTGATTATCTTGAACAATATTTGAATATCTCAAAAGAGGAAAATTAATTATGAATAAAAAAAGGGCTTTAATTACGGGGATTAATGGGATGGACGGTAGCCATCTAGCTGACTTTCTTTTAGAAAAGAATTATGAAGTATATGGTCTTGAACGAAGGTCGTCCCATATTAATAGAGACAATACCAGACACATCGAGGATAGAGTACATTTTATTACTGGCGACATGACTGATAAAGGTTCGCTGCAGAGAGCTTTGTATATTTCTAACCCACATGAGGTATATAATCTTGCGGCGCAATCTTTTGTGGGTTCAAGCTGGCAGTTGTCTGAGCAAACAACAAAAGTAAATTCACTTGGTACACTTTATATGCTTGAATCTATTCTCGCACATAATAAAGAAATACGTTTTTATCAAGCCAGTACTTCAGAGATGTTTGGCAAGGTTGTTGAAACACCTCAGACCGAATTAACACCATTCTATCCTAGAAGTCCATATGCAGTCTCTAAGCTTTATGCGCATTGGATTACTAAGAATTTTAGAGAATCGTATAACATTTTTGCATGCAATGGTATTTTGTTTAATCATGAATCAGAGCGACGTGGTATAGAATTTGTTACTAGAAAGATTACAGACGGAGTTGCAAGAATTCATCTAGGTCTTCAGGATACAATTAGTCTTGGAAATCTAGACGCAGAACGTGACTGGGGATATGCACCAGATTATGTCGAAGCAATGTGGCTAATGCTGCAGCAAGATGAAAATTACTTTTTTAATAATAAAGTAGGAGATTTTATTATTGCCACCGGCGAGTGTCATAGTGTAAGAACTTTCTTAGATTTAGCTTTTAAGAAAATTGGAGTCGACAATTGGCAAAAGCATGTTCTTAAAGACCCAAGGTATATGAGGCCTGCAGAAGTAGATGTATTAAAAGGCGATCCAACTAAAGCCAAAGAAGTGCTCGGTTGGCAATCCAAAACAAGTTTAGAAGAAATTGTAAGTGTTATGATTGACAGCGATATTAATCTTATTAAAAGGGAAATTAAGTAGTGAAATTACGAGAGCATATTGGTAATATTAAAGCATCCGATAGATATCGATATACTTATGTCATCGCTGAAATAGGTATTAATCACAATGGCTCTCTCGATGAGGCATTAAAACTTATAGAAGCGTCTTATGAAAGTGGCGTAGATGCCGTAAAGTTTCAGAAAAGAAAATTAGACAATTTGTATACTCAAAAAATTCTTGATGACCCAAATAGTGCTGAGTGGACTTTCGAATATCTAATTCCAATTTTGCAAGAAGTTGAATTGTCCGAAGATGATTATAGGGTTATTAAATCTAAGTGCGATGAACTGGAGCTAGATCTGATTGTAACACCGTTTGATTTAGATTCAGCAAGGTTCTGTAACGAATTAGGGGTAACAGCCTTCAAAATTGGTTCAGCAGATATGATTAATTATGAATTGATTGAAGAATGCTTTTCTTTTAATAAGCCAGTGATTATATCTACAGGAATGTGGACTGATGTAGAAATTCAATCAGCTGTGACAAAGTATAGAACTTTTGGTAAAAATGATTTCTTTATGTTGTTGGCCAATTCAACTTATCCAACACCATACGAGTCAATCAATCTGGAGTTTTTACCTAAATTAAATCAAATGCACAGCCTCATAGGATATTCTGGACACGAAAGAGGTACATTTATTCCAGTCGCTGCAGCCAGCTTGGGTGCCAGACTTGTCGAAAAACACATTACGTTTGATAGAACACAAACCGGGCCTGACCATAAAGCATCGATGGAACCTTCAGAGTTTAAGGAAATGGTTCAACACTTAAGATCTTTACAGTTAGCACTGGGTAAAGACAAGGTTGTCAATCAAGCTGAAAAATTAGCAAAAGAAACTTTTGCAAAATCAGCATATGCCAAGTATGATTTGGAGCCCGGACATATTTTGTCCGAAGAGGACATTTATTTTACATCACCCGGCAAAGGGCTTCACTTGCATGAGATAAAAGAGTTTTATGGCAAGGAAATAAATTGTAAAATTGAAAAAGACAGTTTTCTTACCTCCCATCATTTCGAAGATATTATACCAGTAAGAGACTGGAAATTACCTAGCTTCTCAAAACAATGGGGAGTTAAGTGCAGATTCCATGATTTTGAAGAATATAAAACTGTTAACTCGCCAGTAATTGAATTTCATTGTTCACAAAAAGACATGGATATAGATTTTAAAGGGTTTTCCAATACAAGTCAACTTGTAATGCATGCCCCTGAGATATTTGACAGAAAACTTGTTGATATTTGCTCTGATGATAAAGATATCGTTGCTGGTTCAATTGAGATTTTACAGAGAGCAATAGACAAAACTGTTGACATTTCTAGAAACTTCCCCTTAAAAAGACCAAAATTTGTGGTACACTTAGGTGGTATGTCACTTGATCATGTTGTAAATGAAAATAATACAGCCTTAATGATGGAAAGAGCAGTCGATAACTTTAAGAAATTAAAGTATAATCCTGACGATATCGAGATTTTGCCTGAAAATTTGCCACCTAGACCGTGGTATTTGGGTGGTCAATGGTTTCAATATGGTTTTATGCATGCAGATGACATGATAAATTTCTGTAATCATTTTGGATTTAAAATGACTTATGATATCTGCCATGCAGCTTTGCATTGTAATCATTCCAATATATCATTAAATGATTATACCAAGCAAATTTTACCATTAGTTTCTCATTTTCACCTATCAGATGCCGTTGGTATTGATGGAGAAGGTGTACAAATTGGCGAAGGTGAAGTAGATTTTGATTCTTTTTTCAAAGAAATTGAAAATTTTAATCAAGATTTTTCATGGGTAACAGAAATATGGAGTGGCCATGTTAATCATGGTGCTGGTTGTCGTCACTCTATGCATAGTTTAAGTAAATATAAAAATATAATTTAGGAGAAAAAATGAAGAGAGCTTTAGTTTGCGGCGCAGGTGGTTTTATTGGTGGTCATCTTGTTAAGTATTTAAAAGAAAAAGGATACTGGGTACACGGAGTTGATTTAAAATATAATGAGTATCACCCTGTTCATGAGATAGCAGACGTTTTTACAATTGGCGATTTAAGAGATATGGAAGTAGTAAGAAATATAGTCACAGAAGATCTCGATGAGATATATCAACTTGCTGCCGATATGGGTGGCGCTGGCTTTGTTTTTACAGGTGAGAATGATGCGGACATTATGCATAACTCAGCGTTAATCAACCTTAATATTGCGAAAGAAGCAGTCGCAAAATCTGCCGGAAAGATATTTTATTCTTCTTCTGCGTGTATGTATCCAGAGCACAATCAATTAGATCCAGATAATCCTAATTGTACAGAGGACTCAGCGTACCCTGCCAATCCTGATAGCGAATATGGATGGGAAAAGCTTTTTAGTGAAAGATTGTATCTTGCATTTATGAGAAATGCAGGGCTTGATGTTAGAATTGCGAGATTTCATAATATCTTTGGGCCACTTGGTACTTGGACTGGTGGTAGAGAAAAGGCTCCCGCAGCACTTTGCCGTAAAGTGGCTGAATGTGAAGACGGTGGTACGATTGATGTTTGGGGTGATGGGCTTCAAACTCGGTCTTTCTTGTATGTTGATGAATGTGTTGAAGCTGTACACAGGTTAATGCAATCAGATTTCACAGGCCCAGTTAATATCGGCTCAGAAGAAATGGTAAGTATTAATGAATTTATTGATATGATTGCTGGTGTTGCCGGCAAAACAATTAATAAAAATCATATCCCGGGCCCTGAAGGTGTCAGAGGCAGAAATTCCGATAACACTCTATACAGAGAAAAAATAGGCTGGTCTGTTTCACAGCCTCTTGTAGAAGGTGTAGAAAAAACTTATAACTGGATTGTAGAACAATTAGAGGAAGAATAATGGCTCGCTGTTTGGTTACAGGACATAAGGGATATATCGGCTCTAGATTATTTAAATCTTTGCAAGATGCTGGACATGAAGTGATGGGTATAGATTTGGAAACAGAAATATCTCATGACATTATTAAAGAATTAAGAGAGGGCGCTGATGGCAAATTTCATCCTCACTATTATAATTTTAAGCCTGAGTATATTTTTCACATGGCTTGCTGGCCTAGAGTTGGATATAGTGTTGAGCATCCTGTAGAAACAAACGAGAACAATATTCTTGCTGGAACCATTCTACTTAATTTTGCAAGAAAAGTTGGCTCTGTGAAGCGAGTAATTTATTCAAGCTCATCATCAATCAAGGGTAATGGTAATGGGCCTGAAAGCCCGTATGCGCTACAGAAATATGTAACTGAATTGGAAACTACCCTGTATTCTAAATTGTATGGTTTAGATACCGTTAGTCTTCGCTATTTCAATGTTTATTCTCACGACCAAACAGTTAGTGGTCCATATGCCACAGCGATATCAAACTGGATGCATTCAATACGCGAGGGCGTACAGCCATATATTACAGGTGATGGTGAACAATCAAGAGACATGGTTAATGTTGATGATGTTGTACGTGCAAATATATTTTGTATGAATCACGATAAAAATTTCGAAGGCGCCGTTTTTGAAATTGGGACTGGTGATAATATTTCATTGAATGAAATTAAAGATATTATTATAGACGAGTTTCCTGATATTAAGTTTAATTACGTTCCGCCCCGTGCTGGCGATGTTTTTACGACCAAAGCAAATATTGAGCCTTTAAAAGAATTGGGCTGGACTGCTGATGTAGATATTAGAGAAGGAATAAGAGATTGTTTTGTGAGGCTCAAAAATGAACTTAGATAGTATTGGTATTGTTGGCCAAGGTTTTGTTGGCACTGCTATTAGAGAAGGTATGTCTAGATTTGTAAATATACATACTTATGACAAATTTCTAAGTGATAAATCAACATGTGACAGTCTAGAACAATTATGCGAGTTGTCTGGTGTTGTTTTTGTTTGTTTGCCTACCCCAATGTTACCAGATGGAGAATGTGACTTATCAATTGTTACCGAAACAGTTTTAAAAATTGACAGTTTAAATTCTGAAAATATTATTGTTATTAAATCAACTGTACCACCCGGTACTACATCAGAATTAAATGAGCAGTGCGATAATGCTCAAGTTGTATTTAATCCTGAATTTCTAACCGAAGCTAATTTTATTGACGATTTTAAAAATCAAAATAGAATAATTATTGGTGGACCTAGGCCTGCTTCGACAATCGTAAAAAATCTTTATAGAAAAGTATTTCAAGAAGTGCCAATTATCAAAACAGGCTCGAACACTGCAGAGTCTGTAAAATATTTTATTAATACGTTTTTGGCAACTAAAGTTAGTTTTGCAAATGAGTTTAAACAAATTTGTGACACAGTAGATGTTGATTATGATAAAGTTGTAGAATATGCACTATATGACAAACGATTAGGCAGATCTCACTTTTCTACCCCGGGCCCTGATGGTAAATCAGGATTCGGTGGTTCGTGTTTTCCAAAAGATATAAATGCATTAATACATTTTTCTAAACTTCAAGGCGTCGATCCCTTGGTTTTGGAATCTGTTTGGAATAAAAATTTAGAAGTTCGACCTGAAAAAGATTGGGAACAATTAAAAGGTCGAGCTGTTTCAAGTAAGGAGTAAAAAATGAAACTATCAAATCAAGCACTTGGCGCCGTCATGATGGCGTTGCAGGAGTCACTTTTAAATCAAATTGATATTGTACCCATTTTAAAGGGTTTTGATTTGGAAGAAGGCAACGATGGACTTGTTGTTAAGAATCCCCCTACAGTCAGAGTAACCGACAGTAGCGAAATTACAACACAAGACTTAGAAAATATGGTAAAATAATGCCAAGGTATAGATATGTTTGTAACGAATGCAATACAGAATTTGTCGCTTTTCATCAGTGGGAAGAAACACAAGACGTTTGTTTAGAGTGTGGCGCTACAGATATATCTAAACTTTTCAATAATTCTTTTGTAACTAAAAAAAATATCAAAATTGATGAAAAAGTTGGAAATTTGACAAAACAATATATTGAAACAAATAGAGAAATTTTAGAAGACCTTAAAAAAGAGGCAAAGCAAGAAACATATGAGTGAATTAGAAATAACATTGTCATTGATACTATCAGTATCTATTGTTCTTAACATTGGTTTGTATTTATATTTACGAGGTGTTTTATTTAGATTACTTACAATTTCAGAAGAAATGGGTGATTTCCAAGATATGGTCAATAGCTTTGCAACACACTTAAAAAATGTATATGAATTAGAAATGTTTTATGGTGATCAGACTTTAGCTGGTCTTTTAAATCATGCTGTTTCTTTTAATGAACAATTAGAGACTTTTGAATACATTTACAATTTAACTGAGATTGAAGAAACAGAGGAAACAAATTTTGACGAAACAAGTGAAGACGGCGGAGAAGCCGAAACTGAAGAGACGCCGTAGACGCTCAACAGGTAATAGAAAATATTACTTTACACAAGAACACGAAGATGCTGTCGTTGCATATTGTAATACAGAGTGTGTTAAGATAAGGACTGATTTATACGTTAAATATCTTGAGCCAGCTTTTGACGAAATGGTAGATAAGATAGTTTTTACTTATAAATTTACGACGCTTCCAAACATCGATTCATTAAGAGATGAATGTAAGGTTTGGCTGATGACCGTGTTGGATAAATATGATCCAAATAAAGGCTCAAAAGCTTTTTCTTACTTTTCGGTAATTACAAAAAATTGGTTTATTCATAAAGTTAAAAGACAACAAAAACAAAATAAAAGAGAAGTTGATTATGATAATATACCTAAACATTACGAAGAAGAGTTTTTATCCACTAATGATTCTTGGTTAACTGATAAAATAGAGCAGGAATTTTGGGAGTCTTTTTATGGAGAAATAAAATCTTGGGACTCTAGTAATATGAAAGATAATGAAAAGAAGGTATACAACGCCATAATAATTCTTTTTGAATCGAAAGACAAGATAGAAATTTTCAATAAAAAAGCTATTTATTTATACTTGCGTGAGATCACGGGCTTGAATACCAAGCAAATTGTTTCTAATTTAACTAAATTTAAGAAGCGATATCGGGCATTTAAGCATCAGTGGGAAAATGGAGATATTTAAATGTCGAAAAAAGATCTAGAAACTTTGATGGATGAGGCGCTTAGTAATATCAGAAGCGATAGAAAGGTGGCGACTGAATTTTTAAATGAAATTGCTAATCAAATTGCAACTGATCCTGATAATAATAGGTCTCTTTCTCCTGTTGCTGCCAAGCATGTTGAATCATTACAACGCTCAAATGAACAATTAGTTAAGATAATAAGCATTACACAGAAAGAAAAGTCTCAACAAGTTGGGCTCACCGAAGATGATAAAAACAGTTTGTTTGATATGATAGGAAATGATAATTAATGACAAAAAGATTTTTACCGGGAACTCTTAATCCGCTTTATGAAAATGATAGTGATTTCGACATTGATTTGAACGAATTTAATAATCCTTATTATGTTAATGAATTACAAAAGAAAATTTTAGAATCTCAATTAGAACAAGATTTATTTGCTGGAATGTCTAGCCCGAAAGCTATCATACTTGGTCCTGCTAAATTTTCTTATCAAAACGTTGATACAGATTATGCTATCCCGGTTCATGGCACGTCCAATATTAGAAAAGTGTATACTTGGTATTACTTTAGAATCCCAGAGATACATTCTCATTTAACTGATCCTTGTAATCCTAGGCTTTTACAAACAAATAGAAATGCTGCCTATAAAGCTATATACGATCACCCTATAGCACCCTACATCTCATCTGATCCAAATATTGAACCACCACAAATTTTACCCGGTAGCGTGGTGGAAATCAAATATGATCGAGGCCCCAATGCAGGGTTGGGCCTTTTTCCTAAAATTACAAGAGTTATGGGGATATCATACGGCATTCTTAATTCTCCTGAATGTGAAAGTGCTTTAAATGGATTTGCACAAGCTTTAGAATATGGCACGGTAGAATCAATACAAACAGGCGGTGATTTTAGGAAGCATCCTTTTGATCCTAACTGTGTCCCCCACGGCCAAGATGCAAATAATCCAATAGCATATTTTGGAGAGGCCGGTTACAAACAAATTAAAGATAACATAGCACAAAGAGAATCCGGCGGCGCTTTAAGGCCTTCAGGCGGTAAGTCTCCCCCCAGTACTGGGCCGTGGTCTGGTAAGCCAGCTTCTACTATCGACGGCGTTAATTATGCCGGATATATTGGAAAATATCAAATGGGCCTTCAGCATCTTATGGCTGAAGAAACTGCATACATACAGCCATCGCTTCTTGCCAGCCTTAAGGCTGCTAAGTGTACAGGTCAGGCACCTCACTGTCGGGATACAATTTTTGGTCTTTTAACTAATCCGTCTTCATGGACAGGAAAAGATGGTATTAATAATATTGAAGATTTTCTTAATAGTAGCAAAGCACAAGAAGCTGTGATGGATTATCTTATAAAAAATAATTTTGAAGCTCTGGATAAAAAATTTGATCGTAATAGTCCGCAAGATGTAGCTGGGATGCTAGCTGCATCTCACTTGCTTGGTGCCGATAAAGCTATCAAAATGAGAGAAGGTGCTGGCGGGCAAGATGCCAATGGAACCAGAGGTAGCGACTATTATAGCGCTCTAGGTGGAAAATGTCCAGTAGCGTAATACTTATACAAAGAGGTAACAATGTCAGGATTTTTTAGTGCTAATAAGCAAAAAGCAACAGACGCTAAAGGTGTAACAAGTAGGCAAAAGACAGCATCAGGCCACCCGGGTTCCGAAGAAGGTGATCCGGCTAAAGGAGTTGGCGGCGAAGATATTTATGAAACAGCCCCAAGCCGAAATAATACACCGGGGGAATATGTAATTAATAACCAGAATGCTTGGATTACATTAGGGTATGACAGAAATGGTAGCTTTTTAAGTGGTAAAGGTGGTGAAGGCGCCCTTAACTCATCAGCAATCGAAATTACATGCGGTATGATGGCTAATACAAAAGAAGGCCCTGACGGAGAATATGCCGCAAATCCAAACTGGGGTGGTGATGCTGCTAAAATATATATTTCACAACGATCAAATATTGATGAGTATATGCAAATGCCTTATGATAAAGATACTACAACTTATGATTTCAAAGATCGATCAGCAATTGGTATGCAAGCAGATCATATTAGAATTGCAGGCCGCGAAGGTATTAAGATTGTAACTGGTGCACCAGAGCACTTCAAAGGTGTTGGGTTTTTTGGAATTCCAAATTCACTTGGCGGTAAAAGATACATTGCTAGCGGAATAGAACTGATAGCAAATTATCAAGATGGTTCAGAAAAAATTATTGATTTAGGAAATTTCCCTCCAGTTGTTGAAAACGACAACATTCATCCGATGGTTCGCGGTGTAAATCTAATTGGGGCGTTAGATGATATTGTTAAGCAAATGATTAATGCTTTTGAAACTATTGGACTATTTTGTGCTGCTCAAATTGAATTAAACGGTGCTCTGGGGGCTCACACTCACCCAGTCGTTTCTGCGCCAATCGGAGGCGGACTCGCCGCGCCTTCTCCTGAATTGGCTGTAGCTTCAATTAAAAATATGGTCGATGAAATGTCAAATACTATGCTACCAGCATTTAAGTATTCGGTGAATTGTGGTCTCAATTTTAGATGGAATTATTTATATGACTACAGCCCATATTATATTTGTAGTAGATACAATTTTACTAATTAATCTATTTACGTTATAAAGAGTTATTATGGTTTTCAAAAACGAAGAAGATAAAAGAGAAGCCCTTGAGGGCACCCAACCAGAAGATTTAATTGAACCGGGTCAAACTGAAGAATTTAACTATGCAAAATTTCAAGAGTTAAATCCTGATGATGTGCCTTGTGATGTTCCCGAAGAGGTTGACGAGGTATTGGTATGCCCAAGTTGCGTACCAAATCCAGATTGGACACCGGACTTTAACTGGAAATTAGATCCAATTGATAATTTCGCGAACATTTATTTAGATGAAGCAACTTGTGAATATGTAATGATTACGGAAGAGGCTGTTTCTGATGTTTCAGAATTTAGAAATCTCGGCTTATCTACCATAGGGGTGATGATTGGAGATGAGTCAATCCATACTACACCCGAAGATGGTCGAAAAAATAGAGGCAATTCTTTAAGAAACCCAAGAGGTGGACAATCTGCTGGTTCTGTCATGGATAAATTAGATGATGTTGGTCTGGTAAGCTACAATGATACTGGCTGTACAGATGAGGATACGAGTGAAGATGAATACTCCAAAAAGTTTGGTGCTTGCAAAACTTGGCATAGTCGCATTGATGCTTATAAAGCTCATGCAGTCCGTGAAATTATGTTTCATTACGGTAAAGAGGTAAATGATACAACATATATTGCAATGTACGATATAGCCAGTCCAGATGGATTTTATGAAGACGGACATGATTGGTATCTCGATCCTACAAGAAGAAAATCAAGCCTTGTCCGAGTTCGAGTAGCAATCCCGGCACAACTTTTTGATAATTTACCAGATGCTGCACCAGAGGATAGCACTGACGTTAAATCTCCCGTTAATTCAGTTGTATTAAAATCATATGACATTAATAAAAAAGTCGATAGGCTTAGAAAAGCGTTTAAAATATATGGCAGATATCAAGCATATTGGTTTCATTCTGACGGTGCTAGATTATTTATAGATTATGGTGACGGCTCAGTCCAGCCTATGTATCTTGATTCTGAAGATGGTGCTAATCAAAGAGATCGTTTAGAAGCCTTTGTGGATAGATTACAGGACTTTGTTGATGAAGCTGGTTATAAATTTGGAGAAGGTTTAGCAGGCGCTTTTCGTAGAGATACTTTAGCTTATGAAGTAAAATTAGAATTTGATGAAAAAATGAAGATCAGTGCTGTTTATGCTAGAAAAAGTGGCTGTGATTTCGAAATACTTGGAGGAATTAAAGGCAATGGGACATATAGACATTTAAATAAATCAGCTTTTAAGAAACTTAGAAAGAAAACAGGACGATCTGTTGGATACTACTTAGCAAAAATACATGATATAGACCACGATTTGAGAGCCCGCGAGCCTATGCCGTGGCTTGATTTTATAAAAATTTATACATATCCTAATTTAAAAGTGGATTATGGTGCTGGATTACCTCAACAAAGTGTTTTAGGATGTTTCCTTTCTAACGAAGGATACGGACAATTTTTTGATTGTGTTCTCGATCAGTTAATCAGTTTACCCGATGTCATTGCTTACAAATTTGAGGAGTTTGGTTGCGAATTAATTGACGAGCAGCAAAAGCAACTTGCTGAATCAGCAGAAGCTATTTATAAAGCGAAGCAAGAAATGCGTCAGGCAGCAACTAAAAAGTTAGCAGAATTTGATAAAACAGTTGAAGACGCTAAAAATAGCCTTGAAAAAGCAAAAGAAATCGGTGATGAAGATTTCATTGCAGCTGCTGAACAAGGATTGGAATTTAGAGAAAACAACCGAGCAACTTACAAGACCAACACATCTAAGAAAGACAGAGAAAGAGCAAGACAAGAATTTAGAAAAGCTAGAAAAAGAATCAACAATGAAGCTCAAGATAAATTACTTGCTAATGCGAATGATGCATTAGCTGATGCTGGTTTTGGTCCTGTAGATTCACGAACAAATAGAAAAGATCAAGCTGTTGACTCATATAGATCAGTTGTTGATTTCTTAACCTCTGATAATTTAGCAGAGGAAGCTAAAAAAGTAAAAGATTGGAAAAAATTACCATGCGGTGTTTACCCTAGAGATGGTGATTTATTAGATCAAGCCTTGCCAAAATGGATGCAAGGTATTTTATTAGGTCCGGGCAAAGGCGGAAAAAGAATTAAAAAGCTTTATAAAAACATTCTTAGCAGACTTACGTTTTGTGGCATTCTAGGATTAATGCAAGCTGGTCTTGAATGTATTTTTGCTGGATTATCATTTATGGATGCTATGATGATTCTAATCAAAGCTGCTTTTAAAGATATGCCTCCGTATTCTTTGGGTAAACTTTTTATTGGATTACCTGTAGATAAACAGCTTGAAATTGAAGAAAAAGTTAGAAAACAACTCAAAGAATTGAATATTTCAGCAGTTGTTGACATGCAAGCTGTTATGGGACAAGCTAGCCAAATTGTCGGAGAGGCAACCAAAGCCACTGAAGAAGAACTTCAAACTGATTATCAAAGTGAACTTAATGCATTAGATCCAGAAGATCCTGAATTTGAAGATAAAGCAGATGCACTTACCAGTCGAATTGAGCAAGGTAATGAATATCTTCAAGCAGCAAATCAAAGTGTTCAAGATAGTCTTGCCAAAACAATGGATCCGGCTAACGCTAGTGGTGTAGATTCGTATGGAAATCCTACAGGCGGTGGTGGGCAATCTAGTGACAAAGTGCTTGGTAAAACTACTGGAGATATTGTTGCACCAATTCTAAAAGCTTATGTGGATGCAATTATAGATGTCTACAAAGACAATCCTGAACAATTACTTGAAGAGTTTAACAGAATTCCCGGCGCCGCACTTTTAGCTAGAACACTTTTACTTTCAAGATGCCCACGTAAACCTTTATTTTATCCTCCAATTTTTGATTTCATGAAAGGTCTTGATTTTAAATTTTGTACAAATGGCAAAGTTCCAGCAATGCCCGTTTTACGTCCAATCGATTGGGTAACATGGAAAGCACTATTAAAATATCTTGTTGATATGGCTATTGAAGAAATACGTGATCTGGCTGAAAAACTTCTTGTTGCAATTATTATTAAAATACTTCAATCAGTTTATAATGCAATATGTAAATTAATACAAACGGGTGTTAACATAGCAGCCACCGCGGTGTCAAATGCAATTAAGGGAGAATCTACAAATGTTTACCAACTTCTTGTTGAGTCTTTTTGTGGGCCTGATCCCTCGCAAGAGCAAGTTGCAGGCGTTCTCACTGAAATTTTTCAAGCTTCAGGAGTATCCATTAATCCACCAGATGGCGCACCGGGCTCTGGTGATTACATTGGCCAACAAAGTTTAGTAGACGGACAGTATGAATCTTATGCTAATGCTTCAAATGATGTTGTTGATTATTTCCAAGATGTATTTGGTGAATTAAACCAGCGAGAAGCGCTTGATTTAATGAGTGGCAATGCAACCCAAGATACCATACAGGCCGCAGCTAATTTAGCTAGATTGAGTCCTAATCCGGTTATTAGAGATAGTATGAGCGATGCTGATATTTTGGGTGACACTTTTAGAAATATCGCTACATTGATTCCTGCTGAAGCAACCGCGCAACTTGAGAGTATCCAAAGACAATTAGATGAGGCTGATTTAGAGTTACCACTTAATTCTACTTTTTGTGCATCTGACCGTGAAGTTGAAGAATTTTATGAAGGATTAAAAACCAATTTAACTGGAGGCGATCGAGATGTTAGTCCACAACAAGCTGAAAATCTAGCTGCAGCACATCAAGAAGAGCAAATTAGATTAGGTCAGGAATTAGCTGATTTAATGTCCGGTCCTTTAATTAACCCTGAAGATATTCCAGATATCTTTTCTACACCTGATCCAACTGACCCCTGTGCAACAAATGGAAATGATGGTAAAGGCGCCTTGTTGCCCCGAGAACCAGCAGAAATTACAGCTTTAGCTAATGAATCATATAGCAAAATATTTGATGCGATAGAGGCACAATACACAGAAGATCTTGTGGGAACTAAGGGAATTTTCAATTATATCTTATCAGATTCAATTGGTGTTGGGTATCTTGATCATATGAGAAAAGTAAATAGAAGACAAGATTATGTTAATTCAAGAAAAGAAGTTGAAATTTATCTTGATCTTGTTAACAGTATTGATGACAAGGATACACGTGAAGCTGCCACCACTAAGATATTTGGTGAAAAGAAAATTAATAAAAGAGAAGCTAAAAAACTTTTAGATAAATCAACCGGTTATTTACCAAAAACAGTTGGCTTACATTTAAGAAAAATATTTGATAATTTTAGCCCTGCTGATAGTAGTATGACTGTATTGGGCGAAGAAGTTAAAACCCCACAGGGTGTAGACGTTGAAGTTAAACTTACTACTGAAGTAACTCCCACGAAGTTTTTAACAAACGAAGATAAAAATGATGTAGACACACTTAGAGAAAGAAACATAAATATATTTACTAATAAATATTCTAAGAGATATATTGAAAATAATAGAAGATTTATAGAATCTGCAATTTCAACATCGAACCTTGGCAAGTATTCTTTAGCAGAAGAGTCTATCTGTGCTCAAGTATCTTCGCAATTAGAAGAAGCTGCAGATAGTAAAAGTGACGCTGAAGAAAGAGCAGGAAACCCCGGCTATATTTTCAATACTAAAAAACAAGCCGAAGATGCACATGATGATTTAAAAGATTTTGAAATTATTCAGCTTGACCCTTCTAGGAAAAAAGCCGATCTTAAACTTACATTTAAAGATAGAAACTTTGAAAATTCATTTACCAAAAAAGAAAAGAACGGGTGCCCATGGGCAGTAAAATTTAAATTTGAGACTGCACTTTTTGATGCTATAAACGATGAAAATGGTGATGTTCAAATTTTGGACCCCGGTAGAGATGGAGATATTGGTCAGATTACAGTCAAGATTACGACCGATTCAAGAGCAGAAGCTAGTGATGAAGTTGATGATCTTTACGATAATAAAAAGTCAAAGAAACAAAAGGACAAAGAAGCCAGAATGGGTCCATTTGTTGTCGATCAATTTAGCACCAATAAGTTTTTGTGTGTGCATTCTCAAGAAGTTAACGATGTTTTAAATGATTTAAATATAATCGATAAAGCGCCTACAAAGCCACCAATGCATACTACATTTTGTGCAATGCTTGAAGAATCAATTAAGTCTTACAATAACGGAGAAGAAGTTGTTGGTATAGATTATGATTCACTATCGTCAGCTTTTTTTAGAGAAGAAGACTACAGTTCTCTTCTTACTTCCACCCTTAATGGATTTATGAAGCCTCTGGGTAAGAAAAACAAAAACGTTTGGAAATTTGGATTTGATCCCGGAAAAGCAATCATTGATCCTAGAGCATTCCAGTTTGGAGTTGTTAACAGTAAGCCCGGCGGAGACGAAGAAGATTATACATCATATGACAAATATAGACAAGAATGGTATGAAAACAGAAGTGATTGGGGAACGTTTCGCCCAATGCATCGAGCTGAAAGAAAAGCAAAAGTATTACCTATTTCTAGATATGAGCATGATAAAGGCAAGCCTCACCCACGCGTACACATTTTAGATCCCGCGGAACACGGTGGCTCATACGATAATCCGCCAATCTATATTGAACCATATGTACGAGATGGCTGGCTTGGATTACTTGATAAACTAATGCCAGAATGGGATGGATGCAAACCCAGAAAAGCCGATTTAATTAATTTAGATGATATTAAAGATAGAGTAAATAATTTAAATCAAAGATTGCCAGATGATCCAAGATTACAATTTGACGAAGGCTGTTTAGTTGAAGAGCCATATGCCAGAATTTTAAATAGATTTTCTGCTGCTGCTATTGAGGGTGCTGTTAGGACTATTATTAGATTAGTTATCTCAGAAAATTTTATTAATGGTATATCAGCATTCACGACATTTAAAATGTCTAATGATAATTTTGATGAAGGTTTTGCTGCATTCATTTTATCGAATATTGAATTTGCAGTTAAAGAAAAATCAGATCGCTCTGGCTTTTTATTTGGAGGTGGCGGTCTTGATGGTGATGAATATTATTATGCATTTTTAGAAATGTGTGTTCAAATTTGGAATAGACAATATTCTGTTCTTGGAGAAATACCAGAAGAAGAAGTATCCGATCAACTATTAGATGCACTTGAGCAATTAAATGAAATTTTGGAAGCTTATGCAAATCCACGCACTGTACACCAAACTGATAGAAATGATATATGGCCCCGTAACAGACACCATTTGAAAGCAGCTAAAGATAGAGGTGAAATTGGATTTTTTGGTACTTTGAAAAGACTTAGGAAGGAAAGAAACTTATCTATAGTTGCAAAAACTGAATATCTAGCGAGCATATTTGCTATGGAACTAATCAAGCAAGAGATGGAATTTTTCTCTAAGAAAGTTGAAGATGTTATGGGTATTGATTTCAAGTTCAATAACATGACAGAGTATTTCTTAGATAATCTTTGTGTCGGTAGTTCTGAATCATATGACCAGTTACTAGATGTAGCAGGTAAAGCCGATTCTTACCATTTGAATTGGTTTGAGTCTCAATCAGAATTTGCCTCAAAATATTATGAATATGATACAGTAGTTAGCACAACAACAGACCCGGGCACTGGAGTTTCAGCCACTGAAACCACATATGAAAGAACTACGGCTACGAAAGAAGGTAGCACCATCACTAATCCTTTCCAGCCGTTATACGACAAATATTATGGCGCTATTTTCACAACCGAAGACGAGATAGCAGAATTAGAACCATATGCTGAAGAACTAAGAGATACTATTGAAGGCTTGGAAGAAGATTTAGATGATAAAAGAGTAGAAAAGACAACTTATATAAGTGAACAAAAAGCAAAGCCAATTACTGAAGGTGGTTTACTGTACTTAAGTGATGAAGAACAAAACCGAAGGCTTAAAGAGGATCCAACAATTAAAGAATTTGAAGAACAAATAGCCGAATTTAAATTAGCTCTTGAAGAGCCAACCAGAGAATTAGATGATTTAGAAGATAAGATTTCGGATAAAGAGGACACCATATCGAATAATAAAACAGCAATTAAAGAATTACTTGAAAAAATCCAACAAGGCGGTTTTGCAGTTCAAAGATTTGCAGTTGTAAAAGATCGTAGTGAAATTTTAGCAGAAAATGGACAAACTGAATTACCCGGTCAATTTAATGTTGAACTTCCAGATTACGTTTTAAATCGAGGTGCTGAATTTAGAGGCCTTGTTTCAATGGAATCATTTAAAGATTATTTTTCAAACATGCCAGATGAAATTAAAGAGATTACAGAACGCGATGGAACTGTTAGGCCCGCTAAATTTTCTGATTATTTTAGCACGTTTGAATATGTTTATGAAGTTTCATTACTTAACTTAGTAGACGCCGGCGCCCGCATTCCTGCAATTGAAGCATTTTTGAACAGAGAAATTGATTTTGATTCTGAGGAAACCATAGCAATTCCATTTAGATTAATTCCATCAGAACTTTTTGAAGGAGAGCCAGAGCCAACAGGACTCACCGGAGACATGGGCATTGAATTTGGAATGAGAACTGTTTATTTTCCTTCAGAAGCTCGCGGCGAAGAAGCATATAATTTATTAGTAGGCAAATCGATAAAAAGCAAAGGTATACCACCAAACTTCGGTGCACCGGATGCTACCGGCGGTAGTGGTGTGATGGCAAATTATCCTGAAATGATTGCTAAGGCTCAAAAGGAATATGCCTTGTCAGTTGTTCCATTTTATACTAGAGAATTTTATGATAGAGGTTTAGATGCTGATGGCACTGAGCCACCAGAGGGGTGGGAGCACAGAAACGTATTTGAAAACACTAATGAGCGTAAGCATTATATTAACACAATATGTATGATTCCGATGGATGAAGTTAGAAGAGACTTAATTGATACGGACATTGAAGCGCCTTCAGTTGAAGTATTAGCATCTGCCGGCTTAGAGCAATTACAAATTGATCAGGATTTAATTTCTGAAATAGAACAATTAAATGCCGCCGCACAAGAAGAAGCCGATAGAGAGACAGTTACAGAAATAACAGAACAAGAATACTATGCTGGTATTATTGAACAATTATCTTCAACGTGGGAAACAGAAGGTAGTACCGAAAGGTATGAGGCAAAACTTAGAGGATATGGTTCTATAGAGGGTATATACGATTTTAAGTGCTTAAGGGACGAATTTAGTAAAAAAGCCAGCATGAAGGTAGTTACTGAGTATGTATTAAAGCTTAAAAGACTAACTTCGATGGCCGCTATTTATAATTCTGTAGCATTTCCATGGTCAATTTTACAAGTTTCCGGTAGTCCATCTCAAGTAGCTAAAGGGAAAAAAGAATTAATTAAAAAATATGATAATTTCAAAAAATCTGATTGGAAAAGATATACCTACGGATTTTTTGGGATTAGAGGTATTTTCACAGATAAGTTCGAGAAAAGAGGACTTAAGTTTATTCAAGGCGAAAATCCTTATAGAAAGAGCCTTAGAACTAGTAAATCGTTATTTATATCACTATACAACGATAGAGACTTTACAGACCCAGACGATAACGGTGCAGGTAGCTCTAAATCGTTCAAGGAAGCGCTAAGAAGAATGTTTGGTCCTAATTTAGATCAATCTATGAAATGGTGGAACAGAACACGCAGAAGACCATTTGACGCCAATGGCGAGGATTGTAAGACCAAATTATTATAGTTAATGCGGTATAATTCAAATACGTTCTATTTATAGTAAGAGGAAAAATTATGGGTGTTATTAGTGGCATTGCTCCGGTTATTCCGGTAGTTTATACTGAGGGTGGGGGATTTGAAATGACCCGCACCGTAGATGAAGCAATTACAGAAGATTTTAAATGCCTACTCTTAAGTTCAGGCAAGATTTATGATGATGAATTTGGTGCTGATTTAAAAAAGTTTCTTTTTGAAAATTTTGATCAAGTAGATTTTGGAGAAATAACAAGCATAATCAACGACCAAGCTAGAAAATATTTGGGTTCTTCTTTGTCTATATTGTCGATAAAATATGTTACTAATAAAGAAGACCCCAATGTTCACCCAAATGCATTAGTAATTCAAATAAGTGCTCGTAGTAAAATTACTGGTGCACCACTTCCTGTTAGTGTTACGTTGGATCCCACCAGAGGTAAATTAAGTGTATCAAGCTCTGGCACAACTTTTCATGGTAATGCAAACAATTATAATTTAACAGGAGAGTAAGATTTTAATGCCAAAAGAACACAAAAAGAAAAATTTCAACATTACGTACACAAGCAGAGAATTTAATTCTGTTCGAAGTGATTTACTACAGCATGCTAGAAAATATTACCCTACTTCTTATCTAGATTTTTCAGAAGCGTCTTTTGGTTCGTTTGTTGTTGATGCGGTTGCATATGCCACTGATATCATGTCCTTTTATACAGATTATCAAATCAATGAATCATTTTTGAATAGTGCTAACGAGTTCAGAAATGTTATAAAGCATGGTAGATATTTTGGATATCAATATGAAAGAAGTACAACTGCAACAGGAATTCTCGGTATTTATGTTTTGGTACCTGCAAATTCAGCAGGCTTAGGTCCAGACGAGCGATATATACCGATGTTAAAAGCTGGCGCAACGTTCAAAGGGGTAAACGGAGCAAGTTATATTTTAACAGAAAATGTTGATTTTAGTTTAAGCACCAATCAAGTTGTTGCCCACACAATAAGTCCAGATACTGGAGTTCCAACAAAATATGCTATCAGGGCATATGGAAAAATAATTTCAGGAATTAACAAGACGGATACTACGGCCGTTGGTGAATTTCAAAAATTTAGAAGAATAAGATTAACCGCGCCCAACGTAGTAGAGATTATGAGTGTGATTGATTCAGAAGGAAATGAATATTTTCAAGTTGATAATTTATCACAAGACGTAATTTATCGCGAGATAGATAATCCTAGCGTAGCACAAGATCAAGTACGTGCAATTTTAAAACCTTTTATAGCAGCAAGAAGATTTGTGTTAGAAAAAGAAGCCGATTTCACCTTTATAAGATTTGGTGCTGGTCAAGATGATTTACCTGACTCAGAAATGATTGCAGAGCCTTCGGATGTTATGTTGCGAATGAATGGTAAAAATTATATATCTAGTACTTTATTGGATCCTAATAAAATTTTAAATAGCGATTCATTGGGTATTTCCCCGTCAGACACTACTTTGTTTATAAACTATAGAATACTAGATAACACTCGTTCTAATGCCGCGGCCGGCCAAATAAATATTGTAGAAAATGTTGAATTTGCATTTAAAGATGAGTCAATTGTAACTGATTCAATTAGAAGTGACATGGTTGCGACCACTGATTGCTTTAATGATTCTCCAATTGTAGGCTCAATTACTGGTGTTGACATTGACGAAATGAAACAAAGAATAGCTGCTAAATTTTCATCACAAAACAGAGCAGTGACAAGGAAAGATTACGAGTCAGTAATTTACAATATGCCCGCCTCACTTGGTAAAATTACAAGATGTATGGTTGTTAGAGATGAAGATTCTCTCAAAAGAAATTTAAATGCATATATTATTTCTGAAGCACCAAATGGTACACTACAGGCAGCTAATAATATTTTAAAACAAAATTTAAAAACTTGGATCGGTGAATACAAAATGATTAGCGACACAATTGATATTTTAGATGCAAAAATAGTTAATTTTGGTGTAGAATTTACTGTGTCAGCAAAAATAGATGCGGAAAAATCAGAAGTGTTAAGAAATTGTATTAATAAAATTGCAGAGGAATTTTCCTTACATATGCAAATCGGTGAACCTGTGCCTATTGGAAAAATATTTAATATCTTAAATAAGGTTCCAAATGTGGACGATGTTATAGATGTTACTGTTGATCCTAAATTTACAGCTCTTTATTCCAGTGCAACTTTTAATTTCGATAGTAGAAAAACACCAGATGGTAAATTTATAGTTCCACCTAAAAATGTTATAATGGAATTAAAGTTTCCCAATTTTGATATCAAGGGGAGTGTTGTTTAATGTCAATTAAAAGATACATTGCATCAGAAGATAATACGCTAACAAATGCTTACCAAGAAAATTTGACCACAAGAGCAACAGCTTCTAACGCTGGTGCTGCTGATATTATGGAAATATTTTCCATATATGGCCAAACAACAGGCTCTCACCCAACTAAATCTACTGAACTTTCAAGAGCAATCATAAGATTTCCTATAGGTAGAATTTCTACTGATAGAACTTCAGGAAATATACCCAAATCTGGTAGTGTTAATTTTGTCCTTAGATTGTATCACGCTGAAACAGATCAAACCACTCCAAAAGATGCAGTTTATAAAATTCAAGCTTTAGCGCAAAGTTGGGAAGAGGGCTATGGAACAGATTTGCATTTATATGAAGATATATCAACTAGTACTACAGGTAGTAATTGGGTATACGCTAGCTTTAATCCTGCAACAAAGTGGAATAATCAGGGAGGCTCAGTCTTATCTTCCTCTGCATCTCCAGCACCAGAGTACAGCACAAAACTAGCTAATGGTGATGAAGACATAGAAGTCGACATTACCTCCATGGTAGAAGAATGGGTTGCTGGCAATATAGCTAATTATGGGCTAATGTTAAAATTAACGTCAAGCCAAGAAGGTTCAGCTAGCGCCGATTATCCACAATATAGCAATCCTACTGGTTCGACTATAAGTTATTATACTAAAAGAATTTTTGCTAGAACAAGTGAATACTTCTATAAACGACCTGTTATTGAAGCCCGTTGGGATGATTCAAAACAAGATGATAGAGGAAATTTTCAATATAGTAGTTCATTAGCTTCTGCTGATGACAATTTTAATACGATATATCTTTATAATTATGTTCGCGGTAGATTGAAAGATATACCTGTTGTTGAAGATGGAGAGATTTTTGTTAGCTTATTCTCGGGCTCTTCCAATAATACAGCACCTACCGGTGCCAAGCTTAAATTTTTTAATGGTAAGCAGTACGTAACTGGCGGTCAAATCTCTACAGGTGTTTATACTGCTTCAATTTGTATTACAGCTAGCAGAACTAACCCGCTAACAAGGCTGTTTGATGTTTGGAGCAATGGTGAGACCGGCTCGATACAATATTGGACGTCTAGTATTGAGCCTGTTGTTATTGGTGCCGCCAACAATACTCTCGAAGAATCATATGTTACAGCAATTGAAAATATGAAAAGTGAATTTAGACAGGATGAAAAATATAGATTCAGAGTATTTATAAGAGAAAGGAATTGGAATCCTAATATATACACGAAAGCTAATGCGACTGTTAAGCCTTACATTGTTGAGAGTGGTTCATATAGAATATACCGAATTACTGACAACTTCGATGTTGTTAGACACGGTACAGGCTCTGTTAAGTTTACCAAACTATCGTATGATATATCAGGAAGTTATTTCGATTTAGATTTCGATATTTTTGAAAAAAATTACCAGTATGGTATTAAATTTGCTTACTATAACAGTTATACTAATTGTTACGAAGAGCAATCAGAAGTGTTTAAATTTAGAGTAGTTTAATGTCATTAAAAGATTTATTTGAAAAAAACAAAACTAAGCCAATAGTTCGACAAACAAAAGCTGATATTTCTAAGGATGCTGAATCTTTAGAAACGTCTGCTGAAAAACTTAAAAAAGAACACGTTTATATCCCACAGCTTGATTTTTCTGAGCCACAAAACTTTGCTTTTTACGGTTCTGCTAAAAAATACTATTCTGATTCATTTAAAACAATTGCTGGTACCTATCCATACGATGGTTCAGAAGAAGAAATATTAGAATTTCGCAATGGAATGAATTATGTCGAAAGATATATATTCGATAATTTATATCCGAAAACAAATGGTTATGGTTTGTTTTCTGCTGACGGCTGGGGCGCAGCTAGCACACCAAGTGGCGAATATGGTGTGCCTGTTTCTCAAGAATATATTTACGTTTTTGGGGGCCCTTTATCTGCTTCGTCTGGAATGACCACTGAAAGTATTAAATTTTCTTTTAGTGCTAGTAACTTATTTCAGCCAGATATCTACAATGTAATTGATGAAAATCCTGCAGGCAGACTAGGCACAAGAGAATCTAACTTAAAATACGATCTAAACAACGGCAGTACTGTGGAGTTTTGGCTCCAGAAAGATGCTTTTGATATTTCAAAAACTAAAAAAGAAGTTGTTTTTGATCTTTGGAATCAGGTAGCCTATACTGATTCTGGTTATGGCCGTTTAATGATTGAATTGTCGGGTAATAATGATTTTACTGATGGCTCGCCCTTCTTTATTACTGCTAATTCTGGTTCTACTGGATTCAGTAACACTAAAATTGGTACAAATATAACCACTGCTTCTTTATCTAGTTGGCATCACTATGCTTTTTCTTTTGTAAACGATAGAAATGCTAGCAACATTAAAGTTAAGTTTTATGTTGATGGTGTTTTGAATGACGAAAAAGCAATCGGAGCCCCACTTAACGAGGTAACAGGTGGACTAAAGGCATTTATTGGTGCCATGCAAGCGCCTGTTATTGGCGGCACTGGCGTTTCTGGCGCCGGAAAACTTTCTGGCTCTTTAGACGAATTTAGATATTGGAAAGCTAAAAGAACATCAGAAGATGTTGGATTTAATTATTTCAGGCCTGTACGTGGTGGGACAAACGAAAAAGTTTCAAACGCTACTTTAGGTATATACTATAAATTTAACGAAGGAATAACACAAACTAGTTCAATTGATAGTACTGTATTAGATTATTCAGGCCGAATTGCTAATGGACAATGGGTTGGTTATGATACTTATTCTAGATCAACAGGCTCTGCAATTGTTTTAGCGGGAGCATTTTCAACAGAAGAAAAAGATCCAATTATATATGGAGCCCACCCCTCAGTTTCTAGCTTGCGCGCCACGTTGGAATTGTCGGGCACTATTCACGATGAAAATAATAATAATAGATTTATTGAAATGTTCCCTTCGTGGATGAAAGATAAGGCTTTTGAAACAGGAGATCCGTCGCTTGATAATATGACTCAAATGATGGGTGTTGAATTTGACAAAACGTTTTTACTTATCAATAGAATCACAGAACTTAAAAAGCAGAATTATTTTAATGATAGTCAAATGGCATTCCCGTTTATCAAACAAATGCTAGAAAGCTATGGTTTAACAGCAGAAGACTTATTAACTGCTGCGGAAATAAATGAAAAGGTATTAAATAAAAACGATACTCAAATCTTTCAAAATGATGTGCAAGATGTAAAAAATAAATTATATCAAAACTTGTATAATAACTTATTTAACATTTACAAAAGCAAAGGAACTGAAAGATCATTCCGCAACATTTTCAGATGCTTAGGTCTCGATGACGATCTTATAGCTATTAAAATTTATGCTGATAATACAACTTACACTTTAGAAGACAATTACAAAAACAAACTTTTGAGAGCTGTTCATGTAGATAACAATAATGTTAACAGCTTTGAAGGCACAGTTCATCAATGGTACACATCTTCTAACCCCAATACGATTAGTTTTATTTCTGGTAGTAATACGGCGGGACTTGAGGATTACCTTGGCTTTACTGCAGAATGTAAATTTATCTTACCATCTAAGCCTGACGCTTCGGAGCCTCATTTTTTTAGAACGCCATTTGTAACATCTTCAATTTTTGGTATGAATACTGCAACAGATGACGATCAAACAGATTTAACTTACAATAGTGTAGATTCAGCAAACTTCAGTGTTTTAGTAGAAAAAGATTCTGAATTTACTCCAAATGCAAAATTTAGATTGTCTTCTGTGTCGCCTACTCCAATACCAGAATTAACTACTAGTTTTTATAACAATCTTTATTCAAATACTGAATGGTCTATTGGCGTTTCAATGCGTCCTATCAAACCTTTAGGTAATTTTGTTCCCGGTAGTAATGAAGTTCATGCTACTTCTTCTGCAGTTGATGGAAGATATATGGTTGAGTTTTTTGGTGTTAATATGCTTGGAAACAGAGTTCTCAATGAGTTCTTGCTTACTGCTTCAATTAGCAATGCTCAAGGTAGAAATTTCTTAAGAGCACCTAAAAGAATGTATCTTGGCGCCCACCGTACTAACTTTACCGGCACACTTGTTAATCGAACCGATGTTAAATTTGATAGTTTAAAATACTATAATTTGCATAATAATACTGCATCAATCAAGCAGCATATGATAGATCAAGAATCTTATGGTCGTGCTGATTCATTAGAACAAGTTAATCTTTATGCTTCTGGAACACTAAACACATACATTCCAAAATTTAAGACTTTGATTTTAAATTGGAATTTTAGAAACTTATCTTCTTCCAAAGCAGATGGTACATTCTTTGTTGATGATTTTAGTTCTGGCTCTGCAAATGATGAAACTTATGGCGCTTACAAAGGCTACTTCAACAAGCAACACTCAGGAATTGGTAGATTCTACATGACGTCAAGTACAAAAGTATTTGATAAGGTTTATGTTAATTCTATGCAAAAACAGACTCCTGAGACAACCATGGCTTCTGATATGGTTAATATATTAGAGCGTGATGATCAAAGATTTGAAAGAGATAGTAAGGCTGTTAGATATTCTGTACATTTTGAAAAAAGCCCGTATGAAGCAATCAATAAAGAAATTTTAAATATGTTTTCAACTACATTGGATTTCAATAATGCAATTGGCTCATCAGTTGAAAGATATAGACAAGAATACAAATCTTTAGAAAACTTAAGAAGATTGATGTTTTCAAGATTTGAAAATGAAATTAATGTTGAGAAATTTATAAGTTATTATAGATGGTTTGACCATGCTGTAGGCAAAATACTTGAAGAATTTATTCCGGGCTCTGTTAAATACGAAGCTAGCTTGGCCACTCTTATTGAAAGTCATGTTTTAGAGCGTAATAAATACTGGACTAAATTTCCAACCATGGAGTTTAAGACAACTGATCCAGAAGCAGGTCTTGCTGGATACGAAGAATTAAATTATGATTGGAAGCATGGTCACGCACCCGTTAACAATAAACAAGCTTTTAGTTCGCTTTGGTGGAAAGAGAGAGCAGAAAGAGAAAGGGGGCTTTTGTCCTCAAGTGTAGCGAGCGTTAATGTTGATCGTGAAAAAATTAGAATGGAAATTGAATCTTTCCAATCATCATCTGGTATAAAATTTGCTCAATCATCAAGCTTGCCCGCTGGTTATATTCCAACATATCGCGGAAGAACAACTACTCTTCGTAGGTTTACCAAGCCTTATAAGTTTTCAATCGTCGAAAGCAAAGTAATCCATGGTGGTACTAATTTTAATAAGAACAAAAATTTCCACTTTACTTTTAATGCAGTGCACCCCGCAGGCCCAGTTAGTACTTTAGGTGGTAGGTTTGTTCCTCAAAACGTATTGTTAGCTTTCCGCGGCGAAGATTATGATAAACAAGATATAAAAGATGTATTCAAGCCAAATGAAAAGAAGAAAGTATTTGGAAAAGTAATTTTTGGTAGAGATTACGAAGACGGAACCAAGTACGGTAACACTGACATGAATTATGCATTTCCGTTTAATGTATACGAATCAACTGTTACTGGTGGATATGGAGACTTAGTAAATACTAAATATGCTACCGGCACAATCATCACAAATCTACACAGCGATACGTATGGTCCAGACTTAGAGGTGCCAATGCAAGGCCCATTTACAGAAAAGTGGGTCGGCGGATTACAAGCAAGACATGTTGATATCAATAATTTTTCTGGTGGTTTGGATGATTACTCTACAAGACCTGAAGCTTGGAAATTACTTCTTGGTACTTGTGGAACAGTTCAAGGTGGTGTAGGGGCTATTGGCTTAGCAGGCGCCGACTATCCTTGGCCCACTAACATTGCCAATATAGAAGCCGTAAAGCACGGCACCTCTGAAGCTGTTTATCCTATGACCTCATCACGTAAGGCACACTATTATAGAGATGAATTTGCAAAGCGACCACTTAACATCAAAAACATCAGAACGGTCACTGGTGCTGTAAGCCATGGTAACTATAGATTTAATTATGAAGTTGTGCATTCTGTCGGTGCTAACCAAAACCCAAGAGCGTTTTTACGAAACACACCGGTATTGCCTTTCCAAATTTCACCGGGTAGAAACATAGTCATTAAAGCTGATCTGATTGGTAGTAATGCATCTGATGGAGATACAGTTACTTTAAGCGATGGTATAATCACAAAAATACTTACGTTTAAAACTGTGCCAAGTTCACCCGATCACGTTTTAATTGGTGCCGGCACGTCCGCGGCTCTTCGTACCATGGGCCACTTAGCAGCAAACATAAATTTATCTCACTCTTGGGGCTTAAGAGCTTATGACTGGGACGTAAGCCATGGCGGTTATAATCAATTTACGATAGAAAATATTGCATATCAAGGTAGTTTTACCAATGTGGCGCCATCTACAACGTGGTCAGGCTTGAGAATTGCAATCAGTGGCTCTTCCCCTGATATCGCAAAAACAGGTGACATTACTAACGTATTAACAATTAGAAATATTTTTAGAGATCAATATGGTCATAAATATACGGAAGGTATAACTAGATTTGAAAAAAGAGATGGTACCATCAGCGGCATTCCAAAAACCCCTGATCAAAAATATGATTACGATTACGACGTAAGCTATCTGACAGGCGCCAGTGCTCCTAAAAATAAAACAATTATTAAATCAAGATTTGCTGCTCCCGGTGGAATCGAAACTGATACTGCGGGTTATAGAGATTTCAGAGGTGATGAATATTCTGCTTATACCCCAGTACCTTACAGAAACCTTAGAGTTATTAGGCCAGATCAGCCAACTCACAAAATCATTCCAGATATAAGTGGCTCTTCTGCTTTAGAGCAAGGTGGACCCGGTATACGTGTCTTTGATCAGAATGGATTCGATATTGGTCTGCGTTCTAATTTAGCGCGCCATACGGCACGCTTCGGTCGCGATAGTTTAATTTATCCACCATCACAATACAGATTAAATGATAGCCCTGATACATATAACTTACGTGAGTCTTTTATAGGATACGGTTCAAAAGCAGTGTACCGTGCTCAAAAAGACCTTGAGGGTTGGTGGAGATTAGACAATTATTTGATGCAAGGAGCCCTTACAGGCAATATTGACAGTAGTGGTAAGGGAAGATCATTTCCTTTCGCGTCGACCTCTGATGCACCGGATAAAGGCTCATTGAATTCCAAATATATTGATTCTAATAAGCCACTTATTATGAGTAGTCTTCTTGATTTTCCAGAAATTATGGGGTCAACAGGTCCTTCTCCATATGTGCAGACCGCCAGTTTTGTTAATTTTCCAGGACTATTCACCTACGATCAAGGTGTGAAGTTTCCTATTGGCGATGTTGCCTTGTGGAACGGTTTAATTGGATCTGCTGGTTCTAAGTCCTTCACGTTTGCAGCTTGGATTAGACCCAATAATCATGATTTTAGTGCGGACGGTCGCATTTTCAGTTTTGGTAATGATGACCTTACACTTTTTATCAATACTGACAGTGCTAATAAAGGAAATATAGCTTTGCAATATTTTAGCTCAACAAGTGGTGGCGGGGCCGAGGTAGTTCAAGCACGGACCCCAG
>CEVB01037319.1_pt1 | contig 51297 bp, 46 predicted proteins | sample 531381 | NCBI WGS metagenome assembly CEVB01 (sample SAMEA2622763, study PRJEB7988) | marine metagenome | biome: marine biome (ENVO:00000447); feature: surface water layer (ENVO:00002042); material: "saline water (ENVO:00002010), including plankton (ENVO:xxxxxxxx)" | depth 5 m | reverse complement strand
CAGTATTTGTACCGCCATTTATTGGTGTCCTAAAGTTTCTTCCAATTTGTTGTGCGTTTCTTTCAGTTTTCCAATATCTGAATTCGTCAAAAGAAGTAGCTATAATATTGCCCCAGCCTTTTTCTGCGTTATCTAAATCAGAGTTTGATGGGCCCGCGAGGGCGCCAATGGATGCGACTAAGGTACCAGTAATTGGATTAATTTGTGCTGCAGCTGTTTTGTCAGATTTTAGCTGACCATCGACATACAATCTTGTTTGCGTTGATGACCCAACTTTTTTTGCAGTTAGTGCATAGTGGTGCCAACCACTACCAGAAATATTTGATAATCCTGTTATGTGATCGTGTGAGAATGCTGTAGTGCCTGAAGCAATTGATAGGAGAATTCTAGATTGCAAAGCAGCTGTCGTGCCTCCTCTCATCATAACCTTCACATTACCAAAAGTACTTCCGGCAGCACCAGATGAAATAAGATTAAATATAGTTTCATATTTTGTTGCAGAAGTTGATAACCAAGCATCTTTCTTCATCCAAAATTCAACTGTTGCTCCTTTAGATAAATCAAATTCTAAATTATTTGTTCTTTGGCTAGCGGTGTGATATACATTGGCCTTTGATATTCCATCTCTAGAGGCGCCAGCTGAAAGATCACTCTTAAAATCACCTTTTGAATCTGGATTCGGACCACCTTTAAAATATATATACTCCGGAACACTACTACTAAAGAAATTACCTTGGCCAGTGTTAGTGTACGTGTTTTGTGTTGAGTTAAATTTTACATGCCCGTTTGTTCTTGGATATTCATTCTCGAATATAAAAAGATCTAAACCAGTGCTTTCATTTTCCCACTCTGTTTTTTCTGCTAATGAACCATCGTAAGGGTATGTTTGATATACACGCTTTATAGAATTTTCATAGTATAGCTCTGCTTGGCCAAATCTTGCAAAATTAGAAGCTGTTGTGTAATCAACATCTGGAAGAAACCGATCTCTTTTTTCTATGTAAGCATCAATGAATCTAGGGGACTCCACATCTTCACGCAAGTTATCTAAACTTTTATCTTTTAGTAACTTAGCAGAATATCCCTTATCAAATAATTCTTTAATGCTCATATTTTAAACCCAACTCTATAGTCTTAATTATCTTCAACTCTAAATTTAAACACCTCTTCTTGTTCACGCCAACCAACAGAGGTATAATAAGCTAATTTTATACCGTACAAATAGCCAGGTTCTAGCAAAGACATGTCTAAATCAAAATAGCTTCCAGAGTTGTCATATGATAAATAAGTATGATAAGTGCTGCTGCCAGTTGAATTATTTATTACGGTTGCATTGTCAACCATTCTTATTATTTCGTACGAAGCGCTTTGGATAATTGTATTTTCCGGATCCAAGCTTGCAATACTATAAATTGTTTGGGATGATTTTCTAGCTCTTGTAAAAACTCTAAACCTAGCCTGTTCATTACTGACATATAAAGGTTTAAGATTGGTAATTTTTGTTGCGTAACGTGGATAGTTATTCCAACCAGGTGATGTTAAAGTCTCTGGCTTAATAGCACCAGTAAAGAACTCAGTTGAGCCAGTATGCCAAACATCGTACAAAGTCTTAAGAGACGTTGACCCTGTAAAAGCAAATGAACAAGAGTATATGCCAGTAGCCACAAAACCACCGGTTATATTAAGATTGTTTGTATCTCCAGTAAAGCCCACGCCGCTAGCCTTATCATTTCTACTAGGCTGCAATTTTGGTCCAAATGGAGCAGTATCATCTGTAGACCCAGAATATATACTGACCAATATGGTACCAGTGCCTACAGACGGTATATTTGTTAATCTACCTCTAACATAGTTGTAAAGATAAATTGTATTAAGATTATCTTCTGCTGGTGCTAATGAGCTGCTATAGAAAAAACTTCCTCTATTATCCAGTCTTCTAGAGTCCCATCGAGCTTCAATGTTAGGTTTTTTAAAAAAGAACTCACTAGTTCTTGAAAAAAACCTCTTAGTGTAAAAACTTGTCTTTTGACCTGCCGTATTAGCCAACACAAAGCTATCTGATGCAGTTACAAGCGCAGAAAAACTAGATGTCAGGAATATTCCAAAACCATAATTTGCTTGGTTTCCAGCAATCCACTCTTCAACAGCAGCAGTAACATCTAGAAAAATATCCTCATCTCCATCTTCAAACGTAAATGTGTAATTTGGCATTGTTGTTCCGGGAGCATATGTTGAGGAATGATAAGTGCCACCAATTTGAGCCCATGAGTCTGTTTTAGATCTTCTTATCCAGTTTGAGCCTACAATTGCATCTTCTGTTACATCCGTATAGCCCTCCATATCCAAGCCATGGCCTTCTTGCCAAGACTGAGATACAGCTAAAACATTGACTGTAAAATCTCTAGGTAGTTGCTCTGAGTGCCTAGCATTACATACCCTCAAATAAAAACTCACACTCCCAGAAGCAGGAATATCTCCGTTGGTTCTATCTGCAGCAATTTTTGTTATAGGAAATTCGAGCAATACGCGAGATAGTTCTGCCGATGATGTTGTATTCCCCTGGCCATATAACGAAAAAACCTCTAAAATGTCTGACGCGCCCATATTTGAGCCTGTGCCTCTAGTAGTTAAATTAGATTGAAAAGCATTAGTGATAGTGTTGTCTTTATTAGCTGTGTATCTCTTGACGCCCATTATTTAATAGTTCCTTTGATATCTGTGTTTGCAAATTTTAATTCATAAATTGCATTTTCAGGAGCATACAATATTCTTCCATCAGCGGAAGTGTAATGCTTAAGATTGACACTTTCGTCAGAATATCTTTCACCAACTTTTTCAACTATCTCAACATTTACTACATCAACTATTTCTTCTAAGTTATTAAGTTTATTAAATATATCAATAATATAAATTGGTTGTCCTATATCTAGTTTCTCTTCAAACATCCCTTCAATTGATTCAATGCCTGCATTCAAAGCCTCGTATTTATCTTGATCAAAATTAACAACAGCAGTAAAATTAATTCCAATATTTATTATCATCGGATCTAAAATGTCGACAGTATCATTTATCATTTTGTAATGGTTTATCCACGTTTTGACATTATTCTTTAAAACGGGATTAGCTACAGCTAATTTACCATCTAAATCTTCGCCTAATACATATAGATTTAAATTTCTTTTAAATGAATCTTGATCTCGAATTATTTTTGCTCGTTTAATTTTTCCAAATTTCGATGGCATCCTGTATATTAGAGCTTGATAGTCTTCAGCAGTCACTGCTCTATTTTGTGAAGAGAAAACATCATTAATTCTTTGTTTCAATTCAGAAACTGTTGGAAGACTTACATCTCCATTTATTGAAGTTTCGTTGGTGCATTCTAAGCTGTTCTTAACATAGTTTATTTTAGCGGTATCTGTTGCACTGCTGGGAAATACAAATAATGGATCTGAGATAGATGACAATTCACGTGCAGCTAAATTAGAATTTTCAGTTGTATTCGCTCTGTACACAACATTTAATATTGTATTTGCTGGTGATATGCCAAATTTGTCAGTTTCAATTAATTTTGCTGGATCAAAAGATGTATCTTTTTCGTAATCTCTGCCATGCATTTGCAAAACAATTTTTGATGGGTGCGTTGTATTGTCATTCTTGAGAGAAGATTCTGAGCCATATCCAAACTTTAATAATGTTTGGCCGGCTCTGCTGAATACGGTAAATCTCCTTGGTATGCTAGTCGCAACCATAACATTTGGTGTTAGATCTTTTGATTTATTATCTTTATTAATTACAGACCTGAATACAGTATCTTGTGATAAGTAATCAACTTCAAAATATTGGTGTCCCTCAGTATCAATTACTGATATGATCTCACTAACATTGGCATCATCAATCGAAACAGTCAAGAATCTTCTAAAATCACCAACTGAAATAGAAGTTGTTTTTAGTTCACCAGAAACTACTTTTCCAAAAGATTTAACAGCAAAAGATGTTGGATTACCTGAGTTATCTGACGTAGCTGTAATTATTTCATTGTTTGTGTCTGCAAAGTTTACATCATCAACCAAAGAAAAAACTTGTCCTGAATTTGAAGTAATTTTTGTTCCCTTAGCCAAAACTGGAAGATAATTTAAATCAGGCGCCGTTGCATTAGGTTGTGTTGTGACTAAAATATAAAATGTTGCAATTCCAAAAGAATTTGCCTTTAAAGGTTGTTTATAGCCAACTTGCTCACCCATTCTTAATATATTATTATACTCAACTGCGGTATCGAGAAATGATTCATTAGCTTGATAATCTAGATAAAAAGAAAGAATGTCTCCAACATAAGACACAGTATCTAACATTAATGATCCAAAAGATGCTTCTGAAAAATCTTTATGGATAGAAGGGTAATAACGCTTTGCATAATCTACTAAGCCTTCTTTTATAGAAGTAAAATCTCTATTTGTATATTTTATTATTTTTTTATCTTTGCTCATATCTTATTTGTTCCGTCAGTAGATAAAACTAAACTAGTATTTAAATTTAAACCAGGAATTGAATAATCAATAGACAAATTTAGTATTTGAGAATCTTTTGCAAAATCTTCACTCAAATCCTGATCAAAAGAAATTTTATTCACTTCAATAAAAGGAAGATATTTTTTTGTTTGATTTATTATTCTCTGTCTAATTTTAGGTATTGCATCACTCTTTTTTTCAAAAAGAAAATTACGCAGCCCAATACCAAAATCTGGGTTCATAACTCTCTCTCCCGGAGAAGTTAGTAAAAGATTTTTAAAATTTTGATTAATTTGTTCTGGAAAAGTAGTGGTGAGACCATAGAAACCATGCTCACTATCTCTTCTCAATGGTAACTTTGGTCCTATTCCTATCATATCTTAATCCTTATAATTCATCTTCGCAATTAACACCATCTTGGTTTTCAATGCTTTGAGATAATTCATGCTGCTTCTCTTCATATCCATCTATAAATAGTAGTGCAAGATAAATCATACCAGGAATGGTGCTCGGTGGACCAACAAAGAAAGGTATTGGTACTAATCCTCCGAGAAAAGGCAGCTGAGAAGGCACTAATGCAGCCCACAAACTAGGCAACAACCACGGTGATGAAAATATATCTTTAAGCACTTGTTTTGCTTTGGTGACTTTTTCATCTATTTCTTTTGTAATCTCCAACATTTGCTCTTCTAATTCGCTAACGCTGTCTTTTGCTTCTTTGTATGCTTCTATCAAATCCGCTGCTGAGTCCATCTGTTCTTTAAAATCTAAGAACGATTCATCATCCTTTAAAGTTTGCGGTACTTTGGACATATTCACTTCAAATTTCCACTCTGTTATTTCATCTGCCGATGCGTCAAGTGTAATTGCATCTTCAATGTCTTCGTCAGACCATCCCTCAGGCGCGACCGCTGATTTCCAAGCAGGGGTCAAACCTGTTTTGGTTGCACTTAAGGCAGCACTAACTGAAGAAGCGTTAACTTCTATTTCCGTCATTGAGCTTTTTGCTTCATCTATGGCCGTTTGAATTCCTTGTTTAACTGCTCTAAGTGCTTGCTCTACTGCTGCAATGGTCGCTTTTTGAATTGTATTTGCTATATCAATAATCGATTTTGCAATTATAATAGCCATGTCTGTGACTTCAACAAACCCTTTCAATATAAGCATTGGTGTTCTTAATATTATCTTCAAGATCTCTTTCTCTAAATCAGGATCTTGGCCGCGGGTATCACCCATATCACCTGCTAAAGCTGGATGTCCGCCCGGGCCTAGAGGGTCAGGCTGATACTCAAATCTATCAGAATTAATCAGTGCTTCAAATATCTGCCTTAGCGCTGACTTTGACTGCTCTAAGATTTTTGTATTGTCTGTTATAAATCTAGACAAACTATCACCAGCATATAAAAATGAAAGAGTCATGTATCGGCGAAGTGGTAACAAGTGCTCAAAAACTAATTTAAATTCAGCAGAATTCTGAAGTTCAATTAATAAATCAGAAGCAAGATCTCTATAAAACAGTTGAGAAAAATTATTAGAAAAGTGAGCTATTAATCCGTTAATACTATCTTTTTTGTCAAAATCAGTGCTCATTTCTCTCAACACTGTATCCAAGCCAAGAATTTTGTAATCAGCCACAACATTATTCTTGTCAAACTTTGAGTAGAATCCTAATTGTGAGTATGGTCGAATAGGACTCTCATCAGAATCAGTATTGTATCTAAAGCCTTTTCTATCAAAAATTAATTTTCTAGACACCTCAACAATTGGTATGTGTATTTCATTCGATGGAGTTCCCGCGGCGTCTTCACCTATGTATATTTTAGATTTGTTTGTAGTATAGTCATATACTTCTCGTCGACGAAGACGCTGAGATATTAAAGTTTTGCACTCGTTCAGGCCTCTCCTATTCATATGCTTACCCATGAAAGATGCAAAGTTTTTTATTCCTTCATCATTCACGGCACTGGGAGATTCTACAACGTGACTGCATGCATATGTCATACGAATCCCAATTTCTAAATTTTTAAAAAACGGTTTTAAGCCAAATCTATCAAAATATTTTTTTAATATTTCGTTATTTTCTATTTCTTTTAAAAATTTATTGTGGTAGAAGTCTGTCCATATATTTAAAGGAACATAGCCATACAAATGTGTATGCCAAGGATTAGCTCCGTAAATATTTTGTGCATCCTTAATATAATTACCTGAAGCATCAACCTCAGGTTTAACTACAGTGCCATCTGCCAAGCCCTCCCTGTAATTTATTAATATTGGAAGATGCTCTTCTGGGTTATATTCAACAGGAGTGCCAATTGATACATCGCAAACTTGACCAGTATTTGGATCTACATACTCAACAAACCTAAACTGATTCAAATCGTCCTGCTCAATAACTTTTACATAAGTTTGAAATATGATATTTCCTATTTGAGCATTTAAGTTATTAGACACAGTTAATTCATGAATATTTTCTTTATCATATGGGAGTAAACCCTTGAACATGTCTGAAAAAACAACATCTCGGGCTGGCTCGCCTTCATTTTTTCCTTCGTCATAGTTTGCCCAATTTTCACTATTTATAAACTGGTCTGCTTTTATAACATACGTGCCGTCTTTTGCGGAACCCTCGGATAAAGAATTATAATCTGTTGTAGATAAATCCCCCAAAGCTTTATCATAAAATTGTCTAGTTGGCAATGAGTGGAAATAATCTTTTTGTCTATTTCTTTTCATATCTCGTCTTAAGGATGATCCTACAATGTCATCATTTATACCGAAGTTTTGATTTATGTCCGTAACCGTGTTAATATTTTTAAAGCTAAAGTTTGAATTTTTAAACGGGTGCCCATGATTAAAGCTATAAATATTGTTGTTTAATTTAGCATCAACAATTATCTCATATCCAAAATTAAGATAAAAAGATCTTAATATTTCAGCTTCCAGTGTAATGTCTTCGTCATTAACAGATTCATATCTCGATCGGTATCTATCAACAAAATCTTCATCTGCATTAGATAACTTTGTAATATTTAGTTTTGTTGTAATTCTCTCTCCATTAATAAACATATCATCAATTATAGAAGATATTTCTCTAGACTCATTTTTAATTAAGATATCTAAAGGACTCGATTCGACCAACCTACTCCAATTGTCCTTGTAATTTAATTTCGTTTGGTTGGTGACTATTTCTCTAGCATGCCTAGATATGAAGCTTATGTCACCAAAATCATTAATTATATTTTGTAATATTACTTTAGTCATCAATTCATCTGAAAAAATATCTTGCATATCCATAACGTCCCACGCTATGACGCTAGCGATGCACATCTCCAAAGAATATATTTTAATAATTAATAAAACTATACCTTGCAGTAAGGAATTTTTTACAGAATTTTCGCCCTCAGGGGAACTTTCATACACATCTCTACAAATTGATTTTTCATAATATTCCATAATATGACTTTTAATCGCACCAATATTAAAAAAGTCAGTATCAGCTTCTTTTAGATCTTTTGACGATGTAATACCAAGGTTATTAAATATTTGCTGGCAAGCCTCATCTGCTTTTGATGTCTCTCCTCTAGCCTGCGGCGTCTTTAATATCTTATCCCATAGCTTTCTTAAGAACTTTCTTTTATTGAGTCTAGAAGTACGAAGGCGAGCAAACATCTGATTAGTATATGCAAATTGAAGAGCTGAATATCCATATGTAGCCATGTTAAATTCAATTGAAGACATAAATTCAGCCACTTGCTCAGTTGATGGTGGTACATATTTTTGTTCAGTCTCAACACCTAGACCGAGGGCGTTTAAAACTGCGCTAGCTTGGGCTACTTGGGCTGTGTTTGTAGCACCGAGGACTCCTTGGTGGCCACCATATTCTTTATAGTATTTCTCAAATTTGTTCCGGAGCAATCTTCCAAATACTTTTGCCTTGTAGTTCATTGTTTCTAAGCCGCGAAACCTTTCCTCTTGTAGGGCTTTAGTTTGTTGGTCTGATGGCGCCTGAGCTAGTAACCCTTCGGTATCTGGCGAGTTAATAATAACATCTTGTACTTTATTAAACTCTTCGTCTATAACACTATGCATAATATCATTTATAGAGTTGTTTTCTGCGGCGGTAGGATAAAGTTCTTTTAATAAACCCTCTACATCGCTATCTATATTTTTAATAAACGAAAAATTGTAATCGATATCTGCTACATGATTATGAAATCTTGAATCAATGCTGTTAAACATTCTTGGTGGATCGTTTGAGATAAACTTTGCTTTTGCAAAATGATAATCATCTTTAAAACTATTATATATTACACTTGCGGCGCCGTTTTGATACCATATTTCTTTATTACTATCAAATGTTGATATAGAATCACTAATCCCCTGTATCTGTCCTTCGTCTCCTAGGACAGTTAAATCACTAAATATTTCACCAATTTGTTTATTTAATTCGCTCTGATTAACGCCGTAAACTATTTTGTTATCAATCGGCAGTGGATACCTCAAAGTATTAGGATTAAAGTTATTATAAAATGATGGCACTCTTGGCTCATATTCAGAATCTCTTTGATAATTTGATGTGTTATTGGTAGGATCCTCTTTTTTAAAATTACCATCTGGTGTAAAACCTAAATACTGAGGGAATAAATCATTGTCACCTAAGGTTTCATAAAATTTCTTGTTAACTAAATTTTCTCCCATCTCCCACGAGCCAGGGTCGTCAAACATATCTGGCTTGCGAAAATACTTAAAGAAAGTTACCGCTAAGGGAATAATTTGAGGGTGGCTATTTACATGTAGCCTAATCTTTGCATGTGTATTCGTTCTGAAACCATCAAAGTCACTATTTTTAAAAGGTGGATAATAATCTTCGAAGATTGGTACATGTAATTCTTCTAAGGCTGAATTTAAAATGTTCTGCAGACTTTCATAATCTATGACTCCGGGAGATTCTAATATTTCTATCATAGCGTCAATTTGTTTCTTTACACTCTTAAGTCGCTTATTCAGCTGCTTACGAACTTTGTCGCGATCGTCTTGATATGATTCGTCAGAATCGTAATCTGATCTGGGTGGAGTGTAAAAATCAATAATATCTTCAGAAATTGAAAACTGTGCGTCCTCATGGGCTCTTATCTCAGATTTTTTATCATCAAGCTCTCTTCGTTTTTTATCTTTTGCTTCATGTTCATATGAAGGTATGTCTCTAAGTTGTTGAAATAATATATGTTTTTCTTGTTCGAGTTCTTGTAGATGGTCGTTATAATCTAAGGTTTGCTGTAGTAAATTTACACCCCCAATTGATAATTGTGTTCCAATGTCTTCAATTGCGCTTATAGAAGTCGCGCTATCTATATGCCCTATGTCACTATTGTCCACTAGACGGCCGGTGTTTAAACATGCCGAAGAAAAAGAAGTGCCCAATAAGACATGTTCAATACTTAAGTTTTGTTCTAAATTTGGATATATAGCTTTAATTCTTTCTTGTGTTAGCCCGGAGGCCTCAGCTAGTGTCATGTGCATAAATGCCCACGCTAGATTACCAATATAAAGAGTTGTTGTCCTAGCCATTGTCACTTCTTGATCGTAATCGCTCAGGCCGGCCTGGGCTAATTTTCTATCTATCTCTTCATCACTATAATCCTCATCTTCCCATTGATCAATGAGATTTTCAGCTGTTTCAACTCTATCTGGATCAATTCCAAAATGAGAGCCAACCTGCACAGTATGAGGGTATGCACTTCCATCGCCAATATAATGTGGACTTTCTGTTAGTTTTACTACTCCTGGAGATGTAGCCCTCCACACATAATCTTTATCATTTATATCATGCTTATCATCACTGTTGGGGTCATATATAGTTTGCCAAGTGATCTTTGCGCCTGTGTAATATTGTAACATCCCGTTCCAATAATTTGGGTTAGGGTTAATATCTATCAACCTATCAGTTAGCTTATATTTTTTCTTCCATATAAATTTTCTGTTTTTATTAGTGAAATCTACTGCAGTTTGCTTTGTCTCCTGATGGTTTTCCATAAAAGCTGCAAATTCTGCTTTTTTATCAGGCTTGTGGTAGTTGCTGTGGCCAGGTGAAGTTGAAAGCCCAAAAGAACCTCCAGTTTTCAAATTGTTTATTTGCCCGGAATATTGTCCGTCGTTTCTGCGGCGGCGTGGGGCGCTATCATAGGACTTTTCGTCCAGCAACATATCAACAGAATAAACAATGTTATCCAAACCGGGAGGTTTAATACTTTTTTCAAATTGCTCATAAATAACTTTATCAATATTTTCTTTTGTTTCAGTATTAGAAATTGTAGTATATTCAGAATTTTTAGAAAGAGATTCAATATAATTTTCAATAAATGGTGCCAGACTATCATATCTGTTTTTATAAGTATTAAAAAATTCAATTGAATTTTCTGTTAGCACTCTGCTGTTTTCAAAAGGAAGATCGGAGTTGTCTAAAAGATCAGAAAGATCTATTGGTGATAACAACTCTCCAGCTAGAGGATTTGATGACTTACTAGACCAATATTTCGTACCCTCGGGAAGCTCATTAAAAAACTCTGTCATAAGAACTGGCAACATCTGCTCTCTTCCAAATAAATTTTTTCCGCCATTTCTTATGAAATGGCCTATATTGCTATTGCCGACTTCATCTGGCCATGGAAGCTGCATATTTATTATTTTTCTGGCTAATGACACATAAGTCAAACTAGCTCCATAGCCAGCAAGCTCAGGGGCGTTAGAAATAGGATCGGCAACTCCTAAAATAGGTACTCGCGGGGCAGATACATCATCCATTGAGTGGAAAATTAACTTTTGTACAGGGTTTTCCAATAACGCATTCTCTGGCGCTTTGAATTGCGCTGAATTATAATGTATAAATTCATTGTAAGTCAAGCAATAGTTGGTATTTCTATATCTATTTTCTGTATCGGTTGAAGTATTTATAAAGTTAGGGCCAACAAAAGCGAAGCACTCAACTTTATAAGGATCTCTAGTAGCCTCTAAAAATTCTGTTTGCGCAAGCGCCATCTCATTTGGATCCGATATGGCCATTAAAGCTCTTGAGGGCAGGGAGAAGAATTTTAATGTCGACAAATCTCGAAGAAGAGTGCCTTCAACATTCATCAATATATTATCAGTAACCCTGTTCATTGTGTCTTTAATCCCCGCCGGCAAGGAAAAGGCGCCTTGAGGGCCACAAATTTCAGGTAACTTATTAGCAATTGGGTTACCTGTTGGGTATAAAAGATCTGCAATGTCTTTTATTGTTCCACTTAAATCTTCTAACTCACGAGCAAATTGTCTCCTGGCTTGTTCATCAGACATTCCTGTATCCACAAGTTGTGTAATTCTAGCTGCGCTATTATAATCACTCTTTTGGCACAGTCCTTGTGAGGCTATTATGCGCGCGCCTTGAATAGTATCACATATGTCAATATCAATATCTTCTGATATTCTTGTAAATATTGATTGGATAACTGCTCCGGAATCAATGCCGGCTCTATAAATACCATTGTGATTTGTAATTGTAAACTCAACACACTGGTTCAAAAGATTAGTAGACGCCTGTGTTTTTAACAAAGCACATAGTTGATCTGTAGAGAGAGTCTCAACTATTTCAGTAAGCCACTTCAACAAATCGTTAGACCTGACTTCAGCGGGACCAACAGACTGACCTCCTCTAAAACCAGCTAGCTTACCAATGTCAGGTATCAATTGCGACGGATTGTTTCTTCCTAAAGATGAGCCTCTATCCTGTTCATCATCCTGCTCAAAGCATGTATTAAGATAGTGGGTAAGAACTGAATTTAAAATCTGACCAAGCATGGTGCCTACCGTACCCAAAAAAGTATCTAAAAGCATGTCTCCATAATCGCCCATAAAATTATTTGTGTTTAAATTATCTGAAAGATCAAGCTTTGGAGTGGGAAACCTAAACATTTTTTGTAAGTTCTCCCAATAATTTTCATAATATGAGGAATTAAACCCTTCGCCTCTTAGCAAATCTCTAGGCATATTCAATAGAGGACCTATGATAGCTTCACATATCTGCCCCAAATCTACAACTCTTTTTGCATAGGCAACCCACGCTTTAGCATCCTCAGCAAAAGCCTTAGTCGCATTAGACGTTTCAGCTGTAGCATAAACAGCTGCATTGTTAGAATAATTAAAAGCGTCGCCTATGTCCCCTAAAGCATCAAAAGTACTGTTGATTAAAGAATCATACTGTTCTTTTTTAGGAACCAAAAAACCATTTTGGACCATTATAGCATTTGCTTCAGCCACTGAATATCCTAATTCTTTTAGTCTCTGTCTCTCCTCTTGTATACTGCGTAAGTTATATCTTTCTAGATTTCCTTGTGCATCATATACCGGTGGCCTGATTACTCCAGGATTTAATTCAATCGCTACACCGCCTTTTTCTAAATTTTTAATGACATTAATTGCATAAGGGTCGACAACGCCAAATAATAAAGCTGCTGTCGCGAATGGTGCTCCGTCGTATGTCTCATCTAAATTTAATCCATCCTGTGAACTAAATTGAACTTCACCTGTGATAGGATCAGGTACGCCCTCAGAACGCTCTTCGCCTAAAATTTTGTCTAGATTATTGTCAATTCTATCTCTTAGACCATCTGCTGGATTAATTCCTAAAGCCATGGCTAGCGTTGGATTATAGTCGATCAATGCTTGTTTGAAGCCCATAGGATCGCTTTCAATAATTTTGACGATCACTGCCTCACATATTGCTTCAGCAGTTAGTGGCATACCAAACTTAGATTGCAAACAAGACATTAGAAGAGATAAAATACTTTGTGGATCTAAGTTGTTAAGAAACCCTCGATATAAAATCATTAATTTTTCAAAAGCTACACTACTTGACTCCTCAAGTTCTTTTTGCCTCTCCTCAATGCTCTCTCTAGAGGACTGAGGACCAACTGCTGGAGTTGGCTTTTTAAATTGATCAAAGTAACTAGCTTGGCACTCTGGGCGACTATAAAACTGTTCTAAAATTTTTCGATCAGCTGTTGTAAGATCTGTCGACATTTCGTTAATTTGCTTTAGTAACTCTTGACAGCTTATCATCTCTGGACTTGAGCTTTTTTTCTTAGATATATATACTCTCAATGGCGGAACAGAGTGTGTCATTAACATCTCTATCCATGGGTCATTAATATCTTCAGTCATTGACGTCGGCGAGCTGGGGGTTTCCTCATATTTTACTAAGTGCCTAGCGTTCATTAAATAATGTAAAGTGCGTGTACCAATAACAGAAGATGTCTTAAGAATGCTTGGTGGCGAATCTCCAGATGATTCATCTGCTTCACTTTCTGATACAGCAATATCAGCTATCTCGTTTCGTAAATAACTTAAGCCTTTTCTTAAAATAACAGCTGAGCGATTTTCTCTTAAAAAACTTTCTGTTGGGCGGTCTGGAAAATAAGGGTCAAAATCAAATAAATCAAGCTGATCATCTTCTAAGTCCCTTAGAGAATTGGGGTCTGGAGAAAATAAAACGTGTGAAACTGTTAGCCTTACATCTTCACCAACTTTGCCATTGTCTCTTAAACCAACTTGAATTATATGATCGAACTCGTCACTATCAGAGAAAGATTTAGATATTAATTCGTTTAAGCGATCTTGCTCCGTAGTATAAGGTGACCACTGCCTCTGTAAAAAGCCTTCAAATTTTGTTCGAAGACCTTTAAAAGCCTTTATCTGCTCTTCAACTTTATACTCTAAATCATATGGATCTGTTATTTTGTTACCGGCATCTTCAAAAGTCTGTATTTGACTTTTAAATTTTTCAAAAACTTCTATCAAATTATCTACTTGTTTTTTGAAACCATTATTTTTTGTTGTGAAATTAAAAACAAAATTGTTGCCGCTATAGAATTCAGAATTTGTCGAAAATGTATTGAAATATGGTTTTGTCGACATTGGTAGTGAGTCAACATATGACGCAGGTATAGCAAAAAGAACCTGCTGCTTTCCTGTGTTGAGTCCACTAGTTTGCATCCTTGTTGAAACAGGTGCAAAATATTCGTCTCTTAGCATCTGCAAAAGATTTACTGGCACTGTAGTATTGCTAAATGGGTCTTTTCCTAGATATCTTAAAAGATCATTAAAGGTTTTATTAAGTATGGCTGGTGGTACCTCTAAGCTAGTTGCTAAGCCAATGCCTTCTGACTGTCCTTCACCAACAATAAAATAGTAATAACCCTCAGAAAATTTATGAGTTTTTTTAAATCGACCAGCAATATATCCTTGGGGCGTCAATTTTATTTTCTTATTAAAAACTTTTTCAGACTCTAACTCATTATATTTATTAAAATTAAAGTACCCCAGCCTCACGTCCATGGGCTTCATTTCATTTGTCCAAGTATAAGTGATTTTATCATCTGCCAAGACTTTTGAAAACTTATCACTAGTTTTTGATGCGGGGCCCTTAGTTAAATTGTTTGCCCCATAGCTTGTAATATTTGTTGTTAAATTTAATTTAATCAGAGGGTCTGGCAAGGAATTAACAGAAGCCTCGCGCTTTCTTAAATATTCAGGCCTAGTATAAAGAATCTTTTGATAATTGTTGGTAACTTTATTAACTAGCTTACCTATTTCTGAGTCTTCGCCACTTTCTGTACCTTGGCCGGAAAAAACAGGTACAAAGCCAACCCATATACCAGTTGCACTAGAAACTATCTCAGTAACAAAGACTGTCATTCCTAAAGGAAATTCAACTCCAGATGAATAGTCAGTGTAAAGACCCGATACAGCTATCGGCTCTGCTTTGCTGTTAATTAGCTGAAAGTCAGGATCATCCCAACCACGTGGAAGTGGACTAGAGCCTTTTTGTGGGGAATAACGTACAGGAATAAAATCTTTATCTGTTTGGCCTTTGGCTTCTTGGAGTTGTGAGAATGTCTTTTTTAAAATCATTCCTATGTAATAATCACCAACAGTTATGCCTCGTCCTAGTAAGCTAGCTTCCAGCTCAGCATCGCTCTTAATGATTGCAGTACCAGCCTCAGCAGTATTAGGTACTGATCTAATATCACCCAATAAATTAACTTGTATGCCTAAAGTGTCAAGAAAGACAGACGCTGCACCACCTGCTATCAGCAACCCATCCAACTTATCAAATAAATCTTGCTTGGGAACTGGATCAAAATAATTTGCTATTGATCCAGTTCCATCAAAATTGTTCCAGAATGGATTTTCTTTAGCAACTAATATATCCTCCAGCAGTGTCTCTACAAGAGGGCCTATGATGTTTTTATAGAACGAGTATTCATCAGTGCCTGGTGGATGACCAAGAGCTACAGTCTGCACAATATTTGTTATAGATCCCCTGACAATGCTCATAACTTCCATAAAAGGATTAATTTGTGCTTTATTCGCGTCGGGAATTTGTGTATCGTCTGCATTATCTGCTAAAGACCAAACATCTGTTTTAGGGCCCCACTGTTGAGCAACTGGGCTGTCTGGATCAATATCTACCTCAACTTGCTCGCCGGCTAAAAATACCGGGATGCCCATAAAAGTTACGGATCCGGTTGAACTTACACTTAATACTTGATTAAGCTCATCAATTAATTTAGCTAATTCATCTTTAGATTTTTTTGCTTGCGCAATTGACATTTATTACCTCGTCATATTATATATTATCATATTTAATTTGTTTTGTTATTTGGGCTGCCTATATACTTACTGCCACTGTCATAAAAATATTTACTTTTTACTGCAGCGAGATTATGAGAGTGTTTAAGCATGTCAACCTCAACTTTTGAGGCAACGTCAACGTCTAGAGTAAGGCCCTTCATGAACACATCTAAATTAAGCAAGCTGTTGAGCGCAAAAAATGGCGAAACATGATCATGATTTGCAATGGCTTGATTAAATTTTTGTTGATATTTTATGTATGAATGCATGCTTTGAGCAATTTTTTCTACATGAAACATCACTCTTTTCATGCCCTCAGCCAGATTATCTCCTAGTACTAATGGTTGTAGTGTAGTGTGGTCATTGTTGGCGATAAGCTCAATTCCAGCATTTTCTCCAGATATATCACCATTTTGTGAGTTCTTTTTGTCAGTTCCAGTAACTAATCTCAAGCTCTCCCTAGCAATCAATCTTACATTATCAGCCTTGAGTGCTACGGCAGATTTAGCATTAAAAGGACTAGCTGCATCTCTTATGTTTGATTTACCTTTCATCTCAGCTATTCCAAAATTTTTGTCAACGTCCGTTTTTTGACTAATATAAATTCTTGCGGCGTCAACAAAAAAATTAGGATTTATTTTAATTGGCACTTGTATATTTCCACGTGGCGTGGTACCATCTATTGTTGTATCTGTAGCAGCAATGTCGGCAGGCTCTTCTACATATTCTCTAGGATGAGGGCCTGCCATACCTACAACAATATCAATTGAGTCTGTTTGTGTATGGCCTTTACCTCCATAGCCTGTGTGAGGAAAACTAACTCTGTCATTCCCAAGAACTATAAAAGCATTATTGTCTAACCCTCTTATAACTTTCTCACATGCCGTATTTTGCCTGTCAATCATTGGCTGCAATCTTTTTGCGCCGAAGACTCCAGAAACGCCTAGGGCACCTCGCTGTTGCTCGCTCAATTTTCTATAATCTTGCAGTCGAGTAGAGCGTACGCCGGCGATGTATCTTGTATCTTTTGTTTGGCTCGGGGGCCTAACTGGTATTCTTCCAGAATCTGGCTGTCCTGGATTACGATCTGGTGGTTTATATGGGCTTTCTTCTAACTGTTCAGAACTAGTTGTTTCAGACAATTTATCTAAATTATTTGGACTCGGGCTAATTATTGGCCCTGCGGGGTCAGCAGGCTGAATATCGATTGTATCTGCCAATGGATTATCTTGGCCACCATTTATAGTAGCATTGGGATTCTGTTTTTTTACTTCATTTATAAATCTTTTAGCTTCTACTGCGTTAGTTGTGTTTAATGATTTTCTTGGTACTCCGTTTTGATCAACAACGTCTATACTATAGTATTGATTAATACCAGCGGCACCTGATTGGTTAACGGTCCTAAATAATATATCTTCTTGCGCCATTTTATGCAACTCCCTGTGGATTGTAATCGCCGCGCGGGTCTACATTCATCATTTTGACCTCTAATTGTAAGGCTTCATCTTCGAGCTGATCCCATGGAATAGAATTAACTGGATCGGTTGGTAGAGGATTCCAAAACTGAAAATATGAATGATTATCAACTTTAGTTGTGACACCCGGCCATGATATAGCTATAATCTTGTCAACAACATTCTTAATGCCATACAGTCTATCTAAGCGTGCTTTTTCCCGGAGGCTCCACTTATACTGACCCGTAATAGCATTTCGCCAACGACCAGATTTGAATCTTCTCTTCATGAAAAAGCTATTACCCCACTTCATACCTGAAGCTTCACAGAAGGCTATAATCCACCTAGTTGGGTTTGATAGAGGGTAACCTGATAAAGGCACGATCGGGGTATCAGTAGCCTCAACTAAAACTTTTTCTACTTCGGCTGTATGTAAATCACTATCATGTAAAGCAGCTTTTTCGATATCGTTTGTTACTAATTGAACTCTGCTATTATAATCGCCGTCCCTCCAACAATTCTCTCTAAAAGACTCATAATGATTATTAAAAACGCCTAAGTCATATAGCTCTTTTGCAAAAGCAGGATGCCCACCCAGGCCTGGCGACCAAGCACCTGTCCATACGCTCATTGAGCCATGGCCGGGATTATTAGGGTTGCCGCACAAAAAGGCATCGATGTTCAAAGCCAAGCCGTAAGCGGCCGGCGACATTCCGGTATCATACGCAACAATACCATCTTTACCACCAGGCTTCCCTTTGTAAGAGCCAACTATACCAGAAGCTACATGAAAAGGATAGTAATTTGAAGCTGCGCATGCTTTTCTCCACGCCATTTCAATTCTGGGTGCGAGGCAAGACCATACAGATACATCACTTTTTTTTCTTTTAACGGCGCCATTTCTAGCCCTTACCTGGTGAAAAAATTTGTCAGCCTCAAATTTATATTGAGAATACGAAGGAATTTTTTCTTCAAGTTTGGAATCTTCACTAGAAATGTTTGTTGTTATTTGTTGGTCTGTACCTTCGAGAATAACTGAACTAACAGTATGGAATGTGTAATCTGTTTTCTTTGGCGCAAACGGGATATGCTGTATAATTTCAGCAGCAGTGCGGAAAGCGCTCTTGAACTTTTTATCTCTGCAAATTGTTGTTGGTGCTGTAGACACCGCGTCAATACCTGGCGCTTGATAGGGAGATTCTGCCATTCTGACTGGGATTTGTTCACAGTCTCCTACGCGCTCGGGGGCGCCAATTCTTTTTAATTGTTCTAATTTTTGCTTCGCCTTTTGAGCTTCGATTTTCAAGGAATCCAATTCAGCTATTTTTTTTACCAATGGGGTTGTAATTGCGGCGTCGGATTGACCAGGAAAGACTAAAGGCTCGCCATAAATTTTGGTTACTTCTGCAAGATCTTGAAACTTTGTTGAAACAAAATAAGATTTTAGCGCGCGGAAGGTATCTTTGTAGCTTAGCCCAGATTGACCAACTAAAACTCCAGACCCATCGTAAACGCTGTCAGCTTCATTTTCTGCTAAGGCCAGTTCTGTATCCTTTAGGTTTGCCTCTTGAGCTGCCTGCTGTTGAGTGCGGATTTGATCTTGTAGATATATTTCATAGTTTACAACTCTTTCGATTATTAATAATCTCTTTACGTTAGTCCACCACTCGGACATGTCCCTCATAAACTCACCGTCTTTTCCAAAGTATAGTAAATCTCTCTTACAATACCTTTTATATTCGTCTATTTTACAAACATTGCTAACATCACCAACCATTTGAAACAGAGCATTAGAGAAATACTCTATTTTAGGGAGCATCTCATCCCTCTCTCTAAGCAATATGGTTGCGCTAGAAAGGCCAGTTTGGCTAGAGATTGCGCCGGCGTGATCTGGCATATCGGAAGTAGTAACAGAATTATAGGACTCTTTTCTTCTCATTGGCTCTTCACCAGTCTTGTAGACCATCGCGTAACCAACAGCTTCATCAGCGTCAATGTTTGGACCCGTAATATGAAGATTTACAGTTAAATTATTAATAGTTTTGGTAAACTTTAATTCGCCGGCTTGGACAGAGGGCGCTACAGCAGCTGCATTAATCTCATTGGGGCTAACCGCCATGTTAAATTGAGTATTGACTTCAGATCCGTGTGTAAAGAACTCTCGGCCGGCGCACTCAGAAGATTTAAATTCTTCTTCCGTTGCAATATAATTAAACTCTACTCTCCTAGATGGATTATTTTGAATTCTCCTCTGCAAATCATTTTGAAAAAATTCTATTGGTGGAAAATGTTGAAAATGAAAAAATTTAGATTTGTCAATACCTCTAGAAATAAAATCAAACCTATCAATTGGCATCGACAAAAAAGATTTTCTTGCTTCATTTTGTGTTCTTCTTTGAAGAGATATTTTTGATAGACCAGCTAGTGTTACGGCTGCCAATCCGTCAGCTATAACAGAAACATATTCCACACCTTCATAAGTTATACCTAGGTAATTTTGAATTACCTGCAGAACTTCTTCGTGCATTGCCGCAAAATTGCCACCTGTAACACTACCATCAAATGTACTTAATTCGCGCTGCTGTAATCTTGTGATTTGTGATAAATTTTCGTTTGTCTTTGAAGGTATTGAATTAAGATAATTTGTTACCTCGGCGCGCATAGATGGAACAGTGAAATTAATTTTTGTCCTTATAGAAGGATTTGTAGTTGTACTGGCTTTGGAAGGTGTTGTTCGTGATATTCCTAGCGCCATATCGCTTACTCTAGCGGCATCGCCATTTCTTGTACCAAATCCAAGTGAATAAAACATTTCCGGGATTACCAGTATAACATTTCTTTTATTTTTAATAAGGTCTTTAATAGACGGCGCTATTTTATTTTTAAAATCATTATTAGTACTAATATCTACTCCAACTGGCGTATTTGGGCCCGAAGACCAAGAATTTCCAAATCCTCCTATATCATGTAAATAATATTTTATCTCAACTGGCTGAGATGCATCTAACATTTTAGAGGCATATATGATAGTCTCTCTTCCTGGTGATATTGGTCTATCTAATAAATCTAAATATCCATTATTTTTTAAATGACCAACCCAAACAAAAGCATTCTCTCCATCAGGTGAAGGTCCTCCAATTTTTCCTACAGCAGATGGCAAAGGATGATTTTTAAGAATATTAACAAAATGTGATTTTGTTTGTGCTGTTCCATCTCCATATATACCGGTTTTATTTGTTGATTTTATAAATTTAAAAGATGGTGATGGAAGATTTGCACTGGAAAACGTACTAACAACTAATTTTTTCGCTCCAGCATCATTATATTCTGGAGGTGGACATTCTTTATCTATTTTTGCGCCGGCTAGCTCCACCACAGTCTGCATTCTTGCTATTACATTTTCGTGAAATGGTCCTAGGAGTAATCCTGCGGGATTTCCAGTCAAGCTAGCAGTTCTAGATTCTTTATTTGGTAACGAGACAAGAACTAACTGGCCGACCGCAAGACTGTTAAAAGACTCAGTATCACCTATTGCCCAGAACTCACCATGCAGAGAGTCTAATAATTTATCCCATGGCTTTGGAAGTTGAAAATCTAAATCTAAATCTGTATCGTAAACCTTAGCTATGACTCTAATTGGATTTTCTGATGCTGATCTTAGTTTTTCTTCATAAACTGCATCTGATAGCATAAGCTCTTGTTGCAATCTTTGCTTACCGCGTAAATTTAAACACTTAGTCTCACCATATCCAACAGTATTTGGTCCTTTTAAAATTCTTAATATTCTTGCAGGATGAGGGCCTGAACTATCAGGAAGCATCTGATATTTAAATTCATTATCTAATATGCCCCTAATGTGCTCGAATACATCAACGCCCGGGTTCTTGCGCGCTCTTAATATATTGCCATGAAGACTGGTAAGCCTAGAGAATTGCTCTGAATAGAGCGCTTGAGTTTTTAAATTTTGGGTGTTTGGTTCTTCTGCCACCTTTCTCCTCCACTATTCATCTTTAATCAGATCATATATTTCATCTTTTTCAAGAGAAGAAAGGTTAGAAACAGTAGTTTCTTTTTTTGATATAAGAGTAGCTAACTTAACCATTTGTTCATTAGAGCGTTGCAGTGTTTCAAGATACTTTGCTGCAACAGGGCCAGAGTATTGATGTTTCGTTGTATCTTCTTTTAGCATCTTCATGAGATCCAGCAGTAATGTTGAGGCTAGCGCTCTATCTTCTCTAAGGTTGTTTATAGCCTCTGTTGCCAACTCTTTTGAATCTAAATGTTTCCCTTTTCCCATTCTATTTTAAAGCTCCTATATCTACTTCTTATACGGTTTAAATTATTAACAATCTGCTTAGTATTCAAACCGGTTATCTCTCTCATGTATAGGTAAATAGCTTTTTTATTAAAAATTTCAATTTGTTCTATGCTATCAAAAAGTATATTTATTGCATCAAGTACTTTTTTTTCATTATCTTTTAATTTAAGTTTTTCCCACTGTTTCATCTCTTTGAATAAATGCTGCCAAAACTCTATCTGCTCTCTATCAGTTTCATACGTATTCTCTGTAACAAGTTCTTTTAACTCAGTGTCACTTGTCAGGTCTTCATATTTAAGATCTCTTTTTAACTTTTTAGAGTTTTGTTTTACTTTGTGAATAAACCAATTTTTAGTTATAACGCTAAAATATGAAAATGCTTTAGATTTTTTGCTAGGGTCGTATTTATCAAGAATTGTCATTAGCCATATTTTACAATCGTCTTTTAAATAATCAATATTTGGTAAGTTGTTGAACTTATAAGTATATACAATTTTATCCACCATTTCATTAAAGGCTGGTTCTATAAAATCTATGTACAACTCTGTCCTTACCATTCGATCATCATTCAAGGCATATTTAATAATTGCCTCTTCATGTACTTTAGTAAAGTAGTTATTCTTTTTTCTAGTCCTTGTTTTCTTCTTCTTCATCGTCATATGTTTCAACTTCTACTTGTATATCTTCATCGTATTCTACTTGAAGATCTATGATATCATTCACTAAACGTCGTGAATGTTGAATTAAACTTTGTAACTTTTCATCGCCGTAAAAAGCTTCTAGTTGGTGTATGCTCTCCAAATGATCCAAAAAAGATTCAATAGAAGTAAAAATTGACGTGATGTCATCTCTTAAGTTTTGTTGCTGTCTAAGCAGTTGGATAGTGTACCAAGCTAATACAATATTAGCCACTACACTAACAAACAATAAAAATGAAAGTGGACCTATCACATACATTATTAATACTGAATTAATAACTGCTGACAATATTAATAAATAATTAATCACTTTTTTCCCACATTATATTACTCATCTTTTCTTTCTCCTCATTCAATTCTTCACTAAATTCGTCAATTGATCTTTTTACAATATCACCTATTTTTTCTTTTTTATTAATTTTTTGTAAAGAAAATTTTGACGGCAGCTTCTCTAATGTGTTGTTATTACCACACGTATCACAATCTTTTTTAATATCGCTAACAGAGTGGTAAAAAAAATTTTCAACATCACAAGAACTACATCGGTAAAGATATTTTGGCATTATTCACTGCCATTGCTGTGAGGATATTCATCATGCTCCTCATATTCTTCTTTAAATTTAACCAATGGTGGATTCATGACAAACAATTCTTTATTTTCGCTCACCTTAAAATTAAAATTTTTAAGAACTGGAACAATATCACTTTGTTCTAATAAAGATTTCTGCAGAGCCATCATAACAGCTCCTAGTGCCTCATCTGATAATTTATACATTACTTCTCCTTTTTATATTATTTATATAATCTTCTAAATTATGCTTTGTTTTCCATTTTAATTCTTCCTCACATCTTCTGAAAGGTATAACTGGATCTTTTCTATTACCTTTTTGTTGCTGTATATATTCAATATTATTAGAAAACATACGAGCTACTTCTTCAATAGAATGTAAAGAATTACTATCACACAAGCAATATCCATCACCAGAACCATGAATACCTATTTTTTCCAAGCCGCTAACAACGTCTTGTATATGTGTAAAAAATCTTTTTTGTGTGCCAGGTCTAACAACTTTTAAAGCCTTGCCAGCTTTATATAATTCTTCGAATATACCAATTACAGTAGCATACTTGCCATTTGATATTTGTCCGGGACCATATACATTAAAAAAGTATGCAATTGCATATTCTAGTCCAAACCACTCAGAATAGTTCTTAATTAACTCTACGTTTTTTGCCTTAACCCAGGAGTACGGAGTTAAATTTTCATCCCTACCGGAATTTCCAAACTTGCTACTTGATCCGCCATATATTAATTTTGAATTGTTTTTCAAACAATATTTCAATACTTGATATGTCCCATCAACATTGTACTTCCATACTTTATCAATATCTTCAAAACTAGTTGATATTCTAGCATATTCACCAAGATGATATACAATATCTGCTTTTATACTAACTAAATCTAAAATATTGTTAGTGCTACCGGGAATATGGTTTACCCGTGTGTCAAAGAATAATTGACGTCCAGTAAAGTAATTATCCAGACAATATATATTATTAGATCTATCAAGTAGAAGTTTTTCAATTAAGGCTGATCCTATAAATCCGGCCCCACCTGTAACTAATATATTCATTAGTCTCCCTTAATTAGTCTATAACTGTCTTCATCGAAATGTTGAGTTGAAAATTCAAATAGCTCTGTATCCTCTAGCGCAATCATTTGATGTCTTAGTCCAGTTGGGACGTGAAAATTATCTCCTGGAACTAATATTATTTCTTTAGCGCAATCCAAATCATCATATTTAGAATACTTTACTTTTATTTTACCAGACTGAACATAAAAAACCTCGTCTTTGATTTTATGATAGTGCCAAGAACATCTCCTATCTTTGACAAAATAAAGTAATTTTCCGCAATATTGTTCTTTGTTAACAATCCACTTTTCAAAACCCCAGCCTTTAGGCACAAAATGAATCGGTAAAAAACTTCTCATCATTAACCCCCTTATCATCAACATAATAATCTGCAGCTGGTTTTCCTAAAAACAACTGATGATATTTGCATCCCCACTCACCAAGCTGCTTTGCAGTTAAAACATAAAAATCTTGTATTGCTTTTTGAGCATTGTTATCATGCCTGCCCATACCGCGAGCTGTCATATAGATAATTTTATGGCCATCATCATACAAAGAATTAATAAAACTAATTCTATCTCTCATAGGCTCCGACAATAAATAATTGCCACCACTCAGCTCACACTGTTTAGTACAAATAGTGCCATCAATATCAAATACATATGTCATTTTTTCTCCAATGCCTTAGTTGTTGAATACCCATCAATATACCCAAAGATCTTAACCCTAGCAATATCTTTTCCAACAACTTCTTCTGGTTTGTAATCTCCACCTTTTACAATTATATCAGGCTTTAGCTTTTTAATTAAGTTATAAGGTGTATCTTCTTCAAAAATTACAACCCCATCAACATATTTACAAGACTCAAGCATAAATTTTCTATCCTCTGCAGAAAAAATTGGCCTTGAGGATCCTTTGAGATTTTTGACACTCTCATCGCTGTTGATACCAACTATTACGTCCCCCAAGCTTTTACAATATCTTAAAAGCTCAAAATGTCCTCTGTGTAACACGTCGAAACAACCATTAGTAAAAACAACACTCATACCGTACTAACTCCTCTTTTCTGCACAACAGCTGTGGCGCATTGATTAGCAAAGTTAATTGATTGCTCTATGTTCGATGTCTCTACAAATTTAACCACCAAGGCAGATATAAATGTATCGCCTGCTCCAGATGAATCTTTAATCTCAACCTCTGGCACTGGATATAAAACATTAAGATGCTTACATCCATCTCTACTCATTGTCACAATTAGTTTGTCTTTTATATCATTAGATATAGTGTGCTTTGTCTTTTCATATTCAGTGTTGTTAATTTTTATATATTTAACATGCTCACACCAATCACCTAATATTTTTTTTGTGTCCAGGAACACACAATCATGTTTTAAAGAGATGTTTTTTATATCGTCTTCAGATAAAAATCCTTTGTTATAATCAGAAATTATAACAGCATCATAGTTGTCAAAAGATATATTATTAATGTTAGATCTTCCATATTGTTTGTCATTTTCATCAACTCTCATAAACATATGGTTCATATTAAAATCTATATATCTAGTCTTTGTAATCCCCTTCCAATTTTCATTGGTAAGCAAATTAGCTTTAGCTCCTAATGAAGAAACATTTCTGTATACATTTCTTGCCATACCACCATTATCAACTGATTTTACAGGATTAAAAACAGGCACTGGAGCTTCAGGGCATAATCGATTACATTCGCCATAAATAAAAACGTCCCTACAGCTCTCTCCGATAACTAATATCTTCACTCTAGCCTCTAACAACATCGCATATGTGTTTTATTTCTTCAAATGTCAACTCAGGATAATTTGGTAAGAAAAAACCGTTTGAGTGTATCTTATTACTCATTCGGTCATTAAACCTACCGTACCTTTCATACCAAAAAGGATGCAAGCCTAGATTTCCTGCACTGAATATTCTAGTCTCTACACCATTTTCTACCAGTCTTTCTACTATCTGCTGCCTATGTTGATTACTCTCAGCCAAAGCACCAAAGGAGATTGACACAGGTTTGTTATTAAACCAATTTTGATACTGTACATATCCGTCCAAAAGGCGCGCATATTCTAAATGATTCTCATATCTTCTTTGTGTTGCCCAGTCAGCTTTCTTAACTTGTCTAATTCCTAAAAATGCCTGTAAGTCAGTTGACCTTAAATTAAAACCAGGCACAAAAAATGTAAAAGGCTTATGAAAATCATCAACCCTATATTTCTTAATTAAGCGACCATATTCTTTCTCATCTAGATCTTTTGCCCAACCATGGCTGCGCAGCATAAGCAGCATATCGTATAGCTCTTTATCATCTGTATTCACCATACCGCCCTCAATAGTTGAAAGCTGGTGGCCAAAATAAAACGAAAACGAAGACATATCGCCAATTGTACCAACCTTGCTGCCATCTTCATACTCTGCGCCTAAAGCAGCACATGCATCTTCCAATAAACAAAAGCCATATTTTTCTTTGAGTTGTAGCAATTTCTCCTTATAATGTGGCACTCCTAATACCTGCACATATATTACAGCGTCAGGCTTTTCAGTCTTGCAAATAAATTCTAACTGGTCTAGATCAATACCAAAGGTTTCTTCATCAGCACCAACCATAATTGGCTTAAGCCCAAGTTGAATCGCTGGTGATATTGTTGTGACCCAGCCAACCGAAGGCACAGCAATTTTTTTATTCTTTATTCTGCCAGACATTAAAGCGGCCGCAACCATCAAGAGATTTGCTGAAGATCCAGAATTATTAAAAACTGCATAATCAGTGCCAATAAATTCAGCCCAATCTTTTTCTACCTGCCAAGTCAGCTCACCCTTTGTAAGTCTAGGATAGCTTTTTAACCATGTACACAGTGCATCGATATCTTCATCATTAATTGTTTCTTTAGCTAGGGGATATTTAATGTCCATATTACACCTTTATATTATATTTTTTATGTTTTGCAAAGTTCTTGCAAAGATTTTCATAAACTATTTTATCATAAAAGTCATTTTTTTTAATACTTTCATGTGGTAAATTTGTAATTTTAAATTCTGTCTCTTCACAAACTTTTTTTCCTATTAATGCACAGTATGTGCCAAGCCAATTATCACAATAATGGTGAATAAAAGATTCAGCGAAGATTACACCATCTAAATATTTATCTATTGTGTCTCTTAAAAATAGAGGATATCTTATTATCTGTGGCGCATTTTTGCCTCTGCCACTAAGTCCAGCTGCGTATCGAGCCCAACGAGGTATAACAAAAGAGTGATTGTTTTCATCACATGGAGATTTTATTATAAAATCAGTACCGTTATTATATTCTATTTCCATTTTCTTTATTAAATCATTAATATTGGCCGGCGGTAGTGTAACTCCTGTTAGACAAACAATAAATTTTCCTGTAGAGTTTTTATAAAGATTATTATAACAAGACACACTAGAGCCTGTGTCTTCAAATATTTTATATTCTATATTATTTTCACAAGAAATTTTTTTTGGACTGGCAATCAATATTTCATATGAGTAATCAATTTTTATTTTATTGAGAAAATTTATTTGCCTTAAGCAATCATCCAACGAGACAATTAGAAATGATATGTCCATGATGCCTTCAAAAATCTAATCCAAAAACTCTACTATTTTAATTGGTGCTCTTTCATAAAGCCTGGTATCTGCTAATTTAGGATTTGCATACTTTATATTAGCTTGTTCTAGGGTCTCTTGTACAGAAATAAAAAGTGTATCTCCTAGTTTAGAGTATATCTCTTTATCTAAATATTCATATCGATAATCTTCTAGATGAGCTTTCTTTCTAGTTTTTGCATCATAATACAGAGAATTAGGATTGTTAGTAATTACACCAAGGTCAAAAGATACCCTTATACCACCTTCGTTTAAACTTGTTCTGTGCAGACATGCATGGTCAAAAACGCTTATATAGCCCATTCTAGCATATCCTAGAAATTTTTTATCATTAAATTTTTTTAATCCCTCATCATAATTTTCTAAGGGCAAAAAGAAATCTTTATTAACGTCACATGGTTCATAAAACTCTAGTTTTGTAGAAGGATCTCCTGTTAGAGACACGCCTAGTATTGCATCTCCAACATGAGATGCCCAAGAATCAGAATGTAGCTTTGTTGTAGCTAATGGCCTTGTGTGGTCTAAATCAGCTGTTTTGCCGGACATAACTCTTACAGTGCATGGCTGCACAGCCAAAAAATTATCTAATATATTAACTTCTCTAAGTGCGGTTACAATATGTTTTTGTAGATTGTTATACTCTACAATATTTTCTTTTTTTGGATGAAACGCGCCATTGGGGGTTCGATTAGGTAATCTTAATATTTCTTTTTCATATTTTATTAAAAATTGTTCATCAATAGCAATTTCTTTTTTTTGTACGACAGAAAGTGCTTTTGCAATGTATTTTAATACAAGATCTGTCAAAATACCATGTGTTTGTTCAGATAATTTAATATCAAAATATATTCCGTGATCTCTATCCAAAATACAGTCAGGTCTTAAATAATCGTATAAACTGGATCTTTTTTCTAGTATCTCTTCTCTTTTTTTCATATGAATGAGGCCTCTTGATCTCTTATAGATAAAATAGGATTGTTTATTGGCCACTTTATATTAAGCGTGGGATCATTCCACTTAATAGATATTTGATTTTCTGGGCCATTATATCTCTCAGACCACTTATAAAAAAATAAACATTTTTTACTCACACATAAATGGCCATTCAAAAAACCTGCTGGTACATAAACCATTGTAGGTTTTTGATCAGACAGGTGAAAAGTCTTTGTCTTTAAGAAAGTATCTGAATCTTGCCTAAAATCAACAACGGCAAGAAATATCTCTCCATGTAAACAACTTATTAATTTACCAGTAATATAGTCTCCATGTAAACCTCTTAAAACATTTTTGTAAGATATTGTAATCTTGTCTTCAATAAATTTAGGTAATATGTTGCAGTCCTCATATATCGACCAAATTTCACCACGGTTATCTACATGTTTATCTAATTTTATTTCTAACAAACCATCTAAATTATGATTAATTATTTCTCTTACATACTTCATGGAATGAATTTACACTTAATTTTATCATAACACAACTCGTCCTCATTTAAGAAAAAATACTCGTTTACCTTTTCTAGTAGACGAGATGAATTTTTTGCAAATCCATTTTCATCATAGGCATCTGGATTGTGTGGCATAATTTTATTGCACTCTTCGTATCCAACACCGCATTCATACGCCTCTTTATCATTTATAAATGCTAGAGCATCACGGCCATAAAGTAAATTATTCCATGTATTTGAATGCTTATGTGAGTGATGAGAAAAACCTGCAGAAGCGCCGTCGATGCTAGTATGATGTCTTATTTGACGATCTGCCATTATCACCCATCTTTGAGATGATGCCGCGGCAATATAATTAAATACAGATTCTGAACAATGCGCTGCAAATACGTCAGGCTCAATTTTATTATTACAATTTTTAAATATTTCCTTGCTAAACAAGTGAGTATGTTGATTAATAGATTTACCTATGGGGATTATATAATCATCTCCTGTAATCTGCATTTTATCAGTTGTATGTTTAAATTTAGGATCTAAAATGTCTAAAGCCTCATCAGTGTCCACTTGCAGCGCAACAATTCCATTTGGGCCAGATTTTAGACACTCATAGGATTTTGCTAGTATATCATCATCTTCAAACCAACACCCAGAATCAACATACATATAAGACTCAAACTCTCCTAGATGTCTTACAGATTCTTGACATGCCTTATTAAAAGTTATATTTACAGTATGAAGCTCTGGAGTTAGACAGTAGGATATCTGATTGCCAAATGTTTCTAATATTTTTTTAATACATTCAGGGCTATTTTTGCAAGACGACAAAACAACCCTAAAGCCATCAAAATTTTGATTTAAGAATGTTCTAATGCATTTTATATAATGCTCAGTGTTGTCTCTTCTGATGCCACATGTGTTATAAACCAATAATACTTTGTTTTGCATATTTTCCTAAGGGATAAACTTACACTTTATTGTATCATAATTTAATTCTTTATTTGACAAAAATAAATATTTTTTTATTACACTTTGTAAATTATCTATGTTCTTGCATAGGCCCTCTTCATCATAGGCATCTGGATTGTGTGGCATAATTTTATTGCACTCTTCATACCCTAAACCTGCATCTGCAGCTAATTTATTATTAACAAAATCTACCGCGTCTCTTCCATATAGTAAATTATTCCAAGAGTTATTTTTAACTAATTCACCACTCTTATTTTTAGATTCTACTCTATGCGTAAATCCTGACGAGGGGCCATCAACAGCTTTCAAATGCCTAACCTGATAGTCGGCCATTATAGCCCATCTTTTGCCAACTGATGCTGCAATGTAATTCAGCACAGACTCTGAACAAAAGGCAGCAAAAACATCAGGATAAAGCTTCTTATATTTTTTAAATATTTGATTACTAAAAACAGCAGTGTGCTGATTAACAGATGTTCCAATTGGCACTACTAGATGCTCGCCAGTAACTTGGATATGCTTTGATTCGTATAAATATGGATAGCCTAAATTTTCTAAGCATTCATCTGTATCGGTCTGTACCACAACAATACCATAATTATTTTCAACTAAAGTTTTATGAGATAGACTGAAAATATCATTTTGGTCATCGAAAGTACATCCAGAATCAACGTACATATACCCATCAAATTCACCAAACTTCTTTACAGATTCTTGAACTGCCTTGTTGAAAGTTATATTAACGGTATGTAATTCTGGTGTCAAAGAATAAGATATCTTATTACCAAATTCTTGATAAATTTTCTTAATGCAATCAGTACTATTTTTACAAGAAGATAATACTACTCTACAGTTATCTAAATTTTGAGCTAGCATACTTTTTAGTGAGGATATATACCAATCCGTGTTATCGCCATTTATTCCACATGTGTTATACACTGCTAATATTTTATTATTATTCATATAAATTCTGGATGTTTAATTTTTGAAACAATTTGTTTTTGCGCATCTAAAAGCTTTTGCTTATCTAAATTATCAATATCTTTATACAATGTCCACATCATTTTATTGCTCTCATGTGGCTTACAAAGCTGTGTACATTTAGAGAAACACTCAACATTATCGATTAAATGCATAACTTTTTGTCTTTTATTAACATTTTGCCAAATATCTTTAAAACTACTGTCGTACAATCTACCATAGCTATATTGCTTATACCCTCGATGATTTGTACAAACATAAACATGGCCGTCTGCGCCAACGCAGGGTTGGATTTGCGATCCTAAACATTTTTTATAGTTTCTTCCATATAGAGATGGATCATTTTCTAAATCTTGCAGCTTGTACCCATTAATTTGATATTTATCCCCTAATATTTCTTTAGCCTGCTTGAGCAAGGGCTCTACCTCTGTATTCCAAAAATCAATCTCTCTTTGTACACCCTCTTCTCTTTCACGATTCACAACCTCGGGTTTAAACTGGCAGTAGTCAACATCAAATTTACTAAAGTATTTAGCAAAATCTACAATCTCACTATAGGTGTCAGGAGTTATAACAAAACCAACACCTATAGTTATTTTTTTACCTTTATTATTATTAATTTGTACTAGTTTAGCTAAGTTATCAGACATCTTTTGCCAGCCTTGATTTTTTCTAGCTCTTCTAACTGAATTATATGTTTCTGGGGTTCCAGCATCAATCGAAAAGCGCACCCAAGTCATATTTTCAACAAATGTATCAAATAGATCCCACCTGTCAAGTAAAACACCGTTAGTGAAAATACCCATTTTAACAGAATTAGCTCCTAAAAATTGAATAGCCTCTTTCAAATGTCTATTAAGTGTTGGTTCTCCGCCGCCGGTCCAATTTACTGCCCTAACTTTCATGTCAACAAAGTCTCTGCAAAGATCCATTAGGACCTTGCGGGGCATAATTGATCGATCAAAAGTTTCTAAATTTTTTGATTCTGGAAGGTGTATATACGAGGATATACAAAAATAGCATCCGTGATTGCATGCATTGCTAGGATCAACCTCCACTAAAACAGGATTTGAATAGCCTGTTTCTAAATGTTCTAAAGCTCTGTCGACATTAGCGATTATCTTTGCTTGGGGGTTGAAAATAAGAGAATCATTTAATAAATCTTCAATTTTCATTTTTATTTTTTAGCCACTTTAAAAAATATTCGGTAGGATCTTTAAAATATTCACGTATCACGTCGTCAAAATATCTTTTAGCTTTTTCAGCTCTTTGTTCCAACAATTTGTGGGGTATATTATTTATCTCCTGAAGACATTCTTTAATATATTCTGGGCTATTATCCTCCTTACATATTCTATAAACAAAACTAGTATCGTAAGTATCTTCACCAACTAAAAAATAATCATAATCTGATATTAATATTGGTACCCTATTATAATAGCAGCTCTCTAGCAACCTTACACTATCAATTCCAGATCCCCTAGGACACAAAGATATGCTACTTTGCAACATAGTATCGATGTAATCTTTTTGTACCTTTGATCCAATTTCAGATGGACCAGACCAAGTCCTATTGATATGAAGATTCTTATCTAAATCTGAATGATGAAGTGCATGGACCATCATTGCTCTAACAATATGATTTAAATATCCACGAAAACCAAAACTTTTTTTCCTGGGAAACTCATACTGTTCATTTTGATTATCAATAATATCCAATAAAAGATGAGAAAAAGTTGGTCTGGCAAAAAGATATTTAATATCTGAGTAAATCTTAAGTGGACCCATAGTTGTGATGATACAATTGTGAAGCCAATTAGGTATTTGCATTCCACCTTCACCTTCTATATCACATATATGCTTATCTTCATTTCCGTCAAAATATTCAAAATCAGATTTTTTAAAATTTTGATATTGATCATTGGGGATCTGTCCCATATAAAAATAATCAGCTTCTTCCGGGCTGACTATTGTACAATGATCTCTAATTCCTTGCTCACTTAATGGCACCGTATTATAATAGATTTTAGTATCATCATGCACATGTTTTTTTGCATTAGGATATACGTATAATTTCATATTTATTCCATCGATTCGCTAACATTAAAAATACTAGGCATTGGTGGATCCTCAGAAATAGGCAGAGGCTCTACAATCATATTTTCATAAAATTCTTCTCTAGGAAGATAAGGGTACATATCCTCTACTGGAGTACTCCAGCCAACTATTTTTGGCTCATATGTATGGTATTCATGGCAATTAACGTCACAAACCATTGGGCCATCAAACTCTAGAAATTGTCTTATCTTGTCTCTAACTTGTTCATATGTATCCTCTCCAGTTATAGTCATTGTAGGTACTCCATATGCGTCTGCAATTGCAATGAAGTTTGGCGGCGCATATCCTTTTGGGCCACATGCTTCACTTCTTCCTTCAAAGTTGACTTCTTGAAATGCTTTCGTAATTCCGTATATATGATTATTTAAAATAACTGTTTTAAGCTTAATATTGTAATTTAAAAGAGTCTGAAGCTCTTGAATATTCATATTAAACCCACCGTCTCCAATAACACAAACAACATTTTGATCTTCGCTAGCAGCGAATACGCCTCCCATTGCTCCAGCAAAAGAAAAGCCCATAGGTGAATTTCCGTTATTTGTATAATATCTTTGACCGGTCTTTGTTTTAAAAGCGTGGTTCAACACAACAATATTACCGCCACAGTCTCCTACCAACACATCATTGGATTTCATTTCCTCTGACAATATTCTTGCAAAAGCATATGGATGAACAGAGTCACCCTCCTTAAACATATCTTCCGTGACAGGATCATACTTCTCCTTCCAATCTTTTACTTTAGTCATCCACTTAGAGAAGTCTGGCAAATAAGAGCCGGCAGTAGAGTTATTGCAATATGCTAGCCTTTCTCTTAAGAGCTTTATAAAAAGCTTAGCATCTGAATGAATACACTCATCGAATGGAAGCTGCTGCCATTTTTTAACTAAATTAGCTTTGTCAATGTCAACCATATATTTTTTTGCTTCTCTAGCAAAAGTACTAGGCTCACCGCCAGTTATCCTACCAGATATTCTACTTCCAATAGCTAATATTAAATCAGAATTCTGTATACCAAAATTTCTTCCAGCGCCGCCGTATGTGCCGATTCTACCACCATAATATTCAAAATCAGAACAAACTATGTCAAGAGCGTTCCAAGTTGGAAAACAGGGTATCTGTAGTTCTCTAGCTAACTCCATAAAATCTTCATTTGCATCAGCAAGGCCCACGCCTGCTCCAATCATCAAGCAAGGCCTTTCAGAGTTTTTTAAATCTTCTATAAACTTATCAATCTGAAAATTAATCTTGTCGACATTAAAAACTGGCTGGTTAATCTCTTTGTTGTAAGACCTAAGAGAATCAACCTCAACTTCCATTTTTGCCACATCAATTGGTAAATCAATTAGTACAGGGCCCGGTCGTCCAGTAGTTGCAATGTGAATTGCCTTTTCCAGCTCATACCTGATGTCCTCTGGGTTTTCTACTAGTTTAGCATATTTTGTAATTGGTTCTACAATACTGACTATATCAGTCTCTTGAAATCCTATTTGCCTAATTGACTCATCAGGTCGCATGTATTGCGTCTTGATTTGACCAGTGATAAATACACATGGAACTGTATCATAAAAACAATTGCCAATTGGTGTTACAAAGTTCATACCACCAGGACCACTGGTTGCAATAGACACGCCATATTTTCCAGAAACCTTTGCATAGCCCTCTGCGGCAAAGCCACCAGCTTGCTCATGCATAACAGCAATATATCTGGTTTTATCATTTCTGGTGAACGCATCAATCAAATGACCATTAGCTGCTCCATAAACTACAAAAACTTCTTTTATACCATCTTCTGCTAAGTGATCAATAACATAATCAGCAACTTTTTTTTTCATTTATTCCTCTATTGTATACCATGCATCATTATAAGCTCTTTTTTAAAATGCTTAAATTCTTCCGCGTCAAATTTTTTATCTACTTTTTTTTTACTGTAGTTGTTTCAGGGGTGGCGCTATGATTCGTTGGAAAGCCCTGATCAGTCTCATAAACAACCTCATCGTGCTTCCAATTACCACCACCTAAGAGCTTCTCTAGTTCTTCCTCTTTAATAGCATAAAAGTTCTCTTCTGAGGGAAACTCACCAGACCTAACCTCCTCTGCATACTTAGTTAAAGCAGATTGCATCATCTGGCCGGCCTCACAATATCTTTTAACAAACTTTGATTTAAATTCCCAAAACAAACCCATTAGATCATGAAAGATTACTAATTGGCCATCAACTTTATCTCCTGCGCCAATACCATAAACAGGAATATTAAGCTCGCTAGCAATCATATCAGCTGACTCGCGGGGCATGCCCTCTAACAATAGAAAAGAGCAGCCGGCTTCTTGTAGTTCTAGAGCTTGCTGGAGGATAATTTCAGCTTGTTTAGCTGTTTTTCCCTGCACTCTATAGCCGCCTAGCTTTGCTCTGGTGTGAGGTGTAAGGCCTAAGTGGCTCATAACCATAATACCAGCATCTGCAATTGCTCTAATTCTCTCAGTCATTGCACCTTCGACTTTAACACAGTCCATACCAGCTCGAACAAAACGACCAGCATTATGAACTGCTTCTTCATTAGATATCTGATATGACATATAAGGCATATCACCAATTAAAAATGCGTTTTTAGCACCTTTCGAGACTGCCTCACACGAACTAATCATTTGGTCCATACTAACAGGAATAGTTGTCTTATAACCTAATGTAGTCATGCCCAAAGAGTCGCCTACCAAAATACAGTCTACACCTGCACCATCAGCGATTCTAGCTTGCGGGTAATCATAAGCTGTAGTAAGAACAGTTTTTGTATTTTCTCTCTTGTGTCTTCTCAATCTGAGAATAGTTACTTTATTTTTATCATCTGCTGGCATTTTAATCTCCTAAAATTTTTCTTTTGAGACTTATTTTAGCAGTCTCAATAACGTTTTGTTCAGCTCTTTTTCCAAATTTTTCTCTTAAAAGCTGTAAGTATTTTGGATTAGTATGGTATTTTGTCCAGGCTTCATCTCGAAACTTTAAAATTTGTGCAGCCGTAAGACTATCTGTTGGTAAATTTTGTGTATCGTAAGAATGCTGACTGTAACCAGTATAACTATCCGGCAATTTCATGCCCTTACTTTTTGCTTGTATATATAAAGGACTACCTGGGTATGCCATAGCTGTATAAAAATTAACCATTTCTGTATTTGACTCCATGGCGAAGTTTAGCGTATATTCTAAAGACTCCATAGTGTCCATAGGTAATCCAAAAATATAATTTGCCGCTATGTTTATTCCAGATGATCTCATGTTGTCCATTATATCACCAATCTTAACATCTTTAAAGTTATCTTTATGAACTTCTTTACGTAAGATTTGGTCTGGATTTTCTATGCCTAGGCCGAGCCAATTAACTCCTGCCTTTTTAAGAGTGTCCAGGTATTTTGGCTTGCAGGTATCAATCCTAGAATATGCCCAAATATTAAAATCATATTGTCTCTCTATAATCATTTGACATATTTTTTCAAAATGACGAGGGTTTAAAACAAAAAGTTCATCTGCGATCTTAACGTTTTTAACACCTAGGCTTGCAATATAATCAAATTGATTAATTATAAATTCAGGTGACCAATACCTCCATACGTTACTTTTATCGCTAGCTACTCCAATTGATGAGTCTGTTCTGTTGATGATGTTAATCATGCAGAAAGAGCATTTATATGGACAACCTAAACTGGTATACAAAGCAGCAAAAGGCTCTTTCTCTGTATTGTTGGACCATGAATGCCATCCTGCTGTTCTGTACTTTTTTATATCAGGGAGCAAATCCCATGCCATTCCTGGTAAATCTACTTCAAGTTTATTCTTGGGCACTATTGATTGTGGCTTGTTTAAAACGATGCCTTCTTCTGTCTTGTATCCCAGGCCATCTACTTTTTTTAGCTGCACTTCATCAGAAAAATTAGTTACTTGAAGAAAATTACTTATTGTATATACACCTTCATTTTGACATATATAGTCAACACAGCTCTCTGATAAGACTTCTCTTGGTAGCGCTGCGACGTGGCCGCCGACGAAGAGCACATTTGTATTGGGGCTAATTTTTTTTAATTCTTGAGCTGTAGCAATTGCACCCTCCATATTTTGAGTAGATGCACTAGGCTGCTGACCATACACAACAAAACAAACAACTCTCGAATTAATATCTTTAATTTGTTGTGCTGCTGACAAATAATCTAATCTTTCAGCTTCGCAGTCTAATATAGCTACACCAAAACCTTTTATACGACAATGGTTGGCTAACATCGCAGCCCAAATTGGAGGCTCAATAGCAGAGTGTTTGTTGCTCAGATCTTGATATATCGCCTTTGAGGCATTTGGGTGCACAAATAATATGTCTAAATTTCTCATATTCATCTTAATAGTTTGCATACCAAGGGCTTTCAATTAGTGAAAAAGCTTTTTTAAGTTGTACGATTCCGCCGTCTAAGTCAAACCTACAATTAAATCCTTTATCATAAAATTTCTGACTGCTAACAATATAATCTCTGGTATCCGGATCACTATTGAACTCAGCCTTCATAATTTCTATAGGAATGTATTTTGAAACTTTTTCTGCTAACTGAAGTTTATTCATATTAATAGAATCGTTGCCAACATTATAAGTTTCGTTTTTACATTCTTCCCAATTGTCAACTACAAATTTAAATGCTGAACAAACATCATGAATGTGAACATAATTTCTCATGAACTCACACTCATATAAAACTAAAAGTCTATCTCTAAGAGCACGCAAAACAAAATTATTGACTAGTAGATCTGATCTCATTCTAGAACTAGGCCCAAAAACAGTTGCCAATCTAAATGTCACATAATTTTCTACACCCATAAAGGCCTTTTCTGCATCGACTTTTGTCGTACCATAGAGAGTCAAAGGATTGAGTGGTGATTCCTCAGTACAAACTCCATCACTTTTTGATCCATATCCAGAATTTGTGCAAGGATAAACAACCATTTGATGTTTAGACTTATTCTCTGCCAACCAAACATTTGCATCTAAATTTATTTCTTTTGCATCTCTTGGATTATCTCTGCACAAAGGAAACCCAACCAAAGCGGCCAAGGGTATTATTACATCTGCACGGGAAACTAACTTTTCTAAACGTTTATAGTCTCTAACATCCCCGCGCTCGAAAACAAAATTAGTATGGTTGGTATATCTCAATAGGGACGTAGCATCATACATTAAATTATCATATACTACAACTCTGTGCCCGTCTTTTAAAAAATAATCAACTAGCTCGCTGCCAATATATCCTGCTCCACCAGTTATCAATATATTCATCTTAAACCTCTTTTCTTGCAACTACTCTTATTATTACTGGATCTTGATCTTTATATACAGCTAAATTTGTTGCTTCCTTATAATAACAAATTTCAAATTGATTTTGAAGTAGTTTTTTAATAAAGTTAGACCCATTAATTGTTCTTCTATAATGGTCATCAATAAAAGAATTATCTTTGTCTGATCTAAATTCAAAAGCAATATAATTAGAAAATTGCAATATTTGATCTTCTATATCTTCAGTTACAGAGTGAATACCAAAGCGACAATATACAAGATCATAGTTACTAGGCTTTTTAAATTTTAAAAAATCATTTATATCTGATTTTATAAAAGTTATGTTTTTACTTGAAGTTATTGTTGAGGCATAATCAACTGCAGTAATAGAGCTACAATGGTGTCCTAACACAAAAGTATCTCTACCATCACCGCAACACAACTCAAGCACTCTCATGTTTGTTAAATCAATTGTATCACAGACAAACTTACAAAAGGAAGAAGACAACGTAAATGCTGCCGTCTCACTATAATATTTTTTCCAATATTTATTTGGGTTGTTGCCAATCTTTTCCATAATATCTCTCAAAAAATTTAATAGGATTATTAATACATTTAAAGTTTTTTTGTTTGAAATTAATTGTTTTCATAGGGAACATTTCATCTTTTTTAAGATTATAAAAACTTCTGTGTCCCTGTTGTAAAAAATCACTTTCTGGTAAATTCTCATACTCATAAAGATCAATAAAAACATCTTCTTTAACAACAGAATATAAATTTGAAAACTCATTTCTTATTAGTTTATAGCCATTAGTGTTGTGTAAGTAATCTAATTTTTGTATTACTTTATGTTCATCTTTTTTAAAATAACCAAAATCAACATCCTCATCATGCTTAATCAAATCATCATCTCTTATCATTCCTAATAAAGTACCAAACATTGGCCAAATATCAATATCTTTCGAAAAATAATCGTAAAACTCAAACATAATTTCTAACGCATGTTCGCGAAAACCATCATTGCTAAAGTTTTTAAAATTTCTTCTATCTAGATGTATTTTATAAATGGTACCAACTGATTTTAGCTTTCCCTGTAGATCGCACCCCTCATAAAGCATATGTCGACATATTGATTTTGTGCGCCATGTATGTGCTGGGTCTCTACCAGATATCTCTTCATCACTCATCTAATAATCCTTCCCAATATCCAATCTCTAAACATCAACATATCGCTTAATTTAGCCATAATAGGACTAGAAAATGCGGCCGGCTTATTCTTCTCAAAGAAATAATGTCCCGTCCAAGCAAAAGGATAAACAACAAATGGTATCAAAGGAAATAGATACCACATCCAATTATATAGAACATATAGTGTGAAAATTATAGTAGTTAATTGACCAGCGACATGCAGACGTCGATTCCACACATTTGTGTGCAAAGTTAAATAATATTTGTAATATTCTGTCAATTTCACCAGCTAATCTCCCAGTCCTCAAACTCAGCTGCTAAACAATCAATTTTATAATCTTTTCTGCCGCCGGCTACTTCTTGAATTTTATTTTTTGCTGTATTCCTAATACCGTTCAAGCCATGAGTTAATTCTAAATTATTACCATCTTTAATTCCTTTTCTATAATTTGATTCATTATGCCAGATATGTAAATTCATTTGCGATAATACGACAATAGCTCTTACAAACTCACCATCAACACCATCTGATTTCGGCAATAATGTATTGATGTCATGAACTATATCTTTAATTTCCTGTGCATATTCATCTTTATGTTCAGGAATAAAAACTTCCTTTAATTGCACGATTGATAATCTATCAATCAACTCAGATAAAGTAGGCAAATATTTTCTACTACTCATTTTTTCTCCTAGGTGAATTGTCTAAAATATGGATCGTATACTTTAAAATTATTTCCAAATAAATGTTTATACTTATAAAATATTCTTGATTCTTCTTTTAATTGTTCAATATTATTTTCTTTTTGAGATCTGCCGCCTGTTAGATAAAGACCAACGATCTTATTCAATTTTTTAAATTCAAAGCCACTGTCAACTGCCCTGAGCCACATATCCCAATCATCTGCAAAATTACAGTCCTCTTCATCAAAAAAACCACATTCATCATGAATTTGCATTTTCCATAGTGGCATTGGCCCTGGTAGACATTTTACCATATTTTGTTTAGAAAATTCATATGTAGAGTGGTCAAAAAGCACTTTTTTATTCTTAGCTTCATCAAAAGTTTCATTTTCGTTAATAGTTTGTGCAACATCGCCATATACCAAATCCACTTTACTACTTTGTAATTCATTATAAAGATTTTCAATACAATCTTTACTTTTTCTATCATCAATAAATCCAAAAGTGACGTACTCAGTATTAACTTTCTGTAATGCCATGTTAAAACAAGGAGTTGGTGGAAGCTTTTCATCAATGCGATAATACCTTATATTATCATTTTTTTCTGTAAATTCTTTAACTATTTCTTGCTCTCTACCAGGAGAGTTCGAATCGATTATAATAAGCTCACACTGATCAAAAATGGTCTGCTCAGTTATATTCTCTAAAAATCCACGAAGAAATTTTTCGCCTTCATAGTATGTTGTGACAATGGATATTTTCTTTTTTTGTTTTTCTTTTTTAGCCTCAATTAGTTTGATAACAGTATCAAATATTTCTTTTCTTTTATTAATCATATAATCAATCAAAGCAGGTCCTTTAAGAGAAAACCATGGCTCATGAGAAGCACCAACTAATGAATTAGTAATCACATTAATTCCCAGCATTCGAGCCTCGACAACTAACCTAGATAAAGTTTCTGGCGTTCTTGGTATAAAAACTAGCTTATTATTCTTACTTAATTTTTTTAGAAAATCATTATAATTCTCACTTTGTATCATTTCATATTCTATGTTGTTTTTTTGACAATATTGTGAAGCTCCATAAGTATTTTTATGAATAATGTTTGATTTCATCACAGAACATATATTTTTCTTTTTATTAACTGTCAGCGCGTTAATAAGAGATAAAGTCTCCATAGACCATAAATTACCAGATAAATTTACAACATTATCAATGTCTAAATTATCCTTAACAATACCTGCATGAAAAGACGATTGAGTTAAAACTTTGATAGCATTCTTGTAAAAAGAGTGATTTCTAATATGCTTCTTGGGTACCTTAAAGTTTTTGAAAGACGCAGGGTTTCTAGTATCTACATACTTATGATCATGTTCATATATGATATATCTAGCATTCTCTTGGAGCCATTGTTTGCACTCTCTTTTCAGATTGCAAAAATTTGATATGATGAAAAAAGAATCTTTATTTTCTTGCAGTAACTCAAGATTAACTAAATGAGATTGACACTTTATTATATCATGACCATCTTCATCTAGCATCTTAATTAACTCTTCATCATTAAGTTCTCCGCCACCAACAATATGCATTAAGAAGAAATCAGAAATGTAAAATACATTTTTATTCATATTCCTTCACTATACTACTAATTTCATCCATCCAATCATCTTCAGACTTAATTGGTAAGACCTCTAGAATTGAGTCAACATATTTTTTATATTGGTTTTCTTGACTAAACTCAGTGCATATCCACTTCTGTAACTCTTTAGCTCTTTTTTTGAATCTGCCATAATCTTTGTAAATTTCTTCTAAGTTCATTTTTATCGAACCGTCTTCTGGATAAGCCCACATAGAATCTTTTTGAAGTACTCCATCCCACACAGCCTCTGGCTGAATTGGTGCTAGATTATAACTAATTCTTGAAAACATATGTTTGTTCTTTGTCTTTCCATTTTTTTGCTTAGTAGTTTTATATAGAAAATCCAAATGCCCACTCCAATCTGTCGCGGCTACTGGCAAGCCATAGTAAGCAGATTCGAATATAGGTAGCCCAAATCCTTCTCCATGTGTTGTCGAAACAAATGCTTTAACCTTGGGGTTTTTATAAATTGCTGACATCTCGTGATCGTTTAAACGACCATGCAGCAAATATATCTTGCACTTTCGATCACCTAAAGAATTTATCATATTTCTTAAATTATTCAGTGTGTGCGTTCTATCAATAATAGAATTTTTAGCAATATTTGTTTTTAATATTAAGCCAACATCTTCATTTTCTCTAAAACAATCAATAAAGTTTTTAATAAGCGCTGTTAAATTTTTACGTGGGCTTATTTGTGCAACAGAAAGAAAGTTAAAGCTAGTCTTTAAATCAAGCTTAACACTCTCATCCGCTTCATACTCATAAACAGGATAAGAAACATAATCAACAGGCACTTGTGTGCGAAAATCAATCTCTTCATTTGTTTTATTATTAGTGGCTCTATAAACTGTATTGACATAAGAATCTTTTGAGTGTTTGCTAATAGTAATAATCTTATCCATTAAATAAGATTTCTCAATCCACTTTGGTGAAACTTTAGTGGTCTCAATGCCTGCGGTGACACCTATGTTAACAGGTGCTATTTTTTCCCATTCATTAGGGATAGATATCTGTAAAGATGCATCAAAAATACCGCCGGAAGCTGCATATTCAACAGTCTTAGTTATGGCAGCATCTATCCAAAGTCTCTCTTCATCAGTATCCGCCAACCAACTAGTCTGTCCCCAGTTAATTGGTTGTATGTAAATATCAAACAAATCTTCCCTAGATCTTAAAGCGCGTAGGACTGTTCTGCTGTGATGGCCATAGCCAGATTGAGTTAAAATTGGTGCTTTTAATAATACTTTTTTCATCTTATACCTCTAACAGTTGCCAGCGTTTATTATTTTTTCTCTGGCCCCATTTACCATATTTTACATGTATTTCTTTCAATTTTTTATCCCATGTTTTCCAATATTTCTCAAAATTAAAGTTTTTATCTACATACTCTTTACCTTTAGCTCCCATTTCTTGTCTTTCTTCTTTAGACATTTTATAGATCTTGGTAAGAGCATTAATAAAATCATCTTTATTAAGTCGATCTTCATAGATATAAGGAATATCTTGTGAGCCAATAATGCATTTTGAGGCCGGCTCAATACCAACGCCAAACCATTGCTCGCCATCAGTCACTTGATCTTGTAGCCCGCCAGTCATATTAACGATGATTGGGGTACCACAAGATAGCGATTCTAGTGTAGCTAGTCCAAAACCTTCTGCATCAGAAATATTGACAGTTACATCAGAAACGTTATACATCATAGCCATATGTTCAAAATCAACTTTTTGAGTTGAGAATTGCACCTCTCCATCTCGTAGGCCTAGCTTATCAATGATTGCAAACAAGTTAGGCCCATTTGGATCATTAGGATCAGTATGCATGATTAGTCTAGCCTTATCATGTCCAACATTATCTAAAAATTCTTTAAACCAGAATATCAAAGTACCAGGGTGTTTTCTTCTTGCATTTCTATTGTTCCAATAAACTAAAAACTTATCTTGCTCAATATTAAATTTATCTCTTAGAGACGATATTTCCTCTTGAGGCAACGGTTTAAATACATCAGAATTTACAGCATGAGGTAAATAAAAAGACTCTACCTCAGGAGAGACAGTTTGCACAATGTCATGAGTTACCTTAGATATGCACCCCACTACATCAGTTGAGTCATACCAAACCTTATTATATTGTGGATATGGATAATTATCCCACACATGATAATAAACCATAGGCACTAAAGATCTTATTTCATCTTCAATTTCCCATAGCCACCCAAAAAATCTAGGATCCGTCATAAACCACAATAGATCTGGCTTTTCCGACATAAGAACTGATCTTACAGATTCTTGTGACCCGTACCCATCAACAGGATAGATAACTAAATCATCTCCCCATTTATCAGTTCTTTGTGGCTTATAATCTTCATGCTTCACAGCTCCACCAAAACAAACAAAAGAATAATCTCCTGTTTCTAAAAGATTTTCTATCATATATCGAGTCTGTATACCAACTCCGGATGGAGAAAAAGGGTGATCAGACAAGACAAAAACTTTAATTTTTTTCATTTTTTACCTGCAATGCTCTGTTTTATAAAATTCACAACCAAAACCACTAGTACAAGACAAACGGTTTTTAATATATTTTCTGTTGTTTATATTATAAAGCGCTTGGTTCAATAATTTAATAGCATTTTGTGTTTTTTTTGGTCCGCTTGTTACGCGAAATATCTCAACGTTATTTGTCTTTGCAGTTCTCTTAAGTAAAGCAAAATGTGTATCAACATTTGATGCATCAACATTATGCTTCTTTGCAAAGAAGTGTTTGTATAAAGTAAGCTGATAGCTAGTCATTCTATCATTTTTTCTTCTAGAGTCCCATCCCCAAGAGCATGTTTTCCAATCTATGACATGATACATACCATCTGAAGTTTGAATTACTAAGTCAACAAATCCTTTAAATTTTTGATCATTATTTTCAATTGCCTCAAATAATTTTTCTTCAATTGATATTAAATCAAAGTTTTTAAACTGTTTTTTTACAGCAGGAAGTATAAAAGATATTATATTTTTACTTTGAATTCGCATATCTTGCACAAGTTTAGAGTTAATCTCTACATTAGATTTTTTCAAAAACTTAAGTTCATTTAAAAATTTTTTTTCAAACACTTCATGAAGATTTGTTGCAAAATTGTCCTTCATTAGTACTTCACAGACATAATGCATCGCAGTGCCAAAAGCAGTGTGCTCACTACCTAAAAATTTTTTTACCTCGTCAATATAGACTAACTTGTGTTTAAAAGCACACTCATTCCATATTTTCAACTCAGAAAATGATATGTGTTTTCTCACTTTTTCCTCGGTGCGCGAGTTGATTTTGTTTTTTTCGATCGTTTTGTTGTTTTTTTAGGTTTATTTTTTTTTATTTCTAAAACTTCTGCCGGAGATTCTTCAATACTTTTTAATTCAAATACCCAAGTACCACGAGAGCGTTCTAGAAAATAATTATCTAAACCTAAAGTTGGTGAAAGACATTTGCCAAGACGAGTATTTTCGGGCAATTTAATCTTCTTAACTTCGTTCATTAAAGATGGCATGCCAAATCTAACTCTAGATGTAGGATCAAAACTCATGGGCTCTAATACTACCTCAAAAATTAATTTATTGTCTTTAATATAAAAATTTGTTTTCATGTTATGTTACCTCTTCTTCTAAAGAAACTAATTTATCATAAATATAAGGACATAATTTATGTAAATAAACTCTATTTCCTAAATAATATTCTTCAAATGCGCGCGCAAAATATTCGTCTAGACTTGTAATTGAATACGGCGCTAAAAATAGTCCTATGGTCATATTATTTAATTTTTCATAGCCAATACCCCTGTAAAGAAACTTATCAAAAGCATGATTATATTCTGTATTTAAAAAATCATATTGACTTATATCATGATCATGATATTTTAATATTTTTTCTAGTTTTGACCTCTTAGATAAAAAACTATTTTTTATTTTTTCATCTGCATAGATGTATTCTTCATATCTTTCTAATACTGCATGAGATATCTCATGCACAATATCATCTAGAAGATCATTAAAATTATCTTGTTTTGGCGAAACATATATTGCACCGTTCATATATGAAGCATTGATGTTTCTTTTTTCAAAAAAATCAAAATTTCCAACATATATAACATCTATTAAGGATAGAAAATCATATGGTAAGAGACGGTTAACCTTATTTACTATCTCCTTAAAAGAAATATCATTTTCAAATCTGTCATGAAAAAAAACATTAAAAGATCCGATTTTTTGCTCTGATAAAGAACTCACACTATTCTTTACATAACTTACAAGATTTTGTTTTTTTTGTTTCATTTTCAATAATTTGCAACTTTTCATTAATTTGTTGTATCTTGTCTTGATGAATAGCTGCACCATCATCACAAGCCTGTTGGTAGCCTCTAACCCAATTTTCCTCTGCTATAGCTAGAAGAAATTCTGGAAATTGTGTTGCCATAACCTCTACTATCATCTCTACAGTAACATTAGAATCTTCTGGATTTAATTCTTTGCCAACATATTCAACTAGCATATTTTTTAAATCATTCTCTGGTTCAACTAATTCTTTTAAACTTAAATTTTCATTTATTTGCATTACAATACCTTTGAAGCCAATGTCGCAACTTTTGACCTCTCTCCTTTAATTAATGTTATATGAGCAGAAAGCTCATGCGATTTGAATTTTTCAACAGCGTATGAAAGACCATTTGACGTTGAATCTAAATACACGCTATCAATTTGTTCTACATCTCCTGTTAGAATAATCTTGGTGTTCTCACCAACTCTTGTAATTATAGTTTTTAATTCATGAGTTGTTAAGTTTTGTGCCTCGTCAATAATAATAAACGCGTTTGATATTGTTCTACCTCTAATATATGTAAGTGCTTCAATTTGTATTGTACCATCCTCAAAAAGATAGCTCATGTGGTCTTTTTTTCCGTTCAACAAGAAATCAATGTTGTCTTGTATTGGCATCAACCATGGCTTCATTTTTTCTTCCATTGTGCCAGGCAAATAACCTATATCTTTACCAAGTGGTTGTACTGGACGAGACACAACTAGTTTTTTATAATTGTTGTCTTCTAGCACCTGTTCTAAGCCTGCAGCTATGGCTAATAAAGTTTTTCCACAACCAGCCTTACCAACTAAAGTAACAATTGGTATTGTTTCGTCCATCAATACATCTAATGCAAACATTTGCTCTTTGTTTCTAGGTCTTAGCCCCCATATTCCACTCTTAAACTCTCTTACTTTTTGCAGTGGCGTGTTATAATTTTTAAATTTGACTAATGCTGTTTTTTTCTCATTTGCATTAGATACCATCATTATAAATTGATTTGATTTAAAATTAGCCTCATCAACATCAATAATCACTTCTTTACCTTCATATATACGATCAATGACTTGATCATCGACTAAATGATTTGTTAAACCAGTAAATAATTCACTGCAATCGGTTATAACCTTGTTGGTGACGTAGTCCTCTGTTAATATTCCTAAAGAGTCACATTTTACACGCATATTAATATCACGGGTAACAACAATAACTTTTCTTTTAGGATTGTTTTTTTGTTCTGTGATTGCAGTGGTAATTATTTCGTTATCAGCACTCTTAAGATCGCAGGATTCCGGCATGTCTTCAATATTAAAACCTCGTACAGACAAAATGCCTTTGCCTTTTTGCACTCGGACTCCTTTGTGTAAATTACCCTTTGATCTAAAACCATCTAATATTCTTATGGTCGACCTAGCATTTAATCCGACGCCATCCTGTCTTTTTTTATGCTTATCTATCTCATCTAAAACTTTTAAAGGTATCACTATGTCATTGTTACTAAACTCAAAAATAGAATTCGAGTTTGTTAAAAATACATTAGTATCTAATACGTAAATTTTTTTCATGCTTTACTCTTACCTGAAAAACTAGTTAATCATACAATGCTCAGGATTTTAAATTATTTAGTTATTATTTTGTCATGTCTCACTTTAAATAGTTGCGCCATGCAAACAAACATAGTTAAGTCTCTAGAGGATGCAAAAAAATCAGTTTTAAAGATAGAAACATGGGCAAGGCTAGGGCAGTGTAATGAAAAAACTATGACCTGCGGAGATTATGAAATGCTGTCTATGGGCTCTGGCGCCATAATACTTTATAAAAATTCAAAAAAAGTATTAACAGCAGCGCATGTGTGTAAACAAGATGATTTTGAGCAATTCATTCGAATCAATAATGGTGATTTTTATTTAAAAGCAATTGACAGAGAGGGCAAAGAATATATTCTAGAGAGAATTAAACACAATAAAAAACAAGATATATGTCTCCTTCAAAGTGTATCTGGGCCTCTTGGAGATGGACAATATTTAAAGTTATCTGTTAAAAAACCCGAATATGGTGAGCAAGTTTATAACTTGGCCGGCCCGTTAGGTATAATTGAAGGAGAGATGGTGCCGCTAATGCATGGACAATATTTTGGAGAACAAGATGGTAGCGCTTTCTATAGTATTCCTGCAATTGGAGGATCATCCGGATCACCAGTAGTTAATTCTAGAGGAGAATTAATTGGTATGATTCACTCTGTGCACTTTCGTTTTCATCATATTTCTCTGTCTGCAACACACTCGCAGCTTTGGAATTTTTTAGCGCACGTACATAATCATACATTACGATTCCAGAACTCGTCCCAACATTAAGACTTCTTACAGACCCATATTGTGGAATTTCAATACAATAATCAGATAAATTTATAGCTTCCTCGGTTAAACCTACTCCCTCTTCTCCAAACATCATTAAAGGTGGTTTTTTTAAAGATAGCCAATTAAATTTATCTAATGTATGGACTTTAAGATTAGATACGTTGTTCTCGATCGCAATTATAGTATAATTATTTTTCAGCTCTAAAAGTTGAGATAAATTACGTTCAAGATGTGTAAGGCAAATATAATGGTGTGTGCCCACTGTGCCGCGTCGGTCATAACGCTTCTTGCCCACATAAAACACCTCTCTAGCGCCAAAAGCATTTGCATTGCGAATGAGAGTACTAATATTAAAATCTCCTTGCCAATGTTCCATACATACTGCGAAGGGTTTAGAGTTTTTTTGAAGGTCTTTTTTAATCGATTCCGTAGGCCAGTCTTTATATTTATCAACAACATTTCTAGTCCACATGCTCCAATAGTCAGACATTATCAGCGCCAATAATTATTATATCATCAGTATTTAAATTTGCAAATAAATTATGTTGTTTATTTTCTATAGCGACAATCGCGTCTTCAATACTATTGTGTTGACCGCAACTTTCATTTGGGTATGATATAGCATTATATTTTATCGATAATTTATTTTCAGCAATCATATATAAATTTTTACAATTGTTTTTTTTTATGTCACTGCATGTTTTATTTCCCTTGACTTCAATAAAAATATGTCCTAAACATATACCGTCTCTCCAGACATATTTTTTTGATGAGAGAAAATTATCTTTTTTTAAAAAATATTTCATTAGTAATTTTCTTGAATTTCAGTTATTTTTGGGTAACTAGTTTTATATTTGATGGTAATAAAACCTTTAATTTTTGAAGGCTTGGTCGCCTCAATGTGAATTATCTGCAGGTTTCTACAAAGACAACAATCGCATGCATTATGGCTACCATAATTGCTAGCAATTAACTTTGTATTGCACTCCTCACATTCAATTATAGTCAATTACTTACTCCATCATAATTAACTAGCTACAATTATAATATTTGGTTGGCCCAACGGGACTTGAACCCGTGACACCCACTTTATAAGAATGGCGCTCTAACCTACTGAGCTATGGGCCAGTAATCAATCTAGTAGTAGCTGTAATTGCTTATCTTTTTTTTCAGTAAGATTCTGCTCTTCTTGCACTTCCATATACTGAAGGCTAGCTAAATGAGGATACTTCTCAAACACTTGCGGAAGGGTCAAATTTTCCGTCATTTGAATTTTTTTTATTTCTTCGCTTACCTTTCCCATTCTTTTTATTCTCCTTTTTAATATCAAAATCAGGGTGCAATCTAGTTTTTACTACAAACATATCTTTGGAAGCTAAAAATTTAACTTTAACTTGCATGCCCTTATGTGAATCATTACCTTCCCAAATACTTAATAACTTTTTTCTTTTTGTATCAGCCAAATCAAATGATTTATGAAAGCTTTCATTTTTCCATGGTTTATTTACACTCAAAATATTCTCCTTGTAATAGTGTTTGCAAACTACAAAGATATTATAATAACAAATATTATATAATTTAAACTAATATTTAATTATTTGAATTATTATATTCTACTCTAGTGCCTAGCGCTCTATCGACCCAATCAGTGGTTACTCCCCAGTTAGCATCTTGGTTCTTGCCCATGTGATGATCATAGTGCCATGGTAAGTGCTGTTTGCACCAAGCTGGATCTAAATGAGCTTTTTTATGTATTATATAATATTTTATTGCACAATATATTAAAGTAATGTAAAATAAAGGAGTAACTAGTATTAAAGGTAAGTGAAAAATACCTAATACTATCAAACCTATTATTTCTCCTCTAGCAGCTGGATCAAATAAACCTTTACTATAATCTGGATCGTAGTTATTGTTTTTACGAGAGCTTCGATGATGACCATGCCAATGTGAAGCCCATCTACTTTTTTTATTTTTTCCTAAACCATGTAATACATACTTATGCAAAACCCACTCTAATATATTGGAATATATAATTCCAAGCGGGATGCATAAAAGATGCAATGCTGCTAGCAAGGTCACCCCATAGATTGGTACCTCCAAAGATAACTAGCAGTAAGTGTCATAAAAACAAATAAGTTATTATTTTTTTAAACCTTTCTTGCCTCTTTCAGCATCACTTTCATTTTGCACACCATGTCTAGTATCTTCTTTCATATCATCATCGCGCTTAGGATCGCCGTGTTCTTTAACAACAGCTTCTTCGACATTCTCTCTTAGAAGTCCACGAACAATAGTATTACCAAATTTCATATCATAAACACCAATTTCTCCGTTTTCATTTAATG